>Ga0209563_100194_pt1 | contig 33593 bp, 52 predicted proteins | sample AraplaCvi_mMF_r2_FD_184271 | JGI IMG/M metagenome (GOLD analysis project Ga0209563, IMG submission 184271) | Arabidopsis root microbial communities from North Carolina, USA - plate scrape CL_Cvi_mMF_r2 (SPAdes) (version 2) | ecosystem: Host-associated > Plants > Roots > Endosphere | place: USA... | reverse complement strand
CGTGAGCCCGCGACCTGCAGCCTGCACGACTACCCGCTGAACCCGGATGGGTCCTGCGACGGCTGCCGCAAGTGGCCGGAGGATCTCCTGCCCGGCGCGCCCGCCCCGCAGCGGATCGCGTTCCGCCAGGAGCTGCTCTTCGACCCGCGCATCCAGACCGGCAAGACCTACCCCGGGGAGGCGAACTGATGGAGCTCTTCGAGGTCACCGCGCATGCCGCCGGCACCACCCTGCAGTCGGGGTTCTTCACCATTCAGGCCGAGTACCTGCACCAGTTCGTCGGCCGGCGCGCCGCGCTCATCAGCGACCGCGGCAACAAGATTCCGTTCACGATCGGCGCCGTCACGTATCGGCCCGAGCGTCACCAGATCGAGGTCGACGCGCAGCTGCCCCACCAGATCGTCGGCTTCGCATTCGGTCCCGCCGACATCGTGGAGGTCCAGCATGCTGCATGACACCGAGCCCTCCGGCTCGCCCATCCCCGACGGCATCCGGCACCTCGACTTCGGCGTCTGCTTCCTGCAGCACACCCAGCCGACCGCCCCGGACTACACGCTCCGCTGCCGCCGCTGCGGAAGCACGGCCGAGATTTGCGAGAGCCACTACAACGCCCTCCGCGCGCACGCCCTCGCCTTCGACGTGATGTGCACCCGCTGCCAGGACGACGGCCCGCTCACCAAGGTGTTCGAACCGCGCCGCATCGGCGGGAGCGCATCGTGACCGACTACCAGACGCAAGCCGCCGTCGAGCCGTCAGAGTGGACGCTCTACTTCCCCTACGCCACGAACCCGCTGAGCCTCAACGGCCCCCGCGGCCGGCACTACCTGAAGAACCAGTGGGTCAAGCGCGTCCGAAACGAGACCATCGCGTACATCCGCCAGGCCGGCATCCCGCCCCTCGGCCGCGCCCGCGCCGGCCTGATCTGGTTCGTGCTCACCAGCAACCGCCGCGACGTCGACAACCTCGCCCCGCTCGAGAAGGTCATGTTCGACGCAATGGTCCGCGCCGGCCTCGTCCCCGACGACACCCCCGACCTCCTCGAGAAGCTCCGCCCGCAGATCGTCACCGTCGACCGCATGACACACCGCGAAGCGTGGATGGAGCTCCGCATCACCCGCTGGGACGGCGCTGCCACCCAACCCGCACCAACCACCACCGGATACGTCCAGTCGACCATCACGAAGGAGTCCTGACCAATGGCGCACATCGCATCGGGATCGCACATCTCGATCAAGTTCTCGGACGGGACCACCGTCGGCTATCGCACGGAATCGGACCTGCCCGTCGATCGCGTACTGCAGAGGATCCGCGACCTGGCAGATCTCGGCCCAGAACCGTTCCACGCCGACGCCCAAACCCACCACAACACCCAGGAGAACTGACCATGTCGAACACCGAACGCAAAGCCCGCAAGCGCGCCGGGATCCCGCTGCACCGCGAGCCCAAGGTCGGCACCCCGATCGAGGACCGCGCCAAGCCCGGCTACGGCAAGCCCAACCCCATCGACCACGGCACCGACAAGGAGCGCGCGCGGGCGCTCGCCGACGCCGCCCGCGCACGCCGCGCCGCCCGCACCACCGACGCACCCACCGGCCGCGCCCCGCGGAAGTCGACCGCCGCCCGCAAGGCCGGATGACAACACCTCCCGCGCTCGCCGCGGTGCTCGATTTCGAGGCCGAGCACCCGGCGCCGGGCGGGCGCAAGGAGGAGCTGATCCGGCAGGCGTTCGGAATCTCCGCCGCCCGCTACTACCAACTGCTCCACCGCTACGCCGACAGCCTCGAAGGCCAACAGCACGACCCACGCACCACCAACCGCATCCGCCGGCAGCGAGAAGCCGATACCGCAACCCGAGAACGAAGGACCCGCACATGACCGAGACCGCCTACCTGGCCCACATCGAGCCGGGCAAGCTCACCACCGACAAGAACGTCCGCAAGGACCTCGACCTGACCAAGGAGTTCCTCGCCTCGGTCAAGAACAACGGGGTGCTCGAGCCGATCGTCGCGTACCCGGACGCGCTCAACGACGGGTGCTTCCGGATCCACCTCGGCCACCGTCGCGCCGCGGCCGCCGTCGAAGCAGGCCTCGCGACCGTGCCCGTGTACGTCATCAGCGAGCGGGACGCGTCCGAGCGCATCAGCGAGCAGCTCGTCGAGAACGTCCACCGCGCCGCGCTCAAGCCCGCCGAGACGGCTGAGGCGTACAAGGAGCTCGCCCTCTTCGGCCTGCCCGCGACGACGATCGCGAAGAAGACCAGCACCAAGCTCGCGGCGATCGGCGACGCCATCAAGGTCGCCAACAATCCCACCGCGGCGAAGGTGCTGCAGGAGCGGCAGCTCACCATCGACGAGGCGCTCGTGTTCGCCGAGTTCGATGACGACGAGCAGGCCATCGCCAGACTGGAGAGCGCAGCCGACACCGGTCGCCTCGCCTTCACAGCGCAGGTGATCCGCAACGAGCGCGCTGAGGCGGAATCACTCGCCGCCGCGCGCGCCGAAGCCGAGGCCACAGGGTTCGAGGTCCTCGACGCCGTGCCCAGCTACGACGACCCCAAGTACCGAGCCATCGGCAGAGTGTTCGTCTCCGCGGACGACCTCTCGACTCCTGTCGCCGTCGAAACCGCCCTCGACGAGGCTCGCGAGGACCTCCGCGTCTTCGTGAGAGCCGTGCCGACGCCCTACGGTGAGCCCACCAAGTACAAGGTCGCCTACGCCCTGACCAACTGGGCCGACCACGGCTGGTACGCGACCGACTACGGCAAGCCGGCCACCGGCCCGCTCACCGATGAGCAGAAGGCCGAGCGCAGGGCCTTCCGCGAGAACGCCAAGCTCTGGACCGCAGCCACCCACGTCCGCCTCGACTGGGTGAAGGACTTCCTCCAGCGCCGCACACTCCCCACCGACATCACCAACCTCCCCGCACTCCTCTTCGCCAGCCGCGACCTCATCGACTACCGGACCCGCAAGATCGCCCGCGATCTCCTCGGCCTCGCCGACGACTACGACGCGCTCAAGACCTTCATCACCGGCTCCCCCGCCCACGCACCGCACGTCATCACCGCGCTCGCCGTGGCCGGCTTCGAGCTGAACCTCGACCCGAAGAAGGGCTGGGCCACCGACGACGCGCTCACGCCGCTCTACCTGCAGCAGCTGTCCCGCTGGGGCTACCCGCTGTCGGAGCTCGAGGAGAACCTCGTGAAGAGCGCCGCGAGCAGCGAGGGCGACGCTGCATGATCACGTACGCCCGGCAACAGGTCGTCGAACAGGTCATCGAGCTCATCGAAGCGGCCACGCTCACATACAGCGACGAGACCAGCCTGCACATCCAGCTCGAGCAGCTCCTCGCGCCGGCTGGCTTCGACGTCGCGCGCGAGGTCCGCCTGTCCGACGGCGTCTCGCGCATCGACCTCCTCGTCGACGGCTGGCTCGGCATCGAGGTCAAGATCAAGGGCACCAGCCCCGAGGTGTACCGCCAGCTCGCTCGCTACACCCACTGCGGCGAGCTCGGCGCCGTTCTGCTCATCACCACCCGGGCCCGCCACGCCGGGATCGCGAACTGGCTCAACAGCGCCCAGTACAACGACGCCAACGCGTGCGTCGCCTACCAGGTCTCCCTGCTCGAGGGCGGCCTGTGAACCGCACCTACGGCACCTACGAGTACCGCCCGCCCGTGTGGGGCCAGCGGTCATCCCGCGGCGTCTGGGCGCTCAAGCTCGAACCCGCCGTCAGACAACGCGCTCGCCGCGTCTTCGGCCGTGTGCAGGCGACCCGCCAATCGACGATCCTCATCACGGACACCGTCGAGGTCGCCCGCGACATCGCCTGGTTCATGGAGCGGTGGCCGCTGCAGCCGGCCGACGACCGGTCGCAGCGCTGGCTTGAGCAGGGCGCACGTGAGCACGCCGACCGCGAGGACACCGTCAACCAGATCCTCACGGGCGACCTGGTGCTCGACGTGCTCCCGCACGAACCGGCCAAGACGCCGCGCGAGTACCAGCGCACTGCCGTCGCGCTGCTCCGCGCGCGCGGGCGGCTGCTCCTCACCGACGAGGTCGGTCTCGGGAAGACGTTCACCGGCCTGCTGAACCTCGTGCACGAGGACGCGCTGCCGGCGCTGATCGTCCCGCCGACGCACCTCCCGCGCCGCTGGGTCACCGAGCTCACCGATGCGTTCCCGTGGCTGACATACGAGGTCGCCAAGAAGACCGAGCCGTCGATCCGCGCAAAGACCGGCCTGCTCGCCGACGTCACGATCGTGCCGTATTCGAAGATCGACGGCTGGGCCGGCCACCTGCAGAACCAGGTCCGCTCCGTCGTGTTCGACGAGGTGCAGGAGCTCCGCCACGGTGAGGGCACGTCGAAGGGCGCGGCCGCCGGCCTCGTCGCCGACAACGCCAGCTACGTGCTCGGCCTCACCGCCACGCCGGTCTACAACTACGGCGGCGAGATCTGGAACATCCTGAACATCCTCGCCCCGGGCGAGCTCGGCACCCGCGAAGAGTTCGCGCGCGAGTGGGGCGGCGCCGAGATGTCCAACGGTCGGATGATGGTGAAGGATCCGGCCGCGCTCGGCAACTACCTGCGCGAGCAGGGTCTCATGCTGGGCCGCACCCGTACCGAGGTCGGCCGCGAGCTCCCCAAGACGATCAAGCACGCCATGCTCGTCGACACCGACACGACCGAGCTCGACAAGGTGAAGGGTGACTCGAAGAAGCTCGCCCAGCTGATCCTCAACCAGTCGGCCACGAAGCAGGAACGCTTCCAGGCGGCCGGCCAGATCGACTGGATGCTGCGCGAAGCCACCGGCGTCGACAAGGCCCAGTACGTCGCCGAGTTCGTCCGGCTGCTGCTGCAGTCGGAGGAGAAGGTCGTGCTCTGGGGCTGGCACCGCCGCGTTTACGACATCTGGATGGAGCAGCTCGCCGAGTTCAACCCGGCCATGTACACCGGCACCGAGAGCCCGAAGCAGAAGGCCGCCGCCGAGGATGCGTTCTGCACCCCGATCGACCCGGCCAACCCCGACGCCGCCTGCCGCGTCCTGATCATGTCCCTGCGCTCCGGCGCCGGCGTCGACGGCCTGCAGAAGCACGCACGCGTCGGCGTCTTCGGAGAGCTCGACTGGTCCCCACAGGTACACGAGCAGGCCATCGGTCGCCTCCGCCGCGACGGCATGTCCGACGACCCACCCGTCATCTACTTCCTCAACAGCCCCGAAGGCAGCGACCCCGCGATCATGGACGTCCTCCAGATCAAGCGGCAGCAGTCCGAACCGATGCTCACCAAGGACGGCCAGCTCTTCGCCAACGCCACCACCGACACCTCCCGCGCGCGCCGCCTCGCCGAGCAAGTCCTCGGCATCACCCCCACCGAAACGGAGACCCCATGACCGACCACACCAGCGCCCTGCAGATCATGCTCGCGGCCGCGGCCGCCGAGGAGGCGACCGAACAGACCGTGCTCGACGCGATCGCTCCGTTCGTCCCCGAGGACGCCGACACCGGCCGCCTCCGCGTCCTCGCCCGCGGCTTCATCAAGGACGCCGGCATCGCCCGCCACCGCGCCGAGCAGATGCAGAAGCACCTCACCGTCGCGCTCGCCGGCTACCCGCACAACCTCGGCCCGGCGCCGGTCATCGTCGACGCCGCACCGTTCATCGACCGCCCGTCGGTCTTCACCAGAAAGGACGCCGCATGACCAACGCAGCCACAACCACGATCAAAGACACCATGCACTGGCTCAACGGCGAGCGAGCAGCCCAGCTCGATCGCATCGAGCACCTACGGGTCGAGCACCAGCGTGCAGAAGCCCGCGTCCTCGAGATCGATCAGCAACTCGCTCAACTCGACGAAGCCGCCGCCATCCTCGCGAAGGCCGGGGTCGACGGCGGCGACCTCGACGAGGCCACCGCCGGTGCGGTCGCGCTCGCCGATGGCGGAGAGGGCGTGGCCGAGTGAGAAGCGACGCCGCCAAGCGCGAGACAACCACCATCGTCCTCGCCGCGGACCTCGATGACTTCGACATGGCCGTGCCCGCTCGCAACGGCCTTGCCGAGAAGGTCAGCAGCATCGGTCACGTGGTGACCCGTGGACCTTGGAAGTACGTCGTCGTTACCCCGTTCTCAATCCAGATGACCGCCGGCCTGGTCGCCGACGAGCTCATCGTCGCGCCGAGAATGCGCGAGAGTCCTGCACTGCGGCGTCAGATCGAGTACGTGCTCCCCTGCTTCGCGCGGGCGGCCGGTGGCCCTGCCGAGGTGCTCCGCCGCGCGGAGGTGGCTCTGTGAGCGAGTACCCGAGCTTCATCATCCCCACCCGCGCCGCCGTGTGCGTCCGTGGCGGCCGACGCGGTGGACACCCCGACGAGCGTCCAGTCGTGCCCGGCACGGACCTGTGCCGCGGCTGCCACGAACGCTTCCCCGGGATCCTCGCCGACCTGGTCAGCCTGTGGTCGACGCTGAGCGAGTCGATCGTCCGCCGGCCCGGCGCGAACTACATGCGCGATCGTGTCGACACGTCTGGCGGCGGCGACGCCGGCAACCTGTGGAACCCGTCCGCCGCCCGCGCGCTCGTCGAGCTCGCCGACTGGACCGGCTACCTGGTGCGCACCATCTACCGCGAGCACCCCGGTACGCCGTCGCTCGAGAAGGACGCACGCACCGACATCGCTCTCGCCACGATCGCGCGCTGGTACTCGCACTGGTTCACCGCATACCCGACCGTCGGCCCGGCGCTCGTCGAGGACGCCATCACGCTCCGCCAGGCCGTGATGCGTGCCGTCGACGCGCCCGCCTACAAGCGTGTCGAGATCTCCGGCCACTACTGCCAAGAGGTGCTCGAGGAGACCGACTACGGCCCCGTCGTCTGTCTCGGCCAGCTCGTCGGCATCCTGCGCCCCGGCGACCTCACGAACCCGTCCACCATCGTCTGCTCACTCAACCCCGGCCACCCCCGACTCGACCGGAAAGACTGGCTCCTTGCCCACGCCCACTGAGCAGGCGCCTGGGGCGCTCAACTACTGGGTCGCGATCGATGTCGCGGCCGCCGCCCTCGACGTCACCGTCGCCAACGCGTACGTGATCGCCAAGCGCGAGCACTGGCGCCGCACACACACGAAGCCCCGCGGCTACCTCATGGCCGACATCCGCGCCACCGCGCTCAAGAGAAGGACCCGCACATGATCAGCTACGTCTACGAAGTCGCACCATGGTGCCCGAGCTACTGGCACGAACCCGAGACATTCACGCTCTTCAAAGGCCTCGACACGATGCCTGGGGACCCAAGCCTCGACGAGATCGCCATCAGCGTCGTCGTGGACGAGCATCTGCCCAAGGACCGCGACAGCTGGTCACAGCTGCCCGACGAGATTGCACGGGCAGCATGGGAGGCAGACCACCTCACAGTCGCCGCGTTCAACGTCACCGGACCCCGCGGCACCTACCAGACCCGCCTAGCGAGGACCGTGTCCGAATGACGCGGCTACCGATCGGAGGCCGGTCGATTCTCAGGATCGACCTCCGGTGTCTCGGCAGGAGGCTCGTGGTGCTGCTTCTCGATCTCGTCAACGATCTGGACGATGTCGTCGTGCGTCATCACGGGTGGCTGCTGCCCACCCAGGAACATCTGGACGAGCATCAGCAGTACGGTGATCCACGTCGCAATAGAGGCACCACGCGTCGACAAGACTGCGTCGACAGCGCGACCAAGCGATGGGGCCTCCTTCTCGATCGTCTTGGTCAGCTTCCGCTTGACCTCCTCGACATCCGCGCCATCCTTCGCGATCTCGCGTTCGGCCCACTCCAGAGCCGTCTGCAGACGACGAAGTTGCGCCTCGCTCGCGAGACTGTTCGGACTCAGCGTGGTGTCGTCCCCAGGACCCGAGCTGACATAGAACGCGTCGACAGCCCGGACGCCCCGACCACAGATCGGGCAATCCACCGTCACCCGCGTGAGACTCGCGCGACCAAATCCGAGGAGCGCGTCATCGACGTTCACCCATCCATCCACCGGACACTCAGCCACCAGTCTCATGCCCCGCACCGTAGCGAGCTTCACTCCGCCGCGCCAGAGCAGACGACCAGGAGACAACCATGAGCAGACGATCACGCCGCCTCGCACGCCGACGACACACCCACAACCGCAACACCCGCGCTCGCCGAAACCAGAAGCGCTCGCCGATGCAGGTCACCTACTCGCTGTACATCCCACTCAGCCTCCGACTCGCAGTTGGCGGCTGGGTCAACCCCTACTACGCCGCCGCGATCGCGCGGAGGGAGCACCTGCAGCGTGAGCTCGCGCTCGCCGACAGGATGGCCTCGCTCGGATTCGACATGCGCGACGAGCACGACGCCATCACCACCGACGTCGTCACGCTCGAGCGCGCGAAACTCCACATCCGCGGCCCCGAGATCTCCGCCGAGATCGATGGCGTCCGGATCTGCATCACCGAGTACGGCTGGTGCGAACGCGAGTTCGGCCACGACGGCCCGCACGTCTACAAGCCATGTGAGCGATCATGACACTGCTCGACGGGCTGTGGAGGTAGACGACGGCATTCCCCCGTAGTCGGCAGGTGCGCGGGTACTCGTGGGCGACAGATGCCACTGTGATGCCCCTCCGACGGGTGGCTGCGCCGTCAGCCAACAGCCCGATAGTTTGTAGTGACGAATGCTCAGCAAGGAGAACCTGATGGCCTCGAAGACCCGGACCCCACTGGCACTGACAGCACTCGCGTTGCTGGCGCTCACGGGATGCTCAAGCCAACCGTCGGGGCCTCGCGAAATGGTGACGGGGCTTCACTCCAAAGACCTATGCAGCATCGTCCAAGACCCGATCGCCACCGACGCGCTCGCGGGTGCCACCTTCAAGGAGCCCGAGACATACGACAGCGATGACGGCAACGCAGAGTGCCGCATCCCCTCCAGTGACGACACCCAGGGCGTCAAACTCAGCGTCGGATACGCCATGCGCACCGTCGGCGACAAACGGAGCATTTACAAGTCACTCACCGACGGAGGCGCCAACTCGAAGGAGCAGTGCTCCGACGGGGGATCCATGCCAGCAGTGACCGAGCATCTCACCGACGAGGTCGCGATGATCTGCAACAAGGGCGACAACAAGACGAGCACCTTCGAGTACACCGGCGCCACCCGCAATGGAGGCTTCACGGTGAACGTCACACGGAATGCCACGGACGGCGCGATCACCGCCGAACAAGCCCAGAAATGGGTGGATGCAGTCGCATCCAAGGCACTGCAGCCGGCAGGCAACTGACGGTCCGCCCGGCGACCCACGCGCGAGCAACAGCACCGACCGACTCCTAACCCTTCCCCGTCTGACCCACCACGCGCTACCATGCATTCGCAGCGAGACGAGAGCCCCGGCCACCAACGTGAGCCGGGGCTCTTCGCGAAAGATCCGACCTCACGCCGTTGTGACGACGGCGCGCAGAACAGGGGTGCTCTGGGCGAACGCCTAGGGCGCGACCGTGCAGGCGTGCAATACTGACGCCATGACCGATCAGCCCACCAGCTTCAACGTTCAGTGGCTGCAGGATCCGACCGCCGTGCCCTCGCCGGTCAATCAGGTGTGGATTCAGGGCGGACCGGCGGCCGGCCAGAACGCCACCACGGACATGTTCTACCTGACGCTCGGGCACGTCATGCCGCCCGCCGTGCAGCCGGGCAGCGATCAGGAAGCAATTGCTGAAGCGGCCGCAGCGATGACCCTGCTGATCACCCCCGTTGGGCGCTTCGCCATCACACCTGAGCGGTTGCGCGAACTCCGCGATCTGCTTACGGTCACGCTCGACCAGTACGACGGGCAGGCCCAGGGATGAGCGCAACCGTCACCGTGACTCCCGGTCACGGCACTCTCGACACGTTCAACGTCATCGGTGTACGCCCGCACACTCTCGGTGAGCGGGTTACCTTCGAGGGCCCGTTCGAGGCGACGTGGAAGCCCAAGACGGCCAGCATCTACAGCTGGTCAATCGCCACCATCGCGAGCGTGGCGAGCGGCGACCAGTGGTACTACTGGACGCCAGCGTGGCAGCGAGAAGAAGCGCGCGCCGTCACCGAGTTGCGGAGCGGCCAGTACGTGGAGTTCAACGACGCGGAGTCGGCGATCGCCTGGCTGCTCGGACCGGACGAGTGAACTACCGGTACCGCATCCCGCCGAACTTCAAGAGGGTGCTCAAGAAGAAACCGGCCGACATGCAAGCCGCCGTTGCTGAGTGCATTCGCCAACTCGCCAAGGACCCACGACACCCAGGGCTCCACACCCACAAGATGCGAGGCGTCAAGGACGTCTGGGAAGCGTACGTCGACGCAGGCAATCGAGTGACCTTCGAGTACGACGGCGACACGATCGTGATGCGCAACAACTGCAACCACGACATCCTGACGCGCAACCCGTAACAGGTCACCAGCACACCTTTGGAAAGCGCCCACACGGACCTCCAATGCGCTCGCCGCATGCCGCGACACGCCGTCCTGCGGCGGATCCGCGTCGAATGGTGCTTGACATGGTGTAAGAATGACTTCGATAAGTTTGCGTCCCGCGCACCTAGAATCCAGACCTCGCTCCGGCGGGGTCTTCGTCGTTAAGGGGCAGCGATGGGCCGAGAGAGCCTGAACTACCGGCGCGGGCGCAGCGGCCGCCCGTTCGAGCGGGAGAAGGCGCGGTGCTACGCCACCGAGACCATCTGCCGAAAGTGCGGCCTGCCCGTCGACATGACGCTCCCGTACAAGGATCCCGTCACCGGCAAGGTCAACAACATGTCCAAGTCCTACGGCCACACCATAGAGCTCGATGCCAACGGGCATCCATACGTCGGGCACCTCGAGCATCTGCACTGCAACACCAAAGCTGGGGCCGAGTACGGCAACGCCAAGCATGGGCGCGGCAAACAGGCACCGCCGCTGCGCACCTCACCGGACTGGGACTAGGTCACCCACCACAGCCACCAGGTGCAGCGCGTCTCGGGTTCGTGCTGCACCTGGTCACACCACGAGAGAGCGAGCGCGACGATGAGCACACTCAACCTCGGCGCTGCGTTCGCGTCTGCGGTGTTGCAGCTGGAGCAGCTGGGCGAAGCGACTGACGACCCGAACACCGTGGCCATTGACTACCTGCCGGCCGATGGCCCAGCGACGATCAGGGTGACTCGAGTGATCCAAGTCGACGCCGCGCAACTCCGACAGCTGATCGCCGACACCGCCGTCGAGCCTGGCTCAGTTTTTTAGGACAGGGGGCAGGCGGAAGACCGCGCCGTCTTCCATTTTCTCTCTCCCCAGGGGGTTTGGAGGTCGATGTGGGTACGACGAAATTGCCCCGCCACGGCACCCTCCGCCGCTACAAGCTCGAGCTCGCCGAGGGCCAGACGTGCGAGAAGTGCCGCGCCGCGAATTCCCGGGCGAAAGCCGCCGAGCGAGCGAACAAGAAGGCACGCGAACAGCGCGCCGGCCTTCACATCGTCCCGGACCCACCAGCCGGCCCCACAGACGAGCCCACAGACAACGTCGAAGCGCCAGCCCAGCCTCCGAAGACGACTCACCTCCCTCGCGACGTCCGCACTGACGTCGGAGGCGGCATCGAGAACGCCGTCCGCAACTACCTGAACAGCGCCGGAACCCAGGATCTACTAGCCCACGTCTACGGCGAAATCGTCATCGCCGTCGCACGGGTCATCTCCACTGCTGAGCCGAAGGACATCCCGAAGCTCACGGAGGAGATGGTCGACGCGGCGAAGCTCATGCGGCCGGCCGACAGCACCGCTGGAGGTAGCGATGACCCATTCGCTGGCCTCGGCGTCGCGACCTGACCAGGGATGCGGAGCTCGCTACTTCACCCCGCGCTCACCGGAGCGCAAGACGTACGGCCCGGAGGTCTCGAAGATCTCCGCCGCGCTCGGCACACCGTTCATGCCCTGGCAGAACATGCTGGTCGACACCGCACTCGAGGTCGACCCGGCGACGGGCCTGCTCGCCTACCGCTTCGTCATCTTCAAGGTCCCCCGCCAGGCCGGCAAGACGACACTCACCCTCGCCGTCGCCGTCCACCGCGCGATCGCGTTCGCCAAGGTCAACGGCACCCCGCAGAACATCATCTACACCGCCCAGACCGCCCAGGACGCCTTCAAGAAGTGGTCCGACCAGTCGGACGAATTGCTTGCCGCGCTCGGTGAGCGTCGCGTCCACAAGCGCGGCGGCAACAACACGCCAACGCTCACCTTCGCGAACAGGTCCGAGTACCGGCCCATCTCCGTCACCAAGAAATCTGGCCCCTCCCAGTCCAACGACCTGCTCTTCTACGACGAGGCTTGGGGACACGAGGACGGCCGCATCGAGGCTGGCCTCGGCCCGACCACCATCGCCCGCCGACAGCCCCAGAGCTGGATCTACTCCAACGCCGGCACACGAGAGAGCCACTGGTGGAAGGGCAAGTGGACGATGGGCCGCGAGCTCGCGCTCGAAGGCAACACCACCGACGGCATCGCCTACTTCGAGTGGAGCGGCTCCCGCGAAGACGAGGACTACGATCCCTCCAACCCGGAATACGTCGCGCGGCACCATCCTGCAGCGGGCATCACGATCGACCTGGCGGGCTTCCGAGCCGAGTACCGCGCCATGCTCGCCAACCCCGACGAGGGCCTCGAAGGGTTCGAGCGTGCCTACATCAACGTCGAGCCCGACGAGACCGTCCGCACCTGGGAAGTCGTCACCGAAGAACGCTACCTGGCCACCGGAACCGACGAGTTCATCGCGGGGCCGCGCACGTTCGCTCTCGATGTCAGCCCTGACCGGGCGTGGGCCACGGTCGGCTGGGCCGGCCAGACGCCGACTGGCAGAGATCTTGCCGAGGTTATCCAGCACGAACGCGGCACCGGCTGGGTCGTCCCGTACTTCGTCGACAAGTTCTCGCGGAACCCGAAGTATGACCGCAGGGTCTACCTGGTGGCCAGGAGCGAAGCGTCGCGGCTCCAGGACGACCTGGAGAAGGCCGGAATCACTGTCGTCCCTCTCTCCAACGAGGACTACGCGACCGCCTGCTCGAAGTACTACGACGGCCTCACCGAACCTGACGGCCGGCAGCGTCACCGCGCCGAAGGCCAGGCGCCCCTCGACAAGGCCGTCGCCGGCGCCGTTTGGAAGGTCACGGGCGAGGCCCGCGTCTGGGACCGGCGCAAGTCCGCGACCGTCATCTCTCCCCTCGTCGTATGCACGGTCGCCCAGCACGGTCGCCGCCTCTCGCTCGAGAGCGAATACGACGTCCTCGACTCGATCGCCTAGGAGGTGCCCCGATGAAGGACATCCTCGCTGACGCTCTCATGTTCGTCGCACTCGCCCTCGTCACGGTTGGCGCGGTGCTGATCGCTCCGGCGGCCGGATTCATCGTCGCTGGTCTCGGCCTCGCCGGCATCGCCTTCCGGATCGGAACCAAGGCATGAGTCTCCTCTTCCGCGGAACCACGCCGCCGCCGCGCATCGGCAACATGTTCCCGAGTCGGACGCGCAAGCAGGTCGGATCCGTCGCCGTCACCGACCAGACCGCCCTGCAGCACTCGGCGGTCTGGGCGGCGCTCCGCTTGCGTGCCGACCTCATCTCGTCCATGCCAGCAGACGCGTACCGCAAGGTTCAGGGCATCGACGTCGAGGTCCCCTCTCCCCCGGTGCTGCTCAACCCCGGCGGCGACGAGTGGGATCTCGGCACCTGGCTGTGGGCATCCCAGTTCGACCTCGACCGCGTCGGCAACTGCTTCGGTGTCATCACCGAGGTCGACGGATCGGGCCGACCGAAGGTCATCCAGCTGCAGGAGCACACACAGGTCGCCGTCAAGGTCGCCCGTGACGGCACGGTCTCGTATCGAATCAACGGCAAGCCCTACAAGGCCGAAGAGATCTGGCACGAGCGGCAGTACCGGCTCCCGGGTCAAGTCATGGGGCTCTCGGCGCTTAGCCTCGCCGCCTACTCCATCGGCCAGTACCTCTCTGCCCAGCAGTTCGGCATCGAGTGGTTCACCAACGGCGGCGCAGTCCCCAGCGGCGTGCTCCGCAACAAGGACAAGGTGATTCCGGACGACGCTGCTGACGTCATCAAGGAGCGGTTCAAGGTAGCGATCGCCGACCGCGACGTCTTCGTCACCGGCAACGACTGGGAGTACAGCACCCTCAACGTGTCCACCAACGAGGCGCAGTTCCTCGCCTCCCAGGAGTACAGCTCCACGGACATTGGGCGCTTCATCGGTGTCCCCGGCGACCTCATCGACCTGTCCGTCAAGGGCCAGAACGTCACCTACGCCAACATCAGCCAGCGCAACCTGCAGTTCCTGATCATGAACCTCTGGCCCGCCGTTCGGCGCCGGCAGGTCTCTCTCTCCAAGCTCCTGCCCGCTCCCCGCTACGTCCGGTTCAACACCGACGCGCTGCTGCAGATGGATCCCGAGACCAAGTCCAAGGTGCTCGGCCAGCAGATCCGCGACCGGATGCGCACCGCTACCGAGGTACGCCGCGTCGACAACTTCGAGCCATTCACCGATGACGACTACGCCGAGTTCGACCGGCTCTTCCCCAAGAGCCAGGCACCCCAGAAGTCCACCACGATCGGAGACTGACCGTGAGCACACTCATCGCCGCCGACCTCGCCGGCCGCCGCGCCGCCGCCCAGGCCGACCCCTCAACGCTGCCCAGCGGCGGCCAGCGCGATCAGTCGTTCAAGACCGAGATCCGCGCCAAGCTCGTCGAACAGGACGGCAAGAAGTTCTACGAGCTCGCCGGGTGCGCGTCGACGGTCAACCAGACCTACCAGATGTACGACTTCTGGGGACCGTACGACGAGAAGATCGACCCTGGCGCGTTCGACAAGACGCTCGCGGCCGACCCGGATGTCGCGTTCCTGCTCAACCACCGTGGCACCACGATGGCCAGGACCAAGTCCGGCACCCTCACCCTCTCCGTCGACGAGGAGGGCCTCCAGGTCGAGGCCCTCACGAACGCCGAGCGGCAGGACGTCCGCGACATGGTCGTGGCGATCAACGACGGCGACATCGACCAGATGAGCTTCGCCTTCCGTATTGTCCGCGGCCAGTGGTCGCCGGACTACACCGAGTACACGATCCTCGAGGTCGATCTCGATCGCGGCGACGTCTCGGCCGTCAACTTCGGCGCCAACCCCTACACGTCGATCAGCGCTCGCGCACAGCGCGCGCTCGACGGCATCGACCATCTGGAGGGTCCGGTGCTGCGCGCAATCGTCGCGCGTGCCGAGGAGCGTCTCGCCGAGACCGAGCAGACCCGCCGGTCCGACGACGACGCCGCAGCCGCCGCGCCCGGACGACCGAGCGTCGCCACCCTGCGCGCCCAACTCGAGCTCGGTCGCGCCTAACAAATCGTCCCCCGAAAGACCGGGGAGACCGCGATGCGTACCACCCCGAAGCCAGATGAGCCGAGGGAAGCCAGATGAGCCGGCCGCGCGCGCACCCACCCATCCCACCCGATTCCATCGAAAGGAACCGTCATGAAGTTCGCAGACCTCATCGCGGCCGCCGAGCGTGAGCTCGCCGCCGCCGAGGCCAAGCGCGCCGGCCTCGTCACCGAGCAGAACACCCTGCTCGACGGCAAGGACGAGCGCTCCTCGCTGTCCGAGACGGAGAACGCCCGCTTCAAGGAGCTCAGCACCCAGAAGGCCGCCGTCGACTCGGAGATCACGGCCGCCCGCGCCAAGATCGACGACCTCAAGGCCGAGGAGCGCGCCGACTCCGAGGCGGCCCAGCGCGCCAACGAGTCGAAGCCCGGCGCGGTCTCCCCGGCCGTCGTCGTCAGCGAGGCCCGCACGTACACCCTGGATACCGCCCGCCGCGGCGTCAGCTTCTTTGCTGACGCCTACCGGGCGCAGTTCAAGAGCGACTTCGAGGCCTCCGAGCGCCTCCGTCGCCACGACAACGAGGTGCGCGTCGAGCGCGAGGCCCGCGCCATCGGCACAGGCAGCGTCGGCGGCCTGGTGATCCCGCAGTACCTCACGGAGCTGCTCGTGCTCCCGACCCGCAAGGGCCGCGTGTACGCCAACCAGGTCACCAACCTGGAGCTCCCCGACACCGGCATGGTGCTGCAGATCCCGCGCTGGCAGTCGGGCACCACGGTGACCAGTCAGAACGGCGAGAACACCAACGTCAGCAACACCGACATCGTCGGCGACACCGACCTCCTGGTCAACGTCCGGACGATCGCAGGCGAGCAGGACGTCGCCCGCCAGCTGCTCGAGCGCGGTGCCCCCGGCGTCGACCAGATCATCTACGCGGACCTGGTCGAGGCGTACCACGCCCAGCTCGGCTTCCAGGTGATCAACGGTGACGGCACCGCCAACACCCACCTCGGCGTCATGAACACGGCAGGCATCCCGAAGTCCACCGCCTTCGGTGCCGCGCTGACCGCCGCGCTCTTCTACAAGAAGATCGCCGGCGCGATCGCATCCGTCGCCTCGGGTGTCCGGGCCGCCAACGAGCCCCCGCTCGAGGCGAACCTGATCACCATGCACCCGCGCCGCTGGGGCTGGCTGACTTCCCTCACCGACAGCGACGGCCGTCCGCTGGTCAACACCGAGTGGAACGGCCCGGCGAACGTCCAGGGCCTCAACCTGAACCCCGGACGCCAGTCGCTCGCGGACCAGGAGGGCGCGGGCGATCGCGTGGTCGGCCAGATCCACGGCCTGCCGGTGGTCACCGACGCGCAGATCCCGACCAACGTCGGCACCAACAACGAGGACGTCGTCCTCGTCTCCGACACCGGCAAGTCGCTCCTGTGGGAGGACGGTGACGGCGCTCCCCGCGAGCTGCAGTTCGACCAGACCAACGCGTCGAAGCTCCAGATCAAGCTGCAGGTCTACGGCTACAGCGCCTTCACGGCCGGCCGCCGCCCGACCGCGACCGCGATCGTCGGCGGTGCCGACACCGCGGCCGGCAACGGCCTGATCCAGCCCTCGCTCTTCTAGGGCTGACCGACCCGGGTGGGCCGCTCTTCCTGTCGAGCGGCCCACCCGCTCCACCATCACCGACGCCACCGGAGGAAATCGTGAGCGAGAAGATCCTCAGCAACATCGCCCAGAACTACAAGGACATGGTCGCCAACGGCGAGCGAACCTGGGCGGCGATCGCCGACCAGGCCGAGAAGAACGGCTCCAAAGAACTCGCCGCCTGGGCGCGCGCCCAGGACGTCACCGCCACGTCGACGGCGTCCACCGCATCCACCGCCATCGACGCGAAGCCGGTCGACGAACTCACCGTCAACGAGATCAAGGAGCGCCTCAAGGAGTTCCCGGACGTCGAGCCCAAGTCGTCGTGGGTCCGGCAGAACTACGTCGATGCGCTCGAGAGGGCGATCGCCGACAAGGCGGCCGCGGACAAGCGCGCGAGCGAGGGCGACTTCGCCGAGCTCGACGACGCCGACCTCCTCGAGTACGCGATCCAGGCCGGCGCGGCGACCGACGGCGAGCTCGTCAGCCGCGAGGACCTCATCGCGCGCATCCGCGCCGTCGAGGAGGACAAGGCAAAGACCGAGGCCGACGCCACGGGCCAGACCAGCAAGTAGCAGCGGGAGCAGCACATGGCCACCGGTGACATCGTCACGATCGACGAAGTCCTCACCTCCCTGTTCGATCCGGGCGTTCCCGTCGACGAAGCCAAGAAGGCCGACGTCGATACCTATCGGGCGGCGGCGACTCCCGTCATCGAGGAGATCTGCGGACCCATCGCGCGGAAGACTGTCACGGTCCGTCGCAACGGCGGCAAGACGGCCATCTCGCTCCCATGCTGGTTCGACGACGTCGTCTCCGTAACCGAGGACGACGTCGAGATCCACGACTATCTCGCCTCGCCGGATGCCGGCCTCATCTACGCCGGTGACAGGCATGCCTCCCGCCGGTTCGCGGCCGGCATCCGAAACGTTGTGGCGGAGGTCGTCACCGGCTACGAGCCGGACGACATCCCCCCGAACGTCAAGCTCGCCACGCGCGAGCTTGTCCGCTTCTGGTGGCAGCAAGGCCGGCAGGGCACGCGCCCCGGGTACGGCGAGCCGTCCGCGGACACGATCGATGTACCGTCCGGGTTCGCGGTCCCCCGCCGCGTCATGGAGCTTTGCCGCCCCCACCGGCGATACGGGGGGTTCGCCTGATGCCAACGCCGCAGCCGCGGAACGCCACGCGCCTGAACGACTACCGGCAGGCCATCATCGCGGCCTGCCACCAACTGTGGGACGAAGCACAGCCGGACCTCCTCATCGCTGAGGGCCACCCCGGCGTCGCGCAGAACGACAACATCGTCGGCTTCGGCCGCGGCACCGACGACCAGGACGACGCGACGATCGGCCCGCGTCGACAACGCGAATCGACCATGAGCCTCGCCGTGCTCTTCTCGATCTTCCGCGCCGGCGGCATGGAGGCCGAGAAGGTCGCCCGCGACTACGCGTACGACCGGCTCCGTGAGCTCGAGAACTACGTCCGCGCTACGGACACCGAGCTCGGCGGAGTCGTCCGCTACTGCTTCATCACCAGCATCCAGGACGAAGGCGTCGACCCGGCGCTCATCACCAACGGTCGCCTCATCGAGGTCCAGGCCATCTTCACCGCCCACACCCGCATCACCAGCTAGGAGCGCACCCGTGTCCGACGCCATCACCTTCAAGAACGTCAGCCGCTTCGGCGACCTCGATCTGCCGCTCGTCGGCGGCGTCGTGGCTGCCGGCGAGGAGTTCGAGGTCACCCTCGACCAGGCGCGGCAGCTGCAGCAGCAGCCCGACCTCTGGGAGCACGTCAGTGGCGAGATCCCCGAGCCCGACGAGTACGCCTCGCTCAAGGTCGACGAGCTCAAGCAGCTGCTCGCCGACCGCGGCCTCGACACGTCCGGCAAGAAGGACGCGCTCATCGAGCGCCTCGAAGAGGCCGACGCGGCCGCCATCAACAACCCCGAGGGAGACCAGGCATGACCACCGCACTTGACTCGTCCATCGGCCTCAAGAAGGAGACGTCCTTCGCCGAGGCCGCCGTCCCGGACCACTTCTTCGAGTTCATCAGCGAGGACTTCAGCTGGAACCCGACGTTCAACCAGTCGACCGCGCAGCGCTACGGCCGCCGGGTCGACGCCGGGGATCGCCGCGTGCTGGTCAAGAGCGAGGCGAACGGCTCGCTCGAGGTCGACATGCTCGCCAAGGGCCTCGGCGCGCTCTTCGAGGCCGCGCTCGGCTCGGCGTCGTCGGCCGTCGCGTCGGCGCCGGCGTACCAGCAGCTGATCGTCCCGTCGTCCGGCAACGACTTCCTGCCGTCGTACACGATCCAGAAGGGCATCCCGATGCTCGGTGGGGGCATCAACCCCCAGACGTTCAAGGGCTGCGTGTGCTCCGGCTTCGAGCTCACCGTCGGCAACAGCGGCATCCCATCGCTCAAGTTCAACTGGCTCGGCCAGGACGTCGACACCTCCACTGCCTTCCAGGTGCCGTCGTACATCGCGAGCAACCAGGAGCTCTCGTTCGTCAACGGCGCGATCGTGCTCGGCGGCACCCTCACCGTCCCGACTGCCACCGCGCTCGGCAGCTCCACCGGGACGCCCGCCGCGGACATCCGCGACATCAACTTCACCTGGGACAACGGCCTGGACGGCGGCGGCTTCAACATCGGCGGCAAGGGCAAGCGCACGCGGCCGCCGGCGCTCGGCCTGCGCAGCGGCAAGGGCACGCTCACCGCGGAGTACGACAACAACACGCTCCGCGACGCGTTCCTCAACCAGACCGACCTCGCCCTGGTGCTCACGTTCCAGGCGGCGCAGCCGATCATCACGACGTACTACCCCACGGTGCAGATCGTCATCCCGAACATCCGCCTCGAGGGCGAGCTGCCGAAGGCGAACGGCGGCGACGTCGTCACCCAGTCGGTCGGCTACACGCTCCTTGACAACCGGACGGCCACCCAGCCGCTCTACGTGGCGATCGTCACGACCGAGACCGCCATCTGAGCTGATGGCGTTCCTGCAGGCTGAATCGGGCTACAGCGTCGTCATCGACGGCGAGCAGTGGTACCGGTTCAAGCAGGAGCTCGACAAGTTCGACCCGGAGCTCGCGCGATCGCTCCGCCGGCGCATCAAGGCTGCCGGCGAGACCGCCGCGAAGAAGGTGCAGGAAGAGCTCGGCCTCCCCAGCCCTGATGGGGGTCCAGACAGCGGCGCAGGCCGCCGGGCCCTCATCGCGGCCACCAAGGTCTCGGTCTCGTTCTCCAAGCGCTCCTCCGGCGCTCGCATCGTCACCAGCGGCCGCGGCCTCCCGGCCGGCCACGAGGGCCTGCTCAAGGTCTACAACAAGGCCAGTTTCCGACACCCCGTCTACCCGCGCCAGGGCATGGAGCGAAGCGACTGGACGTGGGTCAACCAGAAGGGCCGGCCGTACTTCGGCTCGGTGATCATGCGTGCGATGGACGAAGCCGTCGCCCGCGAGATCTTCGACGCCGTCGACGACGCCGTCCGCGTCATCGGCGCGAAGGGACCGCTATGAACCTCGTCATCGGCGAGAACGAGTACCCGCTGCTCGACGCCATTACCGGCGCCAAGCTCTCCGACTTGCTCGTCGTGGCCAAGGAGTCGAAGAAGCTCGGCGCCGAGGTCAGCATCAAGCAGTTACGCGACTACGTCAGCAAGGACATCCTCGATTCCGTCGACGGCTTCACGTTCGTCGACGGCATCGAGCGCGTCGTCACCTTCATGAGCCTCGTCTACCTGTGCCGGCGCCACGTCGGCGAGGACGTGAGCTTCTCCGACGGCGAAACCGTCCAGATCGACCAGCTGCGCCTGTCCGTGACCGTCGAGGACGAACCGAGCGAGGCCGACCCAAAAGCACCAACGGATTCCGCTCCGGGCGTCGACGCCGCCGCGACGACGACCTGATCGTCGACGACATCGCGGAGTCCGTAGACACCTGGCTGCCGTCGGTCAGCCACCTCTTCCCCGGGATCACACCGTTCAACGTGTGGGATCTCACCCTGCACTACTGGCTCATCTACGTCGGCGCCGTGAAGGCCCGCCAGGACGAGGCCAAGAAGCTGCGGGACGAAGCCGAAGCACGGAGGCGTCGTGGCTAGCAAGACGCTGTACTTCGACATCATCGGCCGGGACAAGTCCGGATCCGCCACCCTCACCAAGGTCGGCACCGGGCTCCTCGCGTTCGGCGCGGCCGCCGGCGTCGCGACGGGCGCCGCGATCAAGGCGTTCGCCGACTTCGACCAGAAGATGACGTCGGTGCAGGCGCTGTCGCACGCGACCGGCGCTGAGATGGAAGGGCTCACCTCGGCCGCCCTCTCGATGGGCCAGGCCATCGGGCTCAGCGCCGGCCAGGTCGCCGACGCAGAGACCGAGCTCGTCAAGGCCGGCGTCTCCGTCAAGGACATCCTCGGCGGCGGCCTCCGCGGTGCGCTCAACCTCGCCGCCGCCGGACAGATCGACGTCGCCGAGTCCACGCAGATCGCGACCGTGGCGCTCACCCAGTTCGGCCTCGCCGGCAAGGACGTCCCCCACGTCGCCGACCTCCTCGCGGCCGGCGCCGACAAGGCCCTCGGCGGCGTCGACCAGCTCGGCCAGGCGCTGCAGCAGGGCGGCCTCGTCGCGTCCCGCTTCGGCCTGACCATCGACGACACCGTCGGCACGCTCTCCGCGTTCGCCAACGCAGGCCTCCTCGGCTCCGACGCCGGCACGTCCATGAAGACGATGTTCCTGGCGCTCGCGTCCCCGTCCGGCAAGGCCGCGGACACGATGAAGCAGCTCGGCATCAACGCGTACGACGCGCAAGGCAAGTTCGTCGGCGTCACCAACCTCGCCGGCCAGCTGCACGACAAGCTCGGCCCACTCGCCGACGCCCAGCGTAACGCCGCCCTCGCCACGATCTTCGGCACCGACGCCATCCGCTCCGCATCCGTCCTCATGGAACAGGGCGCCGACGGCATCCAAGGCTGGATCGACAGCGTCAACGACACCGGTTTCGCCGCCGAGCAGGCCCGCAAGAAGACCGACAACCTCAACGGCGACCTCGACAAGCTGCGCGCCGCGCTCGAGAACGACCTCATCAAGACCGGCGCCGTTGCCAACGACTCCCTTCGCGGAATCGTCCAGACCGGCACCAACCTCATCACCATGTTCGGCAACGCGCCGGCACCCGTGCAGGAGACTGCGCTCACCCTCGGCGCGGTCGCGGCCGGCGCCGCCGTCCTCGGCGGCGGCATGCTCATCCTCGTTCCCAAGATCGAGGCCACCCGTCAGGCACTTCGTCGGCTCAACAGCCAGGGCGTCAGCACCGGAAAGATCCTCGGCAAGGGCAGCGCCATCTTCCTCGGGGTCGCGGCGCTGGCCAGCGGCATCGGGGGCCTCGGCGCTGAGTCGGAGCTCTCGGCGGACAAGCTCGCCAAGGTCGACGCCGTCACGAAGAGCATGAGCAAGGCCGAGCTCAACCGGATGTTCAAGGACGCCGGTGTCGCGATCGTCGACGCCACCGCCTCGAGCGACAAGTTCAAGGAGTCGCTCAACGCGATCGCGACCGGCAACTTCTGGGAGAACGAGGCCGGATTCACCAAGTTCGTCGACGGCATCACCTTCGGCCTCACCCACCTCTCCGACGTCTATAAGACGAACGAGGCCCAGCTCCGCCGCTTCGGGCAGAACCTCGGCGACCAGGCCAAGACGAACTTCCCCGCGGCCGTCGACGGCTTCAAGAAGATGGTCGAGGCCGCCGGCGGCGGCAAGGAGGCCATCAGGCAGCTGCTCACCACGATGCCGGACTACAAGGCGGCGCTCATCGAGCTGAGCGGTCAGCAGGGGAAGACCCTGAGCGACCAGGAGCTGATGAACCTCGCCGTCGGCAAGGGCGCGGTCGCCTTCGCGCTGATGGACCAGCCGGTCGACGACAACAAGAACAAGCTCGCCGACCTCGGTGGAACGGCCCAGACCACCAAGGGCGACATCGACGACCTCGCGGACACCATCCGCAGCTTCGGGAAGGCCCAGTTCGACCTGAACGCCGCCGAGCGCGATTTTCAGGCGGCACTCCAGGCAGTGACCGACTCGGTCAACCAGAACGGCACCTCGCTCGACATCTCTACTGAGGCCGGGCGCTCCAACCAGGAAGCGCTCGACAACATCGCCAAGTCCGCGCTCGACGTCGCCAGCGCCACCCTCCAGCGCACGGGCAGTGAGCAGCAGGCCCAGGCCGCGATCCAGGCCGGCCGCGACGAGCTCATCAAGCAGCTGGCACAGTTCGGAATCACCGGCGCAGCTGCCGATCAGTACGCCGATCAGCTGGGTCTCATCCCCGGGAACATCCCCACCGCAGTCTCGGTCACGGGCGTCGACACGGCGATCGCCGAGGCCGAGCGCCTCCGTGCCCGCCTGCAGAGCATCAAGAACACGCAGTGGGCTATCGATGTCGCCGTCGCGCTTCACGGCGCCGACAACCTGGCCACCACTGGGGGCCTTCGCGTCGCCCGTGCGGGCGGTGGTGACCTCGACATGGCACCCGGACCGAAGGGCGTCGACTCGATGTTCTTCAAGGGTGCCAAGGGCGAGCATGTGCTCACCGCGGACGACGTCGACGCGATGGGCGGCCAGCAGGCCGTGTACGCGTTCCGCCGGCGCCTTCACGCCGTGAGCAATCGGGCGGCGTCGATCGGTCTTGCCCCGGAAATACAGGCTGCCCCGGTCCTCAGTATCTCCACCTCGGCGAGCCAGAGCGCGACTCCGGTGATCGTGCAGATCACGAACAAGACAGACGTGCGCCTGAACGATCTCATCGATGCTCGGATCCACACGGCGCAGGGTTGGCAGACCATCGAACTGAACAGTGGAGAAGGCCGATGACGCAGACCGTCAACCCGGTCAAGAATCCGTCCGCGGAGACCAACACGGCGGGCTTCTACGTCTTGCCCGGCACCTCAGGCGCTGCCGTCCTCAGCAACCCGACGGACGGCGGCGCCCCGGGAGCGAGCACGGACTACGTACGCTCCACCTGGTCGACCGCCTCCACGGCCGCCGGCGGCGGGATGCAGATCGGCCATGCGAGCAATGCCGGCGTCGAGCGAATCGACCTGGTCGCCGGCGCCCAGTACGTGGCCGGCGTGTGGGTTCGAGCCTCGAAGGCGAAAACGCTCGCACTCCAGGCCCTGATCTTCAACACGTCTGCCACACAGGTCGGTGCCACGGCCACGGGCGCTGCAGTCGACGTCCCGGCGAACACCTGGACGAGACTCTCCGTCTCCTTCACCACCGGAGTGGGCGGGGTGCGCGGTCAGCTGCGTGTCGTCGACTCGGACGCGACCAGGTGGCTCGCCGGCAACACCCTCGACGTCGACGCTGTCATGGTGTGGCCGGGCACCACCCTGCCGCCCTACAGCGACCCCTCGACGAATGGCTGGATGGCTTGGCAGGGAGTCCCGCACGCCTCGCCGTCGGTGCTGTTCACGCCTGTCATCCAGGTCACCCCGTTCCTGGACGAGAACCCGTCGCCGCGCGTCGAAGTGTTCATCCAGGACCCGCCGCCCGGGACGACCACAGTGAAGCGCACCGCCGATCGACGCACCATGACGGTCAGCGGCATGGTCGGAGTGCCCACAGGGTCGGGCGTTACGCGGATCGACCCGGACGTTCCCTTCGGCGTCTCCGCCACCTACACAGCGGAGTTCGTCGACGTGAACGGCACACCGCTGGGCTACGTCAGCAGCAGCCCCGTCACGCTCGACGTGGACGACGTCTGGATCTCCCAGCCACTCGACCCGCGACTGGCCGTCAAGGTCGACCTCACGGACGAATCGGCAACCGAGCTCAAGCGGGGGTTCGATGGCGACACCGTCTACACGCAGGGTGCCGCTCTCCCCCGTTGGATCGGTGGACGCCGGCGCGCGCTCGAAGGTCTCAAGCTCGTCGCCGAAACGGCGAACGACGCCGACGCCGACATGCTGCAGGACATCTTCGGCACGTACGAGACCGACCAGGTGCCCGTGATCTGCGTGCGGACTCCGCCGAGCTACTCCCGGATCCCCCGCACGCTCTTCCTGGCCGTGCCGGCACCCGCCGAAACGGACATCAACCGACGCTACGGCGGATCCCTCACCGCGATGACCCTCTCCGGCGACGAGGTTCTCCGTCCCGCGCCCGGGCTCGTCGCGGCGCTGCTCCGCTACCAGGACACCGACGCGTTCTACGGCACGTACTCCGCCATCGACACCGCCTACGGTTCGTACCTGGCCCGCGACCGCGACTACTCGAAAGCAGGGTTCGCCGGATGAGAACCGCCAGCGACAACTGCCGGCAGGTGCTGGCGCAGGGGTCGTTCTCGTTCTGGTACGAAGCCGACCTCTGGTACGACAACACCCGCCGGGCCGCGCTCCTCCCGATCGACGACATCCAGCTCAGCGAAGACGACAGCCGCGGCGTCAAGGCAAACGGCGGATGCACGATCGTCTGGCAGGACGACTTCGCACGCTCGATCATGCCGAACGCGATCGGCGATCTGTTCTCGCCCTTCGGTTCAGAGCTCGCCATCTACGCCGTCGTCAGCGCGGGAAGCTTCCAGGAGCGCGTCCCGCTGGCGTGGATGCAGATCGTCGACGTCCCGGCCATGCGTGACAGCACGATGTTCTTCAAGGGCACTCGGATCACCACTGGAACCGTGCTCGAGCTCAAGCTGCAGGACCGGTTCGTCCAGATCCAGGCGGACGAGTTCGACGTCCCCTCGTCCCCCTCCCAGCTCGCCTCGGTGTGGACGGAGATCGGCGCACTCACCGGCATGAAGCTCGTGCGATCGCTGCCCGACGCGCCCATCACGCGCTCCGTCGTCTACCAGAACGACCGCCTCCAGGCGCTCCTCGACCTCGCCGACCTACTCGGCGGCGTCCCCTACGCGGCATCCGACGGAACACTCACGATGAGACCGAAGGCGTGGACCTCGCCCGTCGACACCCTCCGCGCCGGCGACGACGGGACGTTGGTGGACATCCAGAAGGGCATGTCCGCGGACACCGTCTACAACAAGGTCACCTTCCGCGGTCAGGGAAACGCGCAAGACCAGGTGCTGGCGTTCAGCGAGATCACCGAAGGCCCGCTTCGCGTGCGCAACCCCGACGGCACACGTAGCCCCGCACACCGGAGACCCACCTTCCGGTCGAATCAGTTCGTCACCACGAGCGCCCAAGCCAAGGCTTACACCGAGAGCGAGCTTGCGCGCGTGTCAACGCTGTCAGCCGTCAAGTGGCCCATCGAAGAAGTCTGGAATCCGCTGCGCGAGCTGGGCGACGTGATCACCATCGTCGACGAGCAGGACAACAGCGTCACGGCGCGTGTCGTCGGGATCGAGCGCTCGCAGAAGCCGACGCAGAGAGTGACGGTAGTCCGTGGCTGACTTCGACAAGACGGTTCGCAAGAAGCTCGCAGGTCTTCCGTCGGTTGCTCGCCTCGTCGGAACGTTCGTCTCCACGGATGGTGTGCGCGCTGTGGTCGACGTCGGCGGCGGCCGCATCCCCGCCGACATGACCGGCTACGTTCCCGAGGTCGGCGAGCAGGTCTTCGCGCTCTTCATCGATGGCACCGCCACCGTGATCGGCTCAACGGTGCCGAAACCAGGCAAAGGAACAGTCGCGTCCGCACCGCTCGACAACCTGGTGGCCGTCGACACCATCGTCGGACGCATAACCGTCCCGTACGCAGCAGGACTCAGCCTGTCCGCTGGCCAGACAGTGAAGCTGGGCGCTGCGAACGACGGGCTGTTCGTCTACGCGGTGATGTCGACCTCTCCGCCCCCACAGGCACCGCCCTCGCCGCCGTCCAGCGGAGGAAAGGTGCAGACGCAGGTCTTCATGCCGATCGACGCGGGGTCCTACCGCGCAGGCTGGTGGACGAATCAGGTGTACGCATCCGACACCAACGTTGGCGCTTGGTTCTACGGATCGCAGATCGCCGACACCATCCCGGACGGCGCAACGATCCAGTCGATCGCCATCAACATCTCCATCAGCTCGCTCAGCTACCAGGCTCCGAACTTCGGTGTCCACGGCTCGGCAACAAGGCCTGGGGTCGCTGTCGGCTTGTCGCAGCTCACGGCGATTGCGATCGCGAACGGCTGGGTGGCGCTGCCGATCGGGTTCGGCAATTACCTGAAGGCCGCCGTCGGCGGCATCGGCATCAACCACGGCGGCTACGCCATCCTCAACTCACTTGCCGCAGACCCGGCATCTGGCGCGTTGCGCATCAGCTGGGTCTGACGGCCAACTTCGGGAGAATCCTATGGGCGTCGCCTTTTACGATCCGGTCACCGGGAAACCTGTCTACAACGACACCTCTTCGACCCAGGCGGATCTCCAGGCCGGGGCCGACTACACCGAGAAGATGGGCAACCGTCGGCGAGGTACCGCTGCTCAGCGTGGCACCGTGTCGAATCCGGTGGGTCTGGAGTGGTACGAGACAGACACGGGCTACGTCTGGCTGCTCACCGCCACTGGTTGGAAGCTCAGCCTTGCGGGGAGGGTGCCGTTCTTCCGGTACCACAAGACCGCCCCGTTCAAGTGGCCGTCGCCCAACCCTGGAACGGTGGTGTGGGACGCCCTCGTGAGGGGCGCGCTGGAGGGGTGGACGTATTCGAACGGTGCGTTCACGTGCGTCATCCCTGGCGAATGGGAGTGGGACGCCCGCGCCGGCATCGTGAACGGCTCCGGTGCGGCGTCCGCGAACGCGCGCTGGTACCTCAACAGCTCCGGCACTATCGGCCACGGGGGCGGCCAGGCCTCGCTCGCCTACACCACGCACGGCTTCGCGTACCGAGACGTCTTCGCCGCCGGCGACGTCGTCGAGTTCAAGCTCGTCTCCACGGCAGCGGTCGATGGCGTCCTCACCGACGGCGGCAACGGCAGCGACAAGGTGCAGCTCACCTGGCTGAGCTGCCAGTTCAAGGGCCTCTACTGATCGGAGAACACGATGAGCGATACCCCCATCTTCGATGCCCTCGAGATACCGGTCGACGGGCCGCTGAACGCGACCAAGAAGCTGGCACCGCCTGCGCTGTCTTCGAGTTTCGGCCAGGAGGACGACGATGCCTGAACTCCTGAACCGCACCGCCGACGAGATGCTCGCCGCGATGGCAGCAGCGTTCGGGACCCGCTGGCCAAACCCCTGGTGGGCGAAGGGGAACAGCGCGTACGACGACTGCGCGGCATGCGTGAGCTACTACCTCTTCGGTCTCAACTCGCTCGGGAACCCGTTCTACACGTACGTGTCTCAGATCCAGAACTGGGGCCGCGACCGCGGGCTGTGGCACCCCGGTCATGCTGGACTGCGACGCGGCGACGTGCTCGCTTTCGACTGGGACGGCGATGGCGACCCCGACCACACCGAGATCGTCGTCTCAGTCTCCTCCGGCGGCTCGATCGTCACGTCCCGCGGGACCAATTCGAATCCCGGCGACGATATGCGCGACCGCACCCGGTCCGCCGGATACGTCCTCTCGTACATCCGGCCGCCCTACCCAGGCACCAGCGCGGCCACCGATGGCGACGCAACCCCCATCACCGAGCCGGAGAAACCGGCACGGTCCCCCTTCTGGAAGGAAGACGACATGCCATACATTCTGAGCTCCGGCGCGGGGCAGACGTTCATCACCGACGGGCACCCGATCGGGTTCGACTCCTCCGACGAGGTCATGACGACTTCCGCATCGGGCGTTCCGACCGTGGCCGTCTCGAAGCGGATGCACAACGCGATCCTGACCGAGCTCGGCCGCAAGGTCGGACTCCCCATCATCGTGAACGTCACCGGCGACAAGACGATCTACACCCTCACGGGTGATCGTCTGATCGGGCTCGCGGCGGGAGCGAGCGTGCAGAGCCTGCTCAACGCGGGCGCGGCGCAGATCACGATCGACCCGCGCGACCGCGATCACCTGCTCACCAAGTAGAGCCCTCTCGATCCCTGAGAGGGGACCCATGCCCGAAATGGTCTCGACGGGCAGCGGCGTCATTGTCGACATCCCAGGTGGGTGGGCAACCATCATCGTCGCGCTCATCACCTTCGTGCTGGGCCCGTGGGTTTCGACGGTGGTGGCCGCTCGCATCGCGAACCGGGTGAGGCGGATCGACGAGAAGACAGACCGCACGCTCGATCAGGTGGAGAACAACCACAGGAAGCCGGACGGTACTCCGATCAACCTGCGCGAGGAGCAGGACGATCGCCACTCGGAGATCGTGAGCTTGCTGCGCGATCACGGCGAGATCCTCGAGGAGCACGGGAAGCAGCTCAAGATGCTCACCCAATCGGACGCCGACCAGAACGAGTGGATCGACGACTTCAGCCGCACATGGCCACGAAGCCGCTTTATGCCGCCCGCCCGCCATAGAGCCCCAGACCCCGCAGAGAAGAGAGAACCATGAGCAAGCACCTCGCCGTACCCGACATCATCAACAAGGGCCAGCGCGTCCTCCGCACCATCGTCCAGGTCGGCATCCCCGCCTTCCTCGGCTTCGCGCTCGTGCTCCCGCAGATCATCGAAGCGCTCGGCCTCCCCATCGACTCGCAGATCCGCCTCGCGCTCGTCGCGTTCGCAGCGGCCATCACGGCGATCGCCGGCGCGCTCTCGCGCGTCATGGCCATCCCCGCCGTCGACCAGTGGCTCACCAGCATCGGCCTCGGATCCGTACCCAAGGTCGACGCGCAGAGCCTCCCCGCCGTGGTCACCCCCGCGGACCCGAACCAGCCGGCCGCGGGCACACCGCCCCCGCCTCACCAGGGCACAGACCTCGGCGACTGACAGCCAACACACCCCGGCGCTCGCCGCAGCACAGAGCCCCGGCTCACCTTCGGGTGGGCCGGGGCTCGTTTTGCGTTCTTCGACACCGCTAGCATTCGCCCATGGCAGATGAAGATCAGGACATCGTCAACTGGATCCGTCTCGACGGGGAGAAGCTCGATATCCCATCGGGCGATGTCAGCGCGTACGAACCCAAACTGCGGAACTTGATCGCCGCAGGTGGAGGATGGTTGCGCACCATGAACGGGATCACTACCGGATACGAATGGCATTGGGTCGGCCCGAGCTCCTCGGTGACGATCCACTATCGCGGCTGGTAGCGGCTGGTAGCGGTTGGCCGGTTGTGCTGCCGCCAGAACTTCACGAGGTCAGACGCCCGCGGCTTCAGCTGGTTCATCGCCGTCGAGTCGACGCGCTGCGCCGCCAAGTGGTGCCGCCACGACTCGTATGCGCACTTGTGGTCCCACGCGAGGAAGCACGCCGCCTCGAAGGTGCGCACCCACCCGATGAGCTCCCGCGTGTCGGAGGTCGGCGCCCACGTCACGACGCGGAACCACTCATCCGCTCGATTCGGATCCCCAAGCAAGAAGCGGCGCACGACGGCGTAGGGAGGCTGCGACTCCGCCACGCGGAGCAACCACTCGGCTGGCCGGGCGTGAGCGGTCGGCGACCAGTTGACTGCCATCCCGCCTCCCGAAATTCGAACCTATGTTCGAATTGTGCACCACCTCCCACCACCACTCAATCGCGGGGAACGCGACGCCCCCCAGAACGGGGTGTGCCGGAGACGCTTTCGCCTGCTCGGCGATAGGCTCAGCGCCATGACGCAGACTCGCAAGCCGGCCTCACCGGCGCGTACGACTCTCAATGCGTGCTGGGTGCTCGCTGTCGGTTGGATCATCTTTGCCGGGGCGGGAGGGGCGATGTCTCAGCCGCTGCTCACGCTCCTCGGCTTCCTATGTTTCGTCGGAGCTGTGGTGACGCTGATCGCCGGCCTCGTCCTTCGGAGCAAGGAGAAGGCAGCCAAGTCGTCGACGACTCCGTAGGGTGCCCCCGGCGCGACTCGAACGCGCAACCGTCGGATTAGAAGGCCGATGCTCTATCCATTGAGCTACAGGGGCGGGACCACCGCACAGCCTACTATGCAGCGATCCGCGCCTCCTGGTTGGCCGCGACGGGACGGCGGCGGCGCTGGGAGCGCTCGGGCATGTATACGACAGGCAGCGCATCGAATCCGGCGCGCTGCTCGTCCGGGTCGACCAGGCGATACTTCGTGGTCGTGTCCATGCTCTCGTGACGCATGTTCTTCTGCACGATGAACGGATCCACCCCGGCGCGCGACTGCAGGGTCGCGGTCGACGCGCGGAGATCGTGTGGCCGGTGGCCCGCGATGCCGGCGCGCTTGATGGCGCCGGCGATCACCGTGGAGACGCTCCCGCCGAGTATGTGCCCCTCGCCGGCGGCGTACAGCTTGTTGGCCTTCCAGTTCGGGAACCAGTAGCCGTCACGGGGCATGCCCTGCGCGAGCTCCCACATCGCGGCGTTCAGCGGCAGCGTGACGCGCTTGCGGCCCTTGCCGATCGTGGTCAGCGTCCGGTTGATCCAGTTGACGTCGCGGCCGCCGTGGACCCGCGCGATCTCCGACACGCGCAGGCCGAGGTAGTAGTGCAGCGCGACCATCATGCGAGTCCGGCGGTACGCGCCGCTGCTGAGAATGAGCTCGATCTCGTCCTTCGTGAAGGGCGTCGGGATGCGCTTCCGGATCTTCGTCTTCGGGAGCTTCGCGGCCGGGTTGTCGAGCCGGAAGCCCTCGTCCTGCAGCCAGGTGAAGAAGGTGTGCAGCGCTGACCGGTAGTGCACCTTGGTCGAGTTGCTCCAGCTGGCGTCCGATCCGAGGTAGTGGATGAGGTCGAGCCGCTGCAGCTCGAGAACGCTGCGGCCCGTGGTGCTCTCGACGTGGCGGATGAAGCGGATGCGCTCCTCGACGGTGCGCTCGGTCAGGTCCTGGGCAACCATGAAGTCAGTCCAGAAGCTAAGGATGTCGGTGCTGCTCTGCATCTTCGGTGCGTTCCTTATGTATCGGGTAATCGTCGGATTTCGTTCCGACAGGCTAAGTACCCACCTGTGAGGATGTACAGGTCCGTCTACTGGGGATGCCGACCATGCACCGCCAGGGGGCAGACTAATCGGTTGACGAGTCCACGAACGGTTAGCCCAGCTAGGATTCTGGGCCCGGCGGGATGTCCGCGTACTGCGGCGGGTCGAGGCCGAGAGCTTCCTGCACCTTGAGTAGCGCCGCGCCAAAGCGCTCGAGCGCAATGTCGTCAGTCTCCATGTTCTCGACCGTGGGATTCGCGGTGACACGCCGAGCACTCGTACGCAGGTCCGCGACCGAATTGGCCAAGGCTCTGACCAGGCCGGCGGCCTCAGCGCGATCCATCGTCAGGCCCTACGCGATCGCCGCGCGCGCGGCGGGCATCCCTCAGGATGCACGTCACACGTCGAGTCGGGCCCGATTCGGCATGGAGAGTCCCATCTGCGCTCCAGAGCCTGTAAGACATCGCGCCCCTGCGGCGTGAGTCCGCCAGTGTGCCGCCCGTAATCGTTCGTCTGATACCAGACCAGACCGCGCCGGACAAAAGCGTCCAGCGTTCGCTTGTTGACACCGTTGAACTCGCTCTGACCGTCGTCAGCCCACACCTCCAGCGCGATCCTGTTGACTCGCACGTACGCGTCGATGAAGATCGCCGAGTGCGCATCCATTACGCGGATGCTCCCTGCTGCAGTTCGAGCGAGCCCCGCTGCCGCCAGACGGAGAGGTCGACGACGTCGGAACTTGCGTACTCGTAATCTCTTGGTCGCAGGTTCGATTCCTGCCGGGGGCACCCTCCCCAGCCCTTCCCTCCCGCCCTCCCCAGCCATCAGCTCCTGAGTTTTTCGAGCGACACGCCGCGCGCAGGTCGAAAAACTCAGGAGGCGATGGCTGGGCAGGGAGGCAGGGCGGCGGTCAGAGGGCGCGGGCGGCGGCGGCGAGCACCTGCGCGAGGGTGGGGACGCCCTCGGCGCGGAAGACCTCGGAGCCGTCGGGCGCGGCGACGATCACGGTCGGCGTCGAGCGGATGCCGTCGCTCTCCGCCCGCTCCAGGTTGCGGGCGACGTCGAGCTCGGTGACGCGGATGCGCGGCGCGAGCCGGGCGGCCTCCGCCAGCACCGCGCGCGTCTGCATGCACGGCTCGCAGAAGGCGGAGGTGTAGAGCGTCAGCTGCGCGCCCGGGGTGTCCGGGGTGTCCGCCGGGTCAACGGCCGGTGTCGTGTCCACCCCGTCAGTGTACGTCCGGCGAAATCGCGGCGACGATCCCGCGGCCGGCACCGCGTCCGCGCGACGGCGGCGCATCGCGCGACCCAGAATCGTCCCGTGAGCCGAACGACCTACACGCGCTACGTCGCCCTCGGAGACTCGCTCACCGAGGGCCTGTGCGACCGCGCGCCCGGAGCGCAGGACGCCTACCTCGGCTGGGCCGACCGCCTCGCCGGCATCCTCGACGGCGACGCACGGCTGGCCGGCGCGTCGATGGAGTTCGCCAACCTCGCCGTGCGCGGCCGCCGGATCGGCGACGTGGTCGACGACCAGATCCCGCACGCGCTGCGGCTCACCCCGGACCTGGTGTCGGTGATGATCGGCGGCAACGACCTGATGAGCCCCTCCGCCGACCCGGATGCGCTGGCGGGGCGGCTGGAGGACGGCATCCGCCGCCTGCGCGGCGCGGGGACCACGGTGCTGCTCGCGAACATCTT
>Ga0209563_100189_pt1 | contig 35052 bp, 35 predicted proteins | sample AraplaCvi_mMF_r2_FD_184271 | JGI IMG/M metagenome (GOLD analysis project Ga0209563, IMG submission 184271) | Arabidopsis root microbial communities from North Carolina, USA - plate scrape CL_Cvi_mMF_r2 (SPAdes) (version 2) | ecosystem: Host-associated > Plants > Roots > Endosphere | place: USA... | reverse complement strand
ACGTTCGGCTGGTTCACCGGCTACGCCGCGCTCATCGGCTGGATCAGCGGCATGACGAGCCTCGGCTACATCTTCGCCGGCTACCTCGGCAGCGTCTTCGGCTGGGAGCTCAACCAGGGCCAGCAGATCTTCATCGCGATCGCGGTGGTCGCCGTGTGCGTGATCATCAACGCCTACCGTGTGCGCCTGGCGACCTTCATCAACAACATCGGCGTCGGCCTGGAGATCGTCGTAACGGTCGGCGTCACGCTCACCATCGCCATCCTGCTCATCGTCGTCCCGGACAACGCCCAGCCGTTCTCGTCGCTGTTCATCGGCAAGAGCCCCGACGAGGCGACCCCGTACATCCTCGCCTGGCTCTCGGCGTCGCTCGGCCCCTTCTTCGGCCTGGTCGGCGTGGAAGCCGTGGCGGATGTTGCGGAGGAGACCAAGGGCGCGCGCAAGGTGATCCCGCGGACCATGTTCTACGCCTTCGCGGCCTCCTGCATCATCGAGTTCCTGATGTACCTCGTCTACGTGCTGGCCATCAAGAACCCGGCCGCCCTGGCGAACTCGCCCGCGCCGATCGAGGAGATCATCCAGCAGCAGCTGGGCCCGGTGTTCGCCCGGATCGTCGTGGCGATCGCGCTGACCAACATCCTGGTCTGCCTGCTCTCGAACGTGCTGGTCGGGACGCGGCTGCTCTACTCGCTGTCGCGCGACAACATGATGCCGTTCTCCCGCGCCTTGCGGCACGTGGCGCCGAAGCGCAAGACGCCGTCCACCGCGGTGATCACCCTCGGCGTCGTCTCGGTCCTCCTGCTGCTGTCGGCCCTGATCAGCGTCCAGGCGTTCAACTACTTCCTGGGGATCGCCACCCTCGCCTTCTTCACCACGTACGTGCTGCAGACGATCGGCCTGCTGATCGCCGCCTTCCGGCACCGCATCCCGGCGCCGGAACCGGGGACCTTCGATCTGGGCAAGGCCCGCATCCCGCTCCTCATCGTCAGCCTGATCGTGTTCCTCGCGGTCGAGGCCGCGCTGATCTTCCTCCCCGCCTTCGCCGGCAACGCCTACGTCTTCGGCGCCATCGTCGCCCTGGCGGCGCTCTGGTGGCTGCTCGCCCTCCGGCGCCGCCTGCGGACCGGGCAGGCCGGGCCGCGGTTCGCACAGGAGCACCCGGACGAGGCCGTCCCCACCACCTTCGACTCCTAGGCCGTCCCCCGCCGGGCCGGGCGCGAATGCTCCCGGCCCGGCGATGGCCTATAAGCACACTCATAACCTCCGGTTATCAGACCATCGAGGTTCGCTCATTCCGGCCCGCCGGAGGCCGGGCGACGATTGACCGACATCGCGAGGCATCCCTCGCTCTCCCCTTCGACGACGAAAGGCACGCAGTTGCACACGACCGCACCCCCCACGCCCTGCTCGGGCAGGCGCTCCGGCCGGAGCCCGCATGTCAGCCAGGAGGCCTCCACATGACCCCCACCGCCACCGAGACCGACATCGCGCTGCGGGCGCACGATATCCGCGTCTCCTACGGGCAGGTGCAGGCGCTCCGCGGGGCCGACTTCGAGTGCCGCGCCGGCGAGGTGACCGCCCTCATCGGCGACAACGGAGCGGGCAAGTCGACGCTCGTGAAGGTGCTCTCCGGGTCGATGGCCCCGGACTCCGGCGAGCTGTTCGTCGCCGGAAGGCCGTTCCGCGCCACGACGCCGACCGACGCCCAGACCGTCGGCATCGAGACCGTGTACCAGGATCTCGCGCTCGCCCCCGACCTCGGCCCCGTCCAGAACCTCTACCTCGGGCGCGAACTGCGCAAGCGCGGCCTGCTCGGCCTCCTCGGCTTCCTCGACAACAAGACGATGACCGCCTCCGCCGCCCAGGACTTCGAGCGGCTCGGCCTCCGCGTCGACACCAAGCGCGGCTCGGTGCGGGAGATGTCCGGCGGTCAGCGCCAGGGCGTCGCCGTCGCCAAGGCCGTCAGCTGGGCGAAGAGCGTCGTGATCCTCGACGAGCCCACCGCCGCGCTCGGCGTCGTCCAGACCAAGGGCGTGCTGGACATGGTGCGCCGCGTCGCCGACAACGGCCTGGCCGTCGTGCTGATCACGCACAACATGTCCGACGTCCTGAGCGTCTCCGACCGCATCGAGGTGCTCCGCCTCGGGCAGCGCGTCGCGCGCTTCACGCGCGCCGAAGCCACCCTCGAGAACCTCGTCGCCGCCATGACCGGCGGCACCGCCGACGCATCCGCCCCCCGACCCGCAGGAGACTGACGTGGCATCCGTGAACACCCAGCGCACCCCCTCCACCACCGGACGGGGCCCGGATCCGGCGCCCGCCTCCACCCGGCGCGGTACGTCGGTCGTGACCCAGCATCCGCTCTTCGTCGTGACCACCGCGCTCGTCGCCCTGCTCCTGATCTTCACGCTCATCAACGGCCCGACGTTCCTGTCGGCCCAGAACGTGCGGAACATGGCCCTCGCCGGATCGATCATCCTCGTGCTCGCCATCGGCGTGACCTACGTGATCATCACCGCAGGCTTCGACCTGTCGGTCGGCTCCAACCTGGTGCTGTCGGGGGTGGTCAGCGTCGTCGTGATGCGCGCCGTCGGCGGCCAGGGATGGGGCGCGGCCCTGCTGGGCCTCGCCGTCGCCGTCCTCGTCGGCGGCATCGTGGGGGCGATCAACGGCGCCCTCGTCGCCTACGCCGACCTCAACCCCATCATCGTGACGCTCGGCACACTCGGTGCGGCGCTCGGTCTCGCCCAGGTGGTCACCGGCGGTCAGGACCTCAACGACGTGCCGCCCGCGATGATGGACTTCGGCGTCGGGAGGCTCGCGGGCGTCCCGTGGGTCGTCATCGCCGCCGGCGTGGTCGCCCTGATCGCCGGCATCGCCCTCCATTACACCGCCTTCGGCCGGCACACCTTCGCCATCGGCTCGAACAAGGAGGCCGCGGTGCGCGCCGGCATCCGCGTCCGTGCGCACCTGACCGGCATCTACGTGATCTCCGGCGTGCTGGCGGGCCTCGCCGGCTGGCTCTCGCTGGCCGTCTACGGCACCACGAACATCGGCGGCCACTCGCTCGACGCGCTCAACGCCGCCACCGCCGCGCTCCTCGGCGGCGCCAGCCTGTTCGGTGGCATCGGCTCCATCGCCGGGACCGTGATCGGCAACGCGATCCCCGTCGTGCTCGCGAGCGGCCTCGTCATCGCCGGCCTCCAGACGTTCTGGCAGCAGGTCGTCACCGGCGTCGTGCTCATCGCCGCCGTCTACCTGGACCGCGTGCGCCGCCTCCGCCGGGGGCGCGGGCGGCGGGGCGGCTCGACGCCGGAGTAGCGGCAGTAGCGCCCGCAGCAGACCCACCCTCGCGCCATCCATTGCAATCACCTACGGAGGAATCCATGAAGTCACCCACCAGAACGCGGCGCCGCCGCGCCGTCGCCCTCGCGGCCGTGCTCGCCGCCGTGGCGACCGGCACCGTCGCCTGCTCCTCGTCCGGCGACGCGTCCGGCTCGTCCGGCGGCGTCAAAGGCGCCACCGTCTCCATCGTCGGCCCCCTCGCCGGCGACCCGTACTACCAGGAGGTCGCCTGCGGCGCCCGCACCGAGGGCAAGAAGCTCGGCATGGTCGTCGGCGAGCAGCAGGCCGCGCAGAACCAGAGCCAGGCGGCGCAGAACACGATCGTGCAGAACGTGCTGAGCAAGAGCCCGAAGGCCCTCATCTACACGCCGGCCGATCCGGTGGCCGGCGGCATCCCGCTCCGCGACGCCCGCCAGGACGGCGTCACCGTGATCGACGTCGACGCCCAGCTCAGCGACTCGAAGCTGTACGACTCGTTCATCGCCTCCGACCACTACGAGGGCGCGAAGAAGGTCACCAAGACGCTCGTCGACCTGATCGGCGGCTCCGGGAAGATCGCCGCCATCGGCTCCCTGCCCAGCAACCCGATCACCCAGGCGCGCATCAAGGGCTTCCAGGACGAGCTCAAGGAGCACCCGGACGTCAGCGTGGTCAACGTGTCGTACCCCGACATCTCGCCGGACGCCATCCAGTCGGAGGCGGCCTCGCTCCTGGTCAAGTACCCGGACCTCAAGGGCATCTACACGACCAACTACCTGAACTCGACCGGTGCCGCGGTGGCCCTGCGCAACGCCGGGCTGGTCGGGAAGGTCAAGATGGTCAGCTGGGACACCGGGGCGCCGAACATCAAGCTGCTGCAGGAGGGCTCGGTCCAGGCGACCGTCGCCCAGCAGCCGTTCACGATGGGCGAGCTCGCCATCCAGCAGATCGCCAAGAAGCTCGGCGGCGGGAAGACGACGAAGACGGTGCACGCGCCGGTCTCCATCCTCACCTCGGACCAGGTGGACACCGACGCCGGCAAGAAGCTCCGGTACAACGGCACCTGCTCCGGCTGAGCCTGCGTCCCTCCTCTACCGCTCGCTCCGGGCAGGTCCCCCCACCTGCCCGGAGCGGGCACCCCTCGACAGCGAAGAAGGAATCCGTGACCCTCACCGCCTACCTCGACCAGCTCTCCGCCCCGGCCGGCTCGACCATCGACTGCATGGTCAGCTCCGACGCGCCGGAGGTGCGGCTGGAGGTCATCCGCCTCATCCACGGCGACACCAACCCCGCCGGGCCGGGCGCCAGGAGCGAACCGGTCGGCGAGATCCCGGCCGTCACCGTCCCGGGCGTCGAGCGGACGATCCACCTCGGCTCGTGCGTCGTCGTCCCCCGCGTCGGCACGCATCCGCTGGCCGGTCTCGACCTGGAGGTGACCTTCTCCCCCACCCTGGCGGGCAACGGGCGGCGGCAGGGGATCGTCTCCCTGCTCGACGACGGGGACCGCCCCGTCCTCACGCTCGCTCTCGGGGGCGACGGGGCCCTTCTCGTGGAGGACGGCGGCCCGTCGGCCGATCCCGTCTCGGCGCTGCGCGTCGACTGGACGCGCGGCGCCTGGTACCGCGCCCGTCTCACCGTCGACGGGCACGGCGGCGTGACGCTCGAGTGCCGCACGTTCGGCTTCCCGCACGACCGGGTCGTCGCCACCGCGCGGGCGACGGGAGCCACCGGGCCGCAGGAGCTGTTCGCGAGCGTCGTCGTCGGAGCCGTCACCTGTGCACGCCCGGGCGGCCAGTGGCATCCAGTCGACAGCTTCAACGGCAAGATCGAGAACCCCGTCATCCGGCGCACGGACGACACCGGCCGGTCGGAGACCGTGGCCGACTGGCGCTTCGAGCGGTCGCCGAGCAGCGACCGCTGCGAGGACGCGAGCGTCAACGGGCGCCACGGCGTCGTCGTCAACGCGCCCGCGCGGGCCGCGACCGGAGCGCGCTGGACCGGACACGAGACCGACTTCACCAAGGCGCCGGAGCAGTACGGCGCCATCCACTTCCACGACGACGACCTCGACGACGCCGCGTGGCCCGTGAGCGCGACCTTCGACCTCCCGACGACCCTCCCTTCCGGCGTCTACGGCGTGCGCCTGACGGCCGGCAGCGAGGAGGACGTCGTCCCGTTCGCCGTGCGCCCCGCCGAGGGCGGCCCGCACGCCAGGACGGTGGTCCTCCTCCCGACCTTCACCTACATCGCCTACGGCAATGAGCGGATGATCGACCGGCTCGACTTCGAGGGCGACAGCCTCACCGACCACCCGGTCGTCCCCGGCTTCCACGACCGCCAGCTCGCGCGCCACCCCGAGTGGGGCCTGAGCCTGTACGACGTCCACTCCGACGGCAGCACCTGCGTGCACTCGACGCACCGGCGGCCCATCCCGAACCTCCGCCCCGACTACCGGGCGTGGCTGCAGGATGCGCCGCGCCACCTCTCGGCCGACCTCTACCTCGTCGACTGGCTCACCGAGCAGGGCCGCGCGTTCGACGTCATCACCGACCACGACCTGAACGCGCACGGCGCCGCCCTGCTGGAGCCCCACGACCTCGTCATCACCGGCAGCCACCCGGAGTACGTGAGCGAGCGCATGCTCGACGCGCTGGAGGCCCACACCTCCTCCGGCGGAGCGCTCATGTACCTCGGTGGCAACGGCTTCTACTGGGTGACCAGCCAGGACCCCGAGCGTCCGCACCTCATCGAGGTGCGTCGCGGACCCGTCGGCACCCGTCCGTCGGAGGGCGCACCCGGCGAGGGCACGCACAGCACCACCGGGGAGCCCGGCGGCCTGTGGCGTCAGCGCGGCCGCTGGCCCAACCGCCTGACGGGCATCGGCATGACCGCCCAGGGCTGGGACCAGAAGGCTCCCGGCTACGCGCGCATGCCGGACAGCCGCCGGCCGGAGGTCGCCTTCGCATTCGCAGGGATCGGCGACGACGAGATCATCGGAGACTTCGGCCTGATCATGGACGGGTCGGCCGGCGACGAGATCGACCGGTACGACACGGGCCGCGGCAGCCCGGAGAACGCCTACGTGCTGGCCCGCTCGACCGGGCACAGCGACTACTACCAGCTCGCCGGCGAGGATGTGCTCGCGTCACGGTCCGGCCTCGGCGGCACCGAATGCCCGGACGTCCGCTCCGACATCGTCCTGTTCTCCACGCCCGGGGGCGGGTCGGTGTTCAGCGCCGGCTCCATCTGCTTCACCGGTGCCCTGTCGCACAACGGCTACCGCAACAACGTCTCCACACTGATCGGCAACGTGATGGACGAGTTCCTCCGCGAACCGGGGCGTAAGCAGGCCCCGTAGTCCGCGGTCCGAGCGTCCGCCGTGGGCGGACGACGGGTGGCATCCGGCGCCGGCGCGACGCCGGGTGCCACCGCCTTCGCGCCCTATTGGACCGAGATGCTGCCGACGAGCTGCCGCGCGGTCTGGAGCGCGGCGTCCTGCGACTCGGGCAGGGTGAGCGTGAGCGTGTAGTACGTCCCTGCTTCGGAGAGGACATACACCTGTGATACTGCGGTTTCACTGGCTTCGATCTTCTGCGACCCGAAGACGAGTGCTGCCTGGCGCGCGCCGGGGATCGTGAGCCGGTAGGCCGTGAATCCTTGCTGCGCCAGGGGCCAAATCTGTGCTTTGGCGTGAAGCGCGGCGTTCAGCTGTGCGGGGACGGAGCCTGCTTGTCCCGGGTTCGACTTGTCGCTGTAGTAGTCGACCTTCCCACCCGCCCCATCCCCCGCGGTGCTCTGGTCGAAGGTGAATCCAACCGGAGTGGCGAAAGCGAGCTGTCCGATCGAGACCTGCTGCCAGCCCTCAGGGGTACCCGGCGTGACACCGGGAAGCTCCGGGAGCTGCGCCGTCGGATCGGGGGCTGCTGTCGCCGTCGAGGTCTTCGACGCCGACGGTACCGGCGTCTCCGTCGTGGCGGTGCTGGCGGCGGCACTGCATCCGGTCAAACCGAGCGCAGCGACCAGCACCGACGCGACAAGGATCTGACGAAATCGCATAGTTCTCCCTGGGTGAATGTCGATTGCAACGTGGTCGGTGAAGGCGGGGACGGGGCTAGGAGTAGCGCCTGTTGAGGCTGAGGTGATTCCCGCCGATCAGCGCGAGCGCCAGGGCTACGGCGTTGACCGCGATGGAGATCGCTATCCTCAGCGCCCCATAGACGCTGGACGCAAGGCGGTGAAGCGCAGATTCGCCCAGGCGCCTAGAACGAAACTCACTGCTCGCCGTCCAGCGTGTAGCCCAGCAGGCGGTCCGTGGTCTGCACCACGTGGAACCCGTCCGGCGCTTTCGACGGACGGTTGAACACGTACCATTTGTCATCGGCGGTGGAAACGACGGCCGCAGTGAATCTGCTCGGGTCAGACATCGGCTGGCCAACGCCGCACCCTTGCTGCACCCTTCCTCCCGTGAAGGAGACGGGCGACTTGTAGGGGTTGGACCACTCGGGAGCGGTAATCGACGCCTGCGCGGTGCACCCGGTCAGATCATTCTTCGCCAGCGGCCTGACCTTCCCCGTGGCCAGGTCGACCACCTTCGCTTTGCCGGCGTCGGTGAACACCAGTGTCCCGGGAGGCGACAGGAGACTGCCCGTCTGATTGCTGCCGCTGCCCAAGCCACCCAGATCGGCGCTCTTCGTCGACCAGCGCTCCTTTCCGGTGCGCGGGTCGAGTCCCGTCAACGTCGTCGCGTGCGTCTTCAGGACCCACTGGTCTTTCGCGGAGTCTCCCGAGTAGGAGGCGTCGCCGGAGCAGACGACGCCCGACGGGAGGCTGCAACCGACGACGTTGTTCTTGCGCCAGAGCACCTTGCCGGACCCGATATCCAAGCCCAGGGTGACGAACTGCGCGGCGGTATACTCCGGAGGCCCGTCCGTGGTCGGGATGCCACTGGAGCTCAACAGAAGAACCTTCTTGTCCGGGAATGCCTTGCTCCCCCCGAGCGAGCCGATGAATGCACCGGGCCGGCCGAGGATCTCGGATGTCGGGGCAGACCACGAAGTGGCACCGTTGACGACGCGGATCAGGCTCTCTTGCCCGTCCTTGCGTGCCGCATAGACTCCACTCCCGAAAGAACGGACGCTCTCGTACCCGGGCAGGGTGTCCGTCACCTGCTCAGTGGCCTGGGAGTCCGGGTCGAGCCGGTAGGGGATGTTCGTCTGCCTGGCGTTGTCCCATGCCCAGAAGCAGGCCCCTCGCGATCCATTGCAGCCATTCGCTGAAGCGACCCAGAGCCGCGGGCTTTCAGCGACCGTACGACCGGTGCGCGGGTCGACGAGCACCACCGTATGCGCGTACGCGTTGTCGGATTGCAGCACCGGAGGCGTTACGTCTACCAGGAGAGGGTTGCCGGACGCGTCCTGGGTGACCGAAACGCTGAGCAGCGTATCGGGATAGACGTTGCCCGTGCTGGAGTTACGCTGCCAGAGCTTCTTACCGGATTTGATGTCGTACCCCGTGAGAAGAAGGTCCGAGCCGTTGCTCGTCACGTAGGTGACCGCAGTGCTGTCCACGACGATCGGCTTCGAGGACACCCCCCGGACGCTGACCGTCCATATCGGCTTCACTATGGTGGAGAGCGCGTTGGAGGCCAACTTACCCGCCGAAGACGGCGCCGCCGGCTGGCAGCCCGTCAAAGCGGTGAGAGCAGCCACAAGGACGACGCCCGCGACCAAGGCAGTCGGTCGCCTACCGAGACCAGGCCAGCGCAAACGAACCCCCCCATTCAGTTCTGCAATTCTTCCTGTTCACCGTATCGAGCGCACGGACATGGCTTCTACTCGACAGCTACCCCCATTCGGGTCGTGTTTCGGCCGTCGGGAGCTCACACGTTCGGTCCGGCGGCTCCCGCCCTCAGGCGCGCCCCCAAGGAAGGGCGCCCGTTGCGGCACCTCGTAGGTCCCGGGCCCGCTCCATCCGTACGGCGGCAGGCACGCAGCCGCTGTAGAAAAAGGCCAGCGGCAGCATTTGCTGGCAGCGGACCATCCTGCGGATCCGCACTCTTCCTGGCTGGTCATCGCGGTGTGAGATGCAAGCTGGTCGATTGCGACCCAGCCTTACCTGGGCCGTTGCCGGCGGCAATGTCCGCTTCGAGTTGCTCGAGCCGTTTCAGCTTCGCCCAGAGGTAAGAAGCCGATCCACGCGACGGAGGCGATGGAGGCTCCCATGAGCAGTGACACGATATCCATGAGACGACGCTACGAACCGGGGGACCTCGCATGACCCGTGCCCTCCAGTCGAAGGGATGAGCGCAGCATGACCGAGGAACTGACCGGAGACGCGCTGGCGGCACGGCGCGCGTATGTCGCCGAGGCGAACCAGAGGTTCGGGAAGGTGCTCTCGATCGTCGGCACCGTGCTTGCGGCCGTCGCCTTCCTGCTGCTGATCGTCGGCGGCATCCTGCTCACCTGGATCGCGTCCGACCCGCCCGGGCTGGACGGGTCGAGCACCGACGACCTTCGCGGGCTCGCCGCCGTCGGCATGAGCGCTGTGCCGGGCGTGCTGGCGCTCTTCGCCATGTGCGGACTGGTCGCGGGCGAGCAGATCCGCCGCGGCGGGATAAGGCGCAACCCCGCCCCGCCCGACACGGTGCTGCCGAGCGCATCCTTCGTCTCGCGGTTCCGGGTCCTCCCGACCGGCTGGCACGTGCTTTGGGTGATCGTCGGGCTGGTCGTGTCGTTCGTCCTCGTGGGCCTCCCCGTCCTCTCGTGGTTCACGGGAGGCTGGCCGGGCAACGTGGACGGGTCCGAGCAGTTCGCCCAGTACTGGCTGATCTACGGCTCCATCGCCTTCGGCGTCACAGCGGCCTCCGCCGTGTCGCTGCTCAAGAAGACGGCCTACCTGCGCGCGCTGCGCTCCGGCCGGATCGTGAGCGGACGGCCCGCGGCGGGTCGGAGGTTCTGGCGCTGGTTCGACTACCGCTGGCGCTTCGACCTGTGGCTGGCCGGCCTCGGCGCGATGGTCGCCGTGCTGGCGCTCACACCGCTGTCCGGGGCGGTCGGGCCGGACGCGTCGCCGGACGAGCTCGCCTCCGCGCTGCCCGCCACGCTGACCTTCCTCGCGCTCGGACTGCTGCTCGCCGTCGCCGGCGTGGTCTGCACGCTGAACTTCTGGCGCGCGGGCGAAGAGCTCGGCTCGGGCGAATCCGCCGCTTGAGCGGAGGGCGCGCTGACCGGCCGACGCCTCACACGTTGGGCCCGGCCGCTCCCGCCCGCAGGCGCTGGAGGAGCGCGTCGATCTGCCGTTCCTTCTCCTCCGGCGTGACGTACTCGACCGCCGGCCGCCCGGTCTGGGCGGGCCACGGCACGAGCGCGTCGAAGTCGAGGTCGCGCAGCAGCGCGAGGGTCTCGACGAAGGCGGCCCGGTCGCTCTCGCCGAGGACCACCGCCCTCCACACGCCGTCCTCCACCCAGAACGAGTCGCCGGGGAAGAGGTAGCGGTGCTCGCCGTTGTCCCACAGGTAGAAGGCGGTCCCGGGGGTGTGCGCGAGGCTCGGGATGATCTCCAGGTCGTCCCCGAGCCGCTCCCGCCCGCCGAAGACGCCGTCGACGCGGAGGGAGCGCTCGGTCTGCCGGCGGTCGCGCTCGTGCACGAAGGTCGGGACGTCGAGCGCCGGGGCGCCGTGCATGCCCTCGTGCCAGTGGTTGATCAGGAGCCGCTGCGGCGTGCCGAGGTCGCGGATGCGGTCGGCCGCGGCGTCGATCCCGGGGTTGTTGTAGACGATGACCGGGCCCTGCTCGGCGTCGAGGACGAAGGCGCGCAGCTCGACGCCCGCCATGAACGGCAGCGGCACAGGCTGCGTGGTGGCGAAGAGGCCGGCGCCGAGCTTCTCGAGCGGCTCGCGGTCCGAAGTGGATGACGTCATCGGCAGCCTCACAGCACCCTGCTAAGGGCTTCGGTCATGGCGCGGAACGCGGGCGGTTCCGGCTCCAGCAGGCCGGCCCCCGCGGGGCGCGTGCCGTGCACCACGATGGAGGCGTACCGGCGCCACAGGTCGGGTTCGGCATCCCGGGAGGCGAGTGCGATGGTGCTGACCATCGCGGCGAGCGCGATGGTGTCCTGCCGGGTGAAGCCCGGGCGGAGCTCGCCGGCCGCGACGGCGTCGGCGATCAGCCGGTCGGCCGTCGACCCGAGCCGCTCGCTCAGCTCGGGCGGGAACCGGTCGTACCGTCCTGGGCCGAACAGCACGGTGGCGATGCTGCGGTCGAGCGCGTGGAGCTCGATCATCCCGAAGAGGTAGCTGCGGAACGCGTCGCCTGCGTCCGGGATGGTCGCCGCCTCGTCGACGATCCGCATGATCCCGTCGATCTTGTCGTCGAACAGCGCATCGAGCAGCGCCTGCTTGTCGGGGAACTTGCGGTAGATCGTCCCGACCCCGACGCCGGCCGCACGGGCGACGTCGCCCAGCGTGGCGGCCGGGCCATTCTCGGCGAACACCCGCGTCGCGGCGTCGAGGACCCGTCGCCGGTTCCGTTCGGCGTCGGCCCGCGGCGGGCGGATGGAGGGCGCTGTCGTGCTCATGCCGCCAGCGTACACCTAAACGGATGCGGAGGTTCCGATTCCGGTTAATGCTACGCTGATCTTCCCGCGGCCCGCTCCGGGCTGCGCAAACCACGGAGGAGAGCCCCATGCCTGTGCTCGTCGTCATCGGATACGGCCCGGGAAACGGCCACGCCATCGCCCACCGATTCGGCCGCGAAGGCTGGACGGTCGCCCTCATCGGGCGGAGCGCGGAACGGCTGCACGCCGGCGTCGCGCAGCTGGAGGATGCGGGCGTCGCCGCCCACCCGTTCGTCGGGGACGCCGGCGACCCCGACTTCCTCCGGGCGACCCTGCGGTCGATCCGCAAGGAGCTCGGCCCGGTCGCCGCCGTCGCCCTCACCGCCTACCGCAACGTCGTCGTCGACGATGTCCTGACGACGGACCCGGAGACGGTCGCCCACGTCTTCGACATCGGCGTCGCCGGCCTCCTCGCCGCCGTGCAGACGACCCTCGACGACCTCCGGTCCGCCTCCGGGTCCGTCCTCGTCGTCAACGGCGCGCTGGGCCTGCAGGACGACGCCATCGACGGGTACGCGGTGTCGTTCGGCGGCGACGGCGTCGCCCTGGAGTGCTCCGCGAAGACCAAGCTGGTCGGCCTCCTCGCCGCGCGGCTGCGCCCGGAGGGCGTCTACGTCGGCGAGGTCGTCATCAACGGCTCCGTACAGGGCTCGCCGCACGCCGGCCCCACGGCGATCGACCCCGCCGACATCGCCGAGCGCCTGTGGAGGATGGCCGGCGAGCGGACCGAGACGCACGTCCACGTCGCCGAGCAGCGGCCCTGATCGCCCGCTCCGCCGCTCCCCGTAGAGTGGGCCGCATGCAGGAAGTCGACCCGTCGTCGCCCTTCACCGGCTCGATCGCCCTCGTCGGCCCCGGCGCGATCGGAGCGACGATCGCGGCGGCGCTGCACGAGTCCGGCGCGACGCCGCGGCTCTACGGACGCACCGCGCGCGACCGGCTGACCGTGCGCCGCGACGGTCACGACATCGTGGTTCCCGGGCCCGTGCGCACCGACGTGTCGCAGGTCGAGCATCCCGCCGACCTCGTCTTCCTGGCCACAAAGACGACCCAGGTGGAGGCGGCGGCGCCCTGGGTGCGGGCACTCACCGGGCCGCGCACGGTCGTCTGCGTGCTGCAGAACGGCGTCGAGCAGCAGGCGGCGCTCGCGCCTTTCGTCCCCGCGGACCAGGTCGTCCCCGCGGTGGTGTGGTTCCCCGCCGAGGCGCGGCCCGACGGCTCCGTGCTGCTCCGCGGCGACGCTCGGCTCACCCTGCCCGACTCGCCGGCCGCGTCGGTCGTCGCTCGGGCGCTCAGCGGCACGTGGTGCGGCGTCGACGAGTCCGCCGACTTCGCGACGGTCGCATGGCGCAAGCTGCTCCAGAACGCGGTGGCCGGCCTCATGGTGCTGACCGGGCGGCGATCCGGGATGTACCGGCGCGACGACATCGCCGCGCTCGCGCTGGACTACCTGCGGGAGTGCCTTGCGGTCGCCCGTGCGGAGGGGGCGGACCTGGACGACCGCGTGCCGCACGAGATCCTCGCCCGGTTCCAGTCCTTCCCCGCCGACCTCGGCACCTCGATCCTCGCCGACCGCGAGGCCGGCCGGCCCCTGGAGTGGGACACGCGCAACGGCGTGGTGCAGCGCCTCGGGCGGCGCCACGGCATCCCCACGCCGATCAGCGACGTGATCGTGCCGCTGCTCGCCGCCGCGAGCGACGCATCCGCCTGACCGTCAGGCGCCGGCGCCGCTCCGGGCGGTCAGGCCGGAGAGGATGACGCGGATGGCGAAGTCGCGACGACGACGCTCATCGGCCCCGGTGAGCGCGGGGGCGAGCCGGCGGACGTGGGGGAACCGGTCGGGGTCGGCGTCGGCGTAGGCGGCGAGCACGTCCTCCCGCCGGTCGTCGGCGGCGGTGCCGTCGCGACGCGCCGTGCGCTCCACGGCGGTGGCGGCGGCGAACTGCGCGATCAGGTCGACGGCGAGCGCCGCATCCTCGTCGGCGATGCCCCCGGCCTCCATCAGCGCCAGCTCGTGCTCGGCCAGCCGCAGCGCACCGGGGAGGGTCGGGATGCTGCCCAGCGCCACCGCGCCGATGCCGGGGTACGACTCCAGCACCTCGATGGCGTTCACGACCGTCGCCGCCAGGGCCGACCGCCAGTCCCCCTCGACGGCCTCCACGAGCTCCACCTCGCCGTAGACCTCGTCGAGCGCGTGCTCCAGCAGCTGGTCGCGGCCGCCGAAGTAGGCGTAGAGCGAGGCCGGCCCCGTGTTGACGGCCGCGGCGACGTCGCGGAGGGTCACGGAGTCGACCCCGCGCTCCCGGATCAACGCAAGGGTCGCGGCGAGGATCGACCTCCGCGACAGCGGGGGCTTGGCGGGACGGTCGCGGCGGGAGACCGGCTCGGCGGGCAGCGGCATGCTGACACTCTAGCGACTTGACACGACCACCATTCTCGACGAACATTGTTCGCGAACAGTGTTCGTTAGAATGGGAACGAGGAGTCATGACGGTCGTGGTGGTCGGCGCGAGCGGCGCGGTGGGCGGTCTGGTGGTCGCCGGGCTGCTGGAGCAGGGAGAACGGGTCAGGGCGACGAGTCGCGACCCGCGGCGGCTGAGCCTGCCGGACGAGGTGGACGTGCTGCGCGCCGACCTGAACGACCCGGACTCGTTCGCCCCCGCCCTGGAGGGGGCGGAGCGCGTGTTCCTGTACGCCGACCTCGACGAACCGGAGCCCCTGGTCGCCAGGCTGGCCGCCTCCGGCGTGCAGCACGTCGTCCTCCTCTCCTCCTCCGCCGTGACCTTCCCTGGCGCTGCGGACGACTTCAACGGGTCCCGCTTCCTCCGCGTCGAGCGAGCCGTCGAGGCGTCCGGACTCGGCCACACCTTCCTGCGCCCCGGCGGGTTCGCCAGCAACGCCGCACGGTGGAGCTGGAGCATCAAGGGACGGAACGCGGTGCCGCTGCCCTACCCGGACGCCGTGCAGGTCCCCATCCACAGCGCCGACGTCGCCGACGTCGCGGTGGTCGCGCTCACCGGGAACACGCTCCTCGACGCCGCGCCGGTCCTCACGGGCCCCGAGCGTCTGACCCTCCGCGAGCAGGTCGCGACGATCGGCGCGGTCATCGGACGCCCGGTCGAGGTCATCGAGCAGACCGAAGCGGAGTCGGCGGCGATGCTCGCGCAGTACGTGCCGGAGGTGTGGGTCCGGCAGATCATCGGAGACTGGCGGGAGGCCGTGGGCGCCGCCCCCGAGATCTCGGACGCCTACACCCGCATCACCGGGCGCCCCTCCCGCCCCTTCCGCACCTGGGTCGCCGACAACGTCGACCTGTTCCGCTGAGATCCGGCCGCCGATTCGCGCCGAATGCGCGGAATGTCGCACGGAGAGCGCACATTCGGCACGAATGCGCGGCGGGCTCAGTCCACGGTGAAGCCCAGGTGCGCGCCGCCGCTGACCGGGACCATGGTGCCGGTCATGTAGCGGCTGGGGTCGGTAGCGAGGAAGCGGACGACGCTCGCAATCTCCTCGGGCTCCGCCACCCTCCCGAGCGGGGTCGTGCGCTCGTACTCGGCGAAGACGTCGGCCGGCGTCATCCCCCGCAGGGACGCCTCCCACTCGAGCTCGCGCGACTCCATCGGCGTGCGCACGTACATCGGGCAGACGCCGTTGATGCGTATGCCGCGCGCCGCGAGCTCGGGCGTCGCCGACTCGATCAGGCCGGTGACCGCGAACTTGGAGGCGCAGTACGCCGAGAGGTAGGGCGCACCTCTCAGGCCGCCCATGGAGTCGATCACCACGATGGAGCCGCCGCGCCGCACCTTCGTGGCGAGCGCCCGGATGCAGTTGAAGACCCCGAAGGCGTTGACGTTCATCTGGAAGTGCCAGTCCTCGTCGGTGGTCTCCAGGAGCGGAGCCATGCGGGACACCCCCGCGGCGAGGACGACGGCGTCGAGCTCCCCCTCGATGGCGGCCGCGGCGTCGCGCACGGACGCGCTCGACGCGACGTCGACGGGTGCCGCGCTGGCGAGATCCCACTCGATCGCGTCGAACCCCGCCTCGCGCAGGGCGTCCGCGCACGCACGGCCGATGCCGCTCGACGCGCCGGTGACAAGTGCCTTCATCTGGTGACCTCCACGAATCGTGAGCAGCGCATCGCCACAGCGATGACCTCCGCAATCAGACATCTGAGCCTGTTGTCAGATGATAAGGCGATGTTAGTAGTTCTCAACGTAAACCGCTGCGCGACCACCACGCCCTCAGACAGGCGGTACGCCACAGAAGCGGCCATTGACAATGCGTTCCTACAAGTTCTACAGTCATCAGACAACATGTAGCCGGATGCGACAACTCTCTGTCGCCCGATCCAAGGACGCCAATGCTCAACTTCGACCCGGACCGCTTCCTCTCCATCCAGGGAACGGCCGTCTCCCTTGCAACCGACATCCGCACCGCCGTGGCGGGCGCGATCGCCGACGGTGCCGAGAACGTGTTCTTCCTCGGTGCCGGCGGCGCCGGAATCCTGATGCAGCCGGCCTTCAACCTGCTGCGGCGCGCGTCCACCTTCCCGGCCTTCCTGGAGCTGAACGCCGAGATCCTCGAGGAGGGCCACGTCCACCTCGGCGAGCGCTCGATCGTCATCATCCCGTCGCTCTCGGGCACCACGGCCGAGGCGATCGAGATCATCGCGTACGTCAAGGAGCGCGGCGCCACGGTCCTCTCCTTCACCAAGGATGCGCAGAGCCCGGTGGCGCAGGCGAGCGACACGACGTTCACCGTCCCCGCGGCCGACGACACCTCCAGCGAGTCGTTCTACGTGCAGTCCCTGTACGTCGCCCTGGCGATCATGGCGGAGCGCGGCGAGTACGCGGACTGGGACCGGACGGTCGCCGAGCTGCAACAGCTTTCGGCCGGCCTGCTGGCTGCCAAGGAGGCGTTCGAGCCGCGCGCGGCGACGCTGGCGGCGGAGCTCGCCGCGGGCGAGGACTACCACATCATCACCGGCGCGGGCTCGGTCTGGGCCGAGGCGTACTACTACGGCATGTGCATCCTCGAGGAGATGCAGTGGATCCGCACGCGCCCCGTCCACGCCTCCGACTTCTTCCACGGCACCCTTGAGCTCGTCGAGAAGGGCGTCAGCGTGATCTCCTTCAAGGGCGAGGATGCGTCGCGCGCCCTCTCCGAGCGCGTCGAGGCGTTCGTGCCGCGCGTCTCCGACCGCCTCACGGTGATCGACACCGCCGACTTCGCGCTCGACGGCATCTCTGCCGATGTCCGCGCCTTCGTCGCACCCGCGGTGCTGGCGACCGTCCTCGAGCGCCTCAGCGCGCACATCGAGCAGGTCCGCCGTCACCCGCTGGACGTCCGCCGCTACTACCGACGCCTCACCTACTGACGGCGAGCACCCCGAAGGGGGCCCGGGCCGAACGGCTCGGGCCCCCTTTCGCGTGTGCGCAGGATGCGCCGTCAGGGGCGGCACGGCATCAGCCGAAGGTCTCGATGTCGGCCGGGAGCTGGGGCCAGCCCCCGACGAACCGGCAGGTGAACGCGCCGCGCCGGGTGCCGGCCTCCACGGCCTCCCGCGGTGTCGCGCCCGCGACGGAGGCGGCGATGAAGCCCGCCATGAACGAGTCACCCGCGCCCGTGGTGTCGACGACCTGCGTCGGGGCGCTCGGGACGCGGTGGTCGCCCTCGCTCGTGCGCAGGGCGGCCCCACGGGATCCGAGGGTCGCGACGGCGACGAGGGCACCCGCGCCCATCGCGCGGGCGAGGAGCTCGTCCGCCGCCTCGTCGCTCTCGCCGGCCGAGGCGAAGGCGACGGTCAGGCCGTCCAGCCCGTCGGAGACGCTGCAGTCCTGGCTCACCACGGGACGCGCGTTCGCCGGGAGCGCCGACAGCGCCGCCCGCAGCACGCCGGCATCGGGCAGCATCCCGATGTGCACCCAGGAGGCGGCGGAAATCTGCCGGACCTCCTCCGGCGTCGGCGTATACGCCGCGGTGACGCCGAAGTCCTCGCTCTCGAAGTACCGGTCGCCCTGGTCGTTGCGGCGGATGGTCGTCAGCGCGGTGCTCCCCGGCATGACGCGCACGCCCCCGGTGTCCAGCGCCCGCCTGCGCATCGCGTTCAGGACGACCTCCCCGTCGCGGTCGTCGCCGACTGCGCCGAAGTAGCGCACGCGGACGCCGAGCATCGCGAGCTGGACGGCCACGTTGAGGGCGTTCCCGCCGACGAGGTCGCCGAGGTCGGGATCGTCGAGGTAGCGGTCGATGGTGTTGTCGCCGACGACGGCGACGTCGTACTGCGGTTCCGTCACCGTCGTCACTTCCCGCCCGGGCCGACGGGGAGCGACCGGCCGCACCAATCGAGCATCAGCCGCGCGTAGTAGCGGGCCAGGGAGCGGACCGCGTCCGTGTCCACCCACTCCTCGGCCGCGTGCGCGCAGGTGATGTCGCCGGGGCCGCACACGACGGCAGGGATGCCCTGGGCTTCGTAGAAGGCGGAGTCGCTCTGATAGCTGGCGGTCTCCGCGCCCGGCGCCCGCGGGATCCCCGGGTCCTCGGCCGAGAGGTCGTTGCGCACGTCGAGGGCCGCGCGCACGAAGTCGGTCGCGGGGTCGGTGTAGCTGGGCGGCCAGGTGTCGGTCCAGGTGAACGAGACGGGATGCTCGCGCAGCCACGGGTCCATGCGCTCGGCGAGCCGGATGTGGCCCTCGACCTCCGCTCGGACGTCCTCGGCGGTCTCCCCCGGCGGGAACGACAGCAGGTAGTCGATCCGCGCGCGGTCGGGGAAGTAGGGCGTGGACGGGAAGCCGACGTCGGCGCGCAGCACCCCGGGATGCAGGACGAACGCGCCGGGCGGGAACGCCGGGTGCCGCTTGGTGAAGGCCCACTGCTCCTCCAGCTGGCGCATCGCCTGGTACACGTACACGGCTTTGTCGATGGCGTTCACGCCGATCTCGTCGCCCTCACCGCCTGCCCGGATGGCCCGCGCGCGGTTCACCCAGTGGGTGGAGCGTCCTTCGAGCTCGAGGTGGAAGAGGTAGTTGCCCGCCGCCGAGTTGTAGATCCGGCCGGGGAGCTCGGCGCTCGACGTCGGCTCGGCGACCACGACGGCATCCGGCCGGAAGCCGGCCTCGATCACCGCTGTGGTGCCCAGTTCGTGGCTCATCGTCTCCTCGCCGACGACGGAGTGGACCTGCACGTCGCCCGCGAGCGCGATGCCCGCATCCCGCAGCGCGGCGAGCGCCAGCCAGATCGCCGCGTGCCCGCCCTTCATGTCGGTGGCGCCCAGCCCGTGCAGCCGGGCGCCCTCCCGGCGGACCGTCCACGCGTCGTCGCTCTGCGGCGCGACCGTGTCGATGTGCGCGTTGAAGCCGAGCGAGCGGCCTCCGCCCGAGCCGGCGATCACGCTGACCACGTTCGGGCGCTCCTCGTCCGCGGCGACCCAGCTCGTCTCGGCGCCGAGCCGGGCGAACCAGTCGGCGACGACCGTGTTCGCCGCCCTCTCGCCGCCGGCGTAGCGCGCGCCGTCGACGCCCGGTTGCAGCGGATTGACGCTCTGCGTCGCGACCAGGCGGGTCAAGAAGTCGACGGCCTCCGGGAAGCGGCGTTCGATCGCCGCGTCCACGGCCTCGTGCTCGGTCATGGGCATCCTCCTGTGAGGGTCGGGGTCATCGGGGGGCGAGCAGGATCTTCCGACTCTGCCCGGCGACGAACATGTCGAGGGCGGCGCCGAAGTCGTCGAGCGGCACGACATCGGAGATGAAGACCTCCGGGTCGATCAGACCGCTCTCGTACAGCCGGGCGGCTCGCTCGAACGAGAAGCGGGGCCGGACGGCGCCGCGGATGGACAGCTCCCGTTCGAACACCTCGTACGGCGAGAGCTCGACGCGCTTCTGCGGGTCGGCGATCCCGAACTGCAGGAAGGTGCCGCCGGAGCGGACGCGCGAGATGCCGTCCACGATCGCGGGCACCGCGCCGGTCGCGTCGATCACGAGGTCCCACTGCTCCGGGCCGAAGCCGTCGGCCGACTCGCCGACGGCCGAAGCTCCGAGCTTCTGCGCCTGCTGCAGCTTGGCCGCGTTGAGGTCGACCACCGCAACCTCCGCGAGGCCGGAGATCTTCGCCAGCGACAGCATCATCAGCCCCATCGTCCCGGCGCCGTAGAGCAGCGCGCGGGAGCCGACGGAGACGTCGCTGATCACATCGAACGCGTGCAGCGCGCACGACAGCGGCTCGATGAGCGCCGCCGCCGGGTCGGCCCCGGGCAGCTTCACGCACACGCCGGCAGGGACGGCGACGTACTCGGCCGCCGATCCGTCGCGGTTGATCCCGATGGCCGTGTAGTTCTCACACAGGTTCACGCGGCCGCGCTGGCACTGGAGGCACGCGTGGCAGGGCAGGTTGGGGTCGGCCGCCACGTGGTCGCCGACGGCGAGCCCGGCCACGTCCGGCCCGACCTCCACCACCCGCCCGGAGAACTCGTGACCGGGGATGACCGGCATCGCCTCGGAGTAGAGCCCGTGCAGCAGATGGACGTCCGTGCCGCAGATGCCCGACGCGGTCACCTCGATGACCACCTCCCCGCGCCCGGGCGTCGGGTCGTCCACCGTCGCGATCTCGTACCGCCCCGGTTCGGTCAGGACGACTGCTTTCATTTCACCGCTCCCATCGTGAGTCCGCGGATGAGCTTGTTCTGGGCGAACCACCCGGCGAGGAGCACCGGGAGGGTCGCGATGGCGGCCGCCGCCGAGAGCTGAGCGGCGAAGAGCCCCTCGCTCGAGACGAAGCCGACGAGGAAGACCGGGACGGTCGCGGCCGTCGTGCTGGTGAGGCTGACGGCGAGGAAGAACTCGTTCCAGGTGAAGATGAAGCAGATGACCATCGTCGCGGCGATCCCGGGCAGCAGGAGCGGCATGATGATCCGGCGCATGGAGACGAGGAAGCCGGCGCCGTCGAGGCTCGCCGCCTCCAGCACCTCCAGCGGGATCTCGGCCATGAACGACTGCAGCATCCAGATCGCCAACGGCAGGTTCATCGCCGCGTACAGCACGATCAGCAGGTTGAGGTCGTCGAGCATGCCGATGTCGCGCGCGATGACGTAGATCGGGACGACGGCGGCGGCGAGCGGGAGGAAGCGCGTGGAGAGGAAGAAGAACATCGAGTCCTGCCACTTGCGCACCGGCCGGATCGACAGCGCGTAGGCCGCCGGCAGGGCGAGCAGCAGCACGATGAGGAGCGAGAACCCGGAGGCCATGAGCGAGTTCAGCAGGTACGCCTCGATACCGCGGTCGAAGACCTTGGCGAACTGTTCGAGGGTCGGCTCGAAGAACAGCTTCGGGGTGTGGCTGGCGGCGTCGACCTCCTGCTTGAAGCCGGTGAGGAACATCCACCCGACAGGCAGGAAGATCAGCAGCGCGACGATCCATGTCACGACGGTGAGGGCGGCGCCCCGGGCGCGCGAGGCGAGACGGCGGCGGTTGTGGGCGGCGATGCTCATCGCGCCTCCTTGAAGACCTTGGCGAACATCCGCAGGGCGAACGTCGAGAGGATGATCGTGCAGACCACGACCACGATGCCGAGGGCGGCCGCGTGGCCGATCTCGAAGTCGCGGAAGGCGGTCTGGTAGAGGAAGAACGGCAGGTTCGTGGTCGAGCGGCCCGGGCCTCCGTTCGTCATCATGTAGACCGTGTCGTAGGTCTGGACGATGAAGATGGCCCCGAGCACCGTGCCGAGCTCGATGTAGCGGCGCAGGTGGGGCAGCGTCAGCAGGCGGAAGATCTGGAACCCGTTCGCGCCGTCGACCCTGGCCGCCTCGAGGGGCTCCTCGGGCTGCGACTGGAGGCCCGCCAGCAGGATCAGCATCATGAACGGCGACCACTGCCAGACCATGACGAGCACGATCGAGGCGCCGGGGAAGGTGCTCAGCCAGTCGGGGCCCTGGACGCCGAAGAGTCCGAGGAACCAGTTGATCAGACCGAAGGTCGGGTTGAAGAAGCTGGTCTTCCAGATCAGCGCGGCCGCGGCCGGCATGACCAGGAACGGCGTGATCAGCAGCGTTCGCACGACGCCCCGGCCGAAGAACTTCCGGTGGACCAGCAGCGCGAGCAGCATGCCGACGATCACGGAAAGCACGACCGCCGAGACGGTGAAGAGGACCGTGATGAGGATGGCGTCGCGGAACGGCGCGGAGGTCCAGACCAGCGCGAAGTTCTGCAGCCCGACGAAGGTGGGCCCGTCATCCCTGAGCAGGTTCCACGACTGGAGGCTGTACCAGATGGTCAGCAGGAACGGCAGCTGCGTCACGACCACCGCGAAGACGAGGGCGGGCAGCAGCGGCGCCCGCCTCCTCCAGCGGTCGTCGCGGCGGCTGCCGCGCCGGGCCACGGGCGAGCCGGGCGCCCCTCCACTCCGGAGTGTCTCCGGCTCTGTTGCGATCGTCACCGATTGACGCCTTTCGTCGCGGATCGTCGTCCGGGCCGCGCGGCCCGGACGACGATCCGATGTCCTACTTCTGAAGGCCGGCCGACTTCGCCGACTCGTCGGCCGCCTTCGCGGCGTTGGCGAGGGCCTGGTCGACCGTCTGCGATCCCGCGAGGGCCGCGGAGATCTCCTTCGCGAACATGATCTGGAGGCTCTGACCCTCCGGGAGCGCCAGCCAGCCGCCGCCGACGTACGGGCGGGGCTCGACGCCCGGGTTCTTGATGTCGACCGCGCCGATGACCTTCTTGGTCTGCTCGCCGAACGCCTTGGTCGCGTCCTGGTACTCCGGGATGGCGTACGTCGACGTCCGGACCCCCGGCGGGACGTGCAGCCAGCCGAGCTCCTTGCCGACCAGCTGCGCGTAGTCCTTCGAGGTCGCCCAGCTGATGAACTGCCAGGCGGCGTCCTTGTTCTTGGACGTCTCGGGGATGGCGAACGACCAGGCCCAGAACCAGTCCGCCGCCTTCGTCTTCTCGACAGGGCCGGGCGCGTAGCCGTTCTTCCCGACCACGGTGCTCGACGCCTTGTCTTCGAGCACGGTGGCACCGACGGTGGCGTCGTACCACATGGCCGCCTTGCCCTGGGCGTAGGCGTTCGAGCACTCGGGGAAGTCTGCCGACGTCGCACCGGGGACGCCGTACTTCTGCAGCTCCAGGTACTGCGTCATCGCCTGCTTGACCGCCGGCGAGTCGAGGGTGCTCTTCCACTTCATGTCGTACCAGGCGCCGCCGTAGGTGTCGAGCATGGTGGTGTAGACCATCTGGGCGCCCGAAGTCGGGGCGCCGCGGAGGCAGATGCCCGCGATCTCGCCCGGCTTGTTCAGCGCCTTGGCGAAGGTGAGGACGTCGTCCCACGTCGGCTGCGCCGGCATGGTCAGGCCGGCGGCCTGGAAGAGGTCCTTGCGGTAGGTGAGGAAGGCGCCCTCCGAGTAGAACGGGACGGCGTAGAGCTTCTTGTCGACCGACAGCGCGTCCTTGACCGACGGGATGAGGTCGCCCGGGTCGTAGCCGCCCTTGTCCGCGTAGCCCGAGAGGTCGGCGATCCACTTCTTCTTCGCCCACACGTTGGTCTGGTCCGGTCCGAGCATCACGGCGTCGAACTGACCGCCCTTCGTCGCGATGTCCTGGGTCACCTTGTCCTGCATCTGCGACTCGGGGAGGATCGAGAACTTGACGTCGATGTCCTTGTGCTGCGACTCGAAGGTCTTGGTCAGCTTCTGCAGGTCTTCGATCTGGGGGTTCGACACTGCCGCGATCGTGACGGTCGTCTTGCCCGACGCACCGCCTCCGCCGCCTCCTCCCGCTCCGCTGCACGCGGCCGTCGAGAGGGCGACCGCCGCGATCGCGGCCACGCCCAGGATCCGACGTCCCGGTCTTCCTACTGCTTTCATGACTTCTCCGTCCTGAAAAGGCGCGATCCCATGAGGAGCTGGTGGCGCACGCCTGGCTGGGGGTATCCGGCACAATGCCGAATGGGTTGACCAGCAATTTAGATAGATGTCGGACAACTTGTCAATAGTTCCGACCACAAGTAACACGTTCGTAACCGTATCGGCAGGGTTTGCGGCGTCCAGGCAACATTCAGGAGGGACCCGAGATGTCTGACAAGGGGTGATACCGTGTGCGTCGCGGGCCGGGCCCAGCCCGCGGATCTCGGCGCGATTTCGCGGCAGGCCCGGCCCCACCCCACCGATCTCCGGCTCCACGAGCGCGGTCCGGTATGTGGATTATTCGAGGAAGGAGCTGTAGTCTGACAATTCAGTCGAAAGGAACGCGATGGCGATCAGTCCTGTCGTCGCAGTGGACGAAGGCCTCCCCGGCGACGGCGGCCACCCGCACGCGCGGCAGTCCATGGCCCAGACCGCGCGGGACGACATCCTCGCGCTGATCGCCGAGCAGAAACTGCAGCTCGGCGACAAGCTCCCCACCGAAGCGGTGCTCTCCGCGCACTTCGGGGTCTCCCGCTCGACGACGAGGGAGGCGCTGAAGCTGCTGGAGCAGGAGGGTCTCGTCACCGCCGTCCAGGGCAAGGGCCGGTTCCTCTCGGCGCTCGGCTCGCTCAACATCCAGCGCCCGGTCACCAAGTACGAGAGCACCACCGACATGCTCGAGAGCCTGGGCTACCACGTGACGACGATCGTCGTCAGCGTGACCGAGGAGCAGGCGGACGAGGCCACCGCCGAGGCTCTCTCGCTCCCCGTCGGCGCACCGATCATCCGGCTCGTCCGCCTGCGCTGCGGCGACGACGAGCCGATGGTCTACAGCGTCAACGCCATCCCGCGCGAGTACCTCCCCGGCCCGATCGCCTACCGCGACTGGGGCGGGTCGGTGACGGCCGCGCTGGAGGCGCACGGCCACCAGGTGGTGTCGTCGGTCGCGAGCATCTCGGCCGTCTCGCTGGAGCCCGAGCAGACCGCGCGCCTGAACCTCGACGGGATGAATCCGTGGCTCCTCGTCGAGGAGCGCTGCATCTCCAGCAGCGGCAGCCGCGTCCTGTACGCCCGCGACTACCACCGCGGCGACCGGATCGCGTTCAACGTCCTGCGCCGCCGCTGACCGGCCCGGCGCTGCACCGCTACCCGGCGACCTTCGTGTCCAGCCGCTCGAAGACGGCGGCGTCCGGATCGACGCCGGCGTGACGGGCCCAGCGCAGGGCGAGTTCGTGCAGGATCCCCGTCACCACGACCGCGTCGATCGCCGGGTTGCCGGTGTCGACGAGCAGCTCGTCCTCGTCCTCGGCCGCGCTGCCGATCAGCAGAGTGTTGGCGGTGCGCTGGCGGAGCTGCCGCTTGAGCAGGCTCTCGCGCGCGCCGCCCAGGAGGATGTGACCCGAGAGTTCGCCCGCGCTGTCCATCTGGCCGTGCAGGTACGTGCGCGTCTCGGAGGCGGACGCGGCGACGTGCACCGCCTCGCGGAGCACGAGCGCCGTCGCCTCCGCCGCGCCGGCGAAGACGCCCCCGCCGACCACGTCGATGCTCGTGCACCGGCCCAGTCGCTCCACCCACTCGTCGAGGAGCTCGTCGTGGGCGACGAGCGCCTCCTCCAGGAAGCCGCCCAGCTGGTCCCAGCGCGAGTCGACCCCGCCCAGCCAGCGCTCGGCCAGCATGGAGAGCGCCGCGGCCGTCGCCGAGTAGGCGATGGTCGAGACGCCGCTGTCCGGCAGGGCGCCGAGTTCGAGCGGGTGGCCGATCCCGACCATCGGCGAGCCGGGCTCGTTCACGACGGCGACGCGCCGAACACCGTCCGCGCGGCGCAGCGCCTCCAGCGGCTCCGGCGAGCGGCCGCTCTGGGAGATGCCCACGTACAGGGCCGCGAGGGGCGTGCCGTCATCGGGCAGCTCCGCGCCGGTGAACCGCGTCGCCGCGAACCCGGAGCGGGTGAGGAGGTGGACGGCCGCCTGCGCGGCGGCGTGACTGGCACCGATCCCGACGAAGGCGGCGCTCCGCGGCGCGCCGAGCGATTCGTCGCTCTCGATGCGCCGGCGGAGACGCGGCAGGCTCTCCTGCAGCACCGCCGCCTGGCGCGAGACGGCCTCCGCGAACGGACGGCCCGGATCCTGCTCGTACTGGGGAGCGTCGTAGTCGACCATGGCCGCCTCAGCCGACGTTGTAGTAGTCGTCGGCGAAACGCTGGGCGTCGTTGACCGTGATCTCCTTGACCATGTTCGCCGTGAGGCCCCACTTCTTGTAGAGCTTCTCGTAGGAGCCGTCGGCGATCAGGTCCGTCAGGGCCGCCTTGACCGCGTCGCGGAGCGAACCGGACTTCGCGTTCTTCGGGAACGCGATGGACTGGTACCCCTGGGCGTAGAGGTTCGACGTGAGCGCCTGGAGCGCCGAGCCGCCCTTCTCGGTCTTCTGGTAATAGACGGCGGTGCCCAGGGTCTCCATGCTCGCGTCGGCCCGTCCGGACCGCACGGCCAGGAAGGCGTCGCTGGAGGTCGGAAGCGACAGGATCGAGATCGGCTTGGCGCAGTCCTTGTTCTTGCGCGTGAGCAGTTCGAGCGGGACGGAGCCCTGCGCGGCGGCGACCTTCTTGCCGCAGAGGTCGTCGATGGAGGAGATCTTGTCCGGGTTGCCGGACTTGACGATGATCGAGGTTCCCTCAGTCTGGTAGTCCACCAGGTCGAGGACCTGCTCGCGCTCGGCGGTGTCGCTGATGCCGGCGATCGCCATGTCGTACCGTCCGGCCTGCACGGCGGTGAGCAGACCCGCGAAGTCGATGGTCGTGTAGTCGACGCCGAGGCCGAGCTTGCAGCCGATCAGCTTGCCGAGCTCGACGTCGAGGCCGGTCAGTTCGTCGTCCTCGTCGGTGAACTCGTAAGGAGGCAGTGTCGGGTCGGTGCCGATCTTGATCTTCCCCGCGGACTTCACCCCGGCCGGGACAAGTGCGGCGGCCTCGGTGGAGGCGGAGGTGGCGATCCCGGTCCCCGAACACCCGCCGGACGACGACGACGGCGATGACGTGCCTGCCCCTTCGGGCTGCGCGCTGCATCCGGCGAGGACGAGAGCGGTGAGGGCGGCGGCGAGGGTCAGTGTGGTGCGGCGGTGCATGGCGGTGCTCCTCTCAGTGGGAGATCGTTTTGCCGAGGAAGTCCCTGGCGCGATCGGTGCGTGGTGCGGTGAAGAAGTCGGCCGGCGATCCGTGCTCCTGCACGACGCCGTCGGCCATGAAGACGACCTGGTCGGCCACCGTGCGGGCGAAACCCATCTCGTGGGTGACGACGATCATGGTCATGCCCTCGGAGGCGAGGTCCTTCATGACCTCCAGGACCTCCCCGACGAGCTCGGGGTCGAGCGCGGAGGTCGGCTCGTCGAACAGCATGAGCTCGGGGCGCATGGCGAGAGCACGGGCGATGGCCACGCGCTGCTGCTGTCCTCCGGAGAGCTGCTGCGGGTAGTTGCCTTCCTTGCCCGCCAGCCCGACGCGGGCCAGCAGGGTCAGCGCGCGGTCGCGGGCCTCCACCTTCGACAGGCCGAGCACGCGGACCGGGGCGTCCATCACGTTGCGGAGCGCGGTCATGTGCGGGAAGAGGTTGAAGCTCTGGAAGACCATGCCGATCTTCGCCCTGCGGGCGGCGATCTGCCGCTCGCGGAGCTCGTGCAGCACGCCGCGGCGGCGCTCGTAGCCGACCAGCTCGTCCCCGACCTGCAGCGTGCCGGAGTCGATGCGCTCGAGGTGGTTGATGCAGCGCAGGAAGGTCGACTTCCCGCCGCCGGAGGGGCCGATGATGCAGGTGACCTCACCGGCCGCGGCCGAGAAGTCGATGCCCTTGAGCACCTCGGTGCTTCCGTACGCCTTGCGCACGTCACGGGCGATGACGGCCTCGGTCATGACGGCCTCCTTTCGGTGGTGCGGATGGGAAGGAGCCCGCGCAGCAGGTCGCCCGCAGTCAGCCGTTTCCGGCCGCGTGCGTAGCCGCGCGAGAGCCGGCGCTCGAGGTAGTACTGGCCGACCGAGGCCACCGTCGTGAGCGCGATGTACCAGATGCTGGCGACGATGAGCAGCTCGATCACGAGGTAGTTGCGCGCCGAGATCTCCTGGACCCGGGTGAGAAGGTCTTGGGCCGCGACGACCGAGACCAGGGAGGTGGTCTTCAGCATGTTGATCGTCTCGTTGCCGGTCGGCGGGACGATCACCCGCAGGGCCTGCGGCAGCACGATGTGCGTCATGGTCTGGAGAGGCGTGTAGCCGAGCGCCGATGCCGCCTCCGCCTGCCCCCGGTCGATCGACGTGATGCCCGCGCGGATGATCTCGGCCATGTAGGCGGCCTCGTTGAGGGCGAGCGCGAGGAGCGCGGCGCCGAAGCTCGTGACGATGGTGTTCGTCGAGACCGAGAAGCCGCCGATCGTGATGGTCGGCACGAACAGCGCGATGTTGAACCAGAAGACGATCTGCACGAGGACCGGCGTCCCGCGGAAGAACCAGACGTACAGTCCGGCGACCCAGCGCAGCACCCCGTTCTTGGACTGGCGCATCACGGCGAGCACGACGCCCAGCACGACGCCGATCACCATCGAGAGCACCGTCAGCTGCAGGGTGACCCAGACGCCTTCGAGGACGGTGGGACCGAAGAGGTACCGCCCGACCGCGCTCCAGCGGATGTTGTCGTTGGTCGCGAAGAACCAGAGCAGTGCCGCGAGGGCCAGCGCGGCGAGAACGCCGGCGGCCAGCCGGCCCCAGTGCCGGACGGGGACGACCCGCTCTGGCGTGGCAGTGGCCTCAGACATTGAGGGCCTCCTTTCGATCGAGGGAACCGGTGCCGACGGCGAGCGCCGCGGCTCCGATCCAGCACGACTCGCCGCCGAATCGGGCGTGGGCGAGCGGCACGAGCGGATGGTGCCAGTCGTGCAGCAGCACGGCGGCGACCTCCTCGGCCAGTGCGGCGTATTCCGGGAAGCCGGCGGCAAGGCCGCCGCCCAGCACGATGCGGTCCGGGTCGGTCGAGGTCGCCAGACCCGCGATCAGCGAGCCGAGCTGCCAGGAGGCATGCTCCACGACGCGTCGGGCCCACCAGTCGCCCGCCCGGTAGGCGTCGGCGAGCGGGTGCGCGTCGGTCGCCGCGGGCGAGCCGGCGAACGTCGCCGCGACCCCGGGGCCGGAGGCGACATCCTCCACGCCGAGCCAGGAGCCGTCCGTGCGCCAGGAGCTGCGGAAGGGCGGGATGCTCCCGCTCAGGATGCCGGCTCCGTGCGATCCGACATCGGCGACGCCGTCGGTGACGACGGCGTGCGAGATCCCGGTGCCGAGCGTGACGTACACCACCCGTCTGGCGCCTCCACCCGCTCCCCACAGCGCCTCGGCCACCGCGCCGCACGCCGCGTCCGGCGAGATCGTGACGGGGTTCGGGAGCGACCGCAGAGCGCCGGGGAGGTCGATGCCCGTCCAGCCGAACCAGCCGCGCGGGTCGCGCACGATGCCGTGCTCGTCGATGGTCGTGGCGAGCGAGATGCCGACGGGGATGCCGGGCGCCGCGTACGTCTCCACGGCCGACACGATCGCCGCGAGGTTCGCGGCGCCGTCGAACCGGCTGGTGGGGGTCACGCGCAGCTCGGCGCGGGAGCCGTCGGCCCGGAGTGCGCCGACCGCGATCTTGGTGCCGCCGACATCGATGCCGAGCGCGGTCGTCTCCGTCATGCGTCGGCCGTGATCGTGACGCGCGTGTACCGGAACACGCCGGGCTCGACGTCCGCCTGCGCGCCCCAGCCGTAGATCAACGGCAGCAGGCCGGCCAGCTCGGAGACCCCGGGGAGCACCACGGAGGGGCGCACCGATACGTCGTCGGCAGGGTCGGCCGGGTCGGTCGCGCCGGCCTCGGAGGAGAGCACGAGCGTCCGCCCGGGGATGGCGCGGAGGTCGCGGGCGAGCGCGAGGTCGGCCGGTCGCGTGCGTGCGTCCGTCGAGCGCAGCACGATGGTGAGCTGGTCGTCCTGGATCGATTCCATCGGTCCGTGCCGGAAGTTGTTCGGCTCCCACGCGGAGGCGGGGACCCGGGAGATCTCGCGCAGGAGCAGCGTGGCCTGCTGCGCGACGCCCAGGAGGTGGCCCCGGCCGAGCACGTCGACCAGCGGGGCGACCGGCGCCTGGGCCGCGGACTGACCGTCGGCCACCGCCTGCGCGATCGCCGCCGCGTCGTCGTCCACCGCCGGAAGGGTCTCGCCGCGCACGGCCGCGCCCAGCCGGACGAGAGCGGCCACCGTGGCGATGAAGCTGTCGATGGGGTTCTCGTCGGCGATCGCCAACGGGATGACGTGCTGCACCGCCTGCGCGAGCGGGCTGTCCTCCTCCTGGACGAGCGCGATGGTGCGCCGGTGTCCGGCCGCCCGCAGCCGCTCGGCCAGCTCGACCAGCTCGATGCTTTCGCCGCTCGTCGAGACGAGGATGGCGGTGTCGGCCGGGCCGACTGCGGCGAGCGGGCCGCGGTAGTAGTGCGAGGCGAGTTCGACGCGCACGTCGACTCCGGCCAGACGGAGGCTCTCGGCGGCGGTGAGGGCCGCGTTGTAGGAGCCGCCCATCCCGAACACGCGGAGCGCGCCTCCGGAGTAGAGCCACCCGGGGTAGGTGGTCCTGGCCTGTCCGTTCCAGGTGCTGAGCACGGATTCCGCGGTCAGTCCGGCCACGTCGTATCGAGACACCGGCGTCCTTTCGTCTGCAATTAAAAAAGTAACTTACTTAGTGAATAGCTCGGTGTCAACTGCGGTCGGACGGCTAGAGTGTCCACAGACCGAGGAGGGGGATCCCATGAGCCAGCCGCGCACGGAGGCGCTGCCACCGACGCTGACGCCGCCGCAGGCCGCCGTACTCCAGGCCCTCCTCGAGCACGGACCGCTCACCCGGCCCGAGCTCGCCGACCGGATCGACTTCTCCTCCCCCACGGTCATCCACGCCATCGCCGAGCTGGAGGCGGCGGGCATGGTCGACAACGTCGAGACCCGGCAGGGGGCGCGCGGCCGCTCGGCGCTGGTCTACGGACTCGGGCGCCGCTCCGGGTGGATCCTCGGGATCGACTACGGGACGAGCCACGTCGAGTTCGTCGCGATCGACCTCTCAGGCGCGACCCTCGAGAGCAGGCGCATCCCGATCGACAACGAGGGCCGACACCCGATGGCGTTCGACGACGAGATGCGCGCAGAGCTCGCGCGCTACCGCGCGGCCTGCGCCCGCCGGCACGGCAGACTCCGGCGTGCCGGACTCGCGGTCCCGACTATCGTCCCGACCGATCAGCGCATCCATCCGTTCCGGGGCGGGACGCACGGCGCCGCGACCGGGCCGGCGGCGACGCCCTCCACCCTCACGCAGACGGGGCCGTCGTTCGACCTCGGCGCGCTCGTCGATGCGCTCGCGATCCCCGACGGGATCGAAGTGGTCCTCGAGAACAACATCAACTGCTCGGCCTTCGCCGAGGCCCGACGGCTCGACGGGGACGAGACCGACCTGCTCTACCTCCACCTCGGCCAGGGCGGAGCGGGACTCGGGATCGTCGTCGGCGGCCAGCTCCTCCGGGGGCGCACCGGGTCGGCGGGCGAGCTCCGCTGGTTCCCGTTCCCGTTCGCCCCTGGCGCCCCTGCCGCCTTCACGCTGGAGGACCACTTCGGCGCCCGCGGCTTCCTCGACCGCGCACGCTCGGCACTCGACGGTGAGGGGGACGCGCCCGAGACGGTCAGCGACGTCTTCGACCGCGCCGAACGCGGCGACCGGGCGGCCCGCGCATTCATCGCCGACTTCGGCCAGGAGGTGGCGCTCGCCCTGACCGGATTCCTCGCCGTGGTCGACCCCGCGATCGGCGTCCTCGGAGGCGGCCTCGGGAGCCGCCCGCTGCTCGTCGAGGACGTGCGGCTCGGACTCAGCCGCATCGGCCGCGACATCCCGCTCTCGTCCGACCCGGGCGAGACCAGCAGCGCCATCGGCGCCGCAATGCTCTCCCTGGAGCGCGAGCGCAGAGCACTCGGGCTGGTACCGGGGCCCTGACGGACATCATCGCGCCCCCGACCGGGCGCTTCAGCCTCCCGGACGGCCGAGCTCGTCCCGCCGGCGGGTGTACTCGTCGTGGTCGATCTCGCCGCGGGCGTAACGTTCGTCAAGGATGTCGCGGGCGGCGGAGCGCGGCGGCTGCGCGTTCCCTGCCCCGCCGAGTCCTCCCCGCCGGGTGAGGGCGACCACCAGCAGCACGACCACAGCGATCAGCAGGAGCGGGACCAGCAGCCAAAGCATCCACCACACTCCGCCGCCGCCCATCATCCACCCGTACATCGACGCCACCTCGCCTCGTCTCTCTGCCGACTATCGCCCACGCAGCGCTCAGCCCTGAGGGTATTTGGTCCCGCGGAGACACCCCCGGCGGGTATTCAGCCGGCGCTCGTAAGCTCGGCGGTGGAAGGAGGACCCATGCTCGCCGCCGGCATTCGGATGCGCACGCGCACCTGGGGCTCCGCCGTCATGCTCCTCGTCGCGGTCGCCGGTGTCGTGAGCGGCCTCCTCGCGATGCACGTGATGAGCACACCGGGCGCCCCGTCGCACTCGTACAGTGCGACGGACGCCGCGCACGGGAGCTCGACGCCTGCGGAGTTCACGGCCCCGATGCCGGCCGGCCCGACGGCCTCACCGGGGTGCGCCGGCGACGGCTGTGACCCGATGCACGACATGACGGCGATGGTCTGCACGCTCGCCCTGCTCGCCGCGACTCTCCTCCTCGTCGCGCCCGCGATCGGGCGGGCATTGCTCGACCTCTCCCCCCGCGGCACGCCGTGGGCGCTGTTCGCGGTCGCCTCCCACCCTGCCGGGGCGCCGCCTCCCTCTCGTCTCGCCCTCTCCGTCGACCGCAAATGACGGCCGCTGCGTCTCCCCGCCATCGGGCGGAGGAGGCCTTCGGCATGCCCATTTCTGATCGATACGACGAAAGAGACAACCTCATGAAGACCAGACTGACCGCGCTCGCCTCCAGCGCCCTCCTGACCGCAGTCGCGCTGACCGGCTGCTCGACCGGCGCCGCCGACAGCAACGCCGGCGGCATGAGCGGCATGGAGCACGGCTCCTCCGCGGGCAGCTCCCCCACCTCCGAGCACAACCAGGCCGATGTCGCCTTCGCCACCGCGATGATCCCGCACCACCAGCAGGCCGTCGAAATGGCCGACCTGGTCCTGGCGAAGCAGGGCGTCGACGTCCGTGTGGCGGACCTCGCCCGGACGGTCACGGCCGCCCAGCAGCCCGAGATCGACACCATGAAGGGCTGGCTCGCCCAATGGGGCGAGGAGGACCATTCGGGAATGAGCGGCATGGACATGGGCCACGGGATGATGTCGCAGGACGACATGGACGCCCTTCGCGGTGCGTCCGGCTCCGACGCCTCCGCGCTCTTCCTCTCGCAGATGATCCAGCACCACGAGGGCGCCATCGCGATGGCGAGGACGGAGGCCGACACCGGCCGCGCCGCCGCAGCCGTCGCCCTGGCGAAAGGGATCGTGAAAGCGCAGGCCGCCGAGATCGCCACGATGAAGGAGCTCCGGGCGAGCCTCGCAGCCAGCTGATCCAGGCAGGACGGCACGCCGCCGCCCGTTCCGGCGGCGGCATGCTCCGGTGGTCGGCGACCCGCCACGGTGCGACGGCGGTCGTCGCATCCGACAGCCTGATCGCGCAGCATGTGCTGCAGACCGCCCGCGCCCTCGGCCTCTCCGTGCCCCGCGACCTCTCGCTGGTCTCGTTCGACGACCCGGCCTGGATGTCGCTGACCGACCCGCCGATCACCGTGATGGCCCAGCCGACCCACGACATCGGGGCTCAGGCCGCGCGAATGCTGATCCGCCGCCTGACCGGGCCGAACGAGCCTCCCCGCAGCGTCGTGCTCGAACAGCAGCTGATCGAGCGCGCGTCCGTCGCCGCCCCGGCGGCGGTCGCACCCGGCGCCCGCGCCTACTCCGGACCGTCGGACGGGTAGCGTCCGAGGAAGCCCCGCAGCTGCTCCAGCGTCGGATACGAGGACTGCGCGCCGTGCCCGGTCGCCGCGTAGGCGCCGACCGCTGCGGCGAACCGGACGGCGGCGGTCAGCGACGCCCCGGCCGCCAGGCGCACGGTCAGAGCGCCCATGAAGGCGTCGCCGCATCCCGTCGTGTCGACGGCACGGACGGGGATCGCGGCGACGGCGGCGACCTCTCCCTCGTCGACGACCAGGCTCCCGGCGGAGCCCCGCGTGATGACCGCCCGGACGATTCCGAGACCATGCAGCGCGGCCACGACCTCCGCCGCGCCGGCCGTCTCGACATCGAGGCCGAGCAACAGGGATGCCTCGTGCTCGTTGACCAGGAGCACATCCGTGAGCTCCAGCAGCCTCCCGGGGACGACCGCGAACGGCGACAGGTTCAGCATCACCAGGATGCCCGCATCGTGGGCGCGCTCCGCGGCCGCGGTCACCACGTCGAGATCGATCTCCAGGCTGAGGCCCAGCACGGCGCAGCCGTCGAAGGCCGTGGAGTCGCGCACCTCGGGGACGGCGAGCGCGGCGTTCGCCCCGGGGCTGACGACGATCGTGTTCTCCCCGTCGTCGGTCACGGTGATCAGCGCGGTGCCCGTCGCGACCTCCCGCGCCCGTGACAGCCACGAGACGTCCACGCCGTGGGCCTGCAGCGATCGGCGCAGCAGGGCGCCGTTCGCGTCGTCGCCGACGACCCCGACGATCCTGACATCGCCGCCGAGGCGGCCCGCCGCGGCCGCCTGGTTGGCCCCCTTGCCGCCCGGCAGGGTCGCGAGGGCGCCGCCCCGGACGGTCTCGCCCGGCTGCGGGAACCGCTCGGCGCGCACGACGAGGTCGGCGTTGAGCGAGCCGACGATGACGATTCCGTCGCGTGACATGCGATCCGCGCCTCAGCCCTCGGCCAGCAGCTCGTCCACGGAGCGTCCGGCGAACTCGGGGATGCAGAGACCCGTGAGGACGAGCGGCCCGCGCACGGCGTCCGGCATCCACCCCGTTCCGTAGACGACCGCCGCCGCCGCGCCGGCCAGCGCCGGAAGGGCGGCCGCATTGCGCGGCTGGGCCAGCGCGCCCAGCATGAGCTCCTCGGCCGACGAGGCGGCGGAGACGTGCGCCAGGAGGAAGCCGAGGGTCTCCGGGGCGGCGATCGGGTAGCTGTAGATCCAGTCGCCGACCTCGACGCTCAGTCGCCGC
>Ga0209563_100187_pt1 | contig 35804 bp, 38 predicted proteins | sample AraplaCvi_mMF_r2_FD_184271 | JGI IMG/M metagenome (GOLD analysis project Ga0209563, IMG submission 184271) | Arabidopsis root microbial communities from North Carolina, USA - plate scrape CL_Cvi_mMF_r2 (SPAdes) (version 2) | ecosystem: Host-associated > Plants > Roots > Endosphere | place: USA... | reverse complement strand
CGCTACTTGTGCCAAAGCTGCCTAATGGCGCACCCGGCAGGACTCGAACCTGCGACCATCCGCTTAGAAGGCGGATGCTCTATCCAGCTGAGCTACGGGCGCCTTATTAATCTGTACTCTTGGAGGACTACAAACTAAATGCTTTCCAGCTTCGCAGAACGCTAATTCCGCTCAACCTTCTTAACCAGTGCTAGGCTGTGCCCGACAAGTGCGACGAATAGTATAGAGCGCTCCCAAGGTCGTCAAATCCTTTTTGAAAAAAATTCATTTAATTAAAGGAGTTAGGGGAATTTGCTGACCAAGCGCCTTTGCCCTCACCGTCTGACATGCGAGAATGCGTTCTCTTTTTTTCCCCTCTCGATGGTTAATCACGCGCAATGACTGCACAACTAATCGACGGCAAATCGATCGCCGCCAGCCTGCGCCAGCAGATCGCCCAACGAGTTGCCGAGCGTCGCCAGCAAGGCCTGCGCACTCCCGGCCTCGCGGTGATCCTGGTCGGCAGCGATCCTGCCTCTCAGGTTTATGTCTCGCACAAGCGTAAAGACTGTGAAGAGGTAGGCTTCCTCTCCCAAGCCTACGACCTGCCCTCCGACACCACTCAAGAAGCGCTGACCGATCTGATCGATCGCCTCAACGACGACCCGGCCATCGACGGCGTTCTGCTGCAACTGCCGCTGCCCGAGCACCTGGACGCCTCCAAGCTGCTGGAGCGCATTCGCCCGGACAAAGACGTCGACGGTTTCCATCCTTATAACGTCGGCCGTCTGGCCCAACGCATCCCGCTGCTGCGCCCATGCACCCCGAAAGGCATCATGACCTTGCTGGAAAGCACCGGCGTTGACCTTTATGGTCTGGATGCGGTGGTGGTTGGCGCCTCCAACATCGTCGGTCGCCCGATGGCGATGGAACTGCTGCTGGCCGGTTGCACCGTGACCGTCACCCACCGCTTTACCAAGGATCTGGCCGGCCACGTCGGTCGCGCCGATCTGGTGGTGGTCGCCGCCGGCAAGCCGGGCCTGGTCAAGGGCGAGTGGATCAAGGAAGGCGCGATCGTGATCGACGTCGGCATCAACCGTCAGGACGATGGCAAGCTGGTCGGTGACGTGGTGTACGAAACCGCTCTGCCCCGCGCCGGCTGGATCACTCCGGTTCCCGGCGGCGTTGGCCCGATGACCCGTGCCTGCCTGCTGGAAAACACCCTCTACGCGGCAGAAACCCTGCACGCCTGAGAGGCTTTTCCGCAATAAAAGAACCCCGCCTTTGTGCGGGGTTTTTTGTATCTGAGAAAAAACACTAACCGTTCGCCGGAAACCCCTCTTTTTACAGGCCTTTTCACGAGATTTTCAGGTCATTCAAACAACCATCGACAGATCTTCAGCCATACTCCTAGAATGCGACGCTTTGAAGAAATAACCCGTTACAAACTAACGGAATATCCAACCTTTATGAGTTCGCCCGCGTGAAAATTCGTCTTTCGATCCTGAGCCTGGTTTTTGCTTTTTCAGGCACATTCGTCACGCCAACCGTCAACGCCGCTGAAACCACTGCTGCGCCACGCGATGCTTCGCAACTGAAGATCGCCTCCGGCAGCGCCCTGCTCATGGATTTGCAGACCAATAAAGTCATCTATTCGAGCAACCCGGATGTGATCGTACCCATCGCTTCGGTCAGTAAGCTGATGACCGGGCTGGTGGTCGTTGAAGCGCACCAGAACATGGACGAATGGATCGACGTCGACATCAGCCACACGCCGGAAATGAAAGGCGTGTTCTCCCGAGTCAAGCTGAAGAGCGAACTGCCGCGCCGGGAAATGTTGCTGATTGCCCTGATGTCCTCGGAAAACCGTGCAGCCGCCAGCCTTGCGCATCACTACCCGGGCGGTTATGCAGCCTTCATCGCGGCGATGAATGCCAAGGCCAAGGCACTGGGCATGACCAACACCCACTATGTCGAACCGACCGGCTTGTCGGAACGTAACGTTTCCACCGCCCGCGATCTGAGCAAACTGTTGGTGGCCGCGAGCAAGCACCCGATCCTCACTGAACTGACGACCACCAAGGAAAAAACGGTGTCGTTCCGCAAACCCAACTACACCCTGGGTTTCCGCAACACCGATCACTTGGTGAACAAGGCCGACTGGGACATCAAAATCACTAAAACCGGCTTCACCAACCCGGCGGGTCATTGCCTGGTGCTGGTGACGCGGATGAGCAACCGCCCGGTTGCCCTGGTGATTCTCGATGCGTTCGGCAAATACACGCACTTCGCCGATGCCAGCCGTATCCGCAGTTGGATGGAAACCGGTCGCAGCACCAACGTTCCGGCAGTGGCCCAACAATATAAGGCCGAGAAAAACCTCAAGGCGCGCCAGAGCGGCGTGGTCGAAGCCTCCAAGTAGTTCGCGAAACAATAAAAAGCCCCGACATCTCGGGGCTTTTTAATGCCTGCGTCTCAGTCATTGGGCAGCGGCATCTGTTCGTCATCGGGAATGCCATCACCGGCACTCGGATCGCGATGATGCTCCGGGGTCAGCACATTAGGCCGGGCCAATGGATCACGCAGCGGGCTGTCCGGATCCAGTACTGGGTCTACGTCATCCTCAGGCGTGGTCGGCACGCTGTCCGGTTTTTTATCGTCAAAGCTGGAATCGGTACTCATACGCACCTCCCTTAGGGTTTCAGATCAGCCAACGGATCATAAGGCTTGGCCGGACGCTTGCTGTCTTCGCCGGTCTCCACATCCTTCGGCGCCTTGGCAGGGCCGACCGGATCAACCTGCGGGTCGTCGAGATCCGGTGAATCCGGATCGAAACCCAGATCATGACCGGACGAATGCTCGCTTGAATGTGGGCCTTTCGGGGATGGGGAATCTGCCATGCTCGCCTCCTGATTCACCCGCACATTCGGGCTCTATCGTTAAGAGGCGTGCCGGGCGTGAGGGTGCCCGGCAAATGACGAACGGAGGCTTAATGTGCAGCCAGAGCTTTTTTGGCTTGCTCCGCTTCACGCTCCTGCCCGGCCTGCGCCAACTCATCGGCCGCCTTTAGCCAGCGCTGACGATCAACCTCGGCTGGAATCTGCGACGGCTTCTGGATCAGCACGGCCCAACCGCCCGACTTCTCGAACGCCGACTCGAAGGAACTGAAACTCATCAGTTCGCGGCGATTCATTCCGGCGCGCAACAGCACTTTCTGTTTCAAGCGGTCGTAACCGGAAAGAATGGCGTAACGCGGCTCAGCCCAGAACGCCGAGCCTTCGCTAAAGCGCACCATCACCGGATATCCGGCCGCGACCTGGGTGAGCAAGGCTGGCAGGTTCTTGTCCAGCGGATAGACCACCATGCCGTAATCGCGGGCCAGGTTTTGCAGATTCTGCTGCAACTGATCCTGTGCACCCGGCAGCTGCAACGGTTTTTCCAGCAGCCCCGGCGTGATCATGATGCCCTGCTGCGACAACAGGCTGGCCAGCACTTGCGGACCACTCTGATTGGCTTCACCGCGATAGAACGTACCGCTGAGTTCGACCCGCTCCGGCAGGCGCTTGACCTGCGGCGCGACAGTGCCCGCACAACCCGCCAATACAGCCGCGCAACCGGCCACCAGCAACGCCCCTCGCAATCGAGTCAATACCTGCACCATTGTCACTCTCTGATCAGACGCCGGTCATCGTGTTCCGGCAACGCCTGTGATCATAGGGCGACGCACGGCTGCGGTATAGCCTTAACCCGCAGACCGATCGATTGCATAGAGCGAACTGATTGGTCATCACCGACCTTTGGTCAATAGTCTGAAACACCCCATTGTCTAGACTGTCACTGAAACAGAGCGAATTGAAAAAGTGTGTGCCCGACGCAGGGCAAAGAGGAGGCACTGATGAGCCTGACCATGACCATCGTAATGTTGATAGCCGGCTGGCTGGCCGTTGCCAGCGCCATGCTGTGGGGCGTGCTGCGCATTGCGCGACGCCATCATCATCCAGTCGATTCGACCCCGAATCACAAGCCAGAAAAGCACCACCACGCGACTGCGCACTGACAGGTCAGTTGATATAAAACCTCTGTAGGAACTGCCGAAGGCTGCGATCTTTTGATCTTGCTCTAAAAATCAAAAGATCGCAGCCTTCGGCAGCTCCTGCATAAGGCACAAGCCGTACGGCATGAGGCATAAGCAAAAGGGCCGGCTGAACTCGACGAGTCCAGCCGGCCTTTTGGTTTGCTGCAGATTATGCCTGCTGAGCCAGCTTCTTCTGCTTCGCCCGGCGCGACATCATGTTCAGCACTTCAATCGCTGCCGAGAAGGCCATGGCCGCGTACACATAACCTTTCGGTACATGGGCACCGAAGCCTTCGGCGATCAGCGTCATGCCGATCATGATCAAGAAGCCCAGGGCCAGCATCACCACTGTCGGGTTGTCGTTGATGAACTTGGCCAGCGGCTCAGCTGCGAACAGCATCACCATCACCGACACCACCACCGCGATCACCATGATCGGCAAGTGTTCAGTCATGCCCACCGCAGTAATGATGCTGTCGATGGAGAACACCATGTCCAGCATCAGGATCTGACCGATTGCGGCAGCGAAGCCCAGGGTCACGGTCGAAGTTGCCGTTTTCGGATCTTCCGGAGCCGGGTCCATGCTGTGATGGATCTCGGTCGTGGCTTTCCACACCAGGAACAGACCACCGGCAATCAGGATCATGTCTTTCCAGGAGAACGCCTGGCCCATGATTTCGATTACAGGTTCGGTCAACTGCACGATGAAAGCGATGGTGCTCAACAGGGCCAGACGCAGGATCAGCGCCATGCCGATACCGATGCGGCGCGCCTTCTGCCGATGCTGCACAGGCAACTTGTTGGTCAGGATCGAAATAAAGATCAGGTTATCGATGCCGAGCACGATTTCCATCACCACCAGTGTGGCCAAAGCAACCCAGGCGGCGGGGCTGGCGGCGAGTTCTAACAGATATTCCATGGGTCAGTCCTGGCTCTTGTATGACGGTTTTAGATGGTCTTGGAGGAAGATTCGGATTTTTCCGCATCTTTTTCCGGCGCTTCTTTTTTCTCGATCAAGCCGCCGGTGGCGTCGCTGAGCGCTTGTTCAGCAGCTTTGTGCGTATCGTCGATCGCCTGTTTGGCGCTTTCGGCAGCCTTGCCCATCAACTGCTGGGCACTTTTCTCGGCCTGATCGCAACCGGCCATGAGCAGTAAAGACGTGAACATCAATGCAGGGATTGTGTATTTCATGAGACTTCCTTCGAATGAACAGACAGGGTCACAGACCACCCGTCGATGGCTGGGCATTCTAGGGAGACAAACACTTCAGGAAAATTCGTATTTTTAGCGGCTATACTTCGGCATTAACGAACTATGACCATCAGTGTAGAAGCTGCCGAAGGCTGCGATCTTTTGATTTTTTAAAGCAAGATCAAAAGATCGCAGCTTGCGGCAGCTCCTACAGGGGGGGGGAACCTTAGAGTGCTCAATTACCGACAACTGCATTACTTCTGGGTGGTCGCCAAGACCGGCAGCATCGTGCGTGCCTGCGAGCAACTCAACCTCACACCGCAAACCATCAGCGGGCAGATTTCGCTGCTCGAACAAACCTACGGCATCGAACTGTTTCAGCGGGTCGGCCGCCAGCTGGAACTGACCGAGGCCGGACGCCAGGCCCTGCCCTACGCCGAGCAGATGTTCCAGTTGGGCGGCGAACTGGAGTTGATGATGCGTGCCCAGCCCAACGAACAGCAGATCCTGTTTCGCGTCGGCGTGGCCGACGTGGTGCCCAAGTCCATCGTCTATCGGCTGATCGCGCCGACCATGGAGTTGCACGAACCGCTGCGCATCACCTGCCGCGAAGACAAACTCGAACGCCTGTTGGCGGACCTGGCCATCCAGCGTCTGGACCTGGTGATTTCCGACAGCCCGATGCCGTCGCACCTCGACATCAAGGGCTACAGCCAGAAACTCGGCGAATGCGGGATCAGTTTTTTCAATTGGCGGCGCAATACGGGCAAGACTTTCCGCGCAGCCTCAACGGCGCACCGCTGCTGATTCCCGGCGCAGAAACCGTGGTGCGCAGCCGTCTGCAGCGCTGGTTTGCCGAGCAGCAGATCCAGCCACAAATCGTTGGGGAATTCGATGACAGCGCCCTGATGCAGGCCTTCGGCCAATCGGGCAGCGGGATTTTCATCGGCCCAAGCGTGATTGCCGATGAAGTCAAACGCCAGTACGGCGTCGAGGTGATTGGCCAGACCGACGCGGTGACCGAGTCGTTCTATGCCATTTCCGTGGAACGCAAGGTCAAGCACCCCGGCATCGTGGCGATTACCGAAGGTGCCCGACGCGAGCTGTTTACCGCGCTATGACGCCTGGGCGCACGCTTCGCGCGGCTTGAGCGTCATCAAGACCATGGCGAGGAATACCGACAACAGAATGAACCCGGCAGCGGCAAATCCCAGAAAGCCAAGGCCGGCACTGTCGATCACTCGACCGCCGATCATCGCTCCGAGGCCGATCCCGAGGTTGGCCCCGGCGATATTCAGCGAGGCGGCAAAGGCTGGCGCTTCCGGTGCGGCCTTCATCAGGCGTACATGGCTGACCAGAAACAGCGCCGCCTGGGTGATACCCCAGATGCCCATGGCCACCGCCAGGCCCAGCGTCGAGTGGATATTCGGCACCAGCGAGACCATGCCGGCAATCATGAACGCGCAGAACAACACCGAGGCGCCCAGTGGATGACGATCCACCGCGCGACCGCCCAGTGAGTTGCCGATCAGCCCGACCGCACCGAAGCCCATCAGGCACCAGCCAACCACCGTACCGTTGAACCCGGCCAGACGCTCAAGAATGTCGGCCAGATAGGTATAAGCGGTGAACATGCCGCTGAATACCAGGATCGACAACAGCACATGGCCGAGCATCAGCGGGCTGCGCAGGATCTTGAACTGCGAGCTGAAGCTGACCTGGTGCTGATGCAGGCTGGTTTTCGGCAAATAAACAAACAGCAACAAGGCCTTGGCAAAAGCGATCACCGCCAGAATCGCGAATGCACTGCGCCAGCCGAACGCATCGGAAATCAACGTGCCCACCGGGATGCCGAATACCGTCGCGCAGACGATGCCGAAGCCGATCTTGGCAATCGCACGGCCGGCGTAATCCGGGCCGACGATGTCTACAGCGGTCTCACTGGCCAAGGCCCAGAACACCGGCAGGCCGAGGGCCGGGATCAAGCGCGCAATGGCCATGACCCAGATGTTCGGCGCCAGCGCGGCAACGGTGTTGGCCAGGCCGAACATGATCAGGATGGTGATGAACAACTTGCGCCGCTCGAAGCGGGCGAAATAGGCGGTCAAAAACGGGCCGAACATCGCCACCGTGAAAGCGAACAGAGTCACCAGCAGACCCGCCTGCGGAATGGTTACCGCCAGGTCTCGGGCAATGGCCGGCAACAGGCCGACGATGACGAATTCCGTGGTCAGCACCGTGAATCCGGCAGCGGACAACAGAAGAATGGGCAACAGCATGAGCAACTCCAGCAAAACGACGACACCAGCGAAGGCCGGAAGGCCCGCTGGCAACGATTAAAATGAGGATGGCGAATCTTAACAGAGTGTTTCAGCAGTGACTTGCATAAACCTGCCGACTTGCCGATCAATCCGGTGGCAGATCGTCACAGGCCTGAAGGATAACGCCTACGCTGTGATAAAGTCCGCGCCCTGAAAAACGTACACCCTGTTCAGCGCCCCGTTTAACAGCGTTGATCGCGCGTCAGCCCTTTCGGTTCGTGCCGGTGACCTGCCCCCTTGATGTACCACCGGTTTCACGCAACCTTGCACCCTATAAAAAATCAGAGATGCCGTTATGACCGCTTCATCCCCTTCTCTAATGCAACGCCTGAAAAACCTCAGTCTGGTCACGCAGATCCTGATCGGCCTGCTCGCCGGTATCGCTCTGGCGTTGTTCGCCCCGGAAGCGGCAAAAGGCTCGGCGTTCATCGGCAAAGTATTTGTCTCGGCGCTCAAAGCCGTGGCGCCGATTCTGGTGTTCGTGCTGGTGATGGCGTCGATCGCCAACCACAAGCACGGTCAGGAAACCCACATCAGACCCATCCTGTTCCTGTATCTGCTCGGCACTTTCGCCGCAGCCGTGGTCGCGGTGGTGGCCAGCATGGCGTTTCCCTCGCATCTGGTGCTGTCCACCGACAATGTGTCAGTCACCGCGCCGGGCGGCATTGCCGAAGTGCTGCAAAGCCTGCTGTTGAGCGTGGTCGACAACCCGGTCAGCGCGCTGATGAATGCCAACTTCATCGGCATTCTGGCCTGGGCGATCGGCATGGGCGTCGCGATTCGCCATGCCAGCGACACCACACGCGAGGTGCTGGGCGACCTGTCCAACGGCGTGACCGTGATCGTGCGCGTAGTGATTCGTTTCGCCCCACTGGGCATTTTCGGTCTGGTGGCGTCTACCCTCGCCACCTCGGGCTTCGGCGCGTTGATCGGTTATGCGCACCTGCTGGCCGTGCTGCTGGGCTGCATGCTGTTTGTCGCGCTGGTGATGAACCCGCTGATTGTGTTCTGGAAGCTGCGCCGCAACCCGTACCCGCTGACCCTCAAGTGCCTGCGCGAAAGCGGCATCACCGCCTTCTTCACCCGCAGTTCGGCAGCGAACATTCCGGTCAACCTGGAACTGAGCAAGCGCCTGGGCCTGCATGAAGACACTTACTCGGTATCGATCCCGCTGGGTGCGACCATCAACATGGCTGGCGCAGCGATCACCATCACCGTGCTGACCCTGGCTGCCGTGCACACGCTGGGGATTGCCGTGGACATTCCGACCGCGATCCTGCTCAGCGTCGTCGCGGCGATCTGTGCCTGTGGCGCCTCGGGCGTGGCCGGTGGCTCGCTGCTGCTGATTCCGCTGGCGTGCAGCCTGTTCGGCATTCCCAGCGAGATTGCCATGCAGGTGGTGGCGGTGGGTTTCATCATTGGTGTGCTGCAGGACTCGGCGGAAACAGCGCTGAACTCGTCCACTGATGTGCTGTTTACTGCCGCGGCTTGCTTGGGTGAAGAGGCGAAAGTTCAGCGCTCAGTCTAAAGATCAAAAGATCAAAAGATCGCAGCCTGCGGCAGCTCCTACATTAGGAATGCGTTTCCCTGTAGGAGCTGCCGCAGGCTGCGATCTTTTGCTTTATCCAATAAGAAGCCCGCCAAGGCGTGAACCTTGGCGGGCTTTTTTGTCGCCGGGTGTTTTAGTACGCGCCCATGTAATCGCGTTTACCCACTTCAACACCGTTGTGGCGCAGCAGCGCATAGGCAGTGGTGACGTGGAAGAAGAACTGCGGCAGACCGTAGCTCAGCAGGTAAGCCTGACCGCTGAAGCGCTTCTCTTTCGGCGTGCCCGGACGGGTCACGATCTCGATGCCTTCCTTGCCGTTGATCTGCTCCGGCTTGATCTCGCCGATGTAGGCCAGCACCTTGGCGATCAGCGCCTGCAGTTCGGCGAAAGTGGTTTCAGTGTCGTCATACTTCGGGATTTCGACTTCGGCCAGACGCGAGGAAACGCCCTTGGCGAAGTCGACGGCGATCTGCACCTGACGCACCAGCGGAAACATGTCCGGGTACAGGCGCGCTTGCAGGAAGGCGTTCGGGTCGATGTTTTTCTCGGTGGCGTGGGCTTCAGCCTTTTTCAGGACATCGCTCAGGGCGCTGAGCATTTGTTGAAAAACCGGGACGGATGCGGCGTAAAGGGAAATGGTCATGGCAGTCTCGTGTGGTGGCTGGGTGGAACGTGGAGGCGATTATAGCCATGCTTGATGACCACACGGCTTGCCTTTTGTTAGCCAAGGATTAGGCTAGGCGCCTTCGACTGCTGAGGGAACGCGCGATGACCACCGAACTTGCAACCACCACCAACGAACCACGGCTCAACGCCACGGAAATCCGCATTCTGGGTTCGTTGATCGAAAAACAGGCCACCAGCCCGGAAACCTATCCGTTGACCCTCAATGCATTGGTGCTGGCCTGTAATCAGAAGACCAGCCGCGAGCCGGTGATGAACCTGACTCAGGGCCAGGTCGGCCAAAGTCTGCGGGCGCTGGAAAGCCACGGTTACACCAAACTGGTCATGGGCAGTCGCGCTGATCGCTGGGAGCATAAACTCGACAAGGCGCTGGAGCTGGTGCCGGCCCAAGTGATTCTCACCGGTTTGATGTTCTTGCGTGGCCCGCAGACAGTGAATGAGTTGCTGACCCGCAGCGGCCGCATGCACGATTTCGAAGATGCCGAGCAGGTGGTGCATCAGCTGGAGCGTCTGATCGCCCGTGGGCTGGCGGTGTTGATCCCGCGTCAGGCCGGGCAACGCGAAGACCGCTACACCCATGCGCTGGGCGATCCGGCGGACATCGAGGCGATCCTGGCGGCGCGGCAGAATCCTGGGGAGCGCGCGACCAGCGGCGTTTCGGTCGAGCGCATCGAAGAGCTGGAAGCACGGATTGCCGCACTGGAAGAGCGCCTGGCGCGCCTCGAATAACCCCGAAATCCTACTGTGGGAACGAGCTTGCTTGCGAATGCGGTGTGTCATTTAGCAATGATGTGAATGACACATTGCATTCGCGAGCAAGCTCGCTCCCACAGGGGCTGCACCAAGACGAAGGTCTCTATTTACTCACCATCCCAATAATCCACCCCATCCGCCTGCCGCGCCACGGCGACAAAACCTGATGCATTGCCCTCGGCATCAACCTTGAAGTTGTCCATCACTGCGTATTTGTTGGAGTCCGGGTATTCGCAGATATCCGGTTGCTGCTGGGTGCTGACCGCCAGGTAACGCAGTTCCGCTTCGCTGGTATTGATGATTTGATGCGCCGTCTCCGGGCCGCCCGGCGGGCAGGCGATCACGTCGCCCGCGCGAATCGGAAAGCGTTCGGCCCCCAAGCGCACCTCGCCCTCCCCGACCACCACATAGAACATCTCTTCATTGACCCGGTGGCTGTGAAACGGACTGCCGCGCATGCCTGGCGGTAATGCGTACAGGCGATAACCGAGTTTTTGCGCGCCGAGTTGCTGGCCTACCCGCGCCATGCGCTGCAGATAACGCCCGGCGGTTTCGCCTTCCGGGGCCAGGGCTTCGGGCAAGGGTTCGAGTTCGACCTGATGCAGGTTGAGAATGGGTGGGTGCATGGCGGGCCTCGGTCACGGTTTTTGTGGGTGGCAAGTCTGGGCTGGCTGGGGAGGCAGTATAGGCATGGATGTCTGACTTGAGACCGTGGTGCATCCTTCGCGAGCAGGCTCGCTCCCACAGAGGATCTACAGCGAACACACAATCTGTGCATGACAAAAATTCAACTGTGGGAGCGAGCCTGCTCGCGAAGAGGCCCGCCCAGCCAGCACAACTCATCAGCTCCGGGCAAACGCCACCGCCGCCGCAAACTGCTCTTCACTCGGCCGCACGCCCGTGTACAGCACAAACTGCTCCAGCGCCTGGATCGCAATCACCTCCAGTCCGGTAATCACTTTCTTGCCCTCGGCCCGGCCGCGCACGATCAGCGGCGTTTCCGACGGAATCGCCACGACATCGAACACGATCCCGGCTGCCTGGATTACTTCAGGCTCAAACGCCAGTTGCCCCGCCTCCGGCCCGCCGTCCATGCCCACCGGGGTGACGTTGATCAGCATCTGCGGCCGCTCTTCGCCCAGCTCCGCCTGCCAGCGATAGCCAAGCGAGTCCGCCAGTGCCTGGCCGGCGCGCTCGTTACGCGCCACGATCAGTCCATTCTTGTAGCCACCATCACGCAGGGCGCTGGCCACGGCTTTGGCCATGCCGCCGCTGCCACGCAGGGCGAACGTCGAATCTTTCGGCACTGCGTGGGTTTCCAGCAATTGCGCGATGGCGATGTAATCAGTGTTATAGGCCTTGAGGTGACCGTGGGTGTTGACGATGGTGTTGATCGACTGGATCGCCGCCGCCGACGCATCCAGCTCATCGACCAGTGCGATGCACGCTTCCTTGAACGGCATCGACACACCACAACCACGAATCCCCAGCGCACGAATGCCGCCGACAGCCCCCGACAAATCCTGACTGCTGAACGCCTTGTAATAGAAGTTCAGGCCCAACTGCTCGTACAAATGGTTATGAAACCGCAGACCGAAATTCCCCGGGCGCCCGGACAGGGACATGCACAGCTGGGTGTCTTTGTTGGGATTCATCTGCATGAAACTTCTCCTTCAAAACGGACTTTCGGATGGACGGAGTTAGCCATTCCATCGGGTTCTGGACGATCATAAGCGCCTGTCTGCAACGGGCCGCGTGCCCCTTTGACCTGCCGGTAAAGAAGCCGGTACAGACCTTACACAAAATTTACCCAGCGGCTGTGCTGATTTTCAGAATTTCGCTGTCATAGAAGTATCCCCGCGACAACTTTGGGCCTGGTGCAGGCCCGGACGCCGGGTCGAAGAACCGAGGAATTATCATGATTCGTAAACTCCCCATCGTGGCCTTGTTGATTGGTGCATTCGCGATCACAGGTCAGGCAGAAGCCCACGGCGGTGGCTGGCAGGGTCCGGCCGTGTTTGGTGCGATCGTCGGCTCGGCCATCATCGGCTCGGCACTGATCAACCAGGACCGGCCGGTCTACGTGCAACAGCCTGTTTACGCTCAACCGGCACCGGTTTATGTGCAACAACCGCCGCCACCGGTCTATTACCAGCCGGCCCCGGTTTACGTGCAACAACCGGTCTACGTGCCTGGCCCGGTCTACTACGGCCCACCACGCGGCTATTACGGCCGGCCACACGGCTACTACGGTGGCCCACGCTGGTAATCGCCAACAAACAGCCCTGCTTTATAGCGGGGCTTTTTTATGACCGTCGGTCGGGCAACGTCTGAAAAAATCTTGCCAAGGTCGCTGTGAGGATAGTTCCAGCGGCTAAAGTCGGCATGATGGACTTGACCGCTGGGGGCAAAACACAGAACGGTCATCGATTTGTCATGACGGAACCGCAATCTGAATCCGTCCGTAAACAACAGGTTGATAACAACAAGGACGACCCATGCCTACTCAAAATCCGCACCGCATCGTCGGCCTGTGCACTTCAAGCAAGGTGTACAGTGCGCTGACCGAACTCAAACACCTGGAAGGCCACCGCTGCGCCAAGTTCCTTTCGCTGCTGGCGGAGAACCTGGTGCACAAGGGCCTGCTCAACGAGCGCGAAGTGGTGCACATGCTCGACCAGGTTGTCGACTGAACCCGTCCTCACTGTTATCAATGACCACTATCGAAAGCGTTGATTGTCCCTGAGCACAGCGAATCCCTAAGGTAGCTCCACAGATTGATGGAGGTACTGGTCATGGCTCAGGTTCAAATCATGTCGGTCATCGGCAGCGCTGTTCCCGCATCGCTCAGAGCGTCGGGATTGCTCGCCTGCTGGTATCTGGTGCGCGACGGTGAGCCCATCAGCGGCCCGCTGACTTCGCTCCCGGCAGCGCAGGCGCTGTCGCAGAAAATCGTCAGCGCGCCGTTCCACGCTTAAGGCAACTGGACTTTCGGTTTGGTCTCGATAAACAGCGCCCAGCTCGACATGAAGAGCGCCGCGATCAGCGGCCCGATCACGAAACCGTTGAGGCCGAACACTGCGAGGCCGCCGAGGGTCGAGATCAGGATCATGTAGTCGGGCATGCGCGTGTCTTTGCCGACCAGAATCGGGCGCAGCACGTTGTCCACCAGACCGATCACAAATACCCCGAACAGCCCCAATACCACGCCCTGCCAGATCATCCCGCTGAGCAGGAAGTACACCGCCACTGGCGCCCAGACGATTCCCGCGCCCACCGCCGGCAACAGCGACAGAAAGCCCATCAGCACCGCCCAGAGCAATGCGCTGGGGATGTCGAGAAACCAGAAAATCGCCCCGCCCAATGCGCCCTGAGTGACCGCCACCACCAGGTTGCCCTTCACCGTCGCCCGTACCACACGGTTGAACTTCAACTGCAAACGGCGTTTGTGGGTCTCTTCCAGCGGCACTGCGGTGCGTACCTTGCGTACCAGTTCGGCGCCATCGCGAAGAAAGAAAAACAGCAGGTACAGCATGATGCCGAAGCTGACCACAAACTCGAATGTGCCCTGGCCGAAACTGAAGGCCTGACTGGCCAGCACCTGACTGCCCTGCATCGACGCCTTGACGATTTTCTCGCGCAGACCGTTGAGTTCGCCCATGCCGAAGCGATCGAGCAAATGCTGAAAGTAAGGGGGCAAGCTGTGTTTGAACTGTGCCAGGTAGGCACCGATGTCCAGTTGACCGCTTTCGATGTTGTTGTACACCGTCGCGCCTTCCTGAACCAACAGGATGCTGAGAATGATCACCGGGAGAATCGCGATCACCAGACAAATGCCCAGCGTGCAAAGCGCTGTCAGGTTGCGCTGCCAGCCGAATTTGAGCTGTAACTTGCGCTGCATCGGCGCAAACAGAATGCCGAGAATCACCGCCCAGAACACCGCACCGTAGAACGGCAGCAGAATCCAGATGAAGGCGACCGTCACCAACAGCAACAGCACGGTGAGGGATTTGAATTGCAGCGTTTTTTCGTTCATGTCCGATCCATGTCAGTCAGGCGTCACGCACGCCTCGAACCTTAGTCCACCGGGGCGCGCACGAGTGCCATCTTTGTTCATGGAGCATAGATCGCCTGGTAGAAGCAGCTCGCTGCACCTGATGCAGCGGGACCTTGCCATGGTGCCGGCGCGGCACAGATCAGCGGCACCCGCGCAAAGATAGATCCAGATCAATAAACCGTACTTGCCGCTGCACTACCCTGCCGCGCTTTTGCGACCGACGCCGCCATGATCCTTGACCTCCCCCTCGCCGCTCCGGAGCTGCTGGCTCCCGCCGGCACCCTGAAGAACATGCGTTATGCCTTCGCCTACGGCGCCGATGCGGTCTACGCCGGCCAGCCGCGTTACAGCCTGCGGGTGCGCAACAACGAGTTCGACCACGCCAACCTCGCCCTCGGTATTCGCGAAGCGCAGGCCCAGGGCAAGCGCTTCTACGTGGTGGTCAATATCGCCCCGCACAATGCCAAGCTGAAGACCTTCCTCAAGGACCTGGCGCCGGTGATCGAGATGGCGCCGGATGCCCTGATCATGTCCGACCCGGGCCTGATCATGCTGGTGCGCCGGCATTTTCCGCAGATGCCGATCCACCTTTCGGTGCAGGCCAACACGGTGAACTGGGCGAGCGTCGAGTTCTGGCAGCAACAAGGTCTGAGCCGGATCATCCTGTCGCGGGAATTGTCGCTGGAGGAAATCGCTGAAATCCGCGAACAGGTGCCGGGCATGGAACTGGAAGTGTTCGTCCACGGCGCGCTGTGCATGGCTTACTCCGGGCGCTGCCTGTTGTCGGGCTACATGAACAAGCGCGACGCCAACCAAGGCACCTGCACCAACGCCTGCCGCTGGAAATATTCGGCGCAGGAAGCCACGGAAAACCAGCTCGGCGAGATCGTGCAGACCTTCCAGCCCGAGCCGACCCTGGGCATTGGTGCGCCGACCGATCAGGTGTTCCTGCTGCAGGAAGCCAATCGTCCCGATGAATTGATGCCGGCGTTTGAAGACGAGCACGGCACCTACATCATGAACGCCAAGGATCTGCGCGCGGTGCAGCACGTCGAACGCTTGACGCGCATGGGCGTGCATTCGCTGAAGATCGAGGGTCGCACCAAGTCGCATTTCTATTGCGCACGCACCACCCAGGTTTATCGCCGGGCAATCGACGATGCCGTAGCCGGGCGCGAGTTCGATCGCAGCCTGATGACCGACCTCGAATCACTGGCCCAGCGCGGCTACACCGAAGGTTTCCTGCGCCGGCATGTGCATGACGAATACCAGAATTATCAGAACGGCAGCTCGGTGTCGGAACGTCAGCAATTCGTCGGCGAACTCACCGGTGAGCGCCGTGACCGGTTGGCCGAGGTCAAGGTGAAAAACCGGTTTGCACTGGGCGACCACCTGGAACTGATGACGCCCAAGGGCAATTTCCACTTTGATCTGCACCAGTTGCAGAGTGCCAAGGGTGAAGCGATCGAGGTGGCACCGGGGGATGGGCACACGGTGTACCTGCCGATTCCGGATGCGGTGGATTTGCGCTTTGGGTTGCTGATGCGTGATGTAGCTGCCAATCCGGTATGAGGACACGCAACACCTTGTAGGCGTCACTGATCTTCAGCCACATTGCGGCCGCCATCGCTGGCAAGCCAGCTCCCACAGGGGTTGTGTTGAACACAAAATCCCATGTCATCAACAACCACTGTGGGCTTGCCCGCGAAGAGGCCGGCATGAACAAAACACCTCGCCACTGACCGACCAAAAAAAACCCGGCTCCAGAGCCGGGTTTTTCACTACCGGAGATCATCAGACAACGGCGTCGGCTCATCCGCCGGCGGCACATCATCGTCCGCCGCCGGGTCCTTCCAGTCTTCCGGCCGATCGGCATCACTCAACGGATCACGTCCCGGACTCATGCCCGGTGGCGCATCGTGATCGGCCAGTGTCGGCTCATCCGTGCCGGGCACCGGACGGGTCGGATCGGTCGGCAGCACACCACCTTGAAACAGCAAATCATTAGCCATGACACACCTCACCAAGGAGGTCCGGAAAACCCGGGCCATACCGCTTGGAAGCAGGCCTGCGCAGGCCGTGCCATCGAGCAGACCAACGGCAATCAGCCCTGCGCACTGAAACGGTCGCGGCTGTTGGTCAGGTGCAGCCACATCGCCGCGCGCGCTGCGTCCGGGTCCTGGCGCTTGATCGCATTCAGGATCGCTTCGTGCTCCAGATGCGCCAACTGCCCCAACTTGCTCAGATCCGCCGCCCCACGCTCGGCCGCGTTGAGCCGCTGACGCGGAATCATCGCGCTGCCCAGATGCTGCATGATTTCGCTGAAGCAGACGTTGCCGGTGGCTTCGGCGATCAGCAGATGAAAACGTCGATCCGCCTCGACGCAACTGTCGTTGCTGTCCAGCAGACGCTGATAGTCATCCAGCGCCTGGCGCATGTGCAGCAATTGTTGTTCGCTGCGCCGTTGCGCGGCCAATGCGGCAGCCTGAGTTTCCAGGCCCATGCGCAACTCAAGAATACTGCGCACGCCGAGCGCGGTGTCGACATTCAGGCGCAAGCCCTGCTCGGCAGCGCGTTCGATGACGAAAGTGCCGATGCCGTGCCGCGTCTCCACCAGCCCTGACGCCTGCAACTTGGAAATCGCCTCGCGCACCACCGTGCGACTGACGCCGTGCTCCTGAACGATAGCGTTCTCCGACGGCAGCTTGTCGCCGGGCGACATCTGGCCGAGCAGGATGCTCTGGGTGAGTTTCTCCACCAGATCATGGGCGAGGTTGTGCGCACGTTTGGGCGCGGGGGCGTCGAGGTCTTCTTGCATGTTCGGTTCCGGTGATCGGGGCTTGCCGATCGTAGCACTGCGTGATGGCTGACGAGTCGATTTTAGCGCCGAAACAGCACTCAACTTGTATGACAACACTCAATAAAACGAAAAAAACGCAACAATCAAGCGCTACGCCCTGTTTGAACATTTGGATCGTGAACCCAACAGGCGCGTCTGACTCGCCGCGATTAAGACCAATAAAAACGGGGTAAAACACCAAAAAGAAATAAAGAAATCGTTCACCAGACAAATTTAATCGCTGCACCCCACTTGTAGGACAAAAAAATCAAGTTGTATGATGTCTAGCAACAACGCAGCACCCAGCCCTACCCCGCATAAAAATAATCAGTGGGAGAAAACCAAGTGAAAACCTCCGTCTCCGGGATCAACGAGGGCGTCGATTCGACACTCGCGTCCGCCATCTCGAAAGTGAAACGCCACGTCCTGCCGCTCTTCGTGATCATGTTCATCGTCAATTACATTGACCGAGTGAACATCGGTTTCGTCCGCACTCACATGGAACATGACCTGGGCATCGGGGCGGCCGCCTACGGCTTCGGCGCCGGTCTGTTTTTCATCGGTTACGCGCTGTTCGAAGTGCCGTCCAACATGCTCCTGCAAAAAGTCGGCGCGCGTATCTGGCTGACCCGCATCATGCTCACCTGGGGCCTGGTCGCCGCCGGCATGGCGTTCATCCAGAACGAAACGCACTTTTACATCCTGCGCTTTCTGCTTGGCGTGGCCGAGGCCGGATTCTTTCCCGGGGTGATCTACTACTTCACTCGCTGGCTACCCGGCGCCGAACGCGGCAAGGCCATCGCGATTTTCCTCAGTGGTTCGGCGGTGGCCTCGTTGATCTCCGGCCCATTGTCCGGCCTGCTGTTGCAGATCAACGGCCTGGGCATGCACGGCTGGCAATGGATGTATTTTATCGAGGGGATGTTCTCGGTCGGGCTGTGCGTGTTCGTCTGGTTCTGGCTCGACGCCAAACCCCACGACGCGAAATGGCTAACCCGCGCCGAACAGGACGCGCTGGTCAGCGCCATCGATGACGAACAGAAGGCCCGCGAAGCCGCGACGCCGATCCGCCCATCAATGGGCAAACTGCTCAAGGACCGGCAGATCATCCTGTTCTGCCTGATCTACTTTTTTATCCAGCTGACCATCTACGCCGCGACGTTCTGGCTGCCGAGCATCATCAAGAAAATGGGTGAGATGAGTGACTTCCAGGTCGGGCTGTTCAACTCGATCCCGTGGTTGCTGTCGATCGTCGGCATGTACGCCTTCGCCGCTTTCTCGGCCAAATGGAAGCACCAGCAGGCCTGGGTCGCCACCGCGTTGTTGATCGCCGCGGCGGGGATGTTCATGTCCACCACCGGCGGGCCGATTTTTGCCTTTGTCGCGATCTGTTTTGCCGCGCTCGGCTTCAAGTCCGCCTCGTCTTTGTTCTGGCCGATTCCGCAGGCGTATCTGGATGCGCGAATCGCCGCAGCGGTGATTGCGCTGATCAACTCGGTGGGCAATCTCGGCGGCTTCGTCGCGCCGACCACCTTCGGCCTGCTGGAACAACACACCGGCTCGATTCAGGGCGGCCTCTACGGTTTGGCCGCGACCTCGATCATCGCCGCGATCATCGTCTTCGCGGCCCGCACCACACCGAAACCTGCTGCTGACCTTGCCGTGGCCGAAGCCGCGCCGAAGCACGCATGACTTCCTTTTTAAAGATGCTGACAAGGATAAAAACATGACCGCACACGACACTGCCAAAGCGCCAATCATCACTGAAATGCAGGTGATTCCCGTGGCCGGCCACGACGGCATGCTGCTCAACCTGAGCGGCGCCCACGGGCCGTTTTTCACCCGCAATATCGTCATTCTCAAGGACAACGCCGGCCACACTGGCGTCGGTGAAGTGCCCGGTGGCGAGCGCATCCGCCAGACGCTGGAGGATGCCCGCAGCCTGGTGCTCGGCAGCACAATCGGCAACTATCAGAAAATCCTCAATCAGGTGCGCCAGACCTTCGCCGAGCGTGACGCCGGCGGCCGTGGCCTGCAGACGTTCGACCTGCGCATCACCATTCACGCAGTGACCGGACTCGAAGCCGCCCTGCTCGACTTGCTCGGCCAGCACGTCGACGTGCCGGTCGCGGCGCTGCTCGGCGAAGGCCAGCAGCGCGATCAAGTGAAGATGCTCGGCTATCTGTTTTACGTCGGTGACCAGCGCGAAACCAGCCTCGCCTACCGCAGCGAACCGGACGCCGATAACGACTGGTTCCGCGTCCGTCACGAGAAGGCCATGAGCGCCGAAGCGGTGGTGCGTCTGGCCGAAGCGGCCCAGGCCAAATACGGTTTCCAGGATTTCAAACTGAAGGGCGGCGTGCTCAGCGGTGATGCGGAAATCGAAGCCGTGACGGCACTGGCCGAACGCTTTCCCGAGGCGCGTATCACCCTCGATCCGAACGGTGCCTGGTCACTGAAGGAAGCGATCCGCCTGTGCCGCGATCAGCATCACGTGCTGGCTTATGCCGAAGACCCTTGCGGTGCGGAAAACGGTTACTCAGGGCGTGAAGTCATGGCCGAATTTCGCCGCGCCACCGGGCTGAAGACGGCGACCAACATGATCGCCACCGACTGGCGTGAAATGGGCCACGCCATTCAGTTACAGTCGGTGGACATCCCGCTGGCCGACCCGCACTTCTGGACCATGCAAGGCTCGGTGCGTGTCGCGCAACTGTGCCACGAGTGGGGACTGACCTGGGGCTCACACTCCAACAACCACTTCGATATCTCGCTGGCGATGTTCACCCATGTCGCGGCGGCGGCACCGGGCGACATCACCGCCATCGACACGCACTGGATCTGGCAGGACGGCCAGCGCCTGACCCAGGCACCGCTGCAAATTGTCGACGGTTGCGTGCAAGTGCCGCAGAAACCGGGACTGGGCGTGGAGCTGGACATGGATCAAGTGGCCAAGGCTCATGAGCTGTATAAAGGCATGGGCCTCGGTGCGCGAGATGACAGCGTGGCGATGCAGTTTTTGATTCCGGGGTGGACGTTCGATAACAAGCGGCCGTGTCTGGTGCGCTGACATTCTCAAGCTCACCGTACTTCAAATGTGGGAGCGAGCTTGCTCGCGAATGCGGTAAAACAGCCAACATTTTTGTCGTCTGACACAGCGCTTTCGCGAGCAGGCTCGCTCCCACAGGGGTCTTGTATTAACCAGAGATTTGCAGCAGCCAGTTTTTGAACGCCGTCATCGCCGCCGTCTCCGGCCGCGACTGCAAACGCGTCAGCCAATAACTGCCGGTGGTGATTTCAATCGCAAACGGCTGACGAATCACATCCGCCGCCAATTGCCGGGCGAACATCAGCGGCGGTGCCAACGCCACCCCGCTGCCCTGCAGCGCGGCGTCCATCATCGCCAGCGACGAGTCGAACACGATGCTCTGCGGCGGCGCGGCGTGGGTCGCCAGGCCGGCGGCGTGAAACCACTGCGGCCATTCATCGGTGCGATACGAGCGCAGCAAACGCTGCTGCAACAGGTCACCCGGGGATTGCAACTGCCGGGCAATTTCCGGCACGCACAACACCGACAGTGGCGCATCGAGCAAGCGCGTGGCCTCGATGCCATGCCACGCCCCGGCACCGAAACGAATCGCGTAATCCAGTCCTTCGGCGGCGACATCGACCCGGTTGTTGTGAGTCGACAGTCGCAAATCTATGAGCGGATGTTTCGCCTGGAAGTCTGCCAGCCGTGGCAGCAGCCAACCGACCGCAAAGGTTCCGACGGCTCCCACGGTCAGCATTTCCCGATACTGACCGCCGGCCAGCCGCTCAAGCAACTGCGCGATGTGATCGAACGAAGTGGTCAGAACGGGCAACAGGGTCTCCCCTTCACTGGTCAGCATCAGCCCACGGGGCAGGCGTTTGAACAAGGTGACGTTGAGTTGCGCCTCAAGGCTTTTGACCTGATGGCTCACCGCTGCCTGAGTCACGCATAACTCCACGGCGGCGCGGGTGAAGCTCAAATGACGCGCAGAAGCTTCAAAAGCGCGCAGTGCATTGAGCGGCAGTTGAGGTCGAATCATGCCCATTCCTAAATTTTTCTAATGGCTCATGCGAGATTTCATCGTTTGTCGATCATCGCCGGACTGCCTAAATTGACGGCGCTGATCAGTCGCCCAACAAGAAGATCGCCCGCAGTGTAGCGGGATATCACCCTCAACACTCATGGAGAGTGGGTCACACATGTCCTTCATCAACCAGAGCAAAGTCAATATCTGCAGCGCATTTGGCGTGATTTTCGCTGCTACCACGTGCATGGCCGCCACACCCAGCGACGAGCAATTGCAAGCCCTGGTAAATAAAGCCGTCGCCCCGGTGATGCAGCAACAACAGGTTCCTGGCCTGGCCGTGGCTGTCACCGTACACGGCCAACCGCATTACTTTAATTACGGCGTCGTCGCCAAGGATACCGGGCAGAAAGTCAGCGAAAACACCCTGTTCGAAGTCGGCTCGGTGAGCAAAACCTTCGCCGCGACCCTCGCCGGCTATGCGCAGGCGACGGGCAAACTGGACCTGTCGACCAAGGCCAGCCAGATCTGGCCAGAACTCAAGGGCAGCGCCTTCGATGGCATCAGCGTGCTGCAACTGGGCACCTACAGCGCTGGTGGCCTGCCGCTGCAATTCCCTGACCCGTGGGATTCGGCGGACAAGATGCTCGGCTACTACCAACAGTGGAAACCGAGCTTCCCGGCCGGTAGCCAGCGCCTGTATTCCAACCCCAGCCTGGGCCTGTTCGGTTATCTGGCCGCCAAGACCCTCGGTCAGCCATATGATCAGGTGATGAGCGAAACCCTGCTGCCGAAACTCGGCCTGCAACACACTTACCTACAAGTGCCGAAAGCGCAAATGAGCCTGTACGCGCAGGGCTACGACAAGAACAACCAACCGGTGCGCGTCACCCCGGGCGCGATGGATGCGCAAGCCTATGGCGTGAAAACCAGCGCCGCCGACATGCTGCGTTACGTTCAGGCCAACCTGAAACCGGCAAGCCTCGATACTCCGCTGCAACAAGCCATCGCCAACACCCACACCGGTTACTACACCGTCGGCGACATGACCCAAGGCCTGGGTTGGGAAATATACCGTTACCCGATCAGCCTCGACCGCTTGCTGGCCGGTAACAGTACGGAAATGGCCATGCAGCCGCATAAGGTGAAGTGGCTCAACCCGCCACAGCCACAGGCGGATAATGTGCTGCTGAACAAAACCGGGTCTACGGGTGGCTTTGGCAGTTACGTGGCGTTTGTGCCGTCGAAGGATGTCGGCGTGGTGATTCTGGCGAACAAGAACTTTCCGATTCCGGAGCGGGTGAAGATTGCTCACACGATCCTCAGCGTTTTGACCGACTGAAAATCAAATGATCGTTGCCTTCGGCAGCTCCTGCACCGGCCCCATGTAGGAACTGCCGCAGGCTGCGATCTTTTTGGCGGGCAATAAAAATGGGCGACCTGTAGAGGTCGCCCATTTTTTGATTCAGGCCATGCCATCAATCATCCGGCATTTCCGGTGGTTTGCTCGGTTTCGCCGGTTTGCTCGCCTTGGCGCCCTTCTCGCCTTTCTTGGCTGCCGGTTCGGCGGTGGTGGCCTTGGTTTCAGCGACCGTTGGTGCGCTGATTTCTTTCTCGCTCGCCGGCAGCGCATCAACGGTGTCGAAGATTTTTTTCAGGTCCACCGACTTCGCTTCATCGCCCGAGGCCGAGAGTTTGGTCTCGCCGTCCTTGCCCAACAGGAACACTTTCGGGTACGCCCCGGCGCCCAGCTTCAGCGAGCGCAACAGGGCCATGGTGTCCTGCTGGCCAAGGTCCTTGCCGTCGAGCTGACCGGCCATATTGAGGATGGTGTAGACCTTGATGTTGCGGTCAGTCACACCTTTCTTGTTCGCCGGATCTTCCAGCGACTTTTTCAACCCCACCCACACGGGGTCGACGGTGCTTTGTGCGATCACGATCAACGGTCGGGCCCGTCCCATATCCCCGGCTATGGGCGAATCGTTGTCAGCGGCGAACAAGGGACCGGCAATCGCCAGCAAGAGTGTCAGGGTCAGTGACCTGATGAGCATGCGCATCTCCTTTTGATATCCACGCTCTAATGATTGCGCATCGCGGCGATTGTTCCGGGGTCGTGCCCGGCAAATATGTTTCGCCTTGTCAGAAGCTTAGGTCAGCCGCGTCATTGCGCAACCGCATCGGCGTAATCGTGACGCGGATTTGATTACGTTTTGTGAGCGCATTAGGCTGGCTGTTCAGCCCATGAAAAGGAGTTCAGCCCATGCACATCGACTACCTGTGTGATCACCCGCATTTGATTGAGGAACTGGCCGAACTCAATTTCAAGGAATGGGGCGAATTCCGTGACGGCGATACCCTTGAAGCCCGCACCGAGCGTATGCGCGCGGCCTGCGGCAAGGGTGCGGTTCCCAGCGTGGTGGTGGCCATTGAAGACGAAAGATTGCTCGGTGGCGCGCTGCTGATCGACAGCGACATGAAGATCCGTCCCGAGCTGACGCCTTGGCTGGCGGGGGTTTATGTGAAGGCTGAAGATCGCGGACGCGGAATTGCTTCGCAACTGGTCAACAGGATCGTCGCCGAGGCGGCGACGCTGGGAGTGACTGAGTTGTATCTGTACACCGACGCTGCGCAATCGCTGTATGCGGGGTTGGGTTGGGAGGTGGTCGAGGATCTGGTCTACGAGGATTTGCCGGTGACCGTCATGAAATTCAACATCCTTCATACCGCAGCGTAGGAGCTGCCGCAGGCTGCGATCTTTTGATCTTGATCGTAAAAACGAAGATCAAAAGATCGCAGCCTTCGGCAGCTCCTACATCAGAACGCCAGTTTATAGCCGATCAACAGCAACATGGTCGCCAGACACGGGCGCAGCAATTCATCGGAAATGCGCCCGGTCAGGTGGCTGCCCAGCCAGATGCCCGGCAGCGAACCCATCAGCAGGAAACCCAGCACGCCCCAATCCATGTTGCCCATGCTCGCATGGCCCAGACCTGCAACCAGGGTCAGCGGCACGGCGTGGGCGATTTCGGTGCCGACCAGGCGCCGTGTTGGCAGCAGTGGATAGAGAATGAACAACGCGACCGTGCCGAGGGCGCCGGCGCCGATTGAGGTCAGGGCGACCATGGTGCCGAGGATCAGACCGGTGATCACCGTCATTACGTTCAGGCGCGCGCCGCTCGGGTTGTAGTTGCCGCCCGCACGGTTATGGGCGAATTCGAGCAGGCGTTTCTTGAACAGAATCGCCAGCGCGGTGGCGAACAACACCCAGCCCAAGGCTTGCTTGATGATCGCGTTCATCGCCTCGGGCGCGGTGTGCAGACTGCTGAGAAACCACAAGGTCAGGGCGACTGCCGGCACGCTGCCAAGGGTCAGCCAACCGGTGATCGCCCAATCGATGTTGTTGTTCTTCTTGTGAACCAGCACGCCACTGGATTTGGTGATGGCCGCGTACAACAGGTCAGTGCCCACCGCGGTTGCCGGGTTGATACCGAACCACAGCAGGATCGGCGTCATCAACGAACCGCCGCCGACACCGGTCATGCCGACAATAAAACCCACCACCAGCCCGGCGATGACCAGGCCGAAATTTGCCAATTCCATTAAGACGTCCAGAAAAACGACAGGAAAAATCTGGCCCGCAGCATAGCGATTTTTCATATAACCACATATATCAATGCGGTCTATAGTTATGCCCGATTCCTACATCTAACCCTGTAGGAGCTGCCGGAGGCTGCGATCTTTTGATCTTGATTAAAAGACAAAATCAAAAGATCGCAGCCTCCGGCAGCCCCTACACTGGAGGTGTGGTTGAGTGCACGCGCCGGCCCGGTTTGAAACTGTGATGCCGGTTGATCCACACCGTCGCCAGCGCAATCAGCGACAGGATCAACAGCGCCCACGGAAACGACATTGCCCCCGCTTGATCCAGCAGCAACCCGCCAAACAGGCCGCCGCCGGCAATTGCCACGTTCCAGGACGTGGTGAGCATTGCCTGCACCACGTCCACATGCTCGCCGGCCGAATCCGCCGCAGCCGTCAGCAGCAACGTTGCCGAGCCGCCGAATGACAGGCCCCACACCGCCATGCAGGTGTAGATCAGCCACGGCGACGGAGACATCAACGCCAGCACCAGTGCAGTCAAGGCAAACACCGCGAGGCTGATCAGGGTCAGCCAGCGCAGCCAGCGATCCACCAGCACGCCGATGATCCAGATTCCGACCAGCGAACACAGGCCAAACACCAGCAGCACCAGATCGACACGCTCGGCCAGCCCGGCCTGCATCAGGAAAGGCGCAATGTAGGTGTAAAGAATGTTGTGCCCGAGCATCCAGGTCAGCACCACGAACAGCACCGGCCGTACGCCCGGCAAACGCAGAGATTGCAGCAACGGCAGGCGTTCGGCGCTGGCCTGGCCCGGACGGTCCGGCACCGCCAGCACAATCCACGCCGCCAGCACCAATGCCAGCGCCGACATGATCCCGAACGACGCGCGCCAGCCGATCAGGTTACCCAGCCACGTCCCCGCCGGGGTACCCAGCGACAGCGCCACCGGGGTACCCAGCATCGCGATTGCCAGCGCCCGCCCCTGCTGGTGCACCGGCACGATCCCGCGGGCGTAACCGGCCATGATGCCCCACGACAGTCCTGCGGCCATCCCGGCGAGAAACCGCGACGCGAGGGTCAGGCCGTAATGGCTGGAGAACGTGGTGACGGTGTTGAACAGCAGGAAACCGCCGACCGTCATCAGCAGCACCCGGCGCCGTGGCCAGCCCCGGGTGGCGACGGTCAGTGGAATCGCCGCGACAATCGAGCCCAACGCATACAGCGTCACCAGTTGCCCGGCGAGCACTTCGCTGACCCCAAGCCCGGCGCCGATCTGCGGCAGCAGCCCGGCCGGCAGGGTCTCGGTGAGGATGGCGATGAAGCCGGTCATGGCGAACGCCAGTAGCGCGGCGTACGGCAGTTTTTCTGTACGGGCGACGCGGTCGATGCGGTTGAAGTCGGTGCTTGCGGAGTCGGTCATGACAGGTGCAGCTCCCTTTGGATCAATAGTAGCGATGGATTGTATACAAAAATCCCAAGCACAATTTGATCAATGTGGAAGCGAGCCTGCTCGCGAATGCGGTGGATCTATCAGAGATTCAGCACTTGGCAGATCGCTTTCGCGAGCAAGCTCGCTCCCACATTGGATCTCCACACTTACTGCACCGGAAGGAAATTCAGGAACAGCAGGCTCTGCGCGTAATTCAGGCCAATACGCCGGTAACGCTCGTCGAGCATCTGCGTCAGCAAGTCGAGCCGCGCGACGATCTTGCCGAATTCGGTGGCGAAGCTCAGGTTGCTGCCCTCCTCCGAGATTTCATTGGAGAACAGCAGCGGCTGGCCTTCCTTGTTCTGGCGCTGGGCCAGGATCCACGTGGCTTTCTCAATGTTACGCGCGGCGTTGTGGACGAAGGTCGGGTTGATTGCGTCGGTCATGTAGAACTCGACGCGGTTGCCATGAGCGGTGACCAGCATGCTGCCGATGGCATAGATGAAGGCGCCGACCCGATCCCCGAGAAACTCCGGACTCATCGCATAGCTGAGCGCCGCCAGATCCTTGCGCCCGCCCAGCACCGGCAACGGTTGCTGCTGCTCGACCGCCAGACGCACCTGTTTCACCGCGGTGTTGATGTCGAGGAACCCCGATTTGCGCAGTTCTTCCGGGTTGCGCAAATACAGCTTGCCCATCAACCGATAAAGACTGTTGAGGTTGTCGCGCATCGCTAATGTGGCCATGCGGTCGACGCTGGTCTGCAGGAATTCCTGCGGTTGACCGTCACGCATCTGGGCGAAGAATCCATTGCCGGTCTGGTGCGTGCAACCGCTGACAAACAGCGATGCCAGACAGGCCAGCAGCAGACACGGGCGGCGAACAAATCGGATGATCGGGTGAAAAGCTCTCGGCATGAATTCTCGAACGGGCACATTCCTGCGCGGCGGGCGTCGCCGCATCCTGGCCATGGATAGAGCCGCCGAATCCGGAAAAGTGCAGCGCTGGCACGATTTCCCGACCTTCGGCAACTATTTAGTATGACTTTATATTTGCACTAAACCTTTAACCGGCTATAAATTCTGACTCAACCCACAATTAGCATGACTATTACCCTGTTTTGAAAACAACAACAAAAAGGAAGGTCAACCATGCTTCAATCCCGTCACCTGCTCTCCGGCCTCGGACTGTCCCTGATGATCGCCACCCTCTCCGCCAACGCGGCCGGCCTCAGCGCCGAACACAAAGCCTTTGGCAAAACCAATGACGGCACGCCCGTCGAGCAATACATCCTGCGCAACAGCCACGGCCTGCAGGCGACCGTCATCACCTACGGCGCCACCTTGCAATCGCTGCTGGTGCCGGACAAACACGGCAAAGCAGCCGATGTGGTGCTGGGTTTCGACGATGTCCAGGGTTACCAGAAAGGCACGGCGTATTTCGGCGCAACCATCGGCCGTTTCGGCAATCGCCTGGCCGAGGGTGCATTCGAACTCGACGGCAAGCGCTATCAAGTGCCGCAGAACGACAAGTCCAACGCTTTGCACGGCGGTACTCAGGGCTTCGACAAGAAGGTCTGGAAAGCGCAGGAAACCAAGGACAAGGATTCCGTCGGCGTGACCCTCACCTATCTGTCGGCGGACGGTGAAATGGGCTTCCCCGGCAATCTCACCACCGAAGTGACCTACCGCCTGACCGACAACAACGAGTTGCGCATCGACTACAAGGCCAGCACCGATAAACCGACGGTGCTCAACCTGACCAACCACAGCTACTTCAACCTCGCCGGTGCCGGCAATGGCGACATCCTCAAGCAGGTTGCCACCTTGCACGCCAGTCATTACACCCCGGTCACCGGCAAGCTGATCCCGACCGGCGAACTGGCGCCCGTGGCCGGCACGCCGATGGATTTTACCCAGCCCACTGCCATCGGCACCCACATCAAGGCTGATCACCCGCAGCTGAAATTCGCCGAACCGAAACAGGGCGGCTTTGATTTCAACTGGGTGCTGGACACAAAAGGTGATGTGAGCAAAGTCGCCGCCGAGGTCAGTGACCCGCAATCCGGACGGCATCTGCAGCTGTTCACCAGCGAGCCGGGCGTGCAGTTCTACACCAGCAACTTCCTCGACGGCACGGTCAAAGGCAAGGGCGGCAAGGTCTATCCGCACTGGGGCGCGTTTACTCTGGAAACGCAGCACTATCCGGATGCGCCGAATCAGCCGGACTTCCCAAGTACGCGTCTCGATCCGGGGCAGACTTACAACCACAGCGTAATCCTGAAATTCTCCACGAAATGACACTTAGCCCGTGGCGAGGGAGCTTGCTCCCGCTGGCCTGCGCAGCAGGCCCTGCTTTTTCAACTGAATGAAGAGCAGGGCCGCTTCGCGCCCCAGCGGGAGCAAGCTCCCTCGCCACAGGTTCATCGACCTCCATTGGAACCCCTGCGCTATCCTGCTGCCCACTAAGGTATGACCATCAGCACAGGAGGTTTGAATGCGTACCCTTGAACTGGCAGGCGTGCAGGTTCCAGTGATCGGCCAAGGCACCTGGCGCATGGGCGAAGACCGCTCGGCGCACTCGCGTGAAGTGTCCGCGCTGCGCCAAGGCATCGAACTGGGCATGACCCTTATCGACACCGCAGAAATGTACGCCGAAGGCGGTGCCGAATCTGTCGTCGGCGAAGCCATCGCGGGCCTGCGCGACCAAGTGTTTCTGGTGAGCAAGGTCTACCCGCACAACGCCAGCCGCAAAGGCATTCCGCAAGCCTGCGAGCGCAGTCTGCGCCGGCTCGACACCGATTACATCGACCTCTATCTGCTGCATTGGCGCGGCCAGTATCCGCTGGAAGAAACCGTCGAAGCCTTCGAACGCCTGCGTTCGGACGGCAAGATCGGCCGTTGGGGCGTGTCGAATTTCGACGTCGATGACCTCGAAGAACTGGCCAATCCTGCCTGCGCGACCAATCAGGTGCTGTACAACCTGGAAGAGCGCGGCGTCGAATTCGATCTGCTGCCATGGTGCCAACAGCAACGCATGCCATTGATGGCGTACTGCCCGATCGGTCAGGGCGGTGCGATGCTGGCTGAACCGGTGCTGAACACGATTGCCACTCGTCACAAGGTAACCCCGGCACAGGTTTCACTGGCGTGGATTCTGCGTCAGGATGGTGTGATTGCGATTCCCAAAGCTGTGCGACCGGAACACGTGCAACTCAATGCACAAGCGGCGCAGTTGCAACTGGATGCCGGGGATCTGGCGGCGCTGGATCAGGTATTCAAAGCGCCACAACGCAAGCAGCGGCTGGCGATGGTCTGAGTCGCTGGGCGCTGGCGAGGGCTTCGTCATGAGAAGCACTGATCAGTACGACCCGTTCAATCTGCAGCGTTTCGTCCAGGCGCAGGACCCGGTGTTCGAACGGGTTCAGCGTGAACTCGGTGAGGGGCGCAAACGTAGCCACTGGATGTGGTTTGTGTTCCCGCAGTTCGCCGGGCTGGGCGGCAGCGAGATGTCCCGGCGTTACGCCATTCAATCCGCCGAAGAGGCGCAGGCCTATCTGGCCCACGACCTGCTTGGCGCACGGCTGCGCACCTGCACGCAACTGGTGCTGAACATCCGTCAGCGCTCGATAGCCGAGATTTTCGGCCATCCCGACGACCTGAAATTCCACTCCTCGATGACCCTGTTTGCGCAGTTCAGCGCAGAAGATTGCCCGTTCGCTCAGGCACTGGAGCGCTACTTCCACGGCATCCTCGACGAATGGACGTTGCAGCTACTGGACTCAAAACAGGCCCAGTTGCCCCCCGATCAGGGTTGAAAAATCGTCATCGACGAACGGCAGAATCGCATCCGCCACCGGTTGCAGCTGACGAGTGATGTAGTGGTCGTAGTCGATCGCGGCGCGGCGCACTTCCAGCGGTTCCGGCCCGGCCAGGGTGATGACGTAACTGATCCAGCCGCCATTCTGGTACTGCCGTGGGCGCCCGTGCTGCGCGTTGTAATCATCGGCCAGTCGCGCCGCCCGCACATGCGGCGGCACGTTGCGTTCGTAGTCATCAAGGGTGCGGCGCAGGCGTTTGCGGTAGACCAGTCGTTCATCGAATTCGCCGGCCAGGGTTTTGCGTACGTAATCGCGCACGTAATCCTGATACGGTTTGCGCTGGAAGATCCGCTCGTAGAGTTCCTGCTGGAACTGCCGGGCCAGCAGTGACCAGTCGGTGCGCACGGTTTCCAGGCCCTTGTAGACCATTTCGTCACTGCCGTCGGCGCGGGTAACGAGGCCGGCGTAGCGCTTTTTGCTGCCCTCCTCGGCACCGCGAATGGTCGGCATCAGAAAACGTTTGTAGTGGGTTTCGTACTGCAATTCGAGAGCACTTTGCAGGCCGTATTCCTCACGCACGTGCTCGCGCCACCAGTCGTTGACGTGCTTGACCAGCGCCTGACCGATCTGTGCCGCTTCCTCCTGACCGTGCGCGCGACGCAGCCAGACGAAGGTCGAATCGGTGTCGCCATAGATCACCGCGTGGCCCTGCGCTTCGATCAGCTGTCGGGTGCGCAGCATGATCTCGTGGCCGCGCAAGGTAATCGACGATGCCAGACGCGTATCGAAAAATCGGCAACCACTGGAACCGAGCACGCCGTAGAACGCGTTCATGATGATCTTCAGCGCCTGCGACAGTGGCGCGTTGTGCTCGCGTTTGGCGGTCTCGCGACCTTCGGCGACCCGCGCGACAATCGACGGCAGGCAATGTCGGGTGCGCGAGAAACGCGCGCCGCGAAAACCCGGAACCGAATCGGCATCGTCCGGGTGCTGCAAACCTTCGATCAGCCCCACCGGGTCGATCAGAAAGGTGCGGATGATCGACGGGTACAGGCTCTTGTAATCGAGCACCAGTACCGACTCGTACAGCCCTGGCTGTGAATCCATGACGAAGCCGCCCGGGCTGGCCTGCGGTGGATTGGTGCCCAGGTTCGGCGCTACGAAACCCTGGCGATGCATCAGCGGCATATACAAGTGGGTGAACGCCGCCACCGAACCGCCGCTGCGGTCCGCCGGCAGGCCAGTGACGCTGGCGCGTTCGAGCAAAAACGTCAGCAGTTCGGTTTTGGCGAAAATCCGCGTGACCAGTTCGCAGTCCTTGAGGTTGTACTTGGCCAGCGCCGGTTTGTCCTCGGCGAACATACGGTTGATTTCGTCCATGCGCTGGTACGGGTTGTCGATCGCCTTGCCCTCGCCAAGCAGGGTCTGGGCGACGTTTTCCAGGCTGAACGAAGGGAAACTCCAGGTCGCCGAACGCAGCGATTCGATGCCATCGATGATCAGCCGCCCCGCTGCCGAAGCAAAGAAGTGCGTGCGACTGCCGTGTTCGCGCCACTGCATCTCTTCACCGCCACGGCCGATTTTCAGCGGCACGCCGAGGCGCCGCGCGTGTTCGTGAAGGATGCGCAGGTCGAACTGCACGACGTTCCAGCCGATGATCGCGTCGGGGTCATGCCGGGCGAACCAGTCGTTGAGCTTTTTGAGAAGAACGGTGCGCGAATCGCAGTATTCGAGGTCGAAGTCGACAATGCTCGCATCACCGTTCGGTGCGCCGAGCATGTACACCTGACGCTGGCCGCAGCCTTCCAGGGCAATGGAATACAGCTCGCCGGTTTCGGTGGTTTCGATATCCAGCGAGACCAGCCGCAGTTGCGGTCGGTATTTGGGGTCGGGTTTCAGTTGGGCATTGAGCAAGACGCCGTCGTCATCGGCACTGCCACTGAACAGCACCGGCGCGGTGATGAAGCGCTCCATCAGGTAGCGTTCCGGCGGACGCACGTCGGCTTCAAAGACGTCGACCCCGGCGCGGTTGAGCGCGGTTTCCAGGCGCATCAACTGGCCGTGTTGCTGGCAATACAGGCCCAGCACCGGGCGATGCTCGAAATCCTGCAGGGCCAGCGGGCGCAGTTCGACATTCTTTTCATCGTGCAGCAGACGTTCGGCCGCTTCGCGTTGTGCAGCGGGGATAAACGCCACTGACGTCTGCGGCGCCAGACGCACACGGCGCGGTCCGGCGTCGGTCGCCAGCCAGAACTCGACTTCGGTGCCGGCCGGGGTGTCGCGCCAATGCCGGGTCAGGACGAAGCCCTGCTGTAAATCCACCACTGCAACCTCAGGAATTGAATCAGAGGGGCATTCTACGCGGCATCGTCCGAGATAACCCCATCCCCTGTGGCGAGGGAGCTTGCTCCCGCTCGGCTGCGCAGCAGTCGCAAAGCCAGGCAATTCGGTGTATCAGGCAAACCGAATTCTCAGGGTTTGGGCCTGCTACGCAGGCCAGCGGGAGCAAGCTCCCTCGCCACAGGGATAGAGGTGAGCCGGAAAAACCGGCAAATGACGTTTTTTGCGTGCTATCTGCCGCTTTGCCACCTTGCCCTGCACGCCAGCGTCTACGATGCTTGGAGAACAACGACAACACCTGAGTAACCACCATGAAGACCGTCGCCCAACTGCTCAAGCTCAAAGATCAGAAAAATCAGGAAGTGCATCAGATCAAACCCGATCACATGGTGCTCGAAGCGCTGATGAAGATGGCCGAAAAAAACGTCGGGGCCCTGTTGGTGGTGGAAGACGAAAAAGTGGTCGGCATCATCAGTGAGCGTGATTACGCGCGCAAACTGGTACTGCACGGGCGCTCCTCGGTCGGTACACCGGTGCGCGACATCATGGTCAAGGATGTCATCACCGTGGACACCCATCAGACCGTCGACACCTGCCTGGGCATCATGTCCGACAGACGCCTGCGCCACTTGCCGGTGGTGGAGAACGGCAAACTGATCGGCTTGCTGTCGATCGGCGACCTGGTGAAAGAGGCGATTGCCGAACAGGCCGAGCTGATCAAGCAGCTGGAGCAGTACATTCGCGGGGAATAATCCCCAAGATCAAAAGATCGCAGCCTCCGGCAGCTCCTACAGAGAACAGTGTAGGAGCTGCCAGAGGCTGCGATCTTTTGATCTTTGCACTCTTAAACCGGCCAATGCCGGGCAAACACCGGCGCCAGCACCGGGTGCCGGTCAATGCGCTGCAACCATGCGTAGAACCCGGGGCGGGTCTGGCGCAGGTGCTCGCGACTCCCCGACCAGCGCGTCACCACCGCTGCCAGCACGTCCAGGGCGCCGGGCGTCTCGTCGTCCAGGTACAACTCGGCGGAAAACTGGTCGGCAAACACTTCCCAACTCCAGTGCAAGCGCTCGCGGGCACCGGCCATCAGATTCTGTCGTGAGGCTTCGTCCGGCATCACCAGCCAGCGTTCGGGGTAATCGATGACGCCGATGGCCGCGTAGCAATTGCTCGCGATGTAGACCATGCCGCGAATCGCCTGATCGCGATCAGTGGCCTCGGCCGGCAACAGGCCGAATCCGGGAAAGCGCAGGCCCAGGTGAATCAGAATCGCCACACTCTCGGTGATCGCACTGCCATCGGGCAACTGCAGGGTCGGCACCTGTTTCAGTGGATTGAGGCGCGCGAGGGCTTCGGCCGCCTCGCTCGAAGCTTCGATATCGATGAAGCGATAGGCGATCTGGCATAACTCCAGCGCTGCTTCGATGGCTGCAGCACCCGAATTGCGATGTCCGTACAGTTGATACATGCCCCCTCCTCGATCTCGACGGATCTGTGTAGCCCTATTTATAGCGGGTGTATCGGCTTTGGCACGTTTTTCCCATGCATTCGCGACTTGCGAATTCAAACCCCGCAAAACCGCGCTGGCGGTGCCCATCCCGCACCAAGAGCAATCATCGAACGCTATCCGCGTTCTTGTAAGGTGCGATACCGGACCAAAAGTTCGCGTATCCGAACTGGCAACAAGGAGGTCACTGCGTGAATCTTCAATCGTTCTGCCGCTTCACGGCCTGTTTATATCCATCCGCGCAATGTCGAGTTCACCTGAACAGTACCGGCCATCCGCGAATTTACGTCATTACCTGAACCTGACAAACGACCACTGTGTTGGCGCTGAATAATGTGCCGACAGCAGCGTGGTATTTATTTTTTAAATAAGACCCATGAAGTTATTGCGCAAGCACTGCGTCAATCAACGATTGCCGAATTGTCGAACAATAATTTCAACTGATTTTTTAATTGCACCAAAAGCGTTCCTGCGCACGCAACTAACGCAGATTCGAAATACTGATTTCATTTAAACAAAAACAAGGAACATGCGCCGTGACCCGCTAAAACATTGACCCGCACCAAATCAGTCCGTCGCGCACCATCAAGCGCCCTGGAGGACTCGAGCTCAGCGGCTCTATCTGGCTAATCCGGCCGATACAGCGCCCGGTCTGACTCGCCTGCAAAAAAGCCCCGGCGTTCGGGGCCGCGGACAGTCATGCACTAAAGAAAACCGAGGCACTCTGTAAAACTTATATAATTGCGACATGAGTAACAGCCATGAAATAACCGCTCTACATTTCAGCAATATTTGGCACAGCGGTTGCAAAATGAATCACGACCATTGAAACAATCCACACCGATACAGAACAACACCAGGGAATGGCGAATGAACAAACGAAGTCATTGGCGTTAAGCCAGTAAGCCTGCACAAGCCTATTCAATAGATAGTTCAACTATCGGCTTGCGTACACCCAAAAGAAAGTTACACCCATCCACTCGAACATCACCGAAATGTTCGGACGGCACCTTATTGCCCTTCATCAACCCGAGGGAGCTTTAATGAACGATGCGGTAAAGCACAGAACCCTGCCGGGGCCGTTAAGGGACGCGCCAGTCCCGCCACCACCGGGCAGACCGGCCTTCACGGCCAACACTTCGCAGCCCGGCGGGTTGAATAAGCAGCAGATGCTGTTGCTGGTGGCGGTGTCGGCACTGATACACGGCGGTGCCTGGTGGTTTTTCCAGCAGACCCGGCCCGAACCCCTGCCGACGCCGCCGCAGATTCCGGAAATGACCGTCGAGCTGACCAGCCCGACGCCACCGGCACCGCCCACACCGGAACCACCTCCGCCACCGCCGCCCCCTCCACCTCCGGAACCGGAACAACCGGTGGAAGACGAAGACGCGGTCAAGCCACCGCCCAAACCGATGGAGAAACCCAAGCCGATCGAAAAACCGAAACCGGTCGAGAAGCCCAAACCGGTGAAGAAAGTCGAGCCGCCAAAAGCTCCGCCCGCCCCGGCACAACCGGCCGCTCCCGCTGCGCCGGCGACACCGAGCGCGCCACCGGCCCCGGCCGCCGCGCCTGGCCCGGTCAAGGAATCGGCCGCGATTTCCG
>Ga0209563_100183_pt1 | contig 37635 bp, 30 predicted proteins | sample AraplaCvi_mMF_r2_FD_184271 | JGI IMG/M metagenome (GOLD analysis project Ga0209563, IMG submission 184271) | Arabidopsis root microbial communities from North Carolina, USA - plate scrape CL_Cvi_mMF_r2 (SPAdes) (version 2) | ecosystem: Host-associated > Plants > Roots > Endosphere | place: USA... | reverse complement strand
TGAGCGCTCCCTCCGGGGGCCGGAGTTCCGGCTCTACGAGCTCATCTGGAAGCGGACCGTCGCCTCACAGATGGCCGACGCCAAGGGGCAGACGGCCTCCGTCACCGTCGAGGCGCGCGTGAGCGAGGGGCCGCTCGACGGCACCGTCGCCGAGTTCACCGCCAGCGGCACCGTCATCACCTTCCGCGGGTTCCTGAACGCCTACGAGGAGGGCAAGGACGAGGAGCGCAACGCCACCGACTCCGCCGAGTCCAAGTTGCCGCCGTTGACGGAGAAGCAGCCGCTCGAGGTCCAGGATGTCGCGGCCGACGGCCACGAGACCACCCCTCCGCCGCGCTACACCGAGGCGAGCCTGGTCAAGGCGCTGGAGGAGCTCGGCATCGGGCGTCCTTCGACGTTCGCGAGCATCATCTCCACGATCATCGACCGCGGCTACGTCACGCAGCGCGGGCAGGCGCTCGTTCCGAGCTGGGTGGCCTTCTCGGTGGTCCGGCTGCTCGAGGACTACTTCGGCGACCTGGTGCAGTACGACTTCACCGCCGAGATGGAGGACGACCTCGACCGGATCGCGGAAGGCGAGGCCGAGCGGGTCGACTGGCTCAACAGCTTCTACTTCGGCAGCGGCAAGCACAAGGGCCTGCGCCGGGTGATCGACAACCTCGGCGAGATCGACGCGCGGAGCATCAACTCGATCACGATCGACGAGGGCGTGACGCTGCGCATCGGCAAGTACGGTCCATACCTCGAAGTCGCCGACCAGGATGCGGGACCGGACGCTCCGCCCCGCCGCGTCAACATCCCGCCGGAGCTCGCCCCCGACGAGCTCACGCCGGCGAAAGCGCACGAGCTCATCGAGGCGCCGGTTCAGACCGACCGCGTGCTCGGCACGAACCCCGACACCGGCAAGCTCGTGCTCGCCAAGGACGGCCGGTTCGGACCGTACGTCACGGAGGCCGACCCCGAGGAGGAGCCGGCTGTCGACTCCACGACCGGTGAGGTCGTCGAGGCGAAGAAGACGAAGAAGGCCGCGGCTGCGAAACCGCGCACGGCCTCCCTCTTCAAGTCCATGGACCTGGCCGCGATCGACCTCGACACGGCGCTCAAGCTGCTCGACCTCCCGCGCGTCGTCGGCACCGACCCGGAGAGCGGCGACGAGATCCAGGCGCAGAACGGTCGCTACGGCCCCTACCTGAAGAAGGGCACCGACACCCGCTCCCTCCCGAGCGAGGACGACATCTTCGACATCGACCTCGCCGGAGCGCTCGAGCTGTTCGCGCAGCCCAAGTACGGCAACCGCCGCGCGTCGAGCGCCCTCAAGGAGTTCGACGCCGATCCGGTCAGCGGCAAGCCGATCCGGATCAAGGACGGCCGCTTCGGCGCGTACGTGACCGACGGTGAGACCAACGCCACCATCCCGCGGGGCGAGACCGTCGACGAGGTCGACTTCGACCGCGCGGTCCAGCTCCTCGCCGACAAGCGTGCGAAGGGACCGGCCAAGAAGCCGGCCGCCCGCCGCACAAGCACGGCGAAGGCAAGCACGGCGAAGGCGACGACGGCCAAGAAGACCACGGCCAAGAAGGCGACCACCGCGAAGTCGACCACCGCCAAGGCGACCACCGCCAAGTCCGCCGCGGCGAAGAAATCCGCCGAGTGAGCGCCGGCCTCTTCATCACTCTGGAGGGCGGCGACGGCGTCGGCAAGTCGACGCAGGCCGCCCTCCTGGAGGAGTGGCTGACCGGGCTCGGCCGCACCGTGGTGCGCACGCGCGAGCCCGGCGGAACGGCGGCCGGGGTGGAGATCCGCGAGATCGTCCTGCACCACCGCGGTGACATCGCGCCTCGCGCCGAAGCGCTCCTCTACGCGGCCGACCGCGCCCACCACATCGCGACGCTCGTGCGACCGGCCCTGGAGCGCGGCGAGGTCGTCGTGCAGGACCGCTACATCGACTCGTCGGTGGCCTACCAGGGCGCCGGGCGCGTCCTCGACGCCCAGCAGATCCGCGATCTGTCGCTCTGGGCGGCCGAGGGCCTGCTGCCCGACCTCACCATCCTGCTCGACCTCGACGAAGACACCGCACGCGCCCGTCTCGACACGGCGCGCACGCGGTACGACCGGCTGGAGGCCGAGCGCTCCGACTTCCACGCGCGGGTCCGTGCGGCGTACCTGGAGCTCGCCGCGGCGGAACCGGGGCGCTTCCTGGTCGTCGACGCCTCCCGGCCGGTCGGAGATCCGCGAGCGTCTCGCCGGCCGCGTCTGACCAGGACGCCGGTGTCCGTCGTGGCGGCTAGCCTGGAACGCATGACGGTGTGGGACGAGCTCACGGGCCAGGACGAGGCGATCGAGGTCGTCCGTGCCGCCGCAGAAGGCTCGGCCGCATCCTCCGCCGGAGCCACCGGTCGCGGGATGACCCACTCCTGGCTGATCACCGGGCCGCCCGGCTCCGGCCGGTCGAACCTGGCATACGCGTTCGCGACCGCGCTGCTCAGCCCCGGCACCCCGGAGGGCGACCTCGCGACCCGCCGCCAGGTGGAGGCGCGCACCCACCCCGATCTCGCCGTGCTCAGCACCGAGCGCGTCATCATCTCCATCGACGAGGTGCGCTCCCTCGTCTCCAGCTCCCAGTTCTCCCCGTCGGTCGGCCGGTACCGCGTCATGATCATCGAAGACGCCGACCGCATGACCGAGCGCACGTCGAACGTCCTGCTCAAGGCACTGGAGGAGCCGCCGGAGCGGACCGTCTGGATCCTGTGCGCACCGAGCGAGGCCGACCTGCTTCCGACGATCCGCTCGCGCGTCCGCACCGTGCGGTTGAGGGTGCCGAGCGTCGGCGATGTCGCCCAGCTCATCCAGCGGCGCGACGGCGTGGATGCCGAGACGGCGGAGCGCGCCGCCCGGCACGCGCAGAGCCACATCGGAATGGCGCACCGCCTCGCCACCCACGAGGAGGCGCGGCGCAGGCGGGAGCAGACGCTCCAGCTCGCTCTGGGCATCCGGTCCGTCTCCGACGCCGTGCTCGCCGCGGCGAAGCTGCTCGAGATCGCCGGCGCCGACGCGAAGGCCATCACCGAGGAACGGGACGCCGAGGAGCGCGAGCACGCGCTCCGCTCGCTCGGCATCGAGCCAGGGGGAACCATCCCTCCCGCCCTGCGCGGCCAGCTCCGTCAGCTGGAGGAGGACCAGAAGCGGCGCGCGACCCGCAGCCTCCGCGACGGGATCGACCGCATCCTGGTCGATCTGCTCTCGCTCTACCGCGACATCATGATGCTGCAGCTCGGCACGGGCAGCGAGCTGGTCAACCGGGAGCTGCGCCCCGAGCTCGACGCTCTCAGCACCCACACGAGTCCGGCCGCTACGCTCGCCGCGATGGATGCCATCGCGACCGCGCGCGAGCGCATCGACGGCAACGTCGCCCCGGCTCTCGCCCTCGAGGCCATGCTGACCACGATCCTGCGCGGCACGACCGCGCGAAAGGGGAGCGACCTGTGATCACCCGACCCCGCCCCTCGGCGGCGCGCACGCGCAGTGCGCGCACCGCTGTCGTCGCGCTCGCCGCCGTGGTCGCGCTCACCCTCAGCGGATGCGTCACCTGGTTCCTCCCCGCGAAGACTTCGGCCACCTCCACACCGTCCCCGGAGAAGGTGGCGGCCGCACTCAGGCCCTACTACTCGCAGGTGCTCACCTGGAAGAGCTGCGCCAGCGGCAAGCAGTGCGCGACGGCCAAGGCGCCGCTCGACTGGAACGATCCGTCGAAGGGCGAGATCGAGCTGGCGCTCATCCGCCAGCCGGCGAAGGGCACGAAGCAGGGCTCCCTGCTCACGAACCCCGGCGGCCCCGGCGCCTCCGGTTTCGACTTCGTGAGGGACTCGGTCGACTTCGTCGCCGACGCGAAGCTGCAGGACCACTTCGACATCGTCGGCTTCGACCCCCGCGGAGTGGGGCGCTCGACGGCCGTGAAGTGCTACGACGCCAAGCAGATGGACGACTACCTCTACGGCATCACGCCCGGCCAGCGCGGGTCGGACGAGTGGATCGCCGAGAACACGACGATCGCGAAGGATTTCGGCGCCGCCTGCGAGAAGAACACCGGTGCACCGCTGCCGCGCGTCGACACCGTCTCCGCCGCCCGCGACCTCGACCTGCTGCGGGCGACCCTGGGCGACGCGAAGCTCAATTACCTCGGTTACTCGTACGGCACGTACCTCGGCGCCGTCTACGCGGGCCTGTACCCCGGCAAGACCGGGCGCCTCGTCCTCGACGGCGCGCTCGACCCGGCGGCCACGAACTTCGATGTGACGGAGGTGCAGGCGAAGGGCTTCGAGAGCGCCCTGCGTGCATACCTGACGGACTGCCTGACCCGCAAGGACTGCCCGTTCACGGGGACGGTCGATGACGCCATGGGCACGGTCGGGCAGCTGCTCGCCGCCGTCGAGAAGAGCCCCATCCGCAACTCGGACGGCCGCGAGCTGGGAGCGAACACCCTGGTCACCGCGATCATCACGCCGCTCTACGACGCGACCGCGTGGTCGTACCTCGACAAGCTCTTCGACTCGGTCATGAAGGGGAGCGCGTCCGTCGCCTTCCAGCTCGCGGACACGTACAACAACCGCCAGGCCGACGGCACGTACTCCGACAACTCCACGGAGGCGTTCGTCGCGATCAACTGCCTGGACTACACCTACGACGCCGACCCGGCGGTCATGCGGCAGCAGGCGGCGGAGCTGGCGAAGGCCGCTCCCGTCATCGGCCCGTACATGGCGTACGGCGACATCGGCTGCGCCAACTGGCCGTACAAGGCCACCGGTCAGCGCGGGCCGATCTCGGCCGACGGCTCCGCGCCCATCCTGGTCGTCGGCACCACCAACGACCCCGCGACCCCGTACGTGTGGGCGAAGAACCTGGCGTCCGAGCTGCAGAACGGTCACCTCCTGACCTACAAGGGGGAGGGCCACACCGCGTACAACAAGTCCAACTCGTGCGTGAACGACACGGTCGATGAATACCTCGTCTCCGGCACGGTCCCGGAGAAGGGCAAGACCTGCTGAGCGAACGTCGCGTGACAACGTGAGTGGTGCAATTTTGCAGAGGATGAAATAATCGTCCACGTGTCAGCGGCCACCGAAACCACGGTCAGCGAGCCGGGCCTCCGCGAGCGGAAGCGGATGGCGACCCGCCGTGCGATCCAGCTCGCCGCCGTCGAGCTGGCGAGCGAGCGCGGCTTCGATCGCGTCACCATCGACGAGATCAGCCATGTCGCCAACGTGTCCCCGCGCACGTTCTTCAACTACTTCCCCTCGAAGGAGTCGGCGATCATCGGCGAGCTGCCCGAGCTCCCCGACGAGGAGACCGTCGAGCGGTTCGTCTCGGCCGGGCCCGAGCAGCCCATCCTCGACGGGATCAGCAGCCTGCTGGTGGCGGCCATCGACATGGGCGACGGCTCGGAACCGGATGTCGACGACGCGGCTGCGGGAGCGGAGAGCATCCACCGCGTGCACATGCTGCGCCGGGCCCTGCTGAAGGACAACCCGGAGCTGTTCGCACTGCGCATGGCCAGCATGCACTCGTTCGAGGATGCGCTGAGCGGCGTCGTGCAGCGCCGCCTGGCCCATGACGATCCCGCTCTGGCGGCCGATGCCGAGGCGCTGCACCAGCGCGCGCGTCTGGTCACGTATGTCGCCTTCGCCGGGATGCGGCACGCGTGGTCGTGCTGGGCGGACCACGGCGGCGTCGAGCCTCTCGCCGACCGTCTGCGCAGCTCGTTCGAGCAGCTCTCCGCGCTCGGCACCCAGGTGCGCTGACCGGTGTCGGCAGCACCCTCCCGGATCGGGTAAGCTATCTGACTGTGCGTCGCGCGCAAGCGCTACCCACGCCGCCCTAGCTCAGTCGGCAGAGCATCTCACTCGTAATGAGAAGGTCAAGGGTTCGATTCCCTTGGGCGGCTCCATTTTTCAACACGCTGCACCCGGCCGGCGGCTCGCCGGCGATCAACCGGCCGTCTCCGGCACGGTGGCCGCATCGAGGGCGTTGTGCTTGGCCGGGGTCCCGTTCAGGCGGGCGGCGGCCCACCCGCGAATGGGGCGCTCGACGAAGCGCCACGACAGCAGCGCGAGGACCACGGTCACGCAGAACGCGATGCCCACGCGGATCGTCTGGAAGCCGCCGACCGCGGGCACCAGAGCGATCACCGGGTAGTGCCAGAGGTAGAAACCGTACGACAGGTTCCGGCCGGGCCAGCGAAGCCACCGGACGGAGAGACCGCGCGTCAGCCAGGACGCCGGGTTGGTCGCGAGACCGCAGATGACCACCGCCGCGAGCAGCCCCGTCACGACGTACCCGTAGCGGAAGTGGTAGGCCGCGCCCGCGGGGTCGAGGGTGCGGAACGGGTAGTACAGCGCGATCCACACGAGTGCCGCGAGTGCGGGCCACATCGCGAACCGGCTGATGACGCGCAGCCACCGCGCGAGCGAGGGCCACCCCAGCAGCACCAGCGCCAGACCGCATCCGAAGAGCAGCTGGTCGGCGCGCGTGTCGAGCCCGTTCGCGACGCGGTTCACGCCGGCGCCGCCGTGCCACAGCAGGATACGAAGGGCCAGGGGGACGACGGACAGGATCGCCGTGATGATCGCGGCGGACCGGATGCTGAACCAGCGCAGCAGGATGACGAGGAGCACCGGCCAGACGAGGTAGAACTGCTCCTCGACGCCGAGCGTCCAGGTGTGGCCGATGGGGCTCGCGGTGAGCACTCCGACAGGTGTCGCCGCGCGCACGATGTTCTCGACGTACAGGCCGCCCCAGAGCGTGTCCCAGGCGCCGTTCCGGTAGAGCGCGTCGTGCTGGAAGATCGCGACGATCGCGACGGCGGCGCACATCGCGAGCAGTGCCGGCCAGAGGCGCGCGAGACGCATCAGGTAGAACCGGCCGAACCGAACCCGGTGCGTGGCGGTCCACTCCCGCATGAGCAGCAGGGTGATCACGAAGCCGCTCAGCACGAAGAAGACGTCGACACCGACCTCGCCGCCGAGCATCCGGTCGAGGTACGCGTGGTAGGCGAACACCGCGATGACCGCCAGCACTCGGAGCCCGTCGAGCGCGTCGAGGCGCGACCCGAGGAGGGCGGGGGTTTTCGGCATGCCCGTCATCCTACGGCCGAAGCGGATTCTCTCGTGCGCCAGCGCGCCACCCGGAGTAGCCTGGACTCATTAATGAGGATTAATCAAGTCTGCCCGAGGCTGTCATGGATGCAACGACGAGGTCGGGCCGGGCGCGTGCGCTCGGCATGCTCACAGCGCTGATGAGCGCACTGCTGCTCGTCGGGGGAGGCGTCGGGCTCGCGGCCCCGGCCTCCGCCGACACCATGCCCGTGGATCCGAACAATCCCGCGACGCCGCCCACGGTCGGCGCGACGGCGCTCCCGACCACGCAGATCGACGGCGTGGCGTGGGCGCAGGTGGTCGTCGGCGACACCGTCTATGTCGCCGGGAAGTTCGCCACCGCCCGGCCGGCGGGGTCGCCGGCCGGCTCGAATACGACGCCGCGGGCCAATCTGCTCTCGTACAACATCACCACCGGGGCGCTCGGCTCGCTGAACGTCCCGCTCAATGCGCAGGGTCTCGCCCTCGCCGCGTCCCCGGACGGCTCCCGCGTCTATGTCGGCGGCGACTTCACCACGGCAGGCGGGGTGCCCTACTACCGCATCGTCGCGATCAGCACGGCGACCGGCCAGCCGATCGCGTCGTTCCGGCCGATCATGGAGAGCGAGGTGCGCGCCCTCGCGGTGACGAACACGGCCGTCTACGCCGGCGGGACCTTCTCCAGCGTCAACGGCGTCACCCGCGGCTACATCGCCAAGATGGATCCGGCCAACGGCTCCCTCATCACCTCCTGGACCGCCTCCGCCGACTATGTGGTCGACGCCCTCGCCGTGAGTCCCGACGGTGCGCGGGTGTACGCCGGCGGACGCTTCAAGAACGTCAACGGCGCCCCGCACTACGGGCTGGCCATGCTGAGCGGGTCGACCGGCGCCGCGCTGCCGTTCCCCGCCAACAACGTGGTCCGCGACGCGGGCACGCAGGCCGGGATCACGTCGCTCGTCGCGACATCCGACCGCATCTACGGCTCCGGCTACGTCTACGGCTCCGGCGGCAACCTGGAGGGCAGTTTCTCCGCCGACGCGGTCACGGGTGCGCTCGTCTGGCTGGAGGACTGCCACGGCGACACCTACTCGGTGATGCCTCTGGGCAATGCGCTGTACGTCGCCGGGCATCCCCACATGTGCTCCAACCTCGGCGGCTTCCCCGAGACCAACCCGCGCACGTTCCACCACACGATCGCCTTCTCGAAGGCGCGCACCGGAACGCTGACCACCGACGGCAACCCGGCATACGCGAACTTCAGTGGCCAGCCGGCGCCGACCCTCCAGACCTGGTTCCCGAACTACACCGTCGGCACCTACACGGGCCAGTACCAGGCGGTGTGGAGCCTGTCCGGCGACAGCCGCTTCCTGGTCGCGGGCGGCGAGTTCCCGACCGTCAACGGCACCGCCCAGTACGGGCTGACCCGGTACGCCTTCGACGCGGTGCAGCGCAGCACGACGGGACCGAACAACAACACGGCCCTGACCCCGAACGCGACCTCCCCGGCGGCGGGTCAGGCGAAGGTCGCGTGGACCGCGACCTTCGACCAGGACAACGCGGCCCTCACGTACGCGCTGTCGCGGGACGGCGACACTGCGCATCCCGTGTATCAGGTGACGAAGTCGACGAACTTCTGGAGTCTCCCGGCGATGTCCTTCACCGACACCGGCCTCGCGGGCGGCAGCGTCCACACCTACACGCTCACTGTCACGGATCCGGACGGCAACAGGATCGCCCGCACCGGCAGCCCGGTGACCATCGCCGGGGGCGGGGCGAACCAGCCGCCGACGGCGTCGTTCACGGTCGGAGCCGACGGCCTCGCCGTCTCGGTGGACGGCCGCGCCTCCAGCGACCCGGACGGCACGATCGCGGCGTACGCGTGGACGTTCGGCGACGGCGGCACCGCGACCGGGGCGACTGCCGGGCACAGCTACGCGGCCGCAGGAACCTACACGATCACGTTGAAGGTGACGGACAACGCGGGCGCGACCGCGACGACGACCCGCCAGGTCACGGTCACCGCCAACGCGGGAACGACGATCGCCAAGGACACTTTCCAGCGCACCGTCTCCAGCGGCTGGGGGACCGCGGACACCGGTGGAGGCTGGACGGTCGCCGGGACGAGCACCTCCTATACCGTCGCCTCCGGCACCGGCCGGATCGCCGACCCGGCGGGATCGACGAAGACCGCAACGCTAGGCAGCGTCTCGTCGAGCCGGACCGATACGACGGTGTCGTTCACCAGCGACAGCGCGCCGACCGGGGGCGGATTGTTCGTCTCCGCGATCGGCCGGCAGGTCGGCTCGGCGACGTACGAGGGAAGGGTGCTGCTCAGTGCCAACGGAACGGTTCAGATGCAGATCCTCGCGAACGGGAACGCACTGCAGGCCACGACCGTCAGCGGGCTGACGTACACGCCCGGTCAGCAGTTGAGCGTCCGCGTGCAGACCGTCGGCGCGTCTCCCACGACCGTCAACGCCAAAGTCTGGGCGTCGACGCAGCCCGAGCCGGCGTCATGGCAGGCGACGGCCTCCGACTCCGCCTCCGGGCTGCAGTCGGCAGGGAGCGTCGGGTTGCGCGCGTACCTCTCGGCCTCCGCCACCACCACACCCGTGACCGTCTCGTTCGACAACTATCTGGTGACCGCGGTGCCGTGAGTGCCCGCCCCGAGGCGGCCGGCCGGCTTCGGGGGAGCGTGGCGGCATTCAGAAACCCCGGGTAACATACCCGGATGCACGAATCGGATCAGCCGGAGACCGGTGTGCCCGGCGACCCCCGACGACGTCCCTTCGACGGCATCCTGACGGCGATCCGCTCCCACCCGAAGTCGTGGCTGGTCGCGGGAGCCGCCGCCGCGTTCGTCCTCCTCGGCTCGGGAAGCGTGGCGCTGGGCGCGACCGTGGGCGCTCCGTCGGCCTCCGCCGCGGGCACCGCATCGCCAACGGCGACGGCCACGCGCAGCGCCGCACCCTCGCCGACCCCGACGCCGACGGCGGATGCCGCCCGGCCGGTCCCCGCGAACCAGGGCGCGCCGCAGCGCGTCCGCACCTGCTCGGTCGCCGGACTCGCGGCCGACGGGCGGCTCGGCACGCTGGAGGCGCAGGTCGTCAACGCCAAGACCGGCCAGGTGCTGTTCGACCGCAACGGCGGGAAGCCGGCGCCGACCGCGTCGGTCATGAAGACGCTCACGTCGGCCGCGGCGCTCGCGACCCTCGGGCCGGACTACCGCGTCTCGACCACGGTCGTGGCGGGCAGCACGCCCGGCCAGGTCGTCATCGTCGGCGGCGGAGACGTCACCCTCTCGCGCCTGCCCGCCGGGCAGGACTCGTTCTACACCGGCGCCCCCAAGATCCAGGACCTGGCGAACCAGGTGAAGCAGGCCATGGGCGGCCAGCCGATCACCTCGATCGTCGTCGACGCCTCCCTCTTCGGCGCGCCCGTCTGGCAGCCCAGCTGGGATGAGCGCGAAGAGCGCGTCGTGGAAGGCTCGACGCCGTACATGACGGCGCTGATGGTGGACGGCGACCGCGACGACCCGACGGCGGTCGAGTCGCCGCGCAGCACCGACCCCGTCTCGCGCGCGGTGCAGTACTTCCAGCAGTACCTGGGGACGAACGTCGGCGTCAGCCAGGGCGTCGCCCCGGCGGGCGCGCGTCAGCTCGGCGCGGTGCAGTCGCAGCCGGTCACCACGCTGATCGACCAGGCGATGCGCGTGTCCGATAACACGATCATGGAGGAGCTCGCCCGGCTCGTCGCCATCAAGAGCGGCTCGGGCAACACCTTCGACGCCCTCAACGCCGGCGTGCTCGCGGGGCTGAAGGGCTATGGGATCGACACCTCCGGCATCCACATCGCCGACGGCTCCGGCCTGAGCGGCGACAACGCCGTTCCGCCCTCGTACCTGACGCAGCTGTTCATCAAGGTGATGAACCGGCAGAACGGCCTCGGCGTCGTCTACGACGGCCTGCCGGTCTCCGGCAAGTCGGGGACGCTCGGCCCGGGCTACAGCCGCTTCACCGGCGCGAACGCGGTCGCACGCGGTGCGGTGTTCGCGAAGACGGGATGGATCGACCACGGCTACACGCTCTCGGGCATCGTCAACGCCGCCGACGGCACGCCGCTGACCTTCGCGGTCTTCGCGCTCGGCGATGTGAGCGACAATGCCAAGCAGGCGATCGACACGCTCGTCACCGGCTTCTACAAGTGCGGGGACAATCTCACCAACGGCTGAGCCGGGAGGCGGCACATGGGCAGGGCGCTCTTCATCGTGGACGTGCAGAACGACTTCACGGAGGGCGGCGCCCTCGGGGTCGCGGGCGGCGCCGCCGTGGCCGCGGGCGTGACGGAGTGGCTGCGGGAGCACGCCGGCGACTACGAGCTGATCGTCGCCAGCCGCGACTGGCATGACGGCCACAACGACAACGGCGGACACTTCGCCACGGACGCAGAGCCCGACTTCGTCGACTCCTGGCCGCGGCACTGCGTGGCCGGAACGGCGGGGGCGGAGTACCACCCGGCGCTCGACACGGCGCGCGTGACGCATCACATCCACAAGGGCCAGGGGGTGCCGGCCTACTCGTTGTTCGAGGGGCGCACCGAGGTGGGGGAGACCGTCCGTGAGCTGCTGCGCGAGCACGGCGTCGACGAGGTCGACGTCACCGGCATCGCGACGGACTACTGCGTGCGCGCTTCGGCTCTGGATGCGCTCGCCCGCGGGCAGCGGGTGCGGGTGCTGACGCGGCTGGTGGCGGGTGTCGCTCCGACCTCGTCGGAGGCGGCGCTGCGGGAGCTGGCGGATGCGGGCGCGGTGCTCGTGGACTGACCGCCGCATCCGCGCTACCCTGATTGCTAGCCCGTCTAGTAATCAGGAGGCGTAGTGTCGAACGACAGCACGGAATCGACGCGGCCGCGCGTGCCCGCACGCTGGCTCCGAATCGTGGTGCCCACGGTGCTCGTCCTCATCTGGCTCGTGCTCGCCGGGATCGGCGGGCCGACATTCGGCAAGCTCTCGGGCGTCTCCAGCAACGATCAGGCGGCGTTCCTGCCGGCCAGCGCCGAATCCACCGAGGTGCAGGACTGGCAGAAGCGGTTCACCGACTCGGGCGCCATCCCGGCGATCGTCGTGGTGCAGTCCGACCAGCCGATCCCGAAGAGCGAGCTGGGCACCGTCTACGCCGACCTCGGCGCGAAGCTCGGTGACGTGGACGGCGTGCAGGCGCCGCCGGAAGGACAGTCGACCAGCGTCGCGGGTCCCATCCCGTCGGAGGACGGCATGGCCGTCGAGTACATCGTCCCCGTGGCCGACTCCAACGAGGTGAAGACCGTCGTCGCCGACCTGCGCGCGGTCGCGAAGGACAACGTCCCCGAGGGTGCGACGGCGTGGGTGACCGGGCCGGCGGGGCTCACCGCCGACCTGGTGGCGGCGTTCGGAGGCATCGACGGCATCCTGCTCCTCGTCGCGGTCGCGGCCGTCTTCGTGATCCTGCTGCTGGTCTACCGGGCGCTGCTGCTGCCGTTCCTCGTGCTCTTGACGTCGATCTTCGCGCTGTGCGCCGCGATCCTGATCGTCTACCTGTTCGCGCTGTGGGGGTGGATCAAGCTCTCCGGGCAGAGTCAGGGCATCCTGTCCATCCTGGTGATCGGCGCCGCCACCGACTACTCGCTGCTGCTGGTCGCCCGCTACCGCGAGGCGCTGGAGCGTGACGAGTCGCGGTGGGTGGCGATCCTCCGGGCCTGGAAGGCCGCATTCGAACCGATCGTCGCGTCGGGCGCGACGGTGATCCTCGCGCTGCTGTGCCTGCTGTTCTCCGACCTCAACTCCAACAAGAGCCTCGGTCCGATCGCGGCGATCGGCATCGTCTTCTCGCTCCTCGCCGCGCTCACGCTGCTTCCGGCGCTCCTCGCCATCTTCGGGCGGGCGTCGTTCTGGCCGTTCCGGCCGGTCGTCGGCGGGCGAAAGCACTCCCGGGCGCAGGGGCCGACGCTCGTCGGACTCGAGGGTGTGACCGGGCTGTGGCGACGGGTCGGCGGCCTGATCGCGCGGCGCCCGCGGGTCACCTGGATCGTGTCCTTCGTGCTCCTCGCCGCCTGCGCCCTGGGCCTGACGCAGTTGAAGGCGAACGGTGTGCAGCAGACCGATGTCGTGCTCTCCCAGTCGGATGCGGTGGACGGCCAGAAGATCGTCGCCCGGCACTTCGACGCCGGTTCGGGCTCGCCCGTGCTGGTCGTCGCGCCCGAGGCGAAGGGCGATGCGGTGCTCGCCGCCGTCTCCCGGGCGGACGGGGTGGCCTCCGCCGCCTTCTTCACAGGGGGAGGCCGTCCGCAGCCCGGCGTGCAGGCGGCGCCCGTCGTGAAGGACGGCCACGTGCTCATCCAGGCGACGCTCGCCTCCGAGCCGGACTCGGCGAAGGCGGAGAGCGTGGTGAAAGACCTGCGCAGCTCCCTCTCCGGCGACGGCTCCGTGCTCGTCGGCGGGGTGACGGCCATCGCGCTCGACACCAACGAGACGGCGCAGAGCGACCTGGCGAAGATCATCCCCATCGTCCTCGGGGTCATCCTGCTGATCCTGATGCTGCTGCTGCGGTCCATCCTCGCGCCGGTGCTGCTCATCGGCAGCGTCGTGCTCTCGTACGCGGCAGCGCTCGGCGTGTCGGCGCTGGTCTTCAACCATGTCTTCGGGTTCCCGGGCGCGGATGCCGCGGTGCCGCTGTTCGGGTTCGTCTTCCTCGTCGCGCTCGGTGTCGACTACAACATCTTCCTCATGACGCGGGTGCGGGAGGAGTCGCTGCACCTGGGCACCCGGCCCGGGATCCTGCGCGGCCTCGGGCTGACCGGCAGCGTGATCACGTCGGCGGGGGTCGTGCTGGCGGCGACCTTCGCGGCGCTCGCGGTGATCCCCATCCTGTTCCTGGTGCAGATCGCGTTCATCGTGGCGTTCGGGGTGCTGCTCGACACGGTGGTCGTGCGGTCGCTGCTGGTGCCCGCGGCGTCGTACGACATCGGCCGGGCCATCTGGTGGCCGTCGAAGCTGTGGCACGATCGCACCAACGAGAAGCGGGCGCAGCCGAGCTCCTGACCGGCTTGCTGGCGACGCCCCGCTGAACGAGAGTGGGAGCATGGCCCACCTGCACGTCGACCGGCATCCCGGACCCGACCCCGTCCTCCTCGTCCACGGTTTCGCGTCGACCGGCACCCACACCTGGGAGGCGACCGGCTGGATCGCCGCGCTCGCGGAGGCGGGGCGCGGCGCGATCGTGCCCGACCTCCGTGGGCACGGCGGCAGCGACAGCCCGCACGACCCGGCCGCGTACTCGCCGCAGCTGCTGGCGGAAGACCTGCTCGGGGTGCTCGACGAGCAGGGCGCAGAGCGCGTGGACGTGATCGGGTACTCGATGGGCAGCTGGGTGTCGCTGGCGCTGGTCGGGATCGCACCCGGGCGCGTGCGGCGCCTCGTGGTCGGAGGCATCGGCACGGTCGAGCAGTTCGGCCGGTTCGGCGTCGCGCCGGTGCAGGCGGCGCTGCGCGGCGATGCGGCCGCGCTCGCCGCAGACGGCCCGCTCGCGCCCCTCCTCGCCTCGCTGCGGGCGGCGCCCGGCCTCGATCGGGAGGCGCTCGCCGCGTGCGCGGAGGGGATGGCGGCGCACCCGCTGCCGCTCGCCAGCACGGTGCCGACGCTGGTCGTGGCCGGCGACGCCGACCCGGTCGCGCAGGATGCGGCCGAGGCGGCGCGGCTGCTCGGTGCGCAGCTCGTCGAGTTGCCGCGCCGCAACCATGTCACGGCGCTGAGCGCGCGCGGTTTCAAGGCGGCGGCGCTGCCGTTCCTCGGGTCGACCGCGCCCTAGCTGGACCTAGCGTCAGAGAATCCTAAATATATGCATAGGATCTCAGATGGATTTACAAAAACTTGTGATGCTTTTAGAGTGGCGGGGTGACTCGGAGCAACATCGGTTCGAAGGGCCGCGGCACCCCGTATGCCGCAACGCGACCGTGGGCGCTGCTGACCGTCCTCGCGGTCGTGCTCACCTGCGTCGTGCCAGGAGTGCTGCTCCCTGACGCGGCGCGGGCAGAACCGGTGGCGGGGTGCAACGCACCCCTTCTTGCCGAACAGCAGCCGGCGAACGACGTGGAGGCGTCCGATCCCTCGGCGTTCGCGGAGGCGGCCGCGCGGGGCGGGTATTCGGTGGGCGAATTCAGCGCCCTGGCGGAGGACGAGACCTTCTGGCTCGACCAGTGCGGCCAGGGGTACTACGTGGAGGGCGTCCGGCCGTCCGACCCTCGGAGCGCGGATGCTCTCGACGCCGGGATCCTTGCTGCACCGCTGTCGGAGACTTTCGCGCTGCAGTCGAAGCCCGGCTCCCGCCGCACGATCTACCTCGATTTCCTCGGGGGCGAGGTCAGCGGGACGGCGTGGAACGAGCTCTTCACCTACAACGGCGTCAAGTATCCGACTTTCGTCAATGAGCCGTACTCCCTCGACGCGCAGGTCGACACCGACTTCTCCGATGCCGAGCTGAGCTCGATCCAGCGGGTCTGGCAATCGGTCGCAGAAGATTACGCGCCGTTCGATGTCAACGTGACGACGAAAGACCTCGGGGTGGACGCCATCGATCGGTCCTCCTCCGCCGATCTCGACTACGGCATCCGGGTGATGATCACCCGAACCAATCCGTACGGCGACACCTGCGGGTGCGGCGGCGTGGCGTACGTCGGTGTCTTCAACAACGCCTCCAATCACCTGTTCTACAACCCGGCGTGGGTCTTCACCAAGGGCTCAGGGGTGTCGAGCAAGGGGATCGCCGAGGCGGCCGCCCACGAGGCGGGACACACCTTCGGCCTGCAGCACCACGGCACCTCCCGGGCCGGCTACTACAACGGCGCGCAGCCCTGGGCGGCGATCATGGGAGCCGGCTACTACCAGCCCGTCACCCAGTGGTCGCACGGCGAGTACCCGGACGCGAACAACTCCGGACAGGACGACGTCGCCATCATCGCGACCGGTGCGTCCATCCGCTCCGACGACCACGGCAGCACCGCAGCGGACGGCACAGCGCTGGGCGCCGGAGAGTCCCTGTCGGGCATCATCGAGTCCCGCGACGACGTGGACGCCTTCACCTTCACCGCCGCAGGCGAGACCACCGTCGCTGTCTCGGTCGGATCGTTCAGCGACCTCAACACGCGACTCACGATCCTCGATTCCTCCGGCACACCGGTCGCGGTCGTCGACGACCCGGTGCGCCCCGGCTCTCCTGCGACCGAGGTCGCGCTCGGCCTGGGCTCCACGTGGGAGGCGACCCTTCCATCGACGGGCGGAACCTACACCGCTCTGGTCACGGGCGTCGGCACCGGCGATCCTTCGACGGCGGGGCTCTTCAGCGACTACGGCTCGCTGGGCAACTATCAGATCGCGCTCAGCACCTCCGTCCCGCTGACCCTCACGGCCGGAGACCCGGCGGCCGGAACGGTGAGCAGCGCCTACGACAGTGCGTTCGTCACCGTGGCCGGCGGCGCCGGACCGTACACGTATGCCGCCACGGGCCTTCCCGGCGGCCTGACGATGGACGCGGCCACCGGCGCGGTCACAGGCACGCCGACCGAGGCGGGAACGTTCACCGTGACGGTCACCGTGACCGACGGCAACGGGGGAAGCGACTCCACGACGGTCACCCTCGTCGTCGCCGAACCGGTCGTCCTCTCCCTGACGACGCCCGCGGCCGGGACCGTCGACAGCCCCTACGACGACACGTTCGTGACCGTCAGCGGTGGCGTCGCCCCGTTCTCGTACGCCGCGACAGGTCTCCCCGCAGGGCTCACCATCGACGCCGCGACCGGAGCGGTCACGGGAACGCCGACCGCGCGGGGGACCCACACGGTCACGGTCACCGTCACGGATGCGGGCGGCCGCGCGGACACGCAGACGGCGGACCTCGTCATCGCAACGCAGCCGCTGGAGCTGACGCTGGGGACACCCGCCACCGGCACGGTGGGTGCCGATTACGTCAGCACGTTCGTCGCCGCGAACGGTGGCGCCGGCCCCTACACCTACGCAGCGCAGGATCTCCCGGCGGGCCTCTCGATCGATCCGTCGACCGGGGCCGTCACCGGAACGCCGTCGTCCGCGGGCGACGCCGGCGTCACGATCACGGTGACCGACGCGGACGGGAAGACCGCAACCAAGACCGTCACGATCCCGATCAGGGCCGCGCTGGTGCTGACCCTGACGGAGCCGGGAGCCGCCACCGCCGGGAGTGCGTACGAGAGCATGTTCGTCGCCGTCGCCGGTGGAGCCGGACCGTACATCTTCACCGCGACGGGACTCCCCGAGGGAGTGAGCATCGACTCCGCCACCGGAGCCGTCTCCGGCACGCCTGTGGGGGTGGGCACCTTCGACGTCGGGATCACCGTCACCGACAGTGAAGGGCGCTCCGACTTCCAGCCCGTCTTCATCATCGTGTCGGAGCCGCTGGCGCTGACCGCCGGCGAGCCGGCCGTCGGCACGCGGGGCAGCCCGTACGGCAGCACCTTCGTCGCGGCCAGCGGGGGTGTCGGACCCTACAGCTTCGCTGCGACCGGTCTCGCGCCCGGCCTCAGCATCGACGAGGGAACGGGAGCGGTCGGGGGAATCCCGACGGCTGCAGGCACGTTCACGGTGACCATCGCGGTGACCGACGCAGACGGGCGCACGGCGTCGCTCACGGTCGAGATCGTGCTGCGGAAGCCACTGGTCGTGACCCCGGCGACCCCAGCGACCGGCACGGTCGGAAGCGCCTACGACAGCGCCCTCGTCGCCGACGTGACGGGCGGACTCGCGCCGTACACCTACTCCGCCAATGTCCTTCCCGCAGGCCTCCAGCTCGACGAGACCACAGGAACCCTGACGGGAACGCCGACCGAGGCAGCCACCTCCACGGTGAAGGTCACCGTGAAGGACGCCGAGGGTCGCACCGAGTCGGTGACCGTGACCGTCTCGGTCTTCACACCGACGCCGCCGAGCACAGTCGTCGTCCACGGAAAGGGCGAGCTGAAGAGCTCCGTCGGCACGCCGGGAGCGACGGTCGGAGTCGCGTTCAGCAACACCTCGCTGAGCGCCTCCGGAGGCCGGGAGCCGTACGGCTGGTCGATGCGCGAGGGGTTCCTGCCTGACGGATTGAGCCTCCATCCCGACACCGGCGCGATCACGGGGGTCCCGACCGCCGAAGGCCGCTCGGTCTTCACCGTGCAGGCCACCGACGCCGACGGGATCGTCGGAGTCAGCGAGGTCTTCTCCATCACGGTGGTCAAGGTCAGCGTGCCGATCGTCACGCCGCCCACGACGCCTCCGGGCGGGAACACTCCGGGTGGCAACGGTCCGGGTGGGAACGCTCCGGGCGGGAACGCACCGGGCGGATCGGACGCCGCCGCGGTGCGGGCAACGGGGCTGGCCGCCACGGGTGGAGCCGCTGATGCCGGAGTCGCCACCCTCATCGGTGCCATCCTGCTCCTCGCGGGGGCCGCGGTGATCGTCGGACGGAGGCGTATCGCGCACCGATCGCTGACGTGAGGCGCCGAACTCCAGCGGTCCGTCGTACGATGTGCGGGGACCGAAGGAGGGCCGCATGGTCGACAGGCTCGACGCCGAGCTGATCGCGCTGCTGACCGCCGAGCCGCGGCTCGGCGTGTTCGAGGCCTCCCGGCGGCTGGGCGTCGCGCGCGGGACCGTGCAGGCACGGCTCGACCGGCTCCAGCGCTCCGGCGTGGTGCGCGACTTCGCGCCGACCGTCGACCCCGAGCTCCTCGGCTACCCGGTGACCGCGTTCGTGACCGCCGAGGTCGCCCAGGGCGAGGCGGGCGGCCAGACCGCGGTCGTCGAGCACCTGCGATCGGTCCCCGAAGTGCTCGAGGCCCACACCATCACGGGTGCGGGCGACCTGATGATCCGTGTCGTCGCGCGCTCCAACGCCGACCTGCAACGGGTCATCGGGCGTATCGTCAGCGCTCCGGGGATCGTGCGGACCTCGACGGTCATCGCCCTGGCGACCGCCATCCCGTCACGGACCGTCCCGCTCGTGCAGGCGGCGGTCGCCCCGGAGGACGACGACACAGAGGAGGAGAACGGGTGATGGACGAGAAGACGCTGCTGGAGCGCGTGCCCGACCGGCTGTACATCGGAGGGGAGTGGACGGCCGGCTCGGCCGGCACGTTCCCCGTCTACGACCCGGCGACCGGCGACCGCATCGCGGAGATCGCCGACGCCTCCCCGGAGGACGGCATCCGGGCGCTCGACGCGGCGGTCGCGGCCGCGGACGACTGGGCCGCGACGCCCGCGCGGCAGCGCGGCGAGATCCTCCGCCGCGCGTTCGACCTGCTCCAGCAGCGCCGCGACGAGTTCGCCCTGCTGATGACACTGGAGATGGGCAAGCCGCTCGCCGAAGCGAGCGGGGAAGTCACCTACGGCGGCGAGTTCCTGCGCTGGTTCTCCGAGGAGGCCGTGCGCATCTCCGGCCGCTACGGCTCCAACCCGGAAGGGACGGGCCGGATGATCGTGTCGCAGCATCCCGTCGGCCCCTGCTTCCTCATCACCCCCTGGAACTTCCCGCTCGCGATGGCCACGCGCAAGATCGCGCCGGCGCTCGCCGCGGGCTGCACGGTCGTCATCAAGCCGGCCGAGCTCACGCCGCTGACGACGCTGTACTTCGCGAAGCTGCTGGAGGACGCCGGCCTCCCCGGCGGCGTGCTCAACGTGGTCACGACGACGACCTCCGGCAAGGTCTCGGCGCCGATCATCTCCGACCCGCGCCTGCGGAAGCTCTCCTTCACCGGCTCGACCGAGGTCGGCCGCAAGCTGCTCCAGCAAGCGTCGGAGAACGTCCTCCGAACCTCCATGGAGCTCGGCGGCAACGCCCCGTTCGTGGTCTTCGACGACGCGGACCTCGACAAGGCCGTGGACGGCGCCATGCTGGCGAAGTTCCGCAACATCGGCGAAGCGTGCACGGCCGCCAACCGGTTCATCGTCCACGAGGCCGTGGCCGACGAGTTCGCGCGGCGGGTGACCGAGCGGGTCAACGGCCTGAGGGTCGGCCGCGGCACGGAGGACGGCGTCAGCATCGGACCGCTGATCAACGAGGACGCCGTCGAGAAGGCCGCGCAGCTGCTGCAGGATGCGGTCGCCCGCGGCGCCTCGGTGCTCACCGGCGGCTCGCGCGTGGAAGGCACGGGGACGTTCTTCGAGCCCACGGTCGTCACCGACGTGCGCGCGGGGAGCGAGATCCTGCGGCAGGAGATCTTCGGTCCGGTGCTGTCGATCGTCCGGTTCTCCGATGAAGACGAAGCCGTGCGCCTGGCCAATGACACCGAGTACGGACTCGTCTCCTACGTGTTCACGAAAGACCTCGCCCGCGGCCAGCGCATGATCGAGCGCCTGGAGACCGGGATGATGGGCCTCAACGTCGGCGTGGTGTCCAACGCCGCCGCACCCTTCGGCGGTGTGAAGCAGTCCGGGCTCGGACGCGAGGGCGGTCTGGAAGGCATACACGAGTACCTGAACACCAAGTACACGCTCACCCCCAACCCGTTCGGAGCCTGACATGACCCGCGCTGAGGCCGTCATCGTCGACGCGATCCGCACCCCCTCGGGCCGCGGCAAGCCCGACGGCGAGCTCTCCGACATCCATCCGGCCGACCTGCTCGCGGGCGTCCTCATCGAGCTCGTCACGCGGACGGGCATCGACCCGGCCGTGGTCGACGACGTGATCGGCGGATGCGTCACCCAGTCGGGCGAGCAGGCCGGCAACATCACCCGCACCGCCGTGCTGAGCGCCGGTTTCCCGGAGAGCGTCCCGGCGGTGACCGTCGACCGGCAGTGCGGTTCCAGCCAGCAGGCGGCCGCCTTCGCCGCCCAGGGCGTCCTCGCGGGCGCCTACGACGTCGTCATCGCCTGCGGTGTCGAGTCGATGAGCCGGACGCCGATGGGCTCCAATGCGCAGGGCGCTTCCCTCGGCGGCGAGCTCCTCAAGCAGCGCTACCCGGCCGGCCTGGTGAACCAGGGAGTCTCCGCGGAGCTCATCGCCGACCGCTGGGGCTTCAGCCGCGCCCAGCTGGACGACTACGCCGCGGAGTCGCACGGCCGAGCGGCCTGGGCCGCGGCGAACGGTGCTTTCGAGGGCGAGCTGGTCGGCGTCCCGACCCCCGACTCGGGCAGCGTCGTGGCGGACGAGACGATCCGGCCGGGCACGACGGCTGAGGCGCTCGCCGGGCTCCGGCCGGTGTTCCGGACCGACCGGCTGGCCGAGCGCTTCCCCGACCTGGACTGGCGCATCACCGCCGGCAACTCGTCGCCGCTCACCGACGGTGCGTCCGCCGCGCTCATCATGAGCGCCGACGCCGCCCGGCGCCTCGGGCTGAAACCGCGCGCCCGGTTCCACTCGTTCGCCGTCGCCGGCAGCGACCCGCTGCTCATGCTCACCGGCATCCTCCCGGCCACCCGCAAGCTGCTCGACCGCAGCGGCGTGGCGCTCGACGAGATCGACGCGTACGAGGTCAACGAGGCGTTCGCCCCCGTGCCGCTGCTGTGGCGGCAGGAGTTCGGGGCCGACCCGTCCAAGCTCAACCCCCGCGGCGGCGCGATCGCGCTCGGTCACCCGCTGGGCGCCTCCGGCACGCGGCTGCTCGCCACCCTGCTCAACGAGGTGGAGGCGCGCGGGGGACGCTACGGACTCCAGACCATGTGCGAGGGCGGCGGAACGGCGAACGCCACGCTCATCGAAGTGCTGCGCTGACGGCGCGAGCACCCCATCCACTCGACCAGAAGGAGAACCATGCGAATCGACGGATGCTCGGCCCTCGTCACCGGCGGCGCGAGCGGTCTCGGCAACGCGACCGCGCGCGCCCTCACCGACGCCGGAGCGCACGTGGTCATCCTCGACCTGCCCAGCTCGGAGGGCGAGAAGGCGGCGACCGCCCTCGGCCCGAACGCGCGCTTCGTCCCCGCCGACGTGACCGACGAGGCGCAGGTCCAGGCGGCCGTGGACACCGCCTCCGGCCTCGCGCCGCTGCGCGTCGTGGTGAACTGCGCGGGCATCGCGACGGCGGAGAAGGTGCTGGGGCGCGATGGGATCATCCCGCTCGACCACTTCGAGCGCGTCATCCGCGTGAACCTCGTCGGCACGTTCAACGTCGTGCGGCTGGCCGCCGCCGCGATCGCGCAGACCGAGCCGGTGGGCGAGGAGCGCGGGGTGATCGTGAACACCGCGTCGGTGGCGGCGTTCGACGGGCAGATCGGCCAGCCGGCCTACTCGGCGTCGAAGGGCGGCGTCGCGGCGATGACGCTGCCGCTCGCCCGCGAGTTCGCGCGCAGCCTGATCCGCGTGATGACGATCGCGCCGGGCATCTTCGAGACGCCGATGATGGCGGGCCTGCCGCAGGCGGCGCAGGACTCGCTGGCCGCGCAGGTGCCGCATCCGTCACGTCTCGGCAGGCCGGCGGAGTACGCGGCCCTCGTCCGGGCGATCGTCGAGAACCCCATGCTCAACGGCGAGACCATCCGCCTCGACGGCGCCATCCGCATGCAGCCCAAATAGCCTCCACCCGCCCACGGCCCCCATCCATCAGCTCCTGAGTTTTTCGAGCGGATGCGGCGCGTCGGGTCGGAAAACTCAGGAGCTGTTGGCGTGGGTGCGGGTCAGGCGCCGGAGTGGGCTTCGAGGAACGCGTAGACGTCGGCGTCGTCGACGCCCGGGAACGAGCCGGACGGCAGCGGCGAGAGGATGTGCGCGTGCAGCCGCGCGCTCGGCCACGCCTTGCCCGACCAGCGTCCCGACAGCTCCGTCGGCGGCCGCTTGCAGCACGACTCGTCCGGGCAGCGCGACTCCGCGCGCACCGCGGTCTCGCGCCCGCGGAACCATTTCGCCTCGTCGAACGGCACCCCGATGCTGATCGAGTAGCCGCCCTCCGCGGTGGTCCCGGTCTGCGTCGCGCACCAGTACGTCCCCGCGGGCGTGTCCGTGTACTGGTACAGCTCCGTGGTGCGGTTGGTGTGCGTGAACGCGCTGCGCGCCCCCCACTTGCGGCAGACGATCTGCCCCTCGATCGACCCCGTCACATCGGTGGGCAGCGGCAGTCCGTCGTTCTCGTATCCCTTGTAGAGCGCGCCGTCGTCTCCCACCCGCAGGAAGTGCATCGTCATGTCGAGGTGGCTGGTCGCCAGGTTGGTCAGGCGCAGCGCCGCCGCCTCGTGGGTCACGCCGAAGGCGTCGCGGAAGTCCTCCACCGCGAGGTCCCTGTCCTTCTTCGCCTGCTGCAGGAACGCGACCGCCGCCTCCCTCGGCATCAGGCAGCACGCGGCGAAGTAGTTGATCTCCAGCCGCTGGCGCAGGAAATCGGCGTACGAGGCCGGCCGCGTGTGGCCGAGCAGTCGGTGTGCCATCGCCTGCAGGGCCATCGAGCGGAGGCCGTGGCCGCCGGGGATGGACGCCGGCGGCAGGTAGATGCGGCCGTTCTCCAGGTCCGTGATCGAGCGCGCCGACCGGGGCAGGTCGTTGACGTAGATCAGCTCGAACCCGAGGCGTTCGGCCATCACGCTCACCTCGCGGTGGGTCAGCGCTCCGCGGACGTGGCCAGAGGCGCGCACCTGCTCTTCGGCGAGCTCTTCGATCGCGGGGATGTAGTTGTCCTGGGCGCGCATCCGCTCGCGCAGCTCGGTGTTGGCCCGGCGCGCCTCCTCCGGGGTCGCGATCGCCTCGCTCGCGCGGCGGCTGAGCTCGCGGTGGAGCCCGACCAGCGCGCGCAATGTCTCGGTGGGGGTGCCCTTCGTCGGCTTCACCGCGGGCAGTCCGAGTGACGCGTACAGGGTGCCGCGCTGCGCCCGACCCAGCTCGATCTCGAGTGCCGCCCGCTCGTCCGGCGGCTCGGCCGAGAGGAGGTCGGCCGGCTGCACGCCGAGCGCGCTGGCGAGCGCGCTGAGCAGCGAGATCCGCGGCTCGCGCTTCCCGTTCTCGATCAGCGACAACTGGCTGGCGGCCACCCCGGCCGCCGCGCCCAGATCGTCCAGGGTCATGCCGCGGCGGATACGGAAGTGACGGATGCGGTGGCCGAGAGTGGCGACGTCGATGTCGCCCGTCTCCACGGGGGTGCTCATGGCTTCACGATAGCGAAAGAATCGCGATTCTTACAACGAAATTGGCGGTATCGGGCGGCGGAATATCCCGGATCCTGGATGTGTCACCGCTTCTTTCCACGTAAAGGAATCGCCATGAGCACCGCCGAGCTTCCGCTGACCGACGCCGCACCCGCCGGCGGCCTCGAGGCCGTCCGCGCCTGGGTCGCCGACATCGCCGCCCTCACGCAACCCGACGAGGTCGTCTGGTGCGACGGCTCCCTCGGGGAGGCCGACCGCCTCACCAAGGAGCTGGTCGCAGAGGGCAAGCTGATCCGCCTCAATCCGGACTGGCGCCCCAACAGCTTCCTCGCCCGCACCGACCCGGGCGACGTCGCGCGGGTCGAGGACCGCACCTTCATCTGCTCCGAGGACGAGTCGGATGCGGGCCCGACCAACAACTGGCGCGAACCCGACGCGATGCGTGCGGAGCTGCGCGAGGTCTTCGCGGGCAGCATGCGCGGGCGGACGATGTACGTCGTCCCGTTCTCCATGGGACCGGTCGGCGGCCCGATCTCGCAGGTCGGCATCCAGCTCACCGACTCCGCCTACGTCGCCGTCAGCCTCGGGATGATGACTCGCGTCACCACGACGGTGCTCGACCTGATCGACGCCGGGCAGCCGTGGGTGCCGACCGTGCACAGCGTGGGCTACCCCCTGGTGGATGCGCAGGGCACCGCCCGCGGGGACGTGCCGTGGCCGTGCAACCCCACCAAGTACATCGTGCAGTTCCCGGAGACGCGCGAGGTCTGGTCGTACGGCTCGGGCTACGGCGGGAACGCCATCCTGGCCAAGAAGTGCTTCGCGCTGCGCATCGCCTCGGTGATGGCGCGGGATGAGGGCTGGCTGGCGGAGCACATGCTCATCATCAAGGTGACCTCGCCGGAGGGGCGCGTCTTCCACTTCGCCGCGGCGTTCCCGTCCGCGTGCGGCAAGACCAACCTGGCGATGCTCGAGCCGAGCATCCCGGGGTGGAAGGTCGAGACGATCGGCGACGACATCGCCTGGCTGCGGCAGGGGCCCGACGGGCGCCTGCGCGCGATCAACCCGGAGGCCGGCTTCTTCGGTGTCGCCCCGGGCACCGGCGAGAGCACCAACCGCACGGCGGTGCAGACGCTGTGGGGCAACACGATCTTCACCAACGTGGCACTGCGCGACGACGGCGATGTCTGGTGGGAGGGCCTGACCGACGAGCCGCCCGCGCACCTGGTCGACTGGCAGGGCAACGACTGGACGCCCGACAGCGGGCGGCCGGCCGCGCACCCCAACTCGCGGTTCACCGTGAGCGCCGCGCAGTGCCCGTCCATCGCCGACGATTGGGACGCGTTCGACGGGGTGCCCATCGACGCGATCCTGTTCGGCGGGCGCCGGGCCACCAACGTGCCGCTGGTGGCGCAGGCCCGGGACTGGAAGCACGGCGTCTTCATCGGCGCGACCATCTCGTCCGAGCGCACCGCCGCGGCGGAGGGGACGGTCGGGGAGCTGCGGCGCGACCCGTTCGCCATGCTGCCGTTCTGCGGGTACAACATGGCCGACCACTGGGCGCACTGGCTGGAGATCGGCGAGAAGCTGGGAACGGACGCCCCGCAGATCTTCCAGGTGAACTGGTTCCGCACCGGCGACGACGGCCGGTTCCTGTGGCCGGGCTTCAGCGAGAACGCCCGCGTCATCGAGTGGATCGCGCGCCGCGTCGAGGGGTCCGCCGGCAGCGTCGGCACCCCGATCGGTCGGCTGCCGATCGTCGAGGAACTCGACCTGGACGGCCTCGACCTCCCGCAGGCCGACGTCGAGGCGCTCTTCGAGGTCGACCCGGCGAGCTGGCAGGCCGAGTGCGACCTCACCCAGCAGTTCTTCGACCGCTTCGGCAGCCGCGTCCCCGCCGCCCTCCGCGCCGAGCTCGCCTCCCTCCGCTACCACCTCCGCGCCTGACCCCGCGCCCGCCCCGCCCCCGCCCGCCCAGCCCCCAAGCCATCGCCTCCGGACTTTTTCGACCGAATTCGCGCGTTTCGGTCGAAAAACTCAGGAGGCGATGGTGTGGGGCGGGGTCAGACGAGGAGCTGGTGCTTGGCGAGGTCGCGGTAGAGGGGCGTCGACTCGACGAGTTCGGAGTGGGTGCCGGTGCCGACGACGCGGCCGTGGTCGAGCACGACGATCTGGTCGGAGTCGACGACGGTCGAGAGCCGGTGCGCGATGACCAGCAGGGTGCGGTCCTCGGCGACCGCGTCGATCGCCTCCCGCATCAGCTGCTCGTTGCGCCCGTCCAGGCTGGAGGTCGACTCGTCGAGCAGCAGCACCGGGGGCGCCGCGAGCAGGGCGCGGGCGATCGCGAGGCGCTGACGCTCCCCGCCGGAGAGCATGATCCCGTCCTCGCCGACCGGCGCATCGAGTCCGAGGTCGCTGCGCTCCAGCACCTCGGTGAGGTTCACGGCGTGCAGCACGTCGGTGCATTGCGCGTCGGTCGCGTCCGGTGCGGCCAGCGTCAGGTTGTCGCGCAGCGATCCCGCGAGCACCGGCGCATCCTGCTCCACATAGCCGATCTGCGACCGCAGGGCGACGCGGTCGAGCGAGCGCACATCCATGCCGCCGAAGCGGACCGCGCCGGCCTGCGGGTCATAGAACCGCTCCACCAGGGCCAGGATGGTCGACTTGCCGGCCCCGGACGGCCCCACCAGTGCGGTGCGCTTGCCGCGCGGCACCTGGAAGCTGACACCGTGCAGCACGCCGCCGTGCGTCTGCGGCCCCTCGGCGCCGCCGACGCCGGCGGCCGCTTCGGCCTCCGCGACGACGTCCGTCCCGGTGAGCGCCTCGAACGCGAGCCGCTCCGGAGTCGGCTCGCCCGCCGCCGCTCCCGCCGCCGCTCCCGCCGCCGCCGGGGAGACGGCCGCCCCTTCGTCCTTCGCCCCCTCCGGGTAGGCGAACACGACCCCGTCGAACTCGATCGCGGGCGCCTCCGGTGCGAGGGCCTCGTTCGCCGCGCCGACCGTGAGGGCGAGCGGCGCGATCTCGCGGTCGTGCTGGTCCTCCGCGGGCAGGTCGAGGATCTCCTGGATGCGGCCGAGCGCTCCGAGCGCCGAGTTCACCGCCGCGATCGCCCCGAACGCCTGACCCAGCGGCAGGATCATCATGAACAGGAACAGGATGAACGACACCAGGCTCGCGATCGTGATCGCCCCGCTCGCCACCCGGAAGCCGCCGACGCCGAGCACGACGAGGAAAGACACCTGCATCGCGATCCCCGCGACAGGCACGACGAGTGCCGAGATCTTGGCGACGCGAATGCCCATCTTCCAGGCTCCCGTCGCATCCTCGTCCACCGCAGCGATCTCCCGCTCGGTCGCGTTGGCTGCGCGGATCGTGCGCACCGAGCTGATCGCCCGCTCCACCGCCGCGGCGAGGTCGCCGACCTTGGTCTGCGCCTTCTGGCTGGCCACGCGGATGCGGCCGGAGAGCAGCACGACCGTCACGACCGAGATCGCGACGACGAGCACGGTCAGCCCGAGCAGGACGGGGTCGATGATGAGCATCGCGATGAGCGCGCCGATGAAGGTGAGCGCGCCTCCGATCGCCTCCACGAGTCCCTGGGTGAGCACCGCGCGCAGAAGGGTGGTGTCCGACCCGACGCGCGACACCAGGTCGCCGGTGCGCCGGGTGTCGAACTCGCTGATCGGCAGGCGCAGCATCCGCCCCACCAGCTTGCGGCGCGACGAGAGCACGACGCCCTCGCCGGTGCGTTGCAGCAGGTAGTGCTGGTAGCCGGAGATCAGCCCGGAGAGGACGACGAGGATGACGAGGCCCCAGACGAGGCCGCCGAGCGGCTGCTGCGCTCCGACCGCGGTGATGACCTGGCTGACCAGGAGCGGCTGCGCGAGGCTGGCCGCTGCGCCGAGCACGCTGAGCACCACGACCACGGCGAGCACGCGCTTGTGCTCGAGCAGGTAGGGGAGCAGCTGCGAGAACCGGGCGCGGGGGCCGGCGTCGTCGGTGCGTCGCCCGAACCCGCGGCGGCGCGGGGCGGCGGAGGTGGACGTGCTGGACATGGGCGTGTCTTCCGTTCCAGGAGGGGTGTTCGGGGTGGGATGCGTCGGGCGGCGATCCGCTAGCTTCGACCGTACTTCTTGTGGACTGCCTGTTTGCTGACACCGAGGGCCAGCGCGATGAGCTGCCAGGTCGCGTTCGCGTTGCGGGCGCGCCGCACGGCGACGGCCTCGACGCGGTCGAGCTCGCGGTGCATGCGGGCGATGGCGCGGAGGGCGACGATCGGGTCGTCGGAGTCGGCGTCGCCGGCGAGCGTGCGGAGGGTGGAGCTGTCCATGCCGTCAACCATAGTTGACCGTCGTGAAGTCGTCAACCTGGATTGACGCAACCGGGTACGGATGTCACCGGTCGCGGCTACAGTGCTGAACTATGCCGACGCCCGTCATCGCCGCCCGCGCCCTGGTCAAGAAGTACAAAGACTTCCCGGCCGTGGACGGCATCAGCTTCGAGGTCGAGCCGGGGGAGTCGTTCGGGCTGCTCGGCCCGAACGGCGCGGGCAAGTCGACGACCATGCGGATGATCGGCGCGGTCTCCACGCGCACCGGGGGCGACCTCAGCATCCTGGGGCTGGATCCCGACCGCTACGGCCCCGAGATCCGGAGCCAGCTGGGCGTGGTGCCGCAGGCCGACAACCTCGACACCGAACTGCGGGTGCGCGACAACCTCATCGTGTACGGCCGCTACTTCGGCCTGCCGGGCGCGCGCGTCCGTGCCCGGGCGGACGAGCTGCTCGCCTTCGCGCAGCTGGAGGACAAGGCGAAGGCCAAGGTCGACGACCTGTCCGGCGGCATGAAGCGGCGCCTGACGATCGCGCGTGCGCTCATCAACGACCCGCGCATCCTGCTCCTCGACGAGCCGACGACGGGACTCGACCCGCAGGCACGGCACATCCTCTGGGACCGGCTGTTCCGGCTGAAGGAGCAGGGCACCACCTTGGTGCTGACGACGCACTACATGGATGAGGCCGAGCAGCTGTGCGACCGCCTGGTCGTCGTCGACAAGGGCACCATCATGGCGGAGGGGTCGCCGGCCGCACTGATCCGCGAGTACTCCACGCGCGAGGTGCTGGAGGTGCGGTTCGGCTCCGAGCGCAATGCCGAGGTCGCCGGGCTGCTCGACGGCGTCGGCGACCGCGTCGAAGTGCTGCCCGACCGCATCCTCGTCTACAGCGACGACGGAGAAGCGGAGCTCGCGCGCATCGCCCAGCGCGGTCTCCATCCCCTCACGAGTCTCGTGCGCCGTTCGAGCCTGGAGGACGTCTTCCTCCGGCTGACCGGCCGGAGTCTGATCGAATGACCGTCGACACCCGCGAGGCGATCACCGCGGCCGTCCGGCCGCGACGGTTCGGCGCCTGGTATGTCGCGGAGCACCGCTTCCGCGTCATGCGCTCCTACCTGCAGACCGTGCTGGTCACCGGCTTCGGCAACCCGCTGCTGTACCTCCTCGCCATGGGCCTCGGGCTCGGCAGCCTCGTGAGCGCCAACCTCGGACCGCAGGCGGTCGACGGGGTCAGCTACCTGGCGTTCGTCGCTCCGGCTCTGCTGTGCACCGCCGCCGTCACGGTCGCCAGCGAGGAGTTCACCTACCCGATCATGCTCGGGTTCAAGTGGAACCCGACCTTCTTCGGCATCAACGCCTCACCGATCTCGCCCGGCCAGATCATCGACGGCGTCACGATCGCCGTCGTCGCCCGGCTGCTCGGCACGAGCATCGTCTACTTCGCCTTCATGCTGCTGTTCGGCGCGGTGCCGAGCCCGTGGGGTGCGGTGAGCATCCTCGTCGCCACCCTCGGCGGCCTCGCCTTCGGTGCGCCGATCATGGCCTACGTGGCCACGCTGGAGCAGGATACGGGTCAGATCGCGATGCTCATGCGCTTCGTGCTGCTGCCGATGACGCTGTTCTCGGGCACCTTCTTCCCCCTCTCCAGCATGCCGCCCTACCTGCAGTGGATCGGCTGGATCTCGCCGCTCTGGCACTCCACCGAGCTCTCGCGGGTGTTCACCTACGGGATGAGCGAGCCGCTGTGGCTCTCGGTCGTCCACGTCGTGTACCTGGTCGCGCTCTTCGTCGTCTTCTGGCGGTGGACGCGGCGGATCGCGGGCAGGAGGCTCAACAAATGACCGCCACCGACGAACGCCTGGCGGCCGGCACGCCCCGGTCGCGGCCCCTGCGCGCCCTGTACGCGGGAAACGCGCGCTCGGTGATGCAGCGCGGCTGGTCGGCCACCCGCAGCACGAACTGGCTCGTCATCGTCTCGGGCTTCTTCGAGCCGATCTTCTACCTGCTCTCGCTCGGCATCGGCTTCGGCGCCCTGGTCGGGAACGTCACAACGGCCTCCGGTCAGACCGTCCCGTATGCGGCGTTCATCGCGCCCGCCCTGCTCGCGACGGCCGCCATGAACGGCGCGGTGTACGACTCCACCTGGAACGTCTTCTTCAAGATGCACTTCGCGAAGCTGTACGAGGGGATGCTGGCGACCTCTCTCGGCCCGCTCGACGTCGCCCTCGGCGAGATCCTGCTGGCGCTGCTGCGCGGCGCGCTCTACGCGCTCGGCTTCATGCTGGTCATGCAGGCGCTCGGTCTCAACCTGTCGTGGTGGGCGCTGCTGGCGCTCCCGGCCGTCCTGCTCATCGCGTTCGGCTTCGCGAGCTTCGGGATGGGCGTCACCAGCTACATGAAGACGTTCCAGCAGATGGACTGGATCAACTTCATCCTGCTCCCGATGTTCCTGCTCTCGGCAACGTTCTACCCCATCACGGTCTACCCGGAACCGGTGCAGGCCATCATCCGGGCGCTGCCGCTGTGGCATGGAGTGGAGCTGGTCCGCGGCCTCACCACGGGCCAGGTCGACCCCGGGATGCTGTGGCACGTGCTGTACTTCGCCGTGATGATCGTGCTCGGCCTCATCCTGACCACCCGGCGCTTGCGCGCCCTGTTCCTCGACTGACGGGCAAAGATTTGGCCCACGTCCGGTTTCGACGCCGCGAAAACCGTGATGTGGGCCAAATCGTACGGGCGGGTCAGCTGACGTTGTCGGTGAACTCCACGTCGCGGGTCTCCTTGGACAGGAGGAGGGCGATCAGGGTCAACACGCCGGCGAGCGACAGGTAGACGCCGACCCAGACCGTGCTGCCGTGACCGAGCGTCCACAGCCAGACGGCGATGGTGGGCGCGACGGCCGCGCCCAGCACGCTGGAGAGGTTGTACGCGATGGCGGAGCCCGTGTAGCGGACGTTCGTCGGGAACAGCTCCGGGAGCTCCGCGCCCATCGGGCCGAACGTCAGCCCCATCAGTGTGAAGCCGATGATCAGGAGCGCCATGGTCCCGACTGTCCCGCCGGCGAACAGCGGAACGAAGAGCAGCCCGAAGACGATGATGCCGATCGTGACCCAGATGAGCGTCTTGCGGCGCCCGTAGCGCTCCGCGAGCGGACCGGCGACGAGCGTGAAGATGCCGAAGAAGACGACGCCGACGATCAGCATGATCAGGAAGTCGTTGCGGCTGAAGCCGAGACCCGGAATGAAGCTCGCGGCGGAGAACGTCTTGCCCGCCTTCTCCGCGGCCGCCTGCGCCTGCGCCGGGGTCGCAGCGGTGGTGCCGTAGGTGAGCGTGAACGCGGTCATCAGGTAGAAGAGCACGTAGGTGGCCAGCATGATGAAGGTGCCGAGCACGATCTGGCGCCAGCTGGTGCGGAACACGCGCGCGAGCGGCAGCTTGGCGACCTCGCCGGTGTCGACGACCTTCTGGAAGGCCGGCGTCTCGACCAGCTTGAGCCGAACGTACAGTCCGACGATGACGAGCACCGCGCTCAGCAGGAACGGGATGCGCCAACCCCAGGCGGCGAACCCCTCCGGCGAGATGGTGAGGCTGAGGATGAGGAAGAGCACGTTCGCGACGATGAAGCCGATCGGCGCGCCCAGCTGCGGGAACGTGCCGTAGATCGCGCGCTTGCCGGCCGGGGCGTTCTCCGTCGCCAGCAGCGCCGCGCCGCTCCACTCGCCGCCGAGCCCGAGGCCCTGGCAGAAGCGCATCACCACGAGCAGGAACGGCGCCCAGAACTCCCAGCCCGGCACCTGCGCGGTGGGGAGGCATCCGATCAGCACGGTCGCGATGCCCATGGTGAGCAGCGAGCCGACGAGGGTGCCCTTGCGGCCGATCCGGTCGCCGAAGTGGCCGAACAGGATGGAGCCGACCGGGCGCGCGATGAAGGCGACGCCGAACACGGCGAACGACGAGAGGAGGGCCGTCGTCGGGTCCTCGCTGGTGAAGAAGAGGGCGGGGAAGACCAGGACGGCGGCGGTCGCGTAGACGTAGAAGTCGTAGAACTCGATCGACGTGCCGATGAGGCTGGCGAGGATGACGCGTCCGCGGGTGTTCGCGGGCGCGGGGGAGATGACGGGGGCCGTCGTAGACATGCGTGTGGAGTGCTTCCGAAGTAACGAGAGGGATCGCACGGCGTGCGCGGCGTCGGTCGGGCGGAAGCGCGCGGGGCGGGAGAGGTGGAAAGCGCTTTTGGCGCGTCTTCTACCCTATGCGCGCCCGGGGAGCGCGCCGAATCGGCCCGGTCGATACGCTGGGGTCATGGAAACGCTCTTCGCCGTTCTGCATGTGGTCGCCGCCGTCTTCATCGTCGGTCCGATGGCCATCCTTCCGATGACGGCGATGCGCGCCGTCCGTGCGGGCGACGCCCGTCAGGTCGAGACTCTCGCGAAGTCGACGAACCTCCTGTCGCTGCTTTCGCTCCTCGTCGTGCTGTTCGGGTTCGGCGTGATGGGGCTCGCCGACAAGAAGTACGACCTCAGCGTGACGACACCTTGGATCCTGTGGTCGATCATCCTGTACGTCGTCGCGCTCGGCCTGACCCTGTTCGTCGTGGTGCCGACGATGCGCCGCGCCGCGGTGGCCCTGCGGGACGGGACGGCGTCGCGCTACCCGGCGATCGCGGCGGCCTCCGGCGTGGCGAGCCTGCTGCTGCTGGCGGTGGTCGTGCTCATGGTCTGGAAGCCGTGACCTGAGGCGTCGTTCGGGTCTTGACCCGGGCGGCGCTTTTCTTTACCATCGTATTCAACAAACAAGTTGATCAACCCAGGAGTTGAGCATGGCGGACGACGAAGCTCTCGACCGGGCCTTCGCGGCGCTGGCCGACCCGGTGCGGCGCGCGATGGTCGCGCGCCTGAGCCGGGGGCCGGCGACCGTGAACGAGCTCGCCGAGCCCTTCGACATCACGCTCCAGGCCGTGTCGAGGCACATCGGCGTGCTGGAGTCCGCCGGGCTGGTCTGGCGAACGCGCGAGGCGCAGCGCCGCCCGGTCCACCTCGACGCCGCGGCGCTGGAGCGGCTCACCTCCTGGATCGACCGGTACCGCCTCGAGGCGGAGGCGCGCTATCGCCGTCTCGACGACCTCCTCGCGGAGGCCGGCCACCACAACACGCAGCACCATCCGAATACGCAGAGCAGGGAGCAGACATCATGAGCAACCCCGTCACCATCGAGGCCGTCGAGGGCACCTCGTACGCCGACATCACCCGCGAGTTCGACGCGCCCGTCGAGGCCGTCTTCCGCGCGCACGCCGACCCGGAGCTGTACGCCCGCTGGATCGGGCCGCGCCGGCTGCGCACCGACATCACGCACTGGGACTTCCGCACGGGAGGCGGTTGGGCGTACGAGTCGCACGACGACGCGGACGGCGCCGTCTACGCGTTCCGCGGCACGTTCCACACCGTCGAGCCGAACGCCCTCCTCATCCAGACCTTCGAGTTCCTCGGCGCGCCCGGCGAGGTCAGCCTCGACCGGATGCGGTTCGAGGAGCTGCCGGGCGGCCGCACCCGGCTCGTGGGCCGGTCCGTCATGAGCTCCCGCGAGGCGCTGGAGGTCATGATCGAGAGCGGCATGGAGTACGGCATGCGCGAGGGCTACGAGAAGCTCGACGAGCTGCTCGCGGAGGGCTGAGCCGTGACGAGCGTCATCGCCGACATCACCATGTCCCTCGACGGGTTCGTCGCCGGGCCGAACGCCGGGCCCGGCAACGGCCTGGGCGACGGGGGAGAGGCCCTCCACCGCTGGGTCTTCTCGGGCGACCCGGAGAACGAGCGCATCCTCAGCGAGGGGATGACGCGCTCCGGCGCCGTGATCATGGGCCGCTCGCTGTTCGATGTCGTGGATGCGCCCGGCGGTTGGAGCGACGAGCTCGGCTACGGTGCGCACCAGGTCGGCCGACCGCCGTTCTTCGTGGTCACGAGCACGCCGCCGGAGGAGGTGCGGCTGACGGGTCTGGACTGGACGTTCGTCACCACCGGTGTGGCGGACGCGGTCGATCAGGCGCGGTCGACGGCCGAGGCGGCCTCCGCGGCGTCAGGCCGCGACGTCGACGTCGTGCTGATGGGCGGCGGCGCGCTCGTCGGGTCGGCTCTCGCGGCCGGGCTGGTCGACACGTTCCACCTGCACCTGGCGCCGCTGATCCTCGGCGCGGGCACCCCGCTCTTCGCGGGCGCGGTGCGCCGCGAGCTCACCCAGCGCTCCGTCATCGTCACGCCCGACGCGACGCACATCACCTACGACGTGCACTGACGCATCCGCTGGTCCCGACATGCCGTCACGCCCCAGAGCGTGACGGCGTGTCGGGACCACGGCGTTCCGCACGTCGCCGATCGGCCGCGTGGGCGACGCGAAGGGCCTCCAGCGCGCGCTCCGTGGTCGCGCCTGCCGGGTTGACGACGCACACCCATCCCGACGTGCCATACAGGGGATGCGGGAGGAACGTGTCCGTGACGCTGTAGTCCACACCGGACTCCTCGGCCGTGGGCGGGTGGCCCACGAGATCGGCGAAGGCTTCCGCGCCCACGTGGATGTTGAGCCGCCAACGTCCCTCGTCGTCGAGCCGGCTCTCGGTGTCGTCCGGGTAGTTCTTCGTCACGATCGTCGCGTACGGCTGACGGTTGCGTGGCACCCGTCCGTCCGGGGCGTAATAGAAGAAGTGGTCGCCCCACGAGAGCTCGGGATGCTCGCTTCCCGGCAGGGGCGCGAGTTCGAGGAGGCCGTCGAAGGTCCGGACTTCTGACAGGATCGTTTCCATGGACATGGTTCGAGTATGAAGTTGAAGTGCATATGGAGGGTTTGAACGCGTGACGAGCGAACCGGCCGCGCCGGAGCGGTACACGACGAGCCGGCTCGCCGCGGTCTCCGGCTACTCGGCACAGCAGGTACGCGACCTCGACCGCCTCGGCGTCATCCCGCCCGCCGTCCGGCAGGACAACGCCTATCGACAGTTCACCCGCATCCATGTCATGGCGCTTCGGGCGTACCGCGACCTGGCGCTCGCCGTCGGCCCCGTGGCGGCCCGCGCGACGATGCGCGACGTCCGCCGGCTGCCCTTCGACGAGGCCGTCGCCCGCATCGTCGCTCTCCATGTCGCGCTCGCGCGTTCGCGCGACGACGCGCTTGCAGCGCTCCACGCCCTCGACAGCATCGTCGACGGGAGCGCCCACGAGGCGCCCGCCGCTCCCGGCGACACGATGAGCATCTCGGAACTTTCCGTCGCTCTCGGCGTGCGCTCCTCCACGCTCCGTTTCTGGGAGCAGGAGGGGCTGATCGCGCCGGAACGGAGCGAGTCCTTCGCCTCGCGACGCTACCCGCCGGCAGCCGTGAGCGACGCGCGGATCGTCGCCGCCCTCCGCGCAGGCGGCTACCGCATCCCCGGCATCCGGGCGATCATGACATCCCTGCATGCGCTCGGCAGCACCGCAGACGCCCGGGAAGCGCTCCGCGACCGGCTGCGGGACATCGCCCTCCGCTCGGAGGCGCTCCTGCGCGCCGGAGCCGCTCTCGCCGACCTGCTGCGCTCACCCTCCGACAGTGTGACGGCCGGCGATCACTAGACCGCGTCGCTGACGGATGGTCGACGGAGCCTCAAGTGGAGCAGCGGGTACGGGCGCCCCGCCTCGTCGGTCTCGCTGCGACCGACGACCTCGAAACCACGGTGGGCGTAGAAGCCCGCCGCCGAGGCGTTCTGCTCGTTGACGTCGACCGTGGTGACGCCCTGATCCGTGATCGCATGGGCGAGGAGCGCGGTGCCGATTCCGCCGCCGCGTTCCGTCGCATCGACGAACAGCATCTCCAGCGTTCCCTCGAGCACGCCCGAGAACCCCACCGGTCGACCGTCGCGCTCTGCGACGGAGAGCACGACGGCCGGGAAGTACACGGACTGCAGGCCGGCTTCGATCTCGTTGCGGTCCGCTTCCGCGAGGAAGTCGTGCGTCGCATCCACGGCCCGACGCCAGATCGCCGCGAGCGCCGGATACTCGGCAACACCGATCGAGGGGCGGATCACAACGGGCACGGCGATCCCGCGCCCTACAGCGCGAAGTCCGCCCGGCCCCGCAGCTCCCGCAGGGTGACGGCGGTGGAGAGCGCAGCGTGAGCCGCCTCCGCGCCCTTGTCCTCCTTCGAGCCGGGGAGGCCGGCGCGGTCGATGCCCTGGGCTTCGTCGTCGAGGGTCAGCACGCCGAAGCCGACCGGCTTGCCGGTGTCGAGCGCCACCCGGGTCAGCCCGTCGGTCGCGGCCGCCGAGACGTACTCGAAGTGCGGGGTGCCGCCGCGGATGATGACCCCGAGGGCGACGACGGCGTCCGCTCCGGACTCGAGCGCGGCCTTGCTCACCACCGGCAGCTCGAAGCTCCCAGGAACCCGCACGAGGGTGGACGACGCGCCCGCCTCCTCCAGGGTGCGCTGGGCGCCGGCGATGAGGCCGTCGCTGATGGTCTCGTGCCAGCTGCCCGCGACGATGACGACGTTGAGGCCGCTCCCGTCGATCCGCTCCTGCGCGTTCGGCGCTCCCGCTCCGCTCATCGTGTGGTCCTCTCCGCCGCGAAGCCCGCGGCCGTCTCGTCCGTCGCCGGCATCGGGTCGATGTCGCCGATCGCGTGACCCATCCGGTCCCGCTTGGTCTCCAGGTAACCCTCATTGAAGGCGCCGACGCCCACGACGAGCGGCACGCGCTCGTCGACGCCGATGCCGTGCTCCTCCAGCTGGCGCACCTTCTCGGGGTTGTTGGTCAGCAGGCGCACCGACTCGATCCCCAGGTCCTCCAGGATGGCGGTCGCCGCACCGTAGTCGCGCGCGTCGATCGGCAGGCCGAGGGCGAGGTTGGCGTCGAGCGTGTCGAGCCCCTCCTCCTGCAGCTTGTAGGCGCGCAGCTTGTTGATCAGGCCGATGCCGCGTCCCTCGTGCCCGCGCAGGTAGACGACGACGCCGCCCTCGCGCTGGATGGTGTCGAGCGCCGCGTCGAGCTGGGGGCCGCACTCGCACTTGAGCGAGCCGAACGCCTCACCGGTCAGGCACTCCGAGTGG
>Ga0209563_100180_pt1 | contig 41105 bp, 42 predicted proteins | sample AraplaCvi_mMF_r2_FD_184271 | JGI IMG/M metagenome (GOLD analysis project Ga0209563, IMG submission 184271) | Arabidopsis root microbial communities from North Carolina, USA - plate scrape CL_Cvi_mMF_r2 (SPAdes) (version 2) | ecosystem: Host-associated > Plants > Roots > Endosphere | place: USA... | reverse complement strand
GCACACCGTCGCGGCCAGACCCGCCGGCCCGGCGCCCACGACCAGGAGATCGCACGTGGGCCGGGGCGGGGCCGCTCCGACGCCGAGCACCCGCAAGAGCTCTGCGGTGGACGGGTTGCGCAGCACACGGGCGCCGCCGACGATGACGACCGGCAGATCGGAGATGTCGAGGCGCAGCCTCCGCACGATGGTCTCCGCCGCCCGGTCGCCCTCCAGGTCGAGCAGCCGGTGCGGGATGCGGTTGCGCGCGGCGACGTCGAGCAGTCGGCGGGTGTCGGGCGAGAACCGCGAGCCGACGATGCGGAGCCCGGAACCCCAACCGATCGCCATCGAGCGCCGGATGAGGTAGGCGCGCAGGATGAGGTCGCCGAGCAGCGGGTCGCGGGTCACGATCCGCGACAGGGCCTCCGTCGGGACCTCGAGCACCGTCCCGTCCTCGACCGCGGTCACCGTGGTGAACGAGGGCTGCCCCTCCAGGAGCCCGATGTCGCCGACGAACCGGCCGGGCCCGTGGACCTCCCTCCACGTTCCGTCGTCGGCGTCGTCGTCCGGCTCCTCCTCCACGGCCAGGCGCCCCTCGATCACCGCGAAGAAGGAGCGGAGCGGCTCGCCCGCCCGCGCGAGCACCGTGCCGGCCGCGACGTGCTCCGTCGTGCCGTGCTCGCCCAACGCCCGCAGCTGCGGCGGCGTGAGCCGGGGGTACGCGCCGAAGGAGTCCGGGGTCTCTGCGCCCGCGGTCTCCGGCGGCCCCGGGTCGGCGTCGCTCACCAGACGTAGTCCTCGTCGAAGTAGCACCACATCCAGCTCTCGCCCGGCTCCAGCGAGCGGACGATCGGATGCCGGTCGTGGAACGCGTGCGCCCGCGCGTGCTTCATCGGCGAGGAGTCGCAGCAGCCGACCTTGCCGCAGGCCAGGCACAGCCGGAGGTGCACCCACGGCGTGCCCAGCGCCAGGCAGTCCTCGCACGCGCCCGGTGTGCGCGGGACCACGTCCCGGATGAGGCCCACATGCGGATCAGTTCGAACGGCCATCGATCGTCCCTCCTTCTCCGCCGTCGGCGGCGGACTTCTTCTCCCGGGCGCGCTGCGCCATCGCGTCGTCGAACCAGCGGCGCAGGACGGCGACGGGCGCGGCGCCGGCCTGGCGGGCGATGACCTCGCCGTGGTCCAGGATCATCAGGGTCGGCACGGCCTGCACGGCGAAGCGCGACGACAGGCGCGGCGCCCGGTCGACGTCCACCTTCACCAGCTTCACCTCGCCGGCGCGCTCGGTGGCCAGCTCCTCCAGCACCGGGCTGACCATCCGACAGGGGCCGCACCAGGTCGCCCACATGTCGACGATCACCGGCGGATCCGCCCTCTCGGCGATCTCGGCGAACGTGTCGTCGAGGGCGTCGACGATCCACGGGAGCGGCCGGTGGCAGTTCGCACAGCGGGGACGCCCGCTCGCGGCGACCGGGACGCGGTTCTTGCGCCCGCAGTTCGGGCAGCGGACCACCCGGATCGCGTCGACGGTGGTCATACCGGCGCCTGCGCTTCCGCGTCGGAGTCCGCCGGCGCCCCGACCGCGTCGACGACGATGTCGCCGTCGCGCACGTCGATGCGCACGCTCGACCCGTCCCTGACCTCCCCGGAGAGCAGCGCCCGGCCCAGCCGCGTCTCGATGTCGTGCGAGATGTACCGGCGCAGCGGCCGCGCGCCGTACAGCGGGTCGTAGCCGCGCTCCGCGATCAGCCGCCGCGCCTCCGGCGTGACCTCCAGCCCGATCTGGCGCTCCGCCAGGCGGCGCTCCAGATCACGCATCAGGAGGTCGACGATCGCCTCGATCTGCTCCAGCCCGAGCGGGGCGAAGACGATGATGTCGTCGACCCGGTTGAGGAACTCCGGCCGGAAACGGCCGCGCAGCTCGGCGAGCACCAGCTCCTTGACGTCCTCCGGGATCCCGCCCGCGCTGTCCCTCGCGCCGCTGAGCAGGTGCTCCGCGCCGATGTTGGAGGTCATGATCACGATGGTGTTGCGGAAGTCGACCGTGCGGCCCTGGCTGTCGGTGATCCGGCCGTCGTCGAGCACCTGCAGCAGCGTGTTGAAGACGTCCGGGTGCGCCTTCTCGATCTCGTCGAAGAGCACGACGCAGTACGGCCGGCGCCGGACGGCCTCGGTGAGCTGGCCGCCCTCGTCGTAGCCGACGTACCCGGGAGGCGCGCCGACCAGTCTGCTGACGGTGTGGCGCTCCTGGTACTCGCTCATGTCGAGCCGGATCATCGCCGACTCGCTGTCGAAGAGCGCACCGGCCAGAGCCTTCGCGAGCTCCGTCTTGCCGACACCCGTCGGTCCGAGGAAGATGAACGACCCGATCGGCCGCCGGGGGTCGCGGATGCCCGAGCGCGCCCGGATGATCGCCTCCGTGACCAGCCGCACCGCCTCCTCCTGGCCGACCACCCGCTCGTGCAGCACCTCGTCGAGCTTCAGCACCTTCGCGCGCTCGCCCTCCTGCAGGCGGGCGACGGGGATGCCGGTCCAGGCCGCGACGATCTCCGCGATCTCCTCCTCTGTCACCACCTCGCGCAGCAGCCGCTGCCTTCCCTGCTTCTCCTGCAGCCGCTGCTCCTCCGCGGCGAGCTGGCGTTCGAGCTCGGCGAGCCGGCCGTAGCGCAGCTCCGCCGCGCGGTTGAGGTCGTAGCTGCGCTCGGCGTCCTCCGCCTCCCTGCGCACCTGCTCCAGCTCGCTGCGGAGCTCCTGCACCTTGCGGATGGCCTGGCGCTCCGCCTCCCACTGGGCACGCTTCGCGTTCGCCTCGGCCCGCAGGTCGACGAGTTCGCGCCGCAGCTCCTCCAGGCGGATGCGGCTCGGCTGGTCCTTCTCCTTCGCCAGCGCGGCCTCCTCGATCTCCAGCCGGGTCACGCGCCGGGTGAGCTCGTCCAGGTCGGCGGGCATCGAGTCGATCTCGGTGCGCAGCCGGGCGCAGGCCTCGTCGACCAGGTCGATCGCTTTGTCCGGCAGGAAGCGGTCGGTGATGTACCGGTGCGAGAGCGTCGCGGCCGCGACGAGGGCGTTGTCCTGGATGCGCACGCCGTGGAAGACCTCCAGCCGCTCGCGCAGCCCGCGCAGGATCGAGATGGCGTCCTCGACGCTCGGCTCGTCGACCAGGACGGTCTGGAACCGCCGTTCGAGCGCGGCGTCCTTCTCGATGTGCTGCCGGTACTCGTCGAGCGTGGTCGCGCCGATGAGGTGCAGCTCGCCGCGGGCGAGCATGGGCTTGAGCATGTTGCCCGCATCCATCGCCCCCTCGGTCGCGCCGGCGCCGACGAGGGTGTGCAGCTCGTCGATGAACAGCAGGATGCGCCCCTCGGCCGCGACGACCTCGGCGAGCACCGCCTTCATCCGCTCCTCGAACTCTCCGCGGTACTTGGCGCCCGCGACGAGGGCGGCGAGGTCGAGCTGGAAGACGGTCTTGTCCCGGAGCCCCTCGGGGACGTCGGTGCGGACGATCCGCTGTGCCAGGCCCTCGACGATGGCCGTCTTGCCGACGCCCGGCTCGCCGATCAGCACCGGGTTGTTCTTCGACTTGCGCGACAGGATCTGGATGACGCGGCGGATCTCGGTGTCGCGGCCGATGACCGGATCGAGGCGGCCGGCCCGCGCATCCGCCACGAGATCGCGCCCGTACTTCTCCAGCGCCTCGTAGGTCTGCTCGGGCGTTGCGGAGTTGACGTGCTGGTTGCCTCGGACGGCCGTCAGGGCGCTGAGGAAGCTCTCCCGCGTCACCCCGTTGGTCTGCAGGATGCGCGCGGCCGGCCCGCCGGAGGGATCGTCGGCGAGCGCCAGCAGCAGGTGCTCGACCGACACGTAGGAGTCCTTCAGCCGGTTCGCCTCCCGCTCGGCCCGGTCGAGCGTTGCGGCCAGGCTCTTCGACAGGAACACCTGACCCGGCGTCGCCCCCGGGCCGGTCGTGCGGGGCTTCCGCTCGATCGCCTGCTGCACCTCGCCGAGCAGGCCGGCCAGGTCGACGTCGGCCGCCTCCAGGAGTCGCGGGATCAGGCCGCCCTCCTGGGTGAGCAGGGCGAGCAGGAGGTGCTCGTTGTCGGTCTCGGTCTGCCCGTTCCGGCCCGCGATGCTCTGGGCCTCCTGCAACGCCTCCTGGGACTTCTGGGTCAGCTTGTTCATCTCCATGGCGGAGTCTCCCTTCCGGGGCGGACGATCGTTCGCCGTCCTTCGAGCACGTCGATGCGGGCGAGCAGGTCGATGACGAGTGCGATCGCGGCGTAGTTGAGCGCCAGGTCGGCGTGCAGCCGCACGACGCGGCGCACCTGCTCCGGTGCGTCCGGCGCGAACCACAGCCGGCCGGACGCGTCCGTGCGGGCGGGGACGAGCCCCAGTTCGACGAAACGCAGGACCAGCTCGGGATGCACGCCCGAGGCGACTGCGACCATCCCGAGGTCGAGGCGGGGCGGGATCACGGGGAGGAGCGGAGAGCTCATGACGACGACCTCGGATCGTAGGCGGATTCGCGTTTCAGCTGTTCGAAGAGCTCGCGCTCGCGGTCCGTGAGATGCGGGGGCACCATGATCTTGACCTTCGCGAACAGGTCGCCGGGCTTTCCGCCGGGCTGCGGCATCCCCTGGCCCTTCAGGCGGAGGCGGCGCCCGCTCGACGAGCCGGGCGGCACCCGCACCGTGATCGGCCCGCCCGGTGCCCGGGTGGAGACGCTCGCACCGAGGGCGGCCTCCCACGGCGAGATCAGCAGGTCCATCTCGATGTTCCTGCCGTCGAGGCGGAGGCGGCGATCGGGCCTGACCTTGAGCGTGATGACCAGGTCGCCTGCGCCGCCGTCCTGGCGTCCGGCCCGTCCGCCACCGGAGACGCGGATGCGCTGACCGTCGAGGGCGCCCGGCGGGATCCGGATCTCGAACGTCTGACGCTCGCCGTCCGGCCCGGCCAGGACGACCGTCCGGGGACCGCCGTGAAAGGCCTCCTCGACCGTCAGCTCCAGCTCGGCCTCGGAGTCCATGCCGCGCCGGGAGCCGAAGACGTCGCCGAACAGGTCATCCCAGTCGACGGAGGCACCGCCCGGTCCGGCTCCGGCCTGCGCGCTCGACCAGCTGAAGCCCGACGGACCCGGCCGCGCCCTGGTGCGTCCGCCGCCGCCTCGGCCGCCTCCGCCTCCGGAGGCCTGCGCTGCATACTCCTGCTCGGCCCCCGCATAGCGACGGAACTCCGGTCCGAACCGGTCGTACTGTGCACGCGACTCCGGGTCGTTCAGCACGTGGTACGCCTCGCTGATCTCTTTGAACCGGTCTTCCGCGCCCGGCTGCTTGTTCACATCCGGGTGGTATTTCCGGGCGAGCTTCCGGTAGGCGCGCTGGATCTCCGCGGCATCGGCCGACCGCGGAACGCCGAGCAGCTGGTAGTAGTCGTCCGCCACGGCGTCACTCCTGCGCCGGGGTGACGACGACACTGGCCGGCCGCAGGAGCCGTTCGGGGTCGCCGAATCCCATCCGGGCGACCGCCACCACGGTGCGGGGCGGCACGTCGTCGCGCTCCACCACCGACACGACCTCGTGGATGCGCGGGTCGAAGGGGACGCCCACCGCGTCGATGCGCGGGTAACCGAGGTGTTCGAGGGCGACGACCGCCTGCTCCCTGATCGACTCGATGCCGTCGGTGAGCAGGTCCTTCACCTGCCTCGCGTAGCTGACGGCGTCCGTCAGGCCGTCCACGACGGGGAGGAGGACGGAGGCGGCGCGAGCGCGCTCGGCGTCGCGGGCCAGGGCGACCTCGCGCGCCGCCCGCTTGCGCACGTTGTCCAGGTCCGCGGCGGCACGGCGCCACCGGTCCTCCAGCTCGGCCAGGCGCGCGTCCGTGTCGTCTCGCGGTCGCGCGGCCGGCTGCTCCGCGGCCCGCTGCTCCGCGGCGTCGGCGGGGGCGGCCCCGGCGGGCACCTCCGGGCCGTCGGCGTCGCGCGTCTCCGAGGTCTCCATGTCCTCGCGCCGCTCAGTTGCGATCGAAGTCGGCGTCGACGACGTCGTCGTCGCTCTCGTCGGCGGCCGGAGCGTCCTCCGCCGAGGACTGCCCGGAGGACGGCCGGGCGACCGACAGGGCGGCATCCACCTGACGCAGCTCGCTCGTCAGCTCCCGCGCCTCGGAGGCGGCCACCTCTCGTTCGACCGCCTCCCTCGCCTGCCCGACCAGCATCTCCGCGCGGGACCGTTCGTGCGCGGGTGCGGCGTCGCCGTGCTCCGCGAGGGCGCGCTCGACCCGGTAGGCGGCGGCGTCCAGCTCGTTCCTGGCGTCGATGTCCTCGCGCAGTCGCTGGTCGGCGGCGCGGTTCTGCTCGGCCTCCCGGACCATCCGGTCGATCTCCGCCTGGTCGAGGGTCGTCGTCCCGCTGATGGTGATGCCCTGCTCCGCACCGGTGTCCTTGTCGCGCGCGGTGACGTTGAGGATGCCGTTCGCGTCGATGTCGAAGGTCACCTCGATCTGCGGCTCGCCGCGCGGAGCCGGGCGGATGCCGGTCAGCGTGAAGCGGCCGAGCACGCGGTTGTCGGCGGCGCGCTCCCGTTCGCCCTGGAGCACGACGATCTCGACCGAGTCCTGGTTGTCCTGCGCAGTCGAGAACACCTCGCTCCGACGGGCAGGGATGGTCGTGTTGCGTTCGATGATCGGCGTCATCACGCCGCCGCGCGTCTCGACGCCCAGCGAGAGCGGGGTCACGTCGAGCAGGAGGACATCGCTCACCTCGCCCTTCAGCACGCCGGCCTGGATGGCCGCGCCGATGGCGACCACTTCGTCCGGGTTGACGGTCATGTTGGGGTCCTTGCCGCCGGTGAGGCGCTTGACCAGGTCCTGCACCGCGGGGATGCGGGTGGAGCCGCCGACGAGGATGACCTCGTCGATGTCGTTCTCGGTGACCTTGGCATCCTCCATCGCCCGGCGCACGGGACCGAGGCAGCGCTCGACGAGGTCGGCGGTGATGTTCTCGAACGTGGCCCGCTTGAGCGTGGTCGTCAGGTGCTTCGGCCCGGCCGCATCAGCCGTGATGAACGGCAGGCTCACCTGCGTCTGGCTCACGCTGCTGAGCTCGACCTTCGCCTTCTCCGCCGCCTCGAACAGCCGCTGGAGGGCCTGCGGATCGTTGCGGAGGTCGATGCCGTTCTCCTTCTGGAACTCGTCCGCGAGGTAGTCTACGATGCGGCGGTCGAAGTCGTCGCCGCCGAGGTGCGTGTCGCCGGCGGTCGAGCGCACCTCGACGACGCCGTCGCCCACGTCGAGCAGGCTGACGTCGAAGGTGCCGCCGCCGAGGTCGAACACCAGGACGGTCTCGTGCTCCTTCTTGTCCAGCCCGTACGCCAGGGCGGCCGCGGTGGGCTCGTTGATGATCCGCAGCACCTCGAGGCCCGCGATGCGGCCCGCATCCCGTGTCGCGGTGCGCTGCGCGTCGTTGAAGTAGGCCGGGACGGTGATGACCGCCTCCGTCACCTTCTCGCCGAGGAACTTCGCCGCGTCGTCCGCCAGCTTGCGCAGCACGAGCGCGCTGATCTCCTCCGGGGCGTACAGCTTGCCGCGGACGTCGAAGCGGGCCTCGCCGTTCGGGCCGGGGACGATGTCGAACCCGACCGCCTTCGCCTCCTCCTCGATCTCGTCGAAGGATCGGCCGATGAAGCGTTTGGCCGAGGAGATCGTCCCCTTCGGGTTCAGGATCGCCTGACGCCGGGCGAGCTGGCCGACCAGCCGCTCCCCTGTGTCGGTGAACGCGACGACGGACGGCGTGGTGCGCGCGCCCTCGGCGTTCGGGATGACCCGGGCTTCACCGCCCTCCCACACCGCGATCACCGAGTTCGTCGTACCGAGGTCGATGCCGACTGCCTTAGCCATGAACGCTGCTCCTTCGTGGTCCCGTCTTCACTCGCCCGACGGCGGGTCGCCGTCGCGGTCGTCCGTTTCGTCCGTGTCGTGCCGGGCCGCTGAGATCTCCACCCGGCGTGCCGTGCTCGACTCCTCCACCGGGACGAGGAGGGTGAGCACCCCGCTGCCGAGGTGCGCCGTCAGCCGTGAGCTGTCGAGGCTGTCGCCGAGGAAGAGCCGCCGAACGAACTCCCCGCGCGGGCGCTCGTCGACGAGGACGAGGTCGTCGGGGGCGAACTTCGGCCGACGCTGCACGGTGATGGTGAGCATGTTCCGTTCGACGCTCACGTCGATGTCGCGGATGTCCACGCCCGGCACGTCCGCGAGGACGACGTACTGGCCGCCTCGCCGGTAGGCCTCCAGGGGCACCGCGTACGTCCGCCGGTTGGCGCCGAGCGCCTCCTCGACGGCACGATCGACATCCCGCGGGACATCGAACCCCATCAGACTCATCTCGCCTCCCCGGACCGGCCATTCGATCTGCACTCTGGGCCGGCCCATGCGTTTCCTCCTGGACCGGTCGGGACGAAGAATCCTCTTCGTCGTTGCACTGCCAGGGGCAGCGGATGAGGACTAGCCTTTGCGTCAAATGGACGCGTCGAGTTCTCCGAACTCCGTCGCACAGGCCGACCCTGGAGCGGAAGCAGAACCGGGTCTGTACGACGTCTTCAGGGTGGGTTCCGCGATGTTCGAGCGGCCCTCCGTCCGGCGGACGCTGCGCCTGGCCTGCACGGCGGCGCAGGAGCTCGCGGGATGCACGGTGCAGGCCGCGTACGTCGCCGCGCAGGGTCGCCTCGTCCGCTACTCGGGCCGGGAGAACCACCGGCTCGACCTCCTCGTCGAGGAGCGCGGAGGGAAGAGCGGTGTCCTCGCGCCCGACGGCGGCGCGTGGCGTTTCGCGCTCTTCTTCCGCGGGACCGGCAAGCTCCGGGGAGCCTTCGCGCTCGAGGCGCCCCGCGAGCCGCCGAGTGCGACCATGCGCCTCCTCCTCGCGCTCGCGGAGCCGACCGGTGCCGCGCTCGCGGCCGCCGAGCTCATCGGCCGCGAACGCCGGCAGGCCGAGGAGCTGCGGCGGCTCGGCGAGGCGAACGCGTCGGCCAACCGTGCGATGGCCGCCACGATCGTGCGGCTGAACGCGCAGCAGCAGATCCGCGACGCGATCGTCGCCGCGGCCGGATCCGGCCGCGGGGAAGGACTGATCATCGAGACGGTGAGCAGGATCACCCGGCGATCGATCGTGCTGCAGGACTCGTTCGGGAACGAGCTCGCCCACGTCGGCGTCCCCGACCCGGCGGGGCCCGCCGGGCCGAGCCCGGCCGCGGAGAAACTGTCCACAGCCCACCGCTCGGCTTCGGGATGGCACTCCACGCCGATCGCGTCGAGAGGGGAGACCCTCGGAGTCATCGGCGTCTACGATCCGGAGGAGAGCCGGAGCGAGGACGACCGGTTCGCCATCGAATACGCGAGTGCCACGATCGCCGTCGAGCTGGCCCACCGGCGCAACATCGCAGAGGTCGAGCTCCACCTCGGCCGCGACCTCGCGGACGACCTCGTCGCGGGCGGCGAGGTCGTCGACGTCCTCGCCCGCGCCGAGAGCCTCCACTTCGACCTCGGAGGCCTGCACAGGGCCATCCTGGTGAGCTGGGAGTCGCCGACGCCCAACGGCGTCGATGTCAGCGCTGCGGTCCGCTACCAGCTCGCGCTGATGCGCATCCCCGCCTTGATCTCGCGACGCCCGGAGGCCACGCTCGCCGTGGTCGCCGACGGTCACGACATCTCCGGACTCTACGAGGGACTCTCCGCCGCGCTGACCAGCGTCCGCGGCACGATCGGCGTCGGCGGCCGGTGCACGGCGAAGCAGCTCCCCCGCTCCTACGCCGAGGCGCGCCGCGCGCTCAGCATCCGGGCCGAATCGCGCCAGCCGCTCGGGCTGACGAACCACGACGACCTCGGCCTCCTCCGCATCCTCGACACGTCCGACGACGGAGCGAGGCTGGAACGGTTCATCGACGAATGGCTCGGCACCCTCTCCGAGTACGACCGGCGACACCACGGCGAGCTCGTCCATACCCTGGCCGCGTACCTCGACTCCGGCGGGAACTACGACCGCGCAGCGGCGGAACTCGTCATCCACCGGAGCACCCTGCGCTACCGCCTGCGCCGGATCCGGGAGGTGAGCGGACGCGACCTCACCGACCCGGAGTCCCGGCTGAACCTGCACGTCGCCGTCCGGGCGCGGGCGGCGATCTCCGACCAGCTCCGCTGACTCACTCCGCGCCCCCGAAGCGGAACACGCGCGGGGCCTCGCCGGGCGCTGCCACCAGGAGCTCCGCGACCTGCACACGGACGCGAGAGCCGTCCCGGTCGCGGACGTCGTCGAACACGCCGAGCGCCAGCTGCGTCCCGCCCACCGGGGAGAGTCCCTCGCGACGCTCCGGCTCCCGGTGGCAGCGCAACGTCGTCCTCCGGTCGAACACGATGGCCCCGTCGTCGAGTGCTCCGGTCTCGACCAGGGTGAGGCGGTCGAGCGCCTCGGCGAGCCCGGGCGGGAACCCGCGAAGCGCCTCCCCCGCGCCGCCGTACGGGGTGAGCAGGACGAAGTGCTCGCCCTCGGCGCGGAGGAGCTCGGCCACCTCGGGGACCGACGGGGCGGCCGGATCGAGCCGGGCCCCCTCCACCGTCCGGAGCACGTCGACCAGCCTCCGGTCCTCCGCGTCCGTGAAGGCGCCGGCGATCATCCGGCCCAGGGAGGCGGCGTCCCCGTCGCCGCCGGCGTTCCCCGCATCGACGAAGAAGTGACGCGGGACGGCGACGTTCATGCCGAGGACAGGATGCTGCTCGCCGCCGCCCACGAGCGGCCCCGCCTCGTCCGGGAGCAGCACCGCGAGGCCGCCCCGCTCCTCCAGCGCCGCCCGCAGGGACGCCGCGAGCGCCTGAATCCGCGACTCCAACACGGGCTCGCGGGCGAGACGTTCGTCCTCGGCCGCATCCCACTCGCCGAGCTCCTCCGTGAGGCTCCGCCTGAGGTGCCCCACCGCCGCGTCCGTCCCGTCCGCCGCGCCCGCCTCGCCCGGCCCGCCGCGCGACTCCGGGATCAGCCGGAGCAGCCGCGCGTACTCGGCGGCCGTCTCCTCGTCCGCCGCGTCCGGCAGGGTTCCGGTCGTGCCGACGAGGGCGGACAGCTGAGCGCGGTCGAGGAATCCCGGCAGCGTCGGACCCGCGCCGCCGGTGTCCCAGGTCTCCCACCGGAGGAACGGTGTGCCGTCGTCGATCGCGTCCCGTGCCGCGAAGATCTCCGGCCAGGACCCCTCCGGACGCACGAGCGCCTCCAGGTCCGGGTCGGCCGGAGAGCGGGGATCGTCCGTCTCGGCGAGGTACCCGAGCCAGGCGGAGAGAACGAGAAGAGCGGCCCGGACTTCGGTGCGGGCCGGGCCGTCCGGGCCGGAGGCGAGGAGCCCGCGGAGCGTGGCCGCCGCGATCCCGGCCGCGTCCGGCCGCCCGGCGTCGACGGCCAGCTTGGCCAGTTCCGCCATCGCCCAGACCCCGCGGGACCGCAGTACGTCCGGCTCGTCCGCCGACGGGTCGGAGTACGCGATGAGGTCGCGGACGCACGCGACGATGCGCACCGGCAGCTCCTCGAACTCGGGCCCTCCCTGGCGGAGGATGTCGGACCACTGCCGCGTGAAGCTCCGCAGGCACTCGTCGACGTACTCGGGCGAACCCGTCGCCGGCGCCTCGAGCGCCCGGACCGTCGCCGCGCTGATGAAGACGTGCGCCACCTGCGGGGACAGCACCGCATCCCGTTCGACCTCGCCGATGGCCTGGAAGAGCCCGATACCGCGCGCCAGCGATCCGCGCGGAGGCGTGATCCCCCGGTCGAGCTCGGTCATCCACGCGCCGCGCACGATGTGCCCGAGCAGCTCCAGTGCACGCTCGGCGGTGTCCAGGGCGCCCGAGCGCAGGTTGGTGCCGATCGCGTCCTTGAGCGTGGCGATCTCGCGCTCGGTCTCCTCGTAGGGGGTGACCGCCTCCCGCGGTTCGACCGCGATGCTCGACTGGAGCAGCCGCACGACCCTGGCGGCGGTCGACGGGTCGAGACCGTTCGACGTGACGACCCGGAACGCGGTGTCGCCGAGGCGGGTGCGGTCGCCCGGGTGCACGTCGAGCAGGATCCGCGGCGCCGCGTAGTCGTCCACCGCCGCGCTCTCGGAGGACCCGCGCCCGATCGCTCGCAGGCCGAGCGAGCCGCTCGCCTGACGGACCGCCTTCGAGCGGATGGACCTGACCACCCGGCCGGGCTCCGGGACCGGCACGTTCAGGGTCGAGACGGCAGCGCCGAAGGGACGGGCGGACTCCTCCTGCGCCAGCAGCTCGCTCACCCCCTTGGTCGCGTCGGCGTACCGGTGCGTCACTCGGTCGAGGCGGTCGGTCAGCGTGTCGACCAGCGACGATCGCACCACCTCGTCGAGCCGGGAGGGGTGCCCGAAGAGGTGGGTGAGCCGGGACGTCGAGACCAGGAGCAGCGCGGCCGTGGCGACGAACCAGGCGAACGAGAGGATCACGCCCGTGGCGCTCGGCAGCCAGATCGACTCGAGCGCCATCACGGCGTTGGCGACCAGTCCCACCGTGACGAACCAGCTGGCGCCGATGTACGCCAGGATCCGCTTGCGGGACGTCCCGATCGCGAGGGGCGCCTCCGCGAACAGCTGCGCCGCGATGGTCAGCCCGGCGAAGCCGACCGACAGGAACGTCGTCTGCACCTGCCAGAGAGCGGCATCGGAGCCGGACACCGGGGGCAGGTGGCGGTGCACCCAGACCGGGTCGCCCACGTAGTGGAAGACGCAGAGCAGCGCCACGCTGACGATGAGGGCCACCGTCACGATGGTGACCTCGCGCCGCCACGGGCCGGCCGACCCCTTCACTTGCGGGTGAACTTCGCCGCCAGTTCCTGGGCCTTGCCCTTCACTTCCGCTTCGACCCGCTGTGCGAGCTGCTGCAACCGGCGAAGCGGGCGGATCAGGGCCGCGTGACGATGGCTCGGCTCCTCGCTCGTCTCCTCCAGCGGCACCACGAACTCGTCCTCCGCCACGGCGACCACGAACGCGGAGTCGTCGGGATTGAGGGCGATGCTCACCGGCACGGCCTCCCCGGAGTCCGGATCCACCGCGACGGCGTTGACCGCGATGTCGACATGCTCGCCGTCGTCGACTTCGACGAGGACGACGTCGGTCAGCGGCCCTCCCTCCAGCTCGAGGACGAACTCGTCCTGCGTGGGCGTCCGCTTCTCATCGTCGCTGCCGGCGGCCATGGTGGCTCCTTCGCTCCTGGGTGGGCCTGTGTCGGTGCGAACGCTACGCGCGGCGCGGACAGCGGCCAGGTCATGTGCGGCCCAATCGCGACCCGGGGACTTCACCTGCCAGGGCAGTCCCCGGGTGAGCGCAGACCCGCGCTACTCGCCCACGTCTTCTTCGTGCTTGACGGCGAGGAGGTCGACGGTCCTCAGGTCGGGGTCCCTGGCCAGCAGGGACGGCCCCACCTCGGCGAGCGCCTTCGGGATGGCCCCGTCCAGGTGCGCCTGCCGCGCGGCCTGGTCGGCGAAGCTGTCGAAGATGCCGAAGTGCGTGTCGTCGAGCTGGAACGCGTACCACGTGCGGGTGCCGGGTTCGAGGTCGACCAGGGTCTTGCCGCCGATCAGGAACTCCTTGAGTTCTGCGGCCTTGTCGGGCTTCGCTTCGAGCAGCGCGAGTACACCGAGTGTGAGGTCCATGTGATTCTCTCCTTCGTGGACGGAGCGCCCCATTCGGGCGCCCGGTCAGAGGAGCAGGTCGAAGACGCGGGTGGCCTGTTCCCAGTGGCGGGTCTGCGGGTTCTTGATCTTCTCGTCCAGGATCCGGAACGTCCGGGCCAGCGCCACACCGAGGCCGCCCGCGATCTGCGGCAGCCTCTCCTGCGTCTCGTCGCTGTAGGCGAGATCGAGCGGAGGTCGCCTCGTCACCTGTTCGAGGATGGCATCCAGCGACACGTCCTCGTCGATCGACTCGAACGCGTGGATGGACTCCTGCAGACCTTTGGTGATCGGCAGGTCCTGGGGCTCGACGACGTCGCGGCCGTTGGCCTTCGCGTTCGCCACGCCGCGCAGCAGCAGGTCGTAGATCTTGTCGTTGACGAACTCGTCGAACCGTCGCAGGTCGTCCTTGTCCACGTCGAGACTGGCGGCTTGGCGGAAGAAGCGTTCGAACTTGGCGATACCGAAGAGTTCCATGATGTCCGTGCTCCCGTTGTGCTGGAAGTATCCCGTGGGGATGGCACAACGCTGTCACCGTACTCCGGCCGCATCATAAGTCGAGGCCGGGGTTCCGGCGGATGGCACCCCCTTGTCTCTCAGCCGGGTCCGCGTAGCGTGACCGGACATCCGGAGACAGGACCCTCCGGCGAGGAGGAGATCATGGGCATCGACGACAAGTTCGACGCGAAGGGCGACAAGCTGAAGGGCAAGGTCGACGAGGTGATCGGCAAGGTCACCGACGACGAGTCGCGGGTGGTGAAAGGCAAGGCGGAGCAGGCGGAGGGGAGCATCAAGGACACGGTGGCCGACGCCAAAGCGCACCTGAAGGACACGATGGACACGTCTCACGACGACCGCCGGGACGACGCGGACAGGCTCTGAGCGCGCACGCCCTCACGCGGCCGGTGGGCCGGACGCCGCCGCCCGGCCCGCTTCCGCGCGAGCGGACCGGTCAGACGTCCTCCGCCGCCTGACGCGGGAGCAGCGGGACGGCGAGCAGGCACGCTCCGACCAGGCAGAGGATGACGACCAGCGTCAGGGTCATGGCCTGAACACCGCCCTGCGCGACCGAGCCGAGGAACAGGCTGGTCACCACGGCCGACCCCACGCCGTTGGCGACCTGCTGCACCGCGGTCAGCGAGCCGCTGGCCGCCCCCGCCTCGTGCGGTTCGACGTCGCCGAGCGCCGTGTTGAAGATCGTGCTGAAGCAGATGCCCGCGCCCAGACCGATGATCAGGGTCGCGATCGCGTTCTGCCACCACTGGACGCCCGAACCCGCGACATTCACGACGACGAGCATCGCCGCCGTTCCGACGATCGTCGTCAGGAGGCCGGCCACGACCATCCTGCGACCCAGCCTCCCGAGCAGGGCGGCGCTGACACCGGAGCCGCCGATGATGCCGAGCGTGAGCGGGATGAGGCTGAGCGAGGTCTGCGTCGGCGAGTAGTGCAGCGAGAGCTGGAGGTAGAGCGAGATCACGTACATCAGCCCGCTGAAGCCCGCGAACACCAGCAGCCCCATGACGAGCCCCGAGCTGAAGCCGCGGTTCGCCAGCAGGCTCCGCGCGAGCAGCGGCTGCTCGCTGCGCGCCTGACGCCACGCGAACGCGCCGAACACGACGACGCCGAGGACCACGCTCGCGATCGGCAGCGCCGACCAGCCGTCGGTGGAGCCCGTGATCAGGCCGAACAGGATGCCGAACAGCGACAGCGCGAGCAGCACGCTCCCCCACGCGTCGATCCGGGTGTCGCGCTGGGCGGGGACCGTCGGCAGGTACTTCACGGCCAGCGCGAAGGCGATGCCGCCGAGGACGATGTTGATCAGGAAGATCGGCCGCCACTGGAGTCCGAAGAGGTCTGCGTCGATGAGCACGCCGCCCAGCAGCGGACCGCCCACGGCGAAGACGCCGAGCATCGGCGCGAACACGCTGAACGCCTTCTGCAGCGCCGCCTTCGGGAAGGTCGCCGTCATGATGGCCATGCCCTGCGGGATGAGCAGCGCGCCGAAGACGCCCTGGGCGGCGCGCGCGACGATCAGCAGGGCCGGGTCGAGCGCCAGCCCGGCGGCCGCGGAGGCGAGCACGAAGCCGGCCATGCCGATCAGGAACGTGCGGCGCTGCCCGAAGCGGTCGCCGATCCGGCCGCCGAGCACCAGGAGTGAGCCGAGCGCGAGCGCGTACGCGGCGCCCAGCCACTTGATCAGGCTGGCGTCGGCGTGGAGGTCGGCGACCACGCTCGGTGCGGCGACGTTGGTGATCGTCGAGTCGATGAGGTCCATCGCGTCGGCGAGCAGCACGACGATGAGGGTCAGCCAGATCTGCGCCGGGCGGAGCGTCCGGGGTGCAGCGGCGACGGGGGCGGTCGTTGTCATCAGTTCTCCTTGTTCGTCGAGCAGCGTAACGAACATGTTCGTTACGATCAAGTTCGTTGCGAACGTGTTCGTGATATGCTCACGCCATGACACCCTCCGCCGCCCCCGCAAGCCGCCGGGAACGCCCCGCGAAGCCGGCCCTCACGAAGGAGGGCATCATCGACGCGGCGATGGCGATCGTCACCGACCCCGACGGGCCGAACCTGACCCTCCGGCGCCTGGCGGAGCAGCTCGACACCGGCCCCGCGTCGCTCTACGTCTACATCCGCAACATCACCGAGCTGAACGCGCTGCTGCTCGACCGCCTCCTCGCCGACCTCGACGTGAGCTGGTCGCCCTCCGAGCCGTGGCGGCCCCGCCTCCACCGGGCGCTCCTCGACTACTCGGTCCTGCTCGCCCGGTACCCGGCCCTCGCCCGGACGGCGCTGCTGGTCTGGCCGGACGGCCCGAGCTACCTCGACCTGCTCGAACTCCTGATGCGCCTGCTCGAGAAGGCGGGGGTGGAGGATGCGGTGGCTGTGCGGTCCGTCGACCTGCTGCTCCAGTTCGCCACCGCGTCCGCCGTCGAGTGGAGCGGCCGCTCGCAGGCCGGCGAGCAGGACCTCGACGACCTCGGAGCGACCCTCGCCGCGGCGGACGGCACCCGGCATCCCACCCTCGTGCGGGTCGGCGCGGACGCCTTCCTCAGCGGCGACCCCGACGAGCGCCACGGCTGGGTGATCGACGCGCTCCTCGACGGCGTGCTCGCCGCCCGCCGGCCGTGACCGCGGACGCAACGCCCGCCTCCACCCGGAAAGGACCGCTCATGAACGAGACAGCAGCCGGCCACGACGACCGCGACGTGGCGGAGGCCGTCACCGCGATGCTCGACGCCTACCGCGACGCGTGGAACGCCGGCGACGCCGACGCCTTTGGAGACCTGTTCACCGCGGACGCCACCTACGTCATCTTCCTCGGCGACGCGCTGCTCGGCCGCGACGCCATCCGCGAGAACCACCGCGACGTGTTCACGAAGTGGCAGGCGGGCACCACGCTCGCGGTGCGCCCGGTCAGCATCAACCGGCTGTCCGACACCGTCATCAGCGTCCTGACCGTCGGCGGCATCGACACCGACCCGGCGGCGATCACCATCGACAAGTTCCAGACCTTCACGCTGGTGCGCGGCGACTCCGGCTGGAAGATCGCCGCCTTCCACAACACGAGCATGGCCGCCTGGAACCTCGACCGGTACAACCGGGCGGACTGAAACGACCGGACGCGGCCGGCGCCGTCACAGCCAGTCGTGCTCGCGCGCGTAGCGGGCGGCGTCGTGCCGGGTCGCGGTCTGGGTCTTCTGCATGGCGTTGGAGAGGTAGTTGCGCACGGTGCCGGGGGCCAGATGGAGTCGCCGTGCGATCTCCACGACCGCATAGCCCTCGCTCGTCTCACGAAGCACGTCGAGTTCTCGTTCGGTGAGCGGGCAGTCGTCGGCCAGGGCGAGCGCAGCGATGCCGGGGTCGATCCATCGCTGCCGTTTCGCGACGGTACGGATGACGTCGGCGATGAGCTGAGGGTCGGCCGCCTTGCTGAGGAAACCGAGCACCCCGGCCTTCAGCGCCCTACGGAGAACCCCCGCCTTGGCGTGCCTGGTCAAGAGCACGATGATCTGGCCGGGGTCGTCGCGGCGGATCTCCACGGCGGACTGCAATCCGTCCATGGTGGGCATGTCGAGGTCCATGACGACCACGTCGGGGCGGTGCTCCCGCGTCATCCGGACGGCCTCGGAACCGTCCGCGGCCTGGGCGACGACGGCGATGTCGCCATCGAGCGGCAGGAGGGCGGCGAGAGCGGACCGGATGAGCTGTTCGTCGTCCGCGAGAAGGACGGTCACCGGCCGGGTGCTCATCGATCGCTCCCGCTCGTGGATGCGGTCGGGACCGGATGCGCGGACGGTGCGGTGGCGGTCGTCCGGAAGCTCCCGGATTCGCGGGCGACGTCGAGTTTCCCACCGCCCTCCTCCACGCGGCGGCGGAGGGTGTCCAGGCCGCCCAGCGCCGGTACCGGGCCCGTCCCGGCGCCGTCGTTGACGATCTCGATGCGGTGCGTGTCGACTGTGATCGTCGCGTGGGTGCTGTTGGAATGCCGCAGGATGTTCGTCGTGGTCTCGCGCAACACCTGCGCGAGCAGAGCACTCCCGGAATCGGCTGCAGGGTTGATCGTGGTGACGGTCACCGCGATCCCGGCGGCTTCGAGGAGGTTCTTGGCGTTCTCCAGCTCCGACGCGATGTTCAGGCGGCGCTGCGCGTGGACGAGGTCCTGCGTGCGGGCGATCGTCTCGCCGATGAGGCGCTGCACCTCATCGAGTTCGCGTGCCGCTGCGGCCGGGTCCGAATCGGTGAGCCGGCGTGCGAGAGCCGTCTTGAGCTTGATGACGTGGAGCGTGTGGCCCTGGATGTCGTGGAGATCCCCGGCGAAGCGGACCCGTTCACGAGCCACGGCGAGCTCGGCTTCGGCCTCCTTCGCACGTTCCAGGGACAGAAGGATAACGGCGTATCGCTCGACTAGCGCCAGGACCAGGTAGATGAACGCCGTCAGGGCCACGGGGATCAGCAGGTACTTCACCGCGCCGGCCGGAGTGAACGGCGACGCGATGAAGGCCAGCGCACCGATCGCCGCCGCGACGGCGCACAGGCCGACGACCGCGATCCCGCGGCGTCGGGGCAACCGCGGCAGCACCATCGCTCCGGCCAGCGAGAACGCGAACACCGCCATCGGACTCCCCAGGAAGACGGCGTTCACCCCCCAGCTCGCCGCGGACGCCACCAGCGCGAGGATGCTCCCATCCGGGTACCCTTCCGGGGTCCACCTCCGCAGCAGCAACACCGGCGTGAGCAGACCGAGCGCGACGACCACGCCGTCCCACCACGAGGTGGAGGTCACGGCCACCCCCAGCAGCCCCAGAGGGACCACGGCGACAGCGACGGTGAGGATCGTCGCGTGGCGGATCCGCCGACGAGCACTGGATCCCGTCAGCGGACGGCCCGCCTGCGTCGACTCATCAATGCGCCCATCCTAGGCGGCGTTCTCACGCTTCTTGATCAGGGCGCCGAGCGCCAGCGAACCCAGCAGAGCGGCCGCCTCGATGCCGAAGACGAGGAAGCCGATCCAGTCGTGCTGGGCGACCCACGACTGCCAGTCCTCGGGAAGGAACCGGAGCACGTTGGGGTTGTTGCGGCTGGTCAGCAGCAGGAACGAGCTGGGGACGCCGACCGCGACGATGGCGATGAGAATGCCTCTGAGAACCTTCATGCCTCGAGCCTCGCCGGGAGTCGCCGGGGAGAGTAGTGACGCCGTGTCACATCCTCCGGTGACGTGACGGCCCTGACGCCGCCGGACGAGCGCGGATGGGATGGAAGCATGAATCCCGTCATCGAGCTCGATCGGCTCTCCGTGCGCTACGGCGGCTACCCCGCCGTGCGCGACGTGTCGTTGCAGGTGTTGCCCGGCGAGTTGTACGCCCTGCTCGGCACCAACGGAGCCGGCAAGACCTCCACCCTCGAAACGATCGAAGGGCATCGCAGCGCCGACGGAGGGTCCGTCCGCGTCTTCGGAGAGGACCCGGCGCGCCGGCGCGCGGTGCGCCCCCGCACGGGGATCATGCTCCAGAACGGCGGCTTCTCGCCCGACCTGGACGTCCGCGAGTCCCTCGAACTGTTCGGCGCCCTCAGCGGCCGGAAGGATGACGGCCAGAGGGTGCTCGACGTCGTGGGTCTCGGGCATCGCGCACGGGTGCGGGTCGCGCAGCTCTCCGGCGGAGAGCAACGACGCCTCGACTTCGCCACTGCGATCTGGGGAACGCCCGAGCTGATCGTGCTCGACGAACCCACCACCGGGCTCGACGTCAACGCCCGCGACGACCTGTGGGCCGTGGTCGGCGCCCTCCGAAGCGAGGGGACCACCTTCCTGCTCACCACGCACTATCTCGAAGAGGCGCAGGAGTACGCCGACCGCATCGGGGTGATGCAGCAGGGGCGGCTGCGCCTGGAGGGCACCGTCGCCGACATCACCAGCACGCTGCCCGGGCGCATCTCCTTCCGCCTGACCCCGGGCGTATCGGCCCCGGCCCAGGCCGAGCGGATGCCCGACGGCGGCTTCACCATCACCACCGCCCGCATGCAGAACGACCTGCACGCGCTCCTGGGGTGGGCGGACGTGAACGCCGTGCAGCTGCACGCACTGGAGGCCGGGTCGCCCCGGCTCGACGACGTCCTCCGCTCGATCGCCGACGACCAGCCCGACCGATCCGAGGAGGAACGATGACCGTCGCCATCGCCGCGAGCGAACTGAAACAGATCATCCGCAACAAGTCCGTCCTCATCAGCGCGACCGCGATCCCTCTCGGGACGAGCGCGCTGCTGATCCTCGGACGCGACAGCTACCGGGACTTCCCCGCCGGGCTCGGCTTCGCCGTCGCAGCCATGATGACCTCGATCGCAGCGCTCGGACTCTACGTAACCGCCGTGACCACCCTCGCAGCCCGGCGCCAGACCCTGTTCCTGAAGCGCCTCCGGTCGACGGCCGCCGGCGACACCGGCATCCTCACCGGGCTCCTCGCCCCGCCGGTGCTGATCAGCGCCGTCCAGGTGGTCATCGTGCTCGGCGTCCTCGCTTCGATCACCGAGGGCCCCGCGAACCCCCTCCTGCTCGCCCTGTCCGGCGTGCTCCTGATCGCCCTCATGCTCGCCCTCGCGCTCGCCACGGTCGGCGTGACCCGCTCCCCCGAGCACGCCCAGGTCACCACCCTCCCGATCACCCTCGGCGCGATCGCGCTCGCGATGTGGATCGGGCTCACCAGCGCAGACTCACTCCCACTGCTGAAGGCGCTGCTGCCCACGGGAGCAACGACCCGGCTCAGCATCAACGCCTGGAACGGCGGAGCCCCCGTGGAGCAGAACCTGCTCCTTCTGCTGCCGACGCTGGGATGGATCGCCGCCGCGCTCGTCATGACGAAGATCACCTTCCACTGGGAGCCACGACGCTGACGCACCGGCGCCGTCCCGCAGGACGGCCACGCACGCGCGATCACCACGGATCGCGATCCCCGCGGATAAGGACAGAAAGAGACCATGGTCACCACCACAACCACCGCCACCACTCGGGACACCAGACGGGTCGGCTGGCCGGAGCTGATAACGGCCGGGATCAGCGCCCTCGTGCTCTACCTCGTGGGAGGCCTCGGCGTCTACCTCCTCGATCTGCCTGCCGAGGCGGCCGGCATCGCTCAGTTCGGCCTGTCTGCCATCGTCCCCGCCCTGGCGTTTCTCGCCGCCCTCTTCGTCCGCCGCCTGCCGGTGGGTGCCTTCGGGTTCCGCCGGGTCCGTCCGATCTGGTTGCTCGTCGCGGTCGCCGTGGGCCTGGCGGCGATGACTCTCGCCTCGCTGCTCTCGATCTTCGTCCTGACCCCGATGTTCCCGCACGACGACACCCAGGCCGAGTATCACGCCGCCATCACCGGCGCTCTTCCCGCATTCGTCGTCACCCTCCTGCTTGGCGGCATCCTCGAGCCGATAGGCGAGGAGCTGCTCTTCCGCGGGGTGCTCGCGAGCTTCCTGCGCCGCTGGGGACCGTGGGCCATGATCATCGGCACCACGCTGGTGTTCGCCCTGGCGCACGGATTCAACGTGGTGTTCTTCTCCGCCGTGTTCATGTCGGTCGGCAGCACGTACCTCTACTGGCGCACCGGGTCGATCTGGCCCAGCCTGATCGTCCACTGCACCTACAACTCCTCCTCCCTGCTGCTGCAGGGACTCGGGTTCTGACGCCGGCGCCCCGGGGCCGGCGCTGCACGTCGCGGCCCCGGGGCGCTGGATCAGTTGAGTGCGAAGACCTGGGCCGGGGCCCCGTTGCACACCCAGATGCGCAGCAGCGTCCCGTTCGCCGTCGCGCCGTTCGGCGAGTCGAGGCAGTATCCGGATACCGGGTTCAGCAGCGAGCCGTTGGCCTGCGGCACCCAGTGCTGGCCGCCGACGCCGTTGCAGTCGTGCAGCTGCACACCGGCTCCCATCGTCGTCGAGTTGTCGATGACGTCGAGGCAGCGCCCGATCGTGCGGACCGACTGGTCGGCCGGCGTGTACGTCCACTGCTGGTCGCGTGCCTCCGCCCGGCCGCCCGGAGCGCCCGTGACGATGTTCTGGCAGGTCCAGAGCTGCACGCGCTGGTTGTTCACATCCAGGTCGTCGCCCGCGACGTCGACGCACTTCGATGCGGCTCCGGCCACCGGGTAGAGGATGGGCGTGGTCACCGTGAACTTCTGCGCGGCGGCGCCGTTGCAGGTCCAGATGCGCAGCGGCGTGCCGTTGGCGGTGTTGCCGTTGGGCGCGTCCAGGCAGAGGCCCGAAGCCGGGTTCTTGATGGAGCCGTCGGCCTGCGGGATCCACTGCTGGCCGCCGACGCCGTTGCAGTCGTAGAGCTCGACGCCCGTCCCTGGCGTTGTCACGTTGCCGTCCACGTCGAGGCAGCGGCCCAGCGTGTTCAGCGTCCCCTCGCGGAGGGCGCTCCCGGCCCAGTGCTGGTCGGCGGCGAGCGCCTTGCAGTCCCACAGCTGGACCGTCGCCAGGTTGCCTCCGACATCGTCCCCGGCGACGTCGACGCACTTGCCGCCCGGGCCGACGATGGTCCGGCCGGGGCCGCCTCCGGTGCTCTCGCCCTGGTAGTTCTGGGCGAAGATGTTGGCCTGGACGGCGTTCTCGGTGGCGTCGCTCGCGTACCCGGAGGTCATCACGCCCTCGAAGAACGACTGGGTGCCGCGGTTGGAGTTGTCGCCGCCTGCTCCGAGGCCGATCGAGCCTTCGAGCTTCATCGGTTTCCAGCTGCTGCCGAAGCGGTCCACGCCGTCGGGCAGTGCCCCGTTGTACCAGGTGGAGAGGCTCCCGGACTGCGCGTTGCCGCCCTTCAGGGCGAAGGTGTCGACGCCGTTGTTCTTGAGCACCGCCGTCACGAACTTCGAGGCGTTGCCCTGGTTGGGCGTCCACACGGCGGTCTTGCCCTGGAACACACCCTCCTCCAGGTCGGCCTGCACCCAGGGGCCGTGCCCGGTGGCGCCGTTCGCGCCCAGGGTGGACAGGTTGAGCGTGTCCATGTGCCCGGCGCCGGTGTCGACGGTGTCGGTCTCCACGTTGCCGAAGTCGGAACAGCAGGCGCTGTTGACGTTGGTGCCGCTGGCCACCTCGTACATCGACTCCGGGTTGGCGCCGCGGGCCGTGCCCGTGGTCACCGTGCTGGAGCGCCGGTAGGCGACGCCGGGCGGCAGGTAGAGCCCGTAGGCCTTGCTGCCGCCGATCGTGATGGGCAGTGCGCCGGCATCGGCGGGAGCGTTCGCCGCGCCCTGCTCGCCGGCGGGCGCCGGCGTGAGGTCGTTGTGGTTCGGCGACTGGTCGTACAGGACGGGGATGACGCAGGTGGTCCCCGCGCAGAACGAGTCCTGCTGGCTCGCGTCGGCGTACCCGCCCGCGGAGAGCACGCCGATCGTGCGCGTGGCCCCGTCGGAGGCACGCTTCACCTGGTACAGCGGCCCGTTGTAGGAGGCGTAGAGCGCGCGCGCCGGGCTGTACGCGGCGACGCAGGGCGTCCCTCCTGCGGCGTAGATGTCGCACGGGCCGTTCCCGGCGGCCGAGGCCGGTGGCGGCCCGGCGAGGGGCGAGAAGACGAGGGCGAGAAGAAGGGTGAAGAGGCCGAGCGCAGCGGCGAGGGCGCGCTTGCCGGTCGGTGTCGAGGCGACGTGCATGGTCCATCCTTTCCAGCGTCATTGCGTGAGGTGGTGCATCGTTGAAGCACGCCAGCCGCGTGGCGGCGAGGATGTGCTTTAACGATTAAACAGGAGTGTAGGGCAGCCCGGCATCAGGGGGAAGGGGCGGAATGACGGAGGCGACCAGAGGCTCAGGAGGTCACGCGCTCGCGCCCGAGGCGACCGGCACGAGCACCGCGTCGTCTTCGGTCGCATCCGGCCCCGCGCAGCCGCACGACTGCCGGAGGACCAGGTCGACGGCGACCTCGTGGCGCTGCCAGCCGTCGACGCCCGCCATGATCTGGAACAGGCGCTCGCTCGCGAGGCGAGCGAGGCGCTGCGCGGGCACGCGGACGGTCGTGATGCTCGGCGTGGTCACGCGCGCGAGGCCGAAGTCGTCGAAGCCGACGATCGCCATGGTGCCCGGCACGTCGATCCGCGCGCTCCGCAGCGTCGTCAGAGCGCCGAACGCCATGTCGTCGTTGGCGGCGACCACGCCGTCGAACCGGGAGATCCCGTCGGCGAGCTCGCGGATCGCACTGACGCCGGACTGCTCGCTCAGGTCCCCCTCCACCACCAGGGCGGCACCCTCCACGCCGTGCGCGCGCACCGCATCCAGGAACCCGTCGCGCCGGTCGGCGCCCGTCTGGTGGTCGAGCGGCCCGGAGAGGTGCACGAGCCGCCGCCGGCCGTGCACGGTGATGAGGTGCTCGGTGATGGCGCGGGAGGCCGCCCGGTCGTCGATACCGACGGTGACGGCGGTCGGCAGGTACGGGAAGTTGCCGATCATCACCACGGGGAGCCCACTCGCGATCAGGCGCTCGACCGTCGGGTCGTCGATCGCCGCACTGGTGAGGATGGCGCCGTCGGCACTGTTGGACCGCATGACGCGCTCGTACGCGGCGAGGCCGTGCTCGTTGTCCGGGTTGGTCGAGATGAGGAGCTGCACGTCCTTCTCGTTGGCGACCGACGAGGTGCCCTCCAGCACGAGCATGAAGTAGCTGTGCCCGAAGACATGGGTCGCGGTCGTCGGGACGATCAGCGCGATGGTGCCGGCGTGCTGGCTGCGGAGGGCGCGTGCGGCCGAGCTGGGCACGTAGCCGAGCTCTTGCGCGGCATCGAGGACCGCCTTGCGGGTCTCGTCACCGATCCGGGGCTTGCCCGCGAGGGCCATCGACACGGCCGAGGGGGTGATGCCCACTTTGTCGGCGATGTCGCGCAGGGTGACACGCCGTGTGCCGGGCGGCTGTGACATGTCCGGTCCCTCCCGTGAGCGTGTCTCCTCTGCGATCCTTAACGTAGCTCATGCGGCATCCGCGCTCCCGGTGACGATCGCTCGGATCGTGCCCGCGTCGAGCTTCGGCCTCCTGTCCTCGGTGCAGAGCCCGTTGGCCTCCTGGAGGGTGTCCGTCAGCTGCGTGTAGCAGGTGCCGGCGAGGACCGTGCTCGCCTGGAGCGCCCGGTACAGGGCGCGCAGCCGGTGCTCGAACTGATCGGCCGACTCCGCGGTCGAGTAGCCCCAGCTGTCCTCCGCCGATGCCGCGGCGTCCGGGACGAACTCGATGCCGCCGAACTCCGTCAGCATCAGCGGGGCGTCCTCCCGCAGCGTCGTGGTGAGCACCATCGCCCGCCCGCACGGTCCGATGCCCGTCCGGAGGGCGTCGCGCGCCGCGGCGTCGAGGTAGCGCGCCCGCACGGCGTCCGGGTCGGCGTCGTAGTCGTGCACCGTGAGGAGGTCGGACTCCAGGTGCTCCCAGCCGTCGTTGGTGATGACGGGTCGGGTCGGGTCGAGCGCCCGGGTGAGCTGCGCCAGGCCGCTGGCGAAGGCGCGCTGGGCCGGCGAGTGGGAGACGTCCTGGATGCCCCAGCTCTCGTTCATCGGCACCCAGGTGACGACGCACGGGTGGGAGCGGTCGCGGTCGATCGCGCGCATCCACTCCCGCGTCAGCCGCTCCACCGCGGTGGCGGAGAACACGTACGCCGCCGGGGTCTCCGCCCACACCAGGAGCCCGAGCCGGTCCGCCCAGTACAGGAACCGGGGGTCCTCGATCTTCTGGTGCACCCGCGCCGCGTTGAAGCCGAGCGACTGGATCAGCTCCACCTCTGCGCGGAGCGCCTCCTCCCCCGGCGCGGCCAGGTGCGTCTCGGGCCAGTAGCCCTGGCTGAGCACCGAGCGCAGCACGAGCGGGCGGTCGTTGAGGAGGAAGCTGCCGTCGCGCACGGACACCGAGCGGAGGCCGAGGTAGCTGGAGACGGTGTCCGGCACCCCGTCGGCCGGCTCGACCGTGACGAGCGCGTCGATGAGCGTCGGTGATTCGGGCGACCAGAGGATGCGCTCGCGGTCCTGCCCGTTGCCCAGCCGCGGGATGGTGACGGTGCCGGTCGGGCGCTGCGTGCCGACGGCGGCGTCGAGGTCGGCGATCGTGTCGTCGCCGTGCAGCAGCCGGATGCGCAGGCGCGTGCCGGGCGCGGGCGGCCGGTTGAGGTTCACCTCGTAGCGGACCAGCCCGGCGGGGATGTCCGGCGTCAGGTGCAGCTGCTCGACGAACAGCGCGGGGGTGGCCTCCAGCCAGACCTGCTGCCAGATCCCGGTGGTGCGCCGGTACCAGATGATGTGCGCGTCCTCCTGCCAGTCCTGTTTGCCCCGCGGCTGCTCCACGTCGGCGGCGCGGTCCTCGGCGCGGACGACGACGCTCTGGGTGGCGCCCTCGACGAGCGCCGTCGTGATGTCGAACGAGAACGGGATGTGGCCGCCCTCGTGGGTGCCCACCAGCGCGCCGTTGACCCAGACGCTCGCGCGGTAGTCCACCGCCCCGAAGTGCAGGTGGAGCAGCGGTCGCTCGGCGTCGAATCCGGAGGCCAGGACCTCCTCCCAGGTCACATCGCGCTGGTACCAGACGATGTCGTGGATGCGGTCGTCGCCGATGCCGGAAGCCGGGCTCTCCGGCGGGAAGGGCACCGTGATGCGGCGGCCCAGGCGGTGGCCGGCGGCGGACCAGCCGTCGCGCTCCCCGGCGTCCTCGTCGTCGTGGGCGAACCCCCACGTCCCGCCGAGCTCGGCCCAGGCGGAGCGGAGGAGCTGCGGGCGCGGCCGCGCGACGGCCAGGGTGCTGGCGCGGGGCGGCTCCCGGAGGACGTCCGTGCCGATCATGGTGTCGGTGCCGATCATGCTCACATCCCTTCGGAGAGCGCGGCGGCCTCGCGCGGGAACACGTCCGCCGCTTCGGTGGGCGTGCGCCGGAGCGAGCCGTCCTCGTTCTCGGTGAGGTCGAGCAGTCCCATGCGCCGGAGGAACGGCGTGACACCGGCCGCCGGGTCGGCGAACGTCTCGGCGGTCGCATCGTGCGACGTCTCCGGGTGCAGCACGAACTCCTCCACGTTCCGCCCGCCCGACGCGAACGACCAGTCCACGAAGTCGAGCAGGGGCCACCAGGTGAGGCCGCGGACGTCGACGCCGTCGCCGTGCAGCGAGCGCACGGTCGCGGTCGCCGCCTCCAGCCAGTCGCGCCGGACCTGCTGCGTGCCCTCGATGCTGGTCTCGGTGACGAGCATCGGCATCCCGTACCGCTCCTGCCAGCGCAGCAGCACCTCGCGGAGCCCGCCGGCCCAGCGGTTGGCGGTCACCTGGCGGGTGATGCCGTCGACCTCTTCGAGGATGCGCGGGGTGAGGTCGGGATAGTAGTTCACGCCGAGCAGGTCGATCGCCGGTGCGCCCGCGCGCAGCTCCGCCAGGCGCTCCGGCGTCGCGCCGTTCGCCGCGAGCCAGTCGTGCGACGGGTGTCCGGCGTCCACCTTCCCCAGGATGAGGTCGGTCGGCAGCGTCGAGAGGGAGCGCAGCAGCTCCACCTCGTCGCGGAGGCTCTCGTCGGCGGTCTCGTAGAGCTGGGACGCCTCCACGTGCACGACGACCGCCGCGGGATTCGCCTCCCGGATGGCCGCGATGGAGCGCTGGACGCCGCGCGCGATGCCGACGGCGACGGTCGTCCAGCCGTCCCAACCGGTCAGCGCCGGCGGCCAGACGCCGCGGAGGCCGCAGAACGAGGTCGTCGTGATCGGCTCGTTGAGCGGGGTGATGTGGTCGACGGTGCCGCGGTAGCGTTCGGCGAACGCCCCGGCGAAGTCGGCGAGCGCGTCCGGGAAGCCGGGGTCGGCGAACGAGCCGGCGAGCCAGGTCGGCGTTCCGTAGTGCACCAGGTCGGCGATCACGGTGAGGCCGAGCTCGTTCACGGCCACGTCGATCCGCTCGTCGAGCGCGCTCCAGTCGAACCGGCCGGGAGCGACGTGGACCAGCGGCCAGCTGACCCCGTAGCGCAGGCCGGTCGCGCCCAGGCGCGCGGCGGCGGCCAGGTCCTCCCGCCAGTTCTGGTCGTGGCCGGTGAGCGCGAACTCGTTGAGCGGCCCCATCGTGGAGCCCGGCGCCGGATAGACGCAGGTGTCCTCGATGCCGATGAGCCAGCGCAGCTGGTCGCGGGGGAAGCCTTCGATGGAGGTGGTCACTTGAGTCCTGTCGTTGCGACGCCCGCGACGAAGTAGCGCTGGGCGAGGAAGAATGCGATCGCGATGGGGAGCAGCGAGATCACTGCGCCCGCCATCAGGACGGCGTGGTCGGTGACGTGCTGGCCGCCGAAGAGGGCGAGGCCGGCCGGGAGCGTGCGCATCTCCGGCGAGCTGGTGACGACCAGCGGCCAGAGGAGGTCGTTCCAGAGCGCCGTGAAGTTCAGCACCGCGACCGTCGCGATCGCCGGCTTCGCCAGCGGCAGGATGACCTGCCAGTAGATGCGGAAGTGCCCGGCGCCGTCGATCCTGGCCGCCTCGTCGAGCTCCCGCGGGATGGAGATGAAGAACTGCCGGAACAGGAAGATCCCGAACGCGCTCGTCGCACGCGGGATGATCAGCCCCTGGTAGGTGTTCAGCCATTGCAGGTTGAACAGCTCGACGAACACCGGGATGAGCGTCACCTGGAACGGCACCATCAGGGTCAGCAGCACGAGCCAGAAGGCGAGGTTGCGGCCGCGGAAGTCCATCCGGGCGAGCGCGTAGGCCGCCATCGAGTCGAACAGCAGCGTGAGCAGCGTCGTGACCCCGGCGAAGACGATGGTGTTGAACAGGAGCAGCAGGAACGGCAGCTGCTCCCAGATGCCCTGGTAGCCGTGCAGCGTCCACTCCGTGGGCAGGAGGCTCGCGGGGTTGCCGAAGAGGTCGCGCTCGGTGCGGAACGAGGTGGACAGCATCCAGAGGAAGGGCACGAGGGCGAGGACCAGGCCGATGCCGACGAACACCCAGCGCGAGACCGCGCCGAGGGTGGAGGAGGTGTGCGGGCGCCGCGCCGGGCGCCCGGCGGCCGTGCGCGTGGGCCGGCGGAGGGTGTCAGTCGACATCGTTGTACCTGAAGATCCTGAGTTGGAGGGCGGAGATGACCACGATCACCAGGAACAGGGCCCACGAGATCGCGGCGGCGTAGCCGGTCTGGAAGTTCACGAAGCCCTCGCGGAAGAGCATGGTCACCAGGGTGTCCGTCGAGAACAGCGGGCCGCCTCCCGTCATCACGTAGACGAGGTCGAACAGCTGGAACGACTGGATGGTCATGATGAGCGTCGCGAAGAGCAGCGTCGGGCGCAGCGCCGGCAGGGTGATGTAGCGCAGCAGGGCCCAGGAGCCTGCGCCGTCGAGGCGGGCCGCCTCGTAGCGCTCGGCCGGGATGCCCTTGAGGCCCGCGATGAGGATGATCATCACGAAGCCGGCGTTCTTCCACACGTTGACGAAGACGATCGTGGGGAGCGCCAGCGCGGGCGACTGCAGGAAGCCGATGTTCCCCCAGCCCAACGCCGACGTGAGCGCGCCGGCCAGCCCGATGTCCGGGTCGAGCAGGAACCGCCAGACCAAACCGATCGACGTCAGCGAGACGACGGTCGGGAAGAAGAACGCCGAGCGGATGATCCGGTTGCCGAGGCCGTCGCGGACGAGGGCGAGCGCCAGGGCGAGTCCGAGGATGACGATGCCGACGACCGAGAAGACCGTGATCTCGATCGTGTGCAGCAGGGCGCCCCAGAACTTCGGGTCCTGGGTGAGCTTCAGGTAGTTTCCGAAGCCCACGAACGGCTGGTCGTCGGCCCCGATCGTCCAGTCGTGGAGGCTGTACCAGAACGACACGAGGATCGGCCACAGCACGAACACCCCGAGGATGAGGAAGCTCGGTGCGAGGAAGAGGAGTGCGGGGGTGGGGCGGAACCGGCGGCGCCGCCGCGGCTCCGCCCCGGACCCGGTCCGGGAGCCGGCCTGCGGCTCCCGGACCTTCGTGAGGACGGTCATTTGGCGGAGCAGCCCGTCAGGTCGTCGATCGTGGAGGACGCCTTCTGCGTGCCGTCGGCCACCGGCGTGCCGCGGGTCAGGCCGCCGATCAGCGGCACGTAGGCGTCGCTGTCGACCTTCGTCGCGTTGGGCACCTGCGGAAGGTAGAGCCGCGAGCCGGGCACCTGCGAGGAGAACACCGAGACGACCGGGTCGGCCTTGAGGGCCGGGTCGTCCGCCAGGTCGGTGCGCAGCGACGGGAATCCGGTCGACAGCGAGAACTTCTTCTGCGCGGTCTTGCCGGTCCAGTAGGCGAGGAACTGCTGCGCCTCCTGCGGGTGCTTGCTCTTCGACGAGATGGCGAGGGGCGCGGTCGAACCGAGCGTCACCGGCTTCCCGGCGCTGTCGAGCGGCACCGGGATGATGCCCAGGTCGATGCCCGCCTTCTTGTAGCCGGGCGCGGCCCACGGACCGTTGATCTCCATCGCGGCCTTGCCCGCGGAGAAGATCGCGTCGGCCTCGGCGCCGGTGAGGCCGACCGGGGAGATCTTGTCGTTGACGACGAGGTCCACCCACGGCTTCAGGCTGTTCTGGCCCTTCTGGCTGTCGAGAACGCTGCAGTTCTTGCTGTCGACGATGTCGCCGCCTTCCAGCCACTGCAGCACGGGCCACATCTGGATGGTGTTGTTGTCGGCGAGGACGAGGCCGTACGTGCCGTCCTTGGTCAGCTTCTTGGCGGCATCCTTGAGCTCGGCCACGGTGGTGGGCGGGGTGACGCCGGCGGCGGTGAAGAGCGCCTTGTTGTAGTAGAGGCTCAGCGTCGCGTAGTTGGCCGGCACGGCGTAGAGCTTCTTGTCGTACGTGAACTCCTTCACGAGCGCCGGCGCGAAGTCGTCCGCGTTGACCTTCGACTCGCCCGAGCCGGTCAGCGTGATGGGCAGGACCGACTTGGTCTTGACGTACTGCGCGATCACGTTGGGGTCCGGCGCGGGCGCCGCGATGTCGGGTCCCTGGCCGGTCATCCAGGCGGAGGGCAGCTTCTGCTGGATGGTGTCCCAGGGCTCGGCCGTCATCGTGACGGTGATGTGCTTCTGCGACGCGTTGAAGTCCTTCGCGATCTGCTCGTACCCCGGGGCGTCGCCGCCGGTGAATCCGGTCCAGACGGTGAGCTTCACCGGGTCGCTCGAACTGGATCCGCCGCCGGAGCATCCGGTGGCGATCAGTCCGACCGCGGCCGCGACGGCGACGACCGCGAGCTGTTTCCTGTAGTGCATGTGACTCTCCCTTGAGCGAAGTGAACGATGATCGGGTGGCAGTGCTTCATCGTTAAAGCAGATAGTAGACCGACCACCTCCACGAGCGCAATCGGAGAGTCTGACACCCCGCGCAAAGGGCTTTGCCAGCGTTCACCCATGCCGCGTAAGAATCCGCAAAGAATGCCCGGGGAGGGTGGAGACAGACGATTCGGATCGGAGGCGCACCATGGCGACGCTGGAACGCGGCAAGCGCATCGCAGGCTGGCTGACAGGGCTGATCGGCGCCGGAAGCCTGGCGGTGACGGCGGTGCTCTCGGGGATGCTGCTCGGCAGCACCCACACGGCGTCCTCCCCCGCGTCGACCACACCGTCGTCGGGCACCTCGTCGGAGCCGTCCCAGCCGTCCAACCCGTCCACCGACGGCACCGAAGGCGACGAGGGCGACGGCTCGCAGTCCCCCGCCGCCCCCGCCCCGGCGCCGGTCGCCCCGCAGGCCCCGGTCGCCCCGAGCCAGGGAGGGCAGAGCAGTGGCACCTCCTCCGGCTCCTGAGCTCACCTCCGCCCGCTCGGACTGGCGGGTGTGGAGCACGGACGCGGCCGTCGTCGTCGAGCGCGGCGACGTCGTCGATGCGGCCCGGGCGGTCGCGGACGAGGTGATCGCCGCCGTCGGCGCGGCGTGCGACCGGTTCGACCCGGCCTCAGAGCTCTCCCGCCTCTCGGGCGAGCAGACGGAGCGCGGCGTGGAGGTGTCGCCCCTGCTGGCCGACCTCGTCGCCACGGCGCTGCGTGTCGCCGAGCGCACCGGAGGGAGCGTCGACCCGACCCTGGGCCGGGAGCTCGCGCGGTGGGGCTACGACCGCGACCTCGGCGAGCTGGAGGCCCCGGCGGGCACGGCGGAGGGGTCGGACGCGGACACGGATGCGGCCGCCCGGCCGTTCGCCGTCTCCGTGACCCGCCGCTCCCCCGGCTGGCGGTCCGTCCGCCTGGCCGGGCGCATCCTCACCATGCCGGCCTCCCTGCGCCTCGATCTGGGCGCGACCGCCAAGCCGTATGCCGCCGACCTCGTCGCCGCGCGCGTCGCCCGCGACCTCGGCACCGGCGTGCTCGTCTCGCTCGGCGGCGACATCGCGACCGCCGGCACGACCTCCGCCGGCGGCTGGGAGGTGCTGGTGCAGGATGCGCCGGCCGACCCGTCGCAGCAGGTGTTCCTGCCCGACGGCAGCGCCATCGCGACGTCGAGCACGCAGAAGCGCCGCTGGCGTCACGACGGGCGCGACCACCAGCACATCCTCGACCCCGCCACGGGTGCTCCCGTGGTCCCGGCCTGGCGGTCGGCGACTGTCGCCGCCTCCGATTGCGTGGAGGCGAACGCCCTGAGCACCGCGGCGATCGTCCGCGGCCGGGCCGCAGCGCCGTGGCTCGCCGGGCAGGGCGCAGCCGCGCGCCTCGTCGACCTGCAGGGGCGCGTCGTCGCGACGGGAGCGTGGCCGGCGCCGGACACGCTCCCGGACGGAGGAACGCGATGAACGAGATGCTGTGGGCCTTCGGGCGCGCGAGCGGCGTGATCGCGCTCATCCTGTTCACCGTCACCGTGCTGCTCGGCATCGTCACCCGCTCCGGGCGACCGCTGCCCGGGATGCCGCGGTTCTCGGTGTCGATCGTCCACAGGAACGTATCGCTGCTGGCGGTCGTCTTCCTCGTGCTGCACGTGGGGACGTTGCTGTTCGACTCCTACGCGAAGCTGAACCCGATCGACGTCGTCGTGCCGTTCCTCGGCTCCTTCAAGCCGTTCTGGCAGGGACTCGGCACGGTCGCCTTCGACCTGGTCGCCGCGATCGTCATCACAGGCCTCTTGCGCCGCAGGATCGGGCAGCGCGCGTTCCGGTTCGTCCACTGGTTCACCTACGCCATGTGGCCCATCGCCGTGGTGCACGCGATCGGCAACGGCACCAACGGCACGAGCGGGTGGTTCCTGCTGCTCGCGGCCGGCTCCGCCCTGTTCGTGCTCTCCGCCGTGATCTGGCGGGCGTCGGCCGGGTTCCTCGAACACGCCCAGACCCGGCGGATCGCCGACGTCTACCGGGAGGAGACACGATGACCATGACCTCCGAGCCGGCGACGGCTCCCGTGGTGCAGGCGCCGGCCGGCGCGCAGCGCGTCTTCGCGGCGGGCGCCGCGGCCGACCACGAGGCGCACCTGCGCGCGTTCGGCCCCCTGCCGAAACGGGACCCTGGCGCGCTCCTCGACCAGCTCGAAGCCTCCGGCCTCACCGGTCGCGGCGGCGCGGGCTTCCCCGCCTGGCGCAAGCTCGCCGCCACCGGCGAGGCGGCGGCGCAGCGTCGCCGCCGCGGCGCGCCCATCCTCATCGCCAACGGGTCGGAGGGCGAACCGCTGAGCTGGAAGGACGAGGTGCTGCTGCAGAACGCACCGCACCTCGTGATCGACGGGATGCTGACCGCCGCTCGCACCCTCGGCGCCCGCAACGTGCTCCTCTACGCCGGCTCCGGCTCCCTCGCGGCGGTCGAACGCGCGATCGGCGAGCGCGCCGACGCGCGTGGCATCGAGGTCGTGGAGGCGGAGGACGGCTTCATCGCCGGCGAGGCCAGCTCGGTCGTCAACGCCATCGAGAACGACGACCCGCGGCCGATGGACCGCACCGTGCGGCTCGCCGAGTCCGGCCTGCGCGGCCGGCCGACGCTCGTGCACAACGTCGAGACGATGGCGCACCTCGGGCTCATCGCCCGGTTCGGCGGGGCCTGGTTCCGGTCGGTCGGCGCGCCGGAGGACCTGGGGACGCGGCTGATCACCGTCAGCGGCGACATCCCGCGCACGGGCGTGTTCGAGGTCGCCACCGACGCCACCCTCGCAAGCGTGCTGCAGGCGGCCGGGTTACAGCAGGGGTCGGCCGCCGCCGCGCTGATCGGCGGGTACCACGGCGCCTGGGTGCCCGCGGTCTCGTTCGGCACGCCGCTCACCCCATCCGGCCTCGAACCGTTCGGCGCGCAGCCGGGGGCGGGCATCGTCCACGTGCTCTCGGATCAGCGCTGCGGCCTCCGGGCCACGGCCGACATCGTCGAGTACCTGGCCGGCCAGACCGCGCGCCAGTGCGGTCCGTGCATGTTCGGGCTGCCCACCCTCGCGACCCGGTTCACCGCGCTCGCCCGTGGCCAGGACGCCGAGCAGAGCGCCGCCGAGCTCCGCCGGATCTCCGGCCTCATCGTCGGCCGCGGCGCCTGCCACCACCCGGACGGCACGGTGCGGCTCATCCGCAGCGCGCTGGACGTCTTCGCCCGCGACGTGCGCGCGCACGCCCACGGCCGGTGCACGAGGAGGCCGTGATGAGCGGATCCACGGGCACCCACGCCCTGCACATCGACTGGACCCGCTGCGACGGCCGCGGTCTCTGCACCGAGATCCTGGAGCGCGCGCTCACCCGCGACGACTGGGGCTACCCGGTCGCGACGCGCGGCCTGCCCGAGCGCCGGACGGATGCGCCGCTGCGCGAGGACGAGCTCGACGACGCGGAGGAAGCCGTGCGGCTGTGCCCGTTGGCCGCGTTGCGCGTGACCCGGGTGGCCGCGCCGACCGCGCCGCGAGCCGGGCGAAGGGTTCGCTGACCGGCTGTCGGAGTCAGAGCGTGCGGGACCAGGCGACGCGCCCCGCTCTCCCGGGCGCGCTCGAGTGCGAACTCGGCCAGGCGGGAGCCTGCGCCGCTCTTCCGCTGTCCCGGGGCGACGGCGACGCTCCGGACGAGCGCGTGCCGCCGGTCCGCGCACAGTTCGATGCCGGTGCTGCCGACGATGTCGCCGGAGTCGTCGCGCTCGATCCAGAGCCGCACCCCGGGCCGGTCGAGGCCGGCAAGCGTGAGGTCGGCGGCGGTCAGGAACCGCCGCACGTCCGAGATCTCCGACGGATCGACCCTGCGAAGCACCACCCCTGAATCCTTGCGTGCGCACGGCGACATCGCAAGGTTGTCGACAATCGACATTCGGGATACGATGCAGTTCTTCACGAGGGAGTTCATGTGTCCGTCACCACAGCACCGCAGGCAAGGCTTCGCGGCCGTTCCCCTGTCATCCTCTTCTCCGTCGTCGCCGCGATCGGCGGGTTCCTCTTCGGATTCGACACGGCGATCATCAACGGCGCCGTCGACCCGATCGAGGAGAGCTTCCACCTCACCTCGGTGGGCATCGGCGTCGTCGTCTCCATCACGCTCTTCGGCGCCGCCGTCGGAGCCTTCTCCACCGGATGGATCGCCGACAGGATCGGCCGCCCGCGCGTCATGCTGATCGCCGCGATCGTGTTCGCGGTGTCCGCGGTGGGATGCGGACTGTCGACGGGACTGTGGGACCTGAGCCTCTGGCGCCTCCTGATCGGTGTCTCCGTCGGAGCCGTCACGGTCATCGGGCCGCTCTACATCTCGGAGATCGCCCCCGCACACATCCGGGGACGCCTGTCCTCGCTCCAGCAGATGGCGATCGTCCTCGGGATCTTCGCGGCCCTGCTCTCGGACGCCTCCATCGCCGCGGCGCTCGCGGGCGCCGACGCCCTCCGCTTCCTGGGGCTGCCGGCCTGGCGGTGGATGTTCATCGCGGGCGTGGTGCCCGCCGTCATCTACGGCTTCGCGTCCTTCCTGGTGCCGGAGTCACCCCGGTATCTCGTGGCGCGCGGCCGTGACGCGGCGGCGCAGCGGGTCCTCCAGCGACTCGAGAACGAGTCGGCCGACGCTTCGGCCACCAAGGTCCGCGAGATCCGCGCGACGCTCGACTCCACGACGCGGCCGCGGTTCTCCGACCTGCTGTCCCCGCGCACGGGCTTCCTGCCGATCGTCTGGGTCGGCATCGCCCTGGCCGCGCTCCAGTCGCTCGTCGGGATCGACGTCATCTTCTACTACTCCACGTCGCTGTGGCAGTCCGTCGGCTTCTCGGAGTCCGCGTCGTTCGGCCTGTCCGTCTTCAGTTCGGTCGTCAACGTGATCGCGACCGTCGTCGCCATCCTCCTCATCGACCGGGTCGGGCGTCGGCGCCTGCTCCTGATCGGCTCCGCCGGGATGTTCGTCAGCCTCGTCGTCGTCGCCGTCGGCTTCTCGACGGCGACGACTGTCGACGGCGCGCTGGTCCTCGGCGGCACCTGGGGCGTGCTCACCCTCATCGGTGCGAACGTCTTCGTCGTCGCGTTCGCGATCTCCTGGGGTCCGGTGGTCTGGGTGCTCCTCGGCGAGATGTTCCCCAACCGCATCCGCGGGATCGCCCTCTCCCTCGCCGCCACCGCCAACTGGACCTGCGAGGTGATCCTGAACCTCACGTTCCCGACCCTGCGCGACATCTCGCTCCCCGGCAGCTATGCGATCTACGCGGCGATGGCCCTGATCTCGTGGTTCGTGGTCTACTTCGGCGTCCGCGAGACGCGGGATCGGGAACTCGAGGACATGACCGCGAGCGTCAGCGCGTCCGCCGTCCGCTCGCGGCGGATCGTCAAGCGCCGGCCGGCGGCTCGCTGAAGTGGGTACGGATGTGCGTGACGACCGCCTTCTCCGCCGCCCCGGCGTCGCCGCTCCTCAGGACGTCGATGAGCTCGCGATGCTGACCGGCGACATCCGACGGGTTGCCGTAGTAGGAGGCGTCGCGGCGGAAGTAGGCGCGCACGCGGGGCTGGATGGAGCGCCAGATCTGCAGGCAGTGCTGCTGACCCGAGAAGATGACGACCGCCTCGTGGAAGCGGACGTCGTCGTCGGCGATCTCGCCCAGGTCGCCGCGCGCCGCAGCGCTCTCCATGCTTTCGACGATTCCCTCCAGCACCGTGAAGTCGTCGTCGCCCATCCGGTCCATGGCCTTGCGGAAGGCGAACTGCTCCAGGGCGATGCGGACGGGGACCAGGACGTTCTCGATCTCCTCCTGGCTCACACCGAGGACCGCGGTCCCGCGGTAGGGGTAGGAGACGATGAGGCCTTCCTGCTCGAGCTGGCGCAGCGCCTCGCGCACGGGAGCCCTGCTGGTGCCCAGCTGGTGGGCGATGTCGAGCTCCACGAGCTTGTAACCGGGGGGCAGTTCTCCGGACGTGATGGCTTCCCGGAGGACACCGGCCACGCCTTCCCGACGGGATGTGGAGGGCAGGGCACGGAGCGGCAGCGTTGGCATCCACCCATCATAGACGTTGTTTATTGTCGACAGTCGACGAACCACGAAGAAACGAGAGAGCAGTGAAGATCACCAGAATTGAAACGTGCGGACTCCGCGGTGCGACCCCCGAGGGCGGGTGGTCGAACGAGCTGCGGCCGGACGACGTGGTGCACACGTTGGTCGCCGTCCACACCGACGCCGGCATCGTCGGAATCGGGAGCGCCTTCACCACGCAGCACCTGGTCGACGCCGCCCTCGAGGTCCTCTCCCCGCTGCTCCTCGGGCGCGAGGCGCTCGAAGTGGAGCGCCTCACCGAGACTCTCCACCAGAGCGCCTTCTGGATGGGACGGGGCGGCAGCCTGACGCATGCCACCAGCGCCGTCGACATCGCCCTCTGGGACGTGGCCGGTCAGGCGCTGGGCCAGCCCGTCGGCCGGTTGCTGGGAGGCCGTCATCGCGACCGCGTGAAGCCCTACGCATCCCTCCTCATGGATGAGCCGGAGGTGCTCCGCGACAACCTGGCCGAGCTGGTCGACGCCGGCTTCGAAGCGTTCAAGATCGGATGGTGGAAGTTCGGCCGGGTGGACGCGGCGACCGATGAGCGCACCGTCGCCGCCGCACGCGACGCGATCGGCGATCGCCTGCTCGCCGTCGACGCCGGCGGCTCGGAGGGATTCTTCCCCGGGACGCTCACCTGGGCCAAGCGGACGGCGACGATGCTCAAGGAGTACGACGTCGCCTGGTTCGAGGAGGCCCTCGCACCCGACGACATCGAGGGCTTCGTCGAGCTGCGCGCCTCCTCCCCCGTCCCCATCAGCGGCGGCGAAGTGCTCACCCGGCGCCAGAGCTTCCTCCCGTACCTGGAGCGGCGGGCGTTCGACATCGTCCAGCCGGACACCACCAAGGGCGGCGGCCTCAGCGAGTCCCGGCGGATCGGGTGGACGGCCGCCGACCATGGGGTGCGGCTGATCCCGCACGGCTGGAACACCTGCGTCGGACTGGCGGCCGACCTGCAGCTCGCCTCCGCCCTCCCGGGCACCGACCTCGTCGAGTACAAGACCGGCTCGGCCTACGTCGACGACCTGGCGTCCGGAGGCTGGACGCTCGACGACGACGGAAGCCTCGCGATCCCGTCGGCGCCCGGTCTGGGGATCACGCTCGACGCCGATGCGCTCGGCCGGTACGGCACGAACCCGCACTTCGCAGACGCCGACCGATGAGCGCAGGAGACCGCCGGCGCATCATCGCCGTGCTGCGCGCCGACCACGCCTCCGCTTACCGACCCGTCGTGCGGACCCTGGTGGAGTGCGGCATCCGGGAGATCGAGCTCACCCTCACCACGCCGGAGACGCTCGGCCACGTCCGCAGCCTCATCGACGAGTTCGGCGCCGACGGCTCCATCGGCGTCGGGACGGTCACGGACGAGGAGCTCGCGCGCCGCGCACTCGACGCGGGCGCCCAGTTCCTCGTCACCCCCGGGCTCGTCGCCGGCGCGCCCGCGCTGGCCTCGCGACAGGGCGTGCCGACGATCATGGGTGCGCTGACGCCCACCGAGGTCGTCGCGGCGATGGCCGCCGGCGCGGATGCGGTGAAGATCTTCCCCGCATCCGCGGTGGGCCCGGACTATCTCGGGCAGCTCCGGGGACCGTTCCCTTCCCTGGTGGCCATCCCCTCCGGGGGCGTCGGCATCGCGGACGCCCCCGCCTGGTTCGCCGCCGGCGCGGCCGCGGTCTCGATGGGCGGTCCCCTCGTCGGCGACGCGCTGGCGGGCGGATCGCTGTCCGCGCTGCGCGAGCGGGCGGCGCTTCTGGTGGAGTCGGTGGCCGGGGGCGATCCCCGGTGACGGCTCCCGCCGCCCGCGTGCTGGTGATCGGCGAGACGATGGGCCTGTTCCGGAGCGAGGCGCACCTCCGCACCGGAACAGCGGCACGCTTCTCCGTCGGCGGCGCCGAGACCAACACGGCCATCGCGCTCCGCCGCCAAGGGATACCGGTCCGTTGGCTGACCCGGCTGGGCGACGACACGATCGGCGAGGCGGTCCTCTCCGCCATCCGCTCCGAAGACATCGAGGTTGTGGCGACGGTCGACGGGCTCAGGCCCACGGGCCTGATGGTGAAGGAGGGCCGGCCGGGGCGCCTCACGCGCGTGTCGTACTACCGCTCGGGCAGCGCCGCCTCCGCCTTGAGCGCCGAGGACGTACGCGGGGAGCACTTCGATGGTGTCGAGCTGCTGCACCTGACCGGCATCACGCCCGCCCTGTCGGATTCCGCCGCCGACGCCGTGGTGACGGCCGCACGCCTCGCCCGGGAGCGCGGGATCTGGGTGAGCCTGGATGTGAACTACCGCTCGGCGCTGTGGTCGCGAGAGGAGGCGCGAACCCGGCTCGCCGCACTGGTCCCCCTCGCGGACGTGGTGTTCGGGGATCGCCACGAACTCGAGCTCCTGCTCGGCGAGCCCGGCACCGCCTCGTCCGACGACGACCTCCTCCGTCAGGTGGCTCTGGCGGGTCCGGAAGAGGTCGTGCTGAAGCGCGGGGCACGCGGCGCCGCCGCGCGGGCCGGCGGGCCGGTGCGCGAGCAGGCCGCCTTCCCGATCGTTCCCGTCGACACGGTGGGGGCGGGCGACGCCTTCGTCGCCGGATACGTCGCGGGGCTCCTCGACGGGCAGCCGCTCGACGAACGGCTCCGACGGGCGTGCGCGTGCGGAGCGCTCGCGTGTCTGAGCGAGGGCGACTGGGAGGGCTCCCCCACGCGGGCAGAGCTCGGCGCGTTCCTGAACGGCGGCGACCCTGTCCTCCGCTGATCCGTTCTCCGCTGAGCGGCCGCGGGCCGTCCTGTTCGACCTCGACGGCACCCTCGTCGATTCGGAGCCGCTGTGCTCCGCGGCCTGGGGCGTTGTGGCGACGCGGCACGGGTTCACCGCGTCCCCGGGTGCAGAGGGCGGCGACCTGGAGGAGCGGCTCGTGACGGCCGCGTCCCTGGCCGGCTGCGCACCCGAGCGGCTCTACGACGAGTACTGGGCCGAGCTGGAGGCGCTCTACCGGCGGTCGCTGCGGCCGGTACCCGGCGCCTACGCGCTCGCCCTCGCGCTCCGCGGCGCCGGCGTGCCGCTCGCGATCGTGAGCAACAGCCGACGGCACAGGGTCGAGGCGACCATCGCCATCGCCGCACCCCTGCTGGCCGGGCTGCCGATCGTCGGACGCGAAGCGTGTGCGCGACCGAAGCCGGCGCCCGATCTCTACCTGGCCGCAGCGGACCTGCTCAGCCTTCCGCCGGCCTCCTGCCTCTGCATCGAGGACAGCGACGTGGGCGTCCAGGCGGCGCGGGCCGCGGGAATGACCGTCCTGCGCCTCGACGGACGCCCGTCACCCGGCTCTGCCGAGGTGCCTGCCGGGCCGCTCGCCGGTGTGTGACGCATCCCGCACCACACGGATGCCGTTGACCCAGACGTCGGTGGCGGCGTCCGCGTAGCCGTACGTCACGACGGTCGTATCGGTCGCGGCCAGCCGTTCGGGGTCGAACAGGACGAGGTCGGCGAACGCTCCCTCCCGCACACGGCCGCGATCCCGCAGCCCGAAGTGGTCCGCGACGGCGGAGGTCATCTTCCTGACCGCTTCTTCCAAG
>Ga0209563_100178_pt1 | contig 41597 bp, 29 predicted proteins | sample AraplaCvi_mMF_r2_FD_184271 | JGI IMG/M metagenome (GOLD analysis project Ga0209563, IMG submission 184271) | Arabidopsis root microbial communities from North Carolina, USA - plate scrape CL_Cvi_mMF_r2 (SPAdes) (version 2) | ecosystem: Host-associated > Plants > Roots > Endosphere | place: USA... | reverse complement strand
TGCATGCGCACCTCACCGCGGATGCGCTGGCCGTAGGCGTGCCCGAACACGCTCATCGCCAGCTCGGTGCGCCCGGCGCCCATCAGTCCGGCGATGCCGACGATCTCGCCGCGCTTGACCTTCAGGCTCACGCCCTTGACGACGTCGCGCTCGGCATGCACCGGGTGCGCGACGTGCCAGTCGCGGATCTCGAACACCGTCTCGCCCGCCTCGGGCGCGAGACGCGCGCGCGGCGGGTAGCGGTCGGCCAGCTCGCGGCCCACCATCGCGCGGATGATGTGGTCCTCGCTGATCGGCTCGGCCTTGCAGTCGAACGATTGCACGGTGGAGCCGTCGCGCAGCACGGTGATCGAATCGGCCACGCGCGATATCTCGTTGAGCTTGTGCGAGATCAGGATGCACGCGATGCCGTGCGCCTTGAGCTCCAGCAGCAGGTCCAGCAGGGCCTGGCTGTCGTGCTCGTTGAGGCTGGCGGTGGGTTCGTCCAGGATCAGCAGGCGCACGCGCTTGGCGAGCGCCTTGGCGATCTCCACCAGCTGCTGCTTGCCCACGCCCAGGTTGGTGATCAGCGTGGCCGGTGATTCCTTCAGGCCCACCTTCGCGAGCAGCTCGCGCGTGCGGCGCGTCGCCTCGGCCCAGTCGATGATGCCCAGGCGCTGCGGCTCGTTGCCGAGGAAGATGTTCTCGGCGATCGACAGCAGCGGCACCAGCGCCAGCTCCTGGTGGATGATGATGACGCCGATGTGCTCGCTGTCGGCGATGCCCTTGAACTGGCGCACCTGCCCCTCGAAGTGGATCTCGCCGTCGTAGCTGCCGTGCGGGTAGACGCCGCTGAGCACCTTCATCAGCGTCGACTTGCCGGCGCCGTTCTCGCCGACGATCGCGTGGATCTCGCCGGCGCGCACCGTCAGGTCGACGTTGTCCAGCGCGACGACGCCGGGGAAGGTCTTGCGAATGCCGCGCATCTCGAGGATGGCGGTGCCGGCCGGCGGCGGGGCCGCCTCCGGGGTGTGCTCGCGCTGGAGGGTTTCGGTCATCAGTGAGACAGGTATGTCGAACGAAGGGCGCAAGCGCGCGGCCGCCGCGCGCCGCCGCTCCGGAGCAAGGCCGCGCCCTCCTCGGCAGGTGGGCGCTGTACCCGCGGCCGGAGGCCGTCATTCAAGTCACTTGATCTGCGACTCCTTGTAGTAGCCGCTGTCGATCAGGATGTGATGCCAGTTGCTCTTGTCGACCAGGACCGGCTTGAGCAGGTACGACGGCACGACCTTGACGCCGTTGTTGTACGTCTTGGTGTCGTTGATCTCGGGCGCCTTGCCGCCCAGCACCGCGTCGACCATGCCGGCCGTGACCTTGGCGAGCTCGCGCGTGTCCTTGAAGATCGTCGTGGTCTGCTCGCCGGCCAGGATGGACTTGACCGAGGGCACTTCCGCGTCCTGGCCCGTGACCACCGGCATCGCGACGCCGCCCTTGCCGTAGCCCACGCCCTTGAGCGAGGACAGGATGCCGATCGACAGGCCGTCGTACGGCGACAGCACCGCGTCGACGTGCGCGTTCGAATAGAACGCCGACAGCAGGTTGTCCATGCGCGCCTGCGCGACCGCGCCGTCCCAGCGCAGCGTGGAGACCTTGTCCATGCCCAGCTGCTTGGAGCGCACCACCAGCTTGCCCGAGTCGATGTACGGCTTGAGCACCGACATCGCGCCGTTGTAGAAGAAGAACGCGTTGTTGTCGTCCGGCGAGCCGCCGAACAGCTCGATGTTGAACGGGCCCTTGGCCGTCTTGAGCTTCAGGTTGTCGACGATGGAATCGGCCTGCAGCACGCCGACCTGGAAGTTGTCGAACGTGGCGTAGTAGTCGACGTTCTTGGAGCCCTTGATCAGGCGGTCGTAGGCGATGACCTTGATGCCCTTGTCGGCGGCCTTCTGCAGCACGTTGGACAGCGTGGTGCCGTCGATCGACGCGATCACGAGCACCTTGTCGCCCTTGGTGACCATGTTCTCGATCTGCGCGAGCTGGTTCGGGATGTCGTCCTCGGCGTATTGCAGGTCGGTCTTGTAACCGCGCGCCTGCAGCACCTTGACCATGTTGTCGCCGTCCGCGATCCAGCGCGCGGACGACTTCGTGGGCATCGCGATGCCCACGGTGCCCTTGTCTTGCGCCTGCGCGGCGCCCAGGGTGACCACGCCGAAGGCCACGACGGCCAGCACTGTCTTGAGGAATTTCACGTCTTGTCTCCAAAGATCGGCCGTCATCGGCTCGGGTTTTCGATCATCTTCGGGCAGGTCCGGCAAGCGTCGGCGCAAGGCCATGACGGGCATGCGGAAAGCCCTCGATGGCCGCGATGGTACGAACGGCTGAGATAACTGCCTAATAGATTTTTGGCGCCTTGCCATATACATTCGGGCATCGCATCACCCACCCGACGCGTCCATCCGGAAACATGTCCACCGCCGACACCCACTGGTTCATCCGCGCCCGCCTCAAGACCCGCCAGCTGCTTCTCCTCGTGGCGATGGAGGAGGAAGGCAACATCCACGGCGCCGCGCAGGTGCTGAACATGACCCAACCGGCGGCGTCCAAGCTGCTGAAGGACCTCGAGGACATGCTCGAAGTCCGCCTGTTCGACCGCCTCCCGCGTGGCGTGCGCCCAACGTGGTACGGGGAAACCATGATTCGCCACGCGCGCATGGCGCTGGCCAGCCTGAGCCAGGCACACGAGGAGATCGATGCGCTCAAGGCCGGCCGCTTCGGCTCGGTGGCGATCGGCACCATCACCGCGCCGGCCATCACGCTGCTGCCCGACGCCGTCGCGCAGGTCAAGGCCGCGCACCCGTCGCTGCGCGTGGGCCTGCAGATCGAGACCAGCGACGTGCTGATCGACCGCCTGGCGCAAGGCAAGCTGGACATGGTCGTCGGCCGGCTCTTTGCACGCCACGACAAGAGCGACCTGCGCTACGAGGCGCTGGTCGAGGAGCCGATCGCCGCCGTCGTGCGCCCCGGCCATCCGCTGATGGAGCACGCCACGCTGAAGCTGCAGGATCTGGAGCAGCACGGCTGGATCGTGCCGCCCACCGGCAGCGTGCTGCGCCATCGCTTCGAGCTGATGTTCCAGGAGGACGGCCTGCCCGCCCCGAGCGACCTGATAGAGACCACCGCCCTGCTGTTCATGACCAAGATGCTGGGCCAGAGCGACCTGATCGGCGTCGTGGCCTCGGACGTCGCGCTGTACTACCAGGAGCATGGGCTCGTCGCGATCCTGCCCGTGGAGCTGCCCTGCAAGATGGACGCCTTCGGGCTCATCACGCGCACCGACCGCCTGCTCGCGCCCGCCGCCCAGGTCATGCTGCGCGCGATCAAGGCGGTGGCGCACGAGGTCTACGGCACGGTGCTCACGGTCGACGCGATGGCATGAGCCTCGCGCGGCCGCGCGTGACGCCCGCGCGCGTGAGGCCACTAGGGCTTGCGCGCCACGACCAGCCAGCCGCGCACGGGCACCTCGCCCTCGTCGCGCAGCACGGCCTCGGCGGGTTCGTCGACGACCAGCCCCGCCGCCGCGAAAACGGCCCGGGCGTGCGCGCCGTCGTGCGCGTAGCGGCCGCTGTCCTGCAGCCGGTGCGTGGCGCCGGCGCCCGCGGGCAGCGCCTCCAGCGTGAAGACGAGCGTGCCGCGCGGGCGCAGCGCGCCGCGCACGGCGGCGGCGACCTCGCGCAGGTCGCCGAAGTAGTTCAGCGTGTCGGCCGACACGACGACGTCGAACGCGTCGGGTCGCGCGCGCAGGAACGCGGTGAGCTCGGCCTTGTGCAGCTCGTCGTACACGCCGCGGCGCGCGGCGCGTTCCAGCATCGCGCCCGACAGGTCGCAGCCCACGAGGCGGCGCGTCCACGGCTGCAGCAGCGGGCCGCACAGACCGGTGCCGCAGCCGATGTCGGCGATGTCGAACTGGCGCGCGGCCGCGGGCAGCGCCGCGGCGGCCGCGTCGGCGACGACCTGCGGCGCGCGGTAGTGCAGGTTGGCGAGCTTGGCGTCGAAGGTCGGCGCGAAGCTGTCGAACACCTTCTCGACGTAGGCGTCGCTCGCACGCTCGGGCGCGCCCTCGCCGGTGCAGGCGGCCAGGTGGTGCTGCACGTACGGGTTGTCGGGCTCCTGCACCAGCCAGGCGCGCAGGATGACGGCGGCCTTCTCGCGCTCGCCCGACACCAGCAGCAGCTGCATGTACAGCTGGCGCCGCTGCTCGCCCTGGCCCAGCAACTGCATCGCTCGCAGCGCGGCCTGGACGCCCTCGTCGACGCGCCCTTCCAGCAGCAGCGCGAGCGCCAGGTTGTGCGTGGCGGGCCCGTGGTCGGGCGCGAGCGACAGCGCCTGCAGGCAGGCCTGCTGGCTGTGCGTCCAGTCGCGGTTGCGGCGAAACACGCGCGCCAGGTTGGCCCAGGCGTCCGCCGACGGCGCGAGCTGCAGGCTGCGCTTGAACGCGTCGCCCGCCTCGTCGACCTCGCCCAGCCGCATCAGCACGTTGCCCAGGTTGTTCCAGACGCCGTCGGCCTGCGGCGCGATCTCGACCACCCGACGCAGCAGCGCCGCGGCCGCCGCGTGCTCGCCGCGCTGGTACTTGAGGATGCCCATCACGTTGAGCGCCTCGGCGCTGTCGGGCCGGCGCGCAAGCACCGCCGCGTAGACCTTCTGGGCCTCGTCGAGCCGCCCCGCCTGGTGCTCGCGCACGCCGTACGCGAACGCCTCGTCGACGGTGAACGTGACGGACGACGGGACGTCGTCCTGGGCGCTGGCAGCAGCGGTCGCATCGGTCATCGCAGGTCCCCGTGGTTTGAAGGGACTGTGCGCGCGGGCCCCACGGGACGCCATCCCGCAGGCGGGTGCCTTCAGTCGTCGCCGAAGTGCAGGAAGCCGCGGTACGTCGGATTCACCCGCAGCAGCTCGGACTGCTCGATGATGGACGGGCGCCACAGCTGGTTGCCCAGCGTCGGCGCCGACGACGGCAGCCGCAGCCCGGAGCCGGCCAGGCGCGCGAGGCCCACGGCCGAGAACACGTTCAGCGGATACAGCCCGCGCACCGCGCCGGCGCGCACGTCCATCTCGGGCACGAGCCAGTCGGCGCGGCCGCCGGCCACCTCGATCGTCTGGTCGAAGAAGCCGCGCCTGAGCGGCATCTCCGTCACCGGGTCGAGCGTGCCGCCGAGCGAGCGGGCGTAGCCGTAGTGCATGTGGTGGCGCATCAGCAGGCGCAGCAGCCTGTCCTGCGCGACCTCGGAGGCCGGGGGCAGCAGCGCGAAGATCTCGAACGCGCGCACGCGGTCGCCCACCGAGGCGCTCTCCGCGCCGAAGCTGCAGATCACCTCGCCGGCCTCGTCCTGGATCGACAGCGCGTCCAGCGTCACGGGCTTCATCTTGGCCAGCGCGCGGCGCAGCGAGGACATCGGCTGCGTATAGCCGAAGTTGATCTGTCCTTCCAGCGGCTGCAACGAGGTCGACGCCAGCACCTCGTCGACGAGCGCCAGCAGCTCGCCGGCCGGGCCGTCCTCGCCGAAAGGGGAACACCAGGCCCGGACCAGCCGGACGCTGGCCCGCTTCCTGCCGAAGATCATCGTCTGAGCGCCCTCGCGGGCCGTTGTGATTTCAGGGCGCATTGTCCCTGAGACCGCGGGGCGCTCAGTGACGAGACGTCACACCCATCCGGCGTCGACCGTGAACTCCTGGGCGGTGCACATGCGGCCGTCGTCCGACGCGAGGAACAGCACCATGCGCGCGATGTCCTCGGGCAGCAGCTTGTCGGGCAGGCACTGGTTGCGCGCGATGTCGTCCTCGCCCGCGGGCGTCAGCCACTTGGTGACCTGGCGATCGGTCATCACCCAGCCGGGCGACACCGTGTTGATGCGGATGCGGTGCGCGCCCAGGCCCTTGGCGAGGCCGCGCGTCAGGCCGTTGACCGAGGACTTGGCGATCGCGTAGCACGGATACTCGCCGGCCTTGGTCTGCCAGCCGGTCGAGCCGAGATTGACGATGGCGCCCTGCCCCAGCCGCTTCATGCCCGGCACGACGGCCTGGATCGCGAAGAAGGCCGGGCGCTCGTTGATGGCCATGCGGTTGTCGTAGTACGTGGTCGTCACCGACTCCAGCGTGTGGCGGTCGTCGCTGGCCACGTTGTTGACGAGGACGTGGAAGTCGCCGAGCGCGGCCGCCGCGTCGGCGATGGCCTGCTGCAGGGCCGCGACGTCGCGCACGTCGCACGCGCGCCACCACGGCGCCGCGTGCCCGCGCGCCTGGATGCGCGCCGCGAGCTCGGCGCTGGCCTCGGCCGCGACGTCGACGAACGCGACGCGCGCGCCCTGCGCCGCGAAGGCCTCGACCATCGCCGCCCCGATGCCCGATCCCCCGCCCGTGACGAAGACGCTGCGGCCGTCGAGGCTGGGAAAGCGGGCGACGTTCATCGGCCCGGCGGCGTGCGTGAAGGCGGCGGTGCCGGCGGAAGTGCTTGCTGAGTTTGTCATCGATACCTTTTTTGCAATGTCAATTGCGCTGATCTTTATTTTTCCAATATCAGTTTGCGGCGATACGATGCGCCCCGTCAAGTCGAGAAGAGAAGCGCAATGGAGACAAAGAAGCCCGTCCGCCGCAGCCAGGCGTGGTTCGGAAAGAACGATCGCGACGGGTTCGTCCATCGCAGCTGGATCAAGAACCAGGGGTATCCGCACGACGAGCTGGACGGGCGCCCGGTCATCGGCATCTGCAACACCTGGAGCGAGCTCACGCCCTGCAACGGGCACTTCCGCGAGCTGGCCGAATTCGTCAAGCGCGGCGTGTACGAGGCCGGCGGCTTTCCGCTGGAGTTCCCCGTCATGTCGCTCGGCGAGACGCAGCTGCGGCCCACCGCGATGCTGTTCCGCAACCTGGCGAGCATGGACGTCGAGGAGTCGATCCGCGGCAACCCGATCGACGGCGTCGTGCTGCTGATGGGTTGCGACAAGACGACCCCGGCGCTGATGATGGGCGCGGCCAGCTGCAACCTGCCGACGATCGGCCTGTCGGGCGGCCCGATGCTCAACGGCAAGTTCCGCGGCCAGGACATCGGCTCGGGCACCGGCGTCTGGAAGATGAGCGAGATGGTGCGCGCCGGCGAGATGACGCAGGAGGACTTCACCGCCGCCGAGAGCTGCATGCACCGCTCCAAGGGCAACTGCATGACGATGGGCACGGCCTCGACGATGGCGTCGATGGTCGAGGCGCTGGGCATGTCGCTGCCCGAGAACGCCGCGATCCCCGCGGCCGACACGCGCCGCAACCGCCTCGCGCAGCTGACGGGCCGCCGCATCGTGGAGATGGTCAAGGACGACCTCACGATGACCAAGATCCTCACCCGCGAGGCCTTCGAGAACGCGATCCGCACCAACGCGGCGATCGGCGGTTCCACCAACGCCGTGATCCACCTGCTGGCCATCGCGGGCCGGATCGGCGTCGACCTGAAGCTGGCCGACTGGGACAAGCTCGGCGCGCAGGTGCCCTGCCTCGTCGACCTGCAGCCCTCGGGCAAGTTCCTGATGGAGGACTTCTTTTACGCCGGCGGCCTGCCCGCGGTGCTGCGCGAGATCCAGCACCTGCTGCACCTGGAGGCGCCGACGGTCAACGGCAAGACGATCGGCGAGAACATCGCCGCCGCGCCGTGCTGGAACCGCGAGGTGATCCGCCCGATGGACAAGCCGTTCATGCCCGACGCCGGCATCGCCGTGCTGCGCGGCAACCTCGCGCCGGACGGCGCCGTCATCAAGCCTTCGGCGGCCTCCGCGCACCTGCTCAAGCACCGCGGCCGCGCGGTCGTCTTCGAGACGATCGAGCAGTTCCACGCGTCGATCGACGACGAGAACCTGGACATCGACGAGCACTGCATCATGGTGCTCAAGAACTGCGGACCCAAGGGCTACCCCGGCATGGCCGAGGTCGGCAACATGCCGCTGCCGCCCAAGGTGCTGCGCAAGGGCATCACGGACATGGTGCGCATCTCCGACGCGCGCATGAGCGGCACGGCCTACGGCACCGTGGTGCTGCACACCTCGCCCGAGGCGGCGGCCGGCGGCCCGCTGGCGCTGGTACAGAATGGCGACATGATCGAGCTGGACGTCCCCGCCCGCAAGCTGCACCTGGAGGTCAGCGACGAGGAACTCGCGCGCCGCCGCGCGCTGTGGAAGCCGCTCGAGGCGCCCAAGCGCGGCTGGCAGAAGCTGTACGTCGACCACGTGCAGCAGGCGCACCTGGGGGCCGATCTGGACTTCCTGGTCGGCGCCAGCGGTGCCGGCATCCCGCGCGATTCGCACTGACCCCTCGTCGATGGCCGTTACCCCACCTCGTATCCTCTCGCAGCCGCGCATCGTCGGCGACGTGCGCGCCACGCTCGGCGAAGGCCTGTGCTGGTCGCCGTCATCGCAGGCTGTCTGGTGGGTCGACATCCTCGAGCATCGCCTGTACCGCGACGCCCTGTCCGGCGCGCACGACGCCTGGCCCTTCGACGAGACGATCTCCGCCGTCGCCGAACGCGCCAACGGCGCCGGCCTGGCCGTGACGCTGCGCCGCGGCCTGGCGCTGTTCGACCCGGCCTCGCGCGCGCTCGTGCGCCTGGACGAGCCCGAGCGCGAGCGCGAGGGCAACCGCTTCAACGACGGCAAGTGCGACACGCGCGGCCGCTTCTGGGGCGGCACGATGGACTTCGCCGTGCGCGCGCCCAGCGGCGCGCTGTACCGCTTCGACGCGCAAGGCCGCGCACAGCGCGCGATCGACCTGCACTGGATCGTCACCAACGGCCCCACGTGGACGCAGGACGGCCGCACGATGTTCGTCAACGACACCGTGCACCGCCGCGTCGTCGCCTACGCGTTCGACCCCGACACCGGCGCCGTCGGCGCCTCGCGCGAATGGCTGGCGCTGCCGCCGGCCGACGGCCACCCCGACGGCATGACCACCGACGCCGCCGGCCGAATCTGGATCGCGCACTGGGGCGGCGCCTGCGTCACCTGCCACGACCCGGCCACCGCCGCCGAACTCGCGCGCATCGCGCTGCCCACCGACCACATCACCAACGTCGCGTTCGGCGGGCCCGACATGACCACGCTGTTCATCAGCAGCGCGAAGTTCGAGCTGAGCGACGCCCAGCTTGCCGCGCAGCCGCTGGCCGGCGCGCTGTTCGCCGTCGAGACGGACGCGCCGGGCCTCGCGGCCAACAAGTTCGCGGGCTGAATCGCGCTAGTGCACGATGGAGCCGCCGTCGTTGGCGGCGGTCGGGTTGTTCAGGCAGGTCGGGTGGCCGAAGCCGCTCGCGCTGAGGCCGGTGCCGCCCGCCGGGTTCGGCGTGATGTCCTGCAGCATCTTGTCCAGGCCGCCCGGCACCGCGTTCAGGCCCAGGGCGGCGCGCACCTTGTAGGCCACCACGTGGTCGGTGCAGGACGTGTCGCCCGACACGCCGATCGCCCCCACCTTGCGCCCGCCCTGGTACAGCGTCAGCCCGCCGCCGAACACGTTCAGGCCGCCGATGCGCTTGCCCACGATCGGATCGAAGCGCGTGCCGAACGTGGCCGCGGCGCCGTCGTAGGCCGCCGTCGCGTCGATCGGGTTGCTCTCCTGCAGGCCGAACAGGCTGCCGCCGGGCTGCACGGCGGAATACAGGTTGGCCGTCGACAGCGACAGCGCGCCCGTGCTGAACGAGTTGGCTGTGTTGGCCTTCTGCGCCGAGATGATGCGGCTGCCCAGCCAGATGTCGGACGTGACGTCGCCGCTCACCAGCGACGTCGTCACCGCGCACACGCGACCGCTGCCGTCCACCAGCGTCAGCCACATCGGGAAGCCCAGGCCGCCGTTGGGCGCGCCGCTGGGCGGCACCACGGTGCGCAGCGCGGAGGTCAGCGCCGCGTAGCCGGGCAGCCGGTCGCATCCGTCGGCCAACGCGGTGCCCGCGGCGATCATGAGGGCACACGCCAGCGTGGTCTTGCGAAGTGAGTTCATGGCCTCTCCATCCTCGAAACGTGAACGGGCCATGTGTCGGGGTTGACCGGAGGCGCCCGCCCATGGCCCGGCGGCGGACGTCCGAATCGGGAAGCGCCGGACGCGCCGGCCGCAAGCACCGGTTCGAGCGGACAGCGCTTCCGAAAGGGTCGGGACGAGGCCCGCGGCCTCGTGGCGGGTGGGTTGGACGGCGGCGCGGGCCCGCGGTGGCGGGGCCGGCGGCGGGCCGCCGTCGGTGTGCGCCGATGCTGGGATCGCCCCCGCGGATCTCCAATCCCACGAGGTAGGGAACGATTTCGCGCCGCGGGCCGCCGCATGCGCGCGCCGCCGATGCCGCGACGTGTCGACCGACTAGACTTCCGTCCGTGGACAGCACGCCGTCGCGCCCCGCCGACGGCCTCGACCAGGGAGGACACGAACACATGAACCACGCATCCGCCACGCGCCCCCGAGGCTGGCGCCGCGCCGCCGCGGCCGCCCTGCTCTGCGCGCTCGCCGCGGCGTCGCACGCCGAGTCCGTCGCCTTCAGCGGCATGCTCGGGAACAAGGCCCTGCTGGTCATCAACGGCCAGGCCCAGGGCGTCGCGGTGGGCAGCACCGTGCAGGGCGTCAAGCTGGTGCGCGTCGACGGCAACATGGCGACCATCGAGGCCGGCGGCAAGGCGCAGACGCTGCGCCTGGGTGGCACCGCGGTGGTCGCGGGCGACTCGGGCGGCGGCGGCAGCGGCGCCCGCATCGTGCTGCCCGTGGGCCCCGGCGGCCACTACACGGGCCTCGCGTCGATCAACGGCCATCCGGTGCAGTTCGTCGTCGACACAGGCGCGACCATGGTGGCGATGGGCGCCGACACCGCCGCCGCGCTCGGCCTCGACCTGAAGAACGCCACGGCCGCCGTCGCGGGCACCGCCAACGGCAACGTGTCGGCGCGCCGCCTCACGCTGACCAAGGTGAGCGTGGGCGACGTCACGATCTACAACATCGAGGCCCTCGTCACGCCCGAGTCCATGGGCGTCGTGCTGCTTGGCAACAGCTTCCTGTCGCACTTCCAGATGCACAGCGAGACCGGCACGCTGGTGTTGGACAAGAAGAACTGACGGCGGGCCGGGACGGGCCCGCCCGGACTCCTGTGTCAAACGGAAAGAGCTGCCAGCAGGCGCGAGCCGGCCGGGCCGCGGGCGCGCGCCTTGCCGCCCCCGGCCGGTGACGCCGGCGCCCGTCGGCCCCGTTCGACCCGCGCCCTGGAGCGCGCAGGAGATCCGCCATGCAACTTCGTCCCCTGGGCCGCACCGGCCTGCAAATCGCGCCGATCGTCTTCGGCGGCAACGTGTTCGGCTGGACGGCCGACGAGAGGCGCAGCTTCGAGCTGCTCGACGCCTTCGTCGACGCCGGCTTCAACGCGATCGACACCGCCGACGTCTACTCGCGCTGGGTGCCCGGCCACGAGGGCGGCGAGTCGGAGACGCTGATCGGCCGCTGGCTGCGCGCCAACCCCGCGCGGCGCCGGCAGGTGCTGCTGTTCACGAAGGTCGGCTCCGACATGGGCGACGAGCACAAGGGCCTGGGCCGGCTGTGGATCGAGCGCGCTGTGGAGGATTCGCTGCGGCGCCTGAACACCGACGTCATCGACCTGTACCAGTCGCACCGCCCCGACCCGGAGACCTCGTACGAGGAGACGCTGGCCGCGTACGACCGCCTGGTGAAGGCCGGCAAGATCCGCGCGTTCGGCTGTTCGAACTTCGACGCGCGCCAGCTCGCCGAGGCGCAGGACTCCGCGCGCATCAACGACCTGCCCGCCTACCAGACGCTGCAGCCCGAGTACAACCTGGCCGACCGCGCGGACTACGAGGGCCCGCTGCGCGAGCTCGCGATCCGGCAGGGGCTGGGCGTCATCACGTACTACAGCCTGGCCTCGGGCTTTTTGACCGGCAAGTACCGCACGGAGGCCGACCTCGCTCAGAGCCCGCGCGGCGGCGGCGTGCGCCGGTACCTGAACCCGCGCGGCCTGCGCATCCTGGGTGCGCTCGACCAGGTCGCGCAGCGCCACGACACGCAGCCGGCGGTGGTGGCGCTCGCGTGGCTGATCGGCCGCCAGGGCGTCACGGCGCCGATCGCCAGCGCCACCAGCGTCGCGCAGTTGAACAGCTTCTCGGCGGCCGCCGAGCTCGCGCTGAACGAGAACGACCGCGCCGTGCTGGACCAGGCCAGCGCCCCCGACGCCTCCTGAGCGCCGCGGCGCTCCCCATGAAAAACGCCGCGGCCCGGCGACGGGACGCGGCGTTCTCGCGGGCGCGCGCGCCGCGCGCGGGGGCGAGGCTCAGCCTTGGCGGCGGCGGCGCGCGGCCGTGGCGATCACGCCCAGGCCGGCCATCAGCAGCGCGAGCGAGCCGGGTTCCGGCACGGCCGTCGGGGGCACGGGCACCGGGGTGCCGGCGTCGCTGACGTCGAACCAGATGTAGGTGTCGTTGACGATGTGCGAGATGCCGTCCAGGGTCGAGCCGGCCAGGATGAAGCCGTTCTGCTGGCCGTCGCCGAAGCCGACCGCCGCGGGGTGCCCGCCGAAGCCGCCGGTGCCGCTGCTGGCGTTGCCGGTTTCCCAGTTCATGTCGCCGTAGAAGAAGCCGATCTGGCCTTCTCCGGCCGGCGTGGCGAAGTTCGCGCCGCGGATCACCAGCTGGAAGGTGTCGAACTTGTTGTCGGTCGAGCCGTAGTAGCCGACGTGGTCCCAGGTGATGATCGTCTCGTTGGCGATCGACTGGTTCACGTGCACGACGCCGCTGCTGGCGCCGCGGGTGTCGACGTCCGCGAAGAACGGGGCGATCACGGGCTGCAGGGCGCCTTGCGGGCCTTCCGGCGTGAACGCGGCCACGCCGCCGTTGAAGGTGACGTTGCCGTTGTTGTTGATGAAGATCGACGAGTAGTCGGCACCGAAGAAGTTCTGCAGCGTGTAGCCGAGGGAGATCGGGCCCGAGAAGCCGTCGTCGTTGCGGCCGGTGGGGTTGCCGGCGTTGTTGGCGTTGCCGCCGCCGGTGGTCACCACGACCTGGCCGAAGTCGCTCGTGTACAGGTGGTTGGTGGCGGTCAGCGCGGAGTCGGGGATGGTGGTGACGGCGGCACCGGCTTGCGCGGCGACCAGGGCCACGGCGGCGGCCACGAGGGACTTGGAAAAGAGGCTCAAGGGATTCCTTCACGCAAACGCCACACGTGCGGCGTTCAACTCTGTTAATGAAGCAACCCCGATTTTTCGGGAAACACGATCGCTCGAACACCCCTCATAGTGGGGAACTTTCGTGCAAGCGCCCATTGCGGGCTGCGCCGCGCGGGCGGCGCCCCGGGACGTCCCGCCTCCCGGCCGGACGCCCGCCCCGTCTTTCCCGGGCGAAGCCGGGTCAGCCGACCCAGCGGCGCGCGTTGCCGAACATGCGCGCCCACGGGCTGGGTGCCGAGGCGTCGCCGCCGTTCCAGCTCATCTGCACGTTGCGGAACACGCGCTCGGCGTGCGGCATCAGCGCGGTGAAGCGGCCGTCGGCCGTGGTGACCGCGGTCAGGCCGCCGGGGCTGCCGTTCGGATTCAGCGGGTAGGCCTCGGTCGGCTTGCCGTGGTGGTCGACATAGCGCATCACCGCGTGCACCTTGGCGGCGTCGCCGCGTTGCGAGAAATCCGCAAAGCCCTCGCCGTGGGCAACGGCGATCGGCATGCGGCTGCCGGCCATGCCCGCAAAGAAGATCGACGGCGATTCCAGCACTTCCACCTGCGACAGCCGCGCCTCGAACTGCTCGGAGCGGTTGCGCGTGAACTTGGGCCAGTCCTGCGCGCCGGGGATGATGGGCGACAGCGCGGCCAGCATCTGGCAGCCGTTGCACACGCCCAGCGCGAAGGTGTCGCTGCGGCCGAAGAAGGCCTCGAACTGCTGTGCCAGCACCGCGTTGAACATCACCGAACGCGCCCAGCCCTCGCCGGCGCCCAGCGTGTCCCCGTAGCTGAAGCCGCCGCAGGCCACGAAGCCCTTGAACTGGCCCAGCGTGACGCGCCCCGAGTGCAGGTCGCTCATGTGGACGTCGTAGGTGTCGAAGCCGCCGAGCGACATCGCATAGCTCATCTCGACGTGGCTGTTGACGCCCTGCTCGCGCAGGATCGCCACTTTCGGGCGCGCCAGGTTCAGGAACGGCGCGGCCACGTTCTCGCTCGGGTCGAACGTCAGCGCGACGTGCAGGCCCGGATCGCCCGCCTGGCCCGCCAGCGCATGTTCGCTGTCGGCGCACGCCGGGTTGTCGCGCAGCTGGGCGATGCGCCAGGACGTCTCGTCCCAGGCCTGCTGCAGGTCGCGCAGCGGCCTCGCGAAGACGGACTTGGCATCGCGCCAGACTTCCATCGCACCGCGGTCGTTGGGCTTGCCGACCACGTGGCTGTGCGCCGACAGGCCGTGCGCGCGCAGCACGCCGATCGCGGCGTCGCGGCCGGCGGCCGGCACCTGCAGCACCGCGCCGAGTTCCTCGTTGAACAGCGCCTTGAGCGTCAGCTCGTCACGGCGCGCGCCCACCTGCGTGGCCCAGTTCTTGGCGTCGCCGGTGTCGGCACGGCTGTCGTCGATGCCGTTGCCTTCGGTGACCAGCATGTCGACGTTCAGGCTCACGCCCGTGTGGCCCGCGAAGGCCATCTCGCAGGCGGCCGCCCACAGGCCGCCGTCGCTGCGGTCGTGGTAGGCCAGCAGCAGGCCCTGCGCGCGCAGCGCGTTGACGGCGTCGACCAGCGACACCAGCAGCTTCGGATCGTCGAGGTCGGGCACCGCGTCGCCGAACTGCTGCAGCGTTTGCGCCAGCACCGAGCCGGCCATGCGGTTCTGACCGCGGCCCAGGTCGACCAGGATCAGCGCCGAGTCCTCGCGCGCGAGCTCGGGCGTGCGCGTGCCGCGCACGTCCGCGACGCTCGCGAAGGCCGACACGATCAGCGACACCGGCGCCACCACCTGCTTGGTCTTGCCGTCGTCCTGCCACTTCGTGCGCATCGACAGGCTGTCCTTGCCCACCGGCACGCTGATGCCCAGCGCCGGGCACAGCTCCATGCCGACGGCGCGCACCGTGTCGTACAGCGCGGCGTCCTCGCCCGGCTCGCCGCACGCGGCCATCCAGTTGCACGACAGCTTGACACGCGCGAGCTCGATCGGCGCGGCCAGCAGGTTCGTGATGGACTCGGCCACCGCCATGCGGCCCGACGCCGGCGCGTGCACCGACGCGAGCGGCGTGCGCTCGCCCATGCTCATCGCCTCGCCGGCGAAGCCCTTGAAGTCGGCCAGCGTGACGGCCACGTCAGCCACCGGCACCTGCCACGGGCCCACCATCTGGTCTCGGTGCGACAGGCCGCCCACGGTGCGGTCGCCGATCGTGATCAGGAAGCGCTTGGAGGCGACCGTCGGATGGCGCAGCACGTCCAGCGCCGCGTCCTCCAGCTTCACGCCGGACAGGTCCAGCGCCTTCTCGGCGCGCTCGACGCGCTTGACGTCGCGCAGCATCTTGGGCGGCTTGCCGAACAGCACGTCCATCGGCATGTCGATGGCGCGGTCGCCGCCGGCACCGTCCTCCAGCACGAGGGACTTCTGCTCGGTGGCGCGGCCCACGACCGAGAACGGGCAGCGCTCGCGCTCGGCGAACGCGGTCAGCAGCGGCAGCGACTCGGGCGCGATCGCCAGGACGTAGCGCTCCTGGCTCTCGTTGCACCAGATCTCCTTGGGCGCCAGGCCGGATTCCTCCAGCGGCACGGCACGCAGGTCGAACGCGGCGCCGGTGCCCGCGCCTTCGGCCAGCTCGGGGAACGCGTTGGACAGGCCGCCCGCGCCCACGTCGTGGATCGCCAGGATCGGGTTGGCCGCGCCCAGCTGCCAGCACTGGTTGATGACTTCCTGCGCGCGGCGCTGGATCTCGGGGTTGCCGCGCTGCACGGAGTCGAAGTCCAGCGCCGCGGTGTTGGTGCCCGCCGCCATCGAGCTGGCGGCGCCGCCGCCCATGCCGATGCGCATGCCCGGGCCGCCCAGCTGCACCAGCAGCGTGCCGGCGGGGAACTCGATCTTGTGCGTCAGGTCGTCGCGGATCGCGCCCAGGCCGCCCGCGATCATGATGGGCTTGTGGTAGCCGCGGGTGACGCCGGCGACGTCCTGCTCGAACACGCGGAAGTAGCCGGCCAGGTTCGGGCGGCCGAACTCGTTGTTGAACGCGGCCGCGCCGAGCGGGCCGTCGATCATGATCTGCAGCGCGCTGGCGATGTGCTCGGGCTTGCCCACGGGCGAGCGCTCCCACGATTCGCTGGTGCCCGGCAGGTGCAGGTTGCCCACCGAGAAGCCTGCCAGGCCCGCCTTGGGCTTGGAGCCGCGGCCGGTGGCGCCCTCGTCGCGGATCTCGCCGCCGGAGCCGGTGGACGCGCCCGGGAACGGCGAGATGGCCGTCGGGTGGTTGTGCGTCTCGACCTTCATCAGCACGTGCGCCGTCTCGGCGCGGCCGGCGTAGTGCGCGGGGCCCTGGCCGTTCATCGGCTCGGCCACCCAGCGCTCGATCGCGTGGCCTTCCATCACGGCGGCGTTGTCGGAGTACGCGACCACCGAGTGCTGCGAGTTGAGCTTCTCGGTGTTGCGGATCATGCCGAACATCGAGATGTCCTGCCGGATGCCGTCGATCACGAACTGCGCGTTGAAGATCTTGTGGCGGCAGTGCTCGCTGTTGGCCTGCGCGAACATCATCAGCTCGACGTCCGTCGGGTTGCGGTCCAGGCCCTTGAAGGCGTCGACGAGGTAGTCGATCTCGTCGTCGGACAGCGCCAGGCCGAACTGCGCGTTGGCCACCACCAGCGCGTCGCGGCCCTGCCCCAGCAGGTCGACGTGCACCAGCGGCTCGGCAGGCTGCTTGTCGAACAGGTGCACGGCGGCGTCGCGCTCGAAGGCCACGCTCTCGGTCATGCGGTCGTGCAGCAGCATGGCCGCGGCCTGCAGCTCCTGCTCGGTCAGCGACTTGACGCCGCCCAGCAGGCCCGTCTTGGTGGTGATGCGGAACTCGGTGACGCGCTCGACGCGGTGCAGCGCCAGGCCGCAGTTGTGGGCGATGTCGGTGGCCTTGCTGGCCCACGGCGACACGGTGCCCAGGCGCGGCATCACCACCACCAGCACGGAATCGGCGGCGTCGGCGGTCGGGCCCTCGTAGGCATCGCCATAGCGCAGCAGGCTGGCCAGCTTGCGCATCGCGTCGGGCTGCACCTTCTCGTCCGTCCAGACCCAGTGCACGTGCCGCGCGGCGACCCCCGTGATGCGCGACGAGACGGACTGCAGCTTCGGCAACAGCGCCTGGGCGCGGAAGGCGGACAGGGCGTTGCCGCCCTCGAAGTGGAGCAGGTGCTTTTGCGTGGGGGACGACATGCGGTGTGGGCTCGCGGAGGGGAGGATGGGCGTGTTTTGCAGGGCCGGCGGGCGGCTTCGTGGGCCGTCGCCGGCCGTATCCCGGGCATGACGATGGTCATCACGCGGGGATGGAACTCAGCAGAATCCCGGATTTTAATCGGCGATGGGATAATTGGCGAACCATGACGATCACCCTGAAGTCCGCCTCCGACATCGAGGGCATGCGCATCGCCGGCCGGCTGGGCTCGGAAGTGCTGGACATGCTCACGCCGCACGTCAAGCCCGGCATCACGACGGAGCAGCTCGACAAGCTGGCCCACGACTACATCTTCGACGTCCAGGGCGGCATCCCGGCCCCACTGAACTACGCGCCGCCGGGCTACACGCCGTACCCGAAGTCGATCTGCACGTCGATCAACCACCAGGTCTGCCACGGCATCCCCAACGACCGGCCGCTCAAGGACGGCGACATCGTCAACATCGACGTCACGGTCATCAAGGACGGCTGGCACGGCGACACCAGCCGGATGTTCATCGTCGGCAAGGGGTCGATCGCGGCCAAGCGGCTGTGCCAGATCACCTACGAGGCGATGTGGAAGGGCATCGAGAAGGTCAAGCCGGGCGTGCGGCTGGGCGACATCGGCCATGCCATCCAGGTGTTCGCCGAGAACGCCGGCTACTCGGTGGTGCGCGAGTTCTGCGGCCACGGCATCGGCCAGAAGTTCCACGAGGAGCCGCAGGTGCTGCACTACGGCCGCCCCGGCACGCTGGAGGAACTGGTGCCCGGCATGATCTTCACGATCGAGCCGATGATCAACGCCGGCAAGCGCGACATCAAGGAATTCGGCGACGGCTGGACCATCGTCACCAAGGATCGCTCGCTGTCGGCGCAATGGGAGCACACGATCGTCGTCACCGAGACGGGCTACGAGGTGCTGACCGTCTCGGCCGGCAGCCCGGCGGTGCCCGAGTTCGTGAAGAACCCGGTGCTGAACCGGCTGCTCGCCGACGCGCCCAGCAGCGCGACGGCGGCCTGAGCGCCTCGCGACCGCGGTGTCCGCCCTGCCCTCGCCGACCGGCGCGCCGCCCGCGCAGCGCGCCTCCGTGGCCGAGCTGCGCGAGCGCTTCCGCTCGGGCAAGGCGGCCCTGCTGAACCATTTCTCCGAGTCGCGCGCCGCCGCGCCAGCCGCCACGGCGCTGCTCAAGGCGCTGGCCCGGCACGTCGACCAGACGCTGGCCGACCTGTGGCTGCACGCGGGCATGCCGTCGCAGGCCGCGCTGCTGGCCGTCGGCGGCTACGGGCGCGGCGAGCTGTTTCCCTATTCCGACGTCGACGTGCTGGTGCTGCTGCCCAACGGGCCCGTCGGCGGCGTCGACGCCCATTCCGAGGCGCTGCGCTCGACCATCGAGGGCTTCATCACCGCCTGCTGGGACATCGGCCTGGAGATCGGCTCGTCGGTGCGCACGATCGATGAGTGCCTGCTCGAGGCGCGCGCCGACGTCACCGTGCAGACCGCGCTGCTCGAGAGCCGCTTCCTGGTCGGCTCGCGCCGCATGTTCAACGCCTTCCGGCGCGTCAACACCGAGGCGATGGACCCGCAGGCCTTCCTGCGCGCCAAGACCTTCGAGATGCGCCAGCGCCAGGTCAAGTACGAGGACACGCCCTACTCGCTGGAGCCCAACTGCAAGGAGAGCCCGGGCGGGCTGCGCGACCTGCAGGTGCTGACCTGGATCGCGCGCGCCGCGGGCCTGGGCCGCACCTGGAGCGAGATGGCCACGCACGGGCTGCTGACGGCGTTCGAGGTCAAGCAGCTGCAGCGCCACGAGGGCACGCTCAAGCTGATCCGCGCGCGCCTGCACCTGGTGGCCAGGCGGCGCGAGGACCGCCTCGTGTTCGACTTGCAGACGGCCGTGGCCGAGTCCTTCGGCTACCACGGCAGCACGACGATGCGCGCCTCGGAGATGCTGATGCAGCGCTACTACTGGGCGGCCAAGGCGGTGTCCCAGTTGAACGAGGTGCTGCTGCTGAACCTGGAGGAGCGCATCAGCGGCTCGGAAGACCTGCCGATGCAGCCGCTCAACGAGCGCTTCCTCGACCGCGGCGGCCTGCTCGAGGTCGTGGCCGACGACCTGTACAAGCGCGAGCCGCACGCGATCCTCGAGACCTTCCACCTGTACCAGACCACGCCGCACCTGCGCGGACTGTCGGCGCGCACGATGCGCGCGCTGTACAACGTGCGCAACCAGATGAACGGCGCGTTCCGCAAGGATCCGGTCAACCGTGCGCGCTTCCTGGCGATCCTGCAGGCGCCCGAGGGGCAGACGCACGCGTTCCGGCTGATGAACGCCACCTCGGTGCTGGGCCGCTACCTGTGGGTGTTCCGCCGCATCGTCGGACGCATGCAGCACGACCTGTTCCACGTCTACACGGTCGACCAGCACATCCTGATGGTGCTGCGCAACGTGCGCCGCTTCTTCATCCCCGAGCACGCCCACGAGTACCCGAAGTGCACCGCGCTGGCCGCGAGCTTCGACAAGCCCTGGCTGCTGTACATCGCCGCGCTGTTCCACGACGTGGCCAAGGGCCGCGGCGGCGACCACTCCGAGCTGGGCGGCGCCGAGGTGCGCCACTTCTGCCGCGACCACGGCATCGCCAGGGAAGACGCCGACTTCATCGAGTTCCTGGTGCGCCAGCACCTGACGATGAGCAACGTCGCGCAGAAGGAGGACCTGTCCGACGCCGCCGTCATCTCCGATTTCGCCGCCAAGGTGGGCAACGCGCGGCGCCTGACCGCGCTGTACCTGCTGACCGTGGCCGACATCCGCGGCACCAGCCCCAAGGTGTGGAACGCGTGGAAGGGCAAGCTGCTCGAGGACCTGTACCGCCTGACGCTGCGCAAGCTCGGCGGCGAGGTGCTGGCGCTCGACGCCGAGATCGAGGCGCGCAAGAAGGAGGCGCGGCAGATCCTCGCGCTGCACTCCGCCCTGCCCGGCACCGAGGCGCCGCTGTGGAAGACGCTGGACCTGGGCTACTTCGCGCGCCACGATCCCAACGAGCTGGCCTGGCACGCGCGCTCGCTGTGGCGCCATCTCGAGACCGACGCGCCTGTCGTGCGTGCGCGCCCGTCGCCGCACGGCGAAGGCCTGCAGGTGCTGCTGTTCTCGCCCGACCGCGCCGACCTGTTCGCGCGCATCTGCGGCTATTTCGACGGCGCCGGCTTCTCCATCCAGGACGCCAAGATCCACACAACCAACGCCGGCTTCGCGCTCGACACCTTCCAGGTCGTGAACCCGGCCTACGAGGACGACGGCCCGGCCGGCTACCGCGACCTGATCCCGCTGGTGGAGCACCAGGCCGCGCTCGCCGCCGGCTCCGAGGGCCCGCTGCCCACGCCGCGCGCCAGCCGCGTGTCGCGCCGCGTCAAGTCGTTCCCGGTGGTGCCGCGGGTGTCGCTGCGCCCCGACGAACGCGCCCAACGCTGGCTGCTGTCGATCAGCGCCAGCGACCGCTCCGGCCTGCTGTACGCCGTCGCCCGCGTGCTGGCGCAGTACCGCATCAACCTGCAGCTCGCCAAGGTGTCGACGCTCGGCGAACGCGTGGAGGACACCTTCCTCGTGGACGGCGCCGCGCTGCAGAACAACAAGCTGCAGATCCAGGTCGAGACCGAGCTGCTGGACGCGATCAGCGCCACCTGACCGCGCCGCCTTCCGCGCCTGACGCTTGCGGCACGCTTTCAAACTCGGCCGCAACGCCCATAATTTCGGGCATGGCTTCGCCCGGTGCCCGACGCCTGCGCTTCGGTTCGTTCGAGTTCGACGAGGCCGACGCGCGCCTGGTCGTCGACGGCCGGCCCGTGGCGCTCGCGCCCAAGGCGTTCGGCGTGCTGGCGGAACTGCTGCGCCAGCCGGGGCAGCTCCTGACCAAGGGCGAGCTGCTGGACGCGGTGTGGGGCCATCGGCACGTCAGCGAGTCGGTGCTCAAGACGACGATCAGCGAGCTGCGCGCCGCGCTCGGCGACGACGCCAGGAGCCCGCGCTGGGTGGAGACGGCGTCGCGCCGCGGCTATCGCTTCATCGGCGCGCTGGACAACGCGCTCGCGCCCGATCCGTCGGACGACGCGGCGCCGGCCTGAGCCGTGGCCTCAGCGCAGGGCCAGGCGCATCACCGCGTTGCACAGCGGCACGCCGCGCACGTCGACCACGCGCTGCTCGACGATCTGGAAGCCGAAGTGCGCGAAGAACGGCTGCGCCGTGAGGCTCACGTGAGACGTGAGTTCCGTGAGCGAACGCTCGGCGGCCAGCGCGAGGAGATGCCGCATCAGCGTGCCGCCGACGCCCTGCCCACCCGCCGTGCCGGCCACATAGAAGTGGTCGATGTAGCCGCCGGACTGCAGGTCCGCGTAGCCGACGATCTTGCCGTCGCGCTCGGCCACGAACGGGCACAGGCCCTGCATGCGCGCGGCCCAGGCGTCGGCGTCGTGGTCGCGCGGGCACCAGGCGTCGACCTGCTGCGGCGAGTAGTCGCGGATCGCGACCTCGTGGATCGCCGACGCGAACACGGCGCGCAGGGCCGGTTCGTCGCCGGGGCGGAAGTCGCGCAGGGCGATCATCGGCGGTTAGCGGCGTCCTCGATCGCCTTGTCGCGCAGGCGGTCGCGCTCGTCGGGATCCATCGGCTTGACGAGCGGTCCGTCGAACGCGGACGACCCGGGCGCGGGTGCCGGCTTGGGGAAGGACGTGACGGTCACCGTGCCGCCGCTGGCCGCGGCCTCGCGCGTGCCGGCCGGGCACGGGGCGTCGCTGTAGCTCGTGGCGTGCGCGCCGACGCACTTGTGCACGCCCGCGCTCTTGAACGTGGCGGCGGCGTCGGGCGTCGAGTTCTCGCCCGCGCCGATCGCGCGCGCTGCGCCGGCCAGCGGTGCCGACCCGCGATAGAACCAGCCGGCGACCGCCAACCCCAGCGCGACCACCGCCGCAATGACAAGCCGCAAGCTCATGCGGACACCTCCGAAGACAAGCCTCGCGCCCGCGCGCTCGCGCGTGACGCCCCCGCGCGCAGGAAGCGGCGCTCCAGCGGATTGGACACCCATTTGGCCACCGCCCACCCCAGCGCCCACGCGGCCGCCAGCACCGGCGGATACAGCAGCGCGGCCCGGCGCGGATCGGCGCCCGCGGCATGGAACGCGTCGACCGCGAGCCACACCACGAACATGTGCGTCAGGTAGACCTCGTAGCTCAGGCGCCCGAACGAGCGCAGCCACGCGAACGCGCGCCATGGCGCCGACACGCCCGCGGCGGCGCGCCAGTGCGCGGCGATCACCAGCGCCGCGCCCGAGAAGGTCAGCACCAGCATGTAGCCGTGGCGCAGCGAGCGCCACAGCTCGACGCCGGCCAGGAACACCGCCAGCAGGCCGACAAGGCCCAGCGCGGCGGCCCAGCGACGCGTCGACGCCGGCACCGCCGGCCAGCGCCGCGCCAGCAGCGCCGCCAGCACGCCGGTGGCGATGCCCGCCATGCCTTGCAGGGTGTTCTTCTCCGACCAGATCTCGTCGTGATGGATGTGCGCCCGCACGACGGGGATCGACAGCGCGAGCCCCAACAGGGCCGCCACGAACAGCCGCGTGCGCCCCAGCAGCAGGCAGGCGACCGGGAACGCGAGGTAGAACACCTCCTCGATCGACAGCGACCACAGCACGTCCCAGCCCGCGGGCAGGTAGCCAGTATTGGCCTCGTACGCGTTCAGGTGCAGCCCCAGCGCCGATAACGCGGCCCGCGGCAGCGTCTGCCCGGGCTGCTCCAGCACGTAGTGCGGCGCGCCCGCCAGCGCCAGCGCGCACAGCACCGCCACCAGGATCAGCAGGCACGGCAGGATGCGCGCCGCGCGCCGCCGCCAGAACGCCTTCGCGTCGATCGCCGCGAGCGTGCCCCAGCGCGCGAGCGAGTTCGTGGTGATCAGGAAGCCCGAGATCACGAAGAACAGGAACACCGCCTCGAAGCCGTCGAACTGCATCGCGTACAGCAGCCGCTGCGGCAGCCACTCGCCCACTGGGCCCGGGTCCAGCGGCAGTCGCAGCGCCAGGTGGTGCATCACCACGAGCACGATGGACAGGCCGCGCAGCCCGTCGATGCCGGGGTTGCGCGCGGGCGCGTCGCCGCGCCGGCCCGGCGGATGATCGTTCATCGGATCTCCTCCCTGGAGACTTGTTCGTTGGCGCGGATTGTCGCCTCGGACGGCGCCTATCGGGCGGTGCACCACTGCTGCTCGCACGGCACGCCGTCGTGGTTGCCGTCCATCTTCACGCCGGGGCAGTGCTGGAGGAACCACGTGGCTTGCGCGCACGACGTCATCTGCGGGCAGGTCGTGCGGCCGTCGCAGGTGCGCGAGGCGTCCGCGTCGATCGCGGGACGGGCTGGTGCGGCCTGCAGCGCGCGCGGCACGGCTGCCGGCGCGGGCGTGCGATGCGGCAGCGCGCGCCACGCCGTGGCGGCCACGACGCCGAGGATCGCCAGCGCTGCCGCCACAACGGGCCATCGACCGCCGCGCCGCAGCCGTGGCCGCGGCATGCGCTCGAACTCGCGCTCGGGCCGCTCGCCCCGGGCCACCGCGTGGCGCGCGTCGACCAGCCGCACGTCGACTGCGCGCTTGCGCCCCTGCCCGTCGCGCCCGACATCGAACAGCAGCCGCGCGCCCAGGGCGGGCCGCCAGCCATTACCGGGCAGCGCGCTGGCGTGCACGAACAAGCGCTCGCGCGTGGCCTCGACCTCGATGAAGCCGGAGCCACGCGCGTCGTCCCACTGCGTCAGGCGTCCCTCGAAGGCCATCGTCGGTGCGCGCCGCGTCCTCATGTGAAACGACCTCGAAGCGCGCGAACGCCTCGAGGTCGTGCGGGGCCGGCAAGGTGCCGCGTCAGCCCATGTGCAGGCCGCCGTTGACCGCGAACTCCGCGCCCGTCGTGAAGCCGGACGTGTCGCACGCCAGCCAGCTGACGATGGAGGCGATCTCTTCGGGCGTGCCCAGGCGCTTGACCGGGATCGTGGCGACGATCTTCTCGAGCACCTCCGGCTTGATGGCCTTGACCATGTCCGTGCCGATGTAGCCCGGGCTGACCGTGTTGACGGTGACGCCCTTGCTGGCCATCTCGAGGGCCAGCGCCATCGAGAAGCCGTGCATGCCGGCCTTGGCCGCCGAGTAGTTGGTCTGGCCGGCCTGGCCCTTGGCGCCGTTGACCGACGAGATCTGGATGATGCGGCCCCAACCCTTCTCGACCATGTCGGCCACCACCTGCTTGGTGACGTTGAACATCGAGGTGAGGTTGGTGTCGATGACGGCGTCCCAGTCCTCGCGGGTCATCTTCAGGAACATGCGGTCGCGGGTGATGCCGGCGTTGTTGACGAGGATGTCGATGACGCCGTGCTCCTCCTTGGCCTGCTTGAACGCGGAGACGGTGGACTCCCAGTCGGCGACGTTGCCGACGGACGCATGGAAGGTGTAGCCCAGCGCCTTCTGCTCGGCGATCCACTTGGCGTGGTCGCGGCTCGGGCCGCAGCCGGCGATGACCTTGTATCCGTCGCTGTGCAGCCGCTGGCAGATGGCGGTGCCGATGCCGCCCATGCCCCCGGTGACGTACGCAACTTTCTGGCTCATGTCAGTCTCCTTGAATATTGGATGCCGCGCAGGGCGAATTCACTATCGCGCTTTGTCCGGCCGCCCGCTCTCGGGGCGAACCCCATGCGGCCGGCGCCGGGATCAGGGGCGCTCGACCGTCAACGCAACGCCCATGCCACCGCCGATGCACAGCGAGGCGATGCCCTTCTTCGCGTTGCGGCGGCCCATCTCGTGCAGCAGCGTGACCAGGATGCGCGCGCCCGACGCACCGATGGGGTGCCCGATGGCGATCGCGCCGCCGTTGACGTTGACCTTGCTGGTGTCCCAGCCCATCTCCTGGTGCACGGCGCAGGCCTGCGCGGCGAAGGCCTCGTTGATCTCGAGCAGGTCGAGGTCGGCGGGCTTCCAGCCGGCGCGCTCGAGCGCCTTGCGCGCGGCGGGCACCGGGCCCATGCCCATGTAGGCGGGGTCGAGGCCGGCGCTGGCGTACGACGCGATGCGCGCGAGCGGCTTCAGGCCGAGGGCGTCGGCCCTGGCGGCCGACATCACCACCACGCCGGCCGCGCCGTCGTTCAGGCCCGAGGCGTTGCCTGCCGTCACCGAGCCGGCCTTGTCGAACGCGGGACGCAGGCCCGCCAGCGCCTCGGCGGTCGACTTGCGGTTGATGAACTCGTCGGCGTCGAACAGGACGGGGTCGCCCTTCTTCTGCGGGATCGCGACGGGCACGATCTCGTCCTTGAACCGGCCGGCGTCCTGCGCCGCGGCGGCCTTCTGCTGCGAGGCGAACGCCAGCGCGTCCTGCTGCTCGCGCGAGATGCCGTACTTCTTGGCCACGTTCTCGGCCGTGATGCCCATGTGGTACTGGTTGTAGACGTCCCACAGGCCGTCGTTGATCATCGTGTCGACCAGCTTCCAGTCGCCCATGCGCTGGCCGTCGCGCGAGTTGGGCAGCACGTGCGGCGCCAGGCTCATGCTCTCCTGGCCGCCGGCCAGCACGATCTCGGCGTCGCCGTCGCGGATCGCCTGCGCGGCCAGCATCACCGCCTTCAGGCCGGAGCCGCAGACCTTGTTGATCGTCATTGCCGGCACGCCGTTGCCCAGCCCGCCCTTGATGACCGCCTGGCGCGCCGGATTCTGGCCGGTGCCGGCCTGCAGCACCTGGCCCAGGATGACTTCGCTGACCTGCTCGCCGGTCAGCTTCGAGCGCTCGAGCAGCGCCTTGAGCACCGTGGCGCCGAGCTCGGACGCCGGAATCTTGGCGAGCGAGCCGCCGAACTTGCCGACGGCGGTGCGGGCGGCGGCGACGATGACGATGTCTTGGGTCATGGGTTTCTCCTGCGGGGCGATGATACGGTATGGGGTATGACCGGACGGTGTCCGATCAAGGGATTGGTCAGGCTTTCTGTTGCACGTAGCGGCCGGGGGCCGGCTCGATGGCCTTGAAGCCGCGGCCGCCGGGAGCCTTGGGTGCCGCGACGTCGCCGCCGCCGAAGCCCGCGAGCCAGTGCGACCAGCCCGTCCACCAGCTGCCCGGGTGCTCCGTGGCGCCGGCAAGCCAGGCGTCGGCCGAGACGGCGGGCTTGTCGTTCGTCCAGTGGCTGCGCTTGCCGGCCTTGGGCGGGTTGATGACGCCGGCGATGTGGCCCGACGCGCCGAGCACGAAGCGCGTCTTGCCACCCAGGATGCGCGTGGACTCCCACGCGCCCTTCCACGGCACGATGTGGTCCTCGCGTGAACCATAGATGAACGCGGGCGCCTTGATTTGAGACAGATCAAGCTTCTCGCCGCACACCGTCAGCGCGCCGGGTTCGCGCAGCGCGTTCTCCAGGTAGGTGTTGCGCAGGTACCAGCAGTACATCGGCCCGGGCATGTTGGTGGCGTCGCTGTTCCAGTACAGCAGGTCGAACGCGGGCGGCTTGTCGCCCTTGAGGTAGTTGCCGACGACGTAGTTCCACACCAGGTCGTTCGGGCGCAGGAAGCTGAAGGTGCTGGCGAGCTCGCCGCCCTTGAGCAGCTTCGGGCCGCCGGGCGCCTGCGCGCCGAGGGTCATCTCGCGCAGCTGCACGGAAGCCTCGTCGACGAAGATGTCCAGCACGCCGGTGTTGGAGAAATCGAGGAAGGTCGTGAGCAGCGTCAGGCTCTCCGCGGGCTGCTTGCCGCGCGCCGCGAGCACGCCCAGCGCGGTGGCCAGCAGCGTGCCGCCGACGCAGAAGCCGAGCGTGTTGATCGTCCTGGCGCCCGTGATCTCCTGCACCACCTCGATGGCCTTGATCACCGCGTTCTCGATGTAGTCGTCCCACGTGCGGTCCTGCATCGACTCGTCGGGATTGCGCCAGCTGATCACGAAGGTGCGATGGCCTTCGGACACCGTGTGCCGGATCAGCGAATTGGCCGGCTGCAGGTCGAGGATGTAGTACTTGTTGATGCACGGCGGCACGAACAGCATCGGGCGCGCATGCACCTGCGGCGTGAGCGGCTTGTACTCGATCAGCTGCAGGTAGTCGTTCTCGAAGACGACCGAGCCCTCGGTGGTGGCCACGTTGCGGCCCACCTCGAACACCGACTCGTCGGTCTGCGACAGGTGGCCCTGCTGCACGTCGTCCCACAGCTGCTGCAGGCCCTGCGTGAGGCTCTCGCCCTGCGTCTCGATCGCCTTGCGCTGCGCCTCGGGGTTGAGCGCGAGGTAGTTGGCGGGGCTGGCGGCGTCGACGAACTGCTGCACCGCGAAGCGCACTCGCGCCTTGGTCTTCTCGTCGCCCTGCAGGCTGTCGGCCAGCTGCGTGAGCGTGCGCGCGTTGAGCAGGTACAGCTGCGCGGTGAACGCGGCGGCCGGGTTCTTCAGCCAGTCCTCGGCGGCGAAGCGGCGATCGCCGATCGTGGCCCGCGCGGCGGGCGCGTCCGCCTTGCCGAACAGCGGCATGCGGTCGACCGCGCCGTTCCACAGCGCCGTGGCCTGGTTCACATACTGATCCTGCAGCTCGGAAAGCGTGGCCTGCGGCACCTGCAGCCCGCTGAGCGAATTGAGGAAGCCGCCGATCGCGGCGCCGAAGGCCTCGGGCCCGTGCGCATGCGCGTGCGACGCGGCCGGCGCGCGCTCGGTCGCGCTGGCGATGTCGGCTTCGACGGCCTTGTCCGAGGGCGCCGCCGCGGTGCGGGCGCGCGGGGCGCGGCGTGCGGGGCGGGCGGCCGTGCGGGCGGGCGCCTTCGAAGGGGAACTGCGGGCCATCGTCATGTCTCCTGTGCCACGCCTCGGGCCCCGGGAACAGCGCTGCTCGAGAGCGCGCGGCCGTTCGGTTCAGGTCGTGGACTTCCTTGCGACTGGTGCTCGGCGGATCGCACGGATCGCGTCGTTGCCACCCGAGCTTACCCCAGCAGGAAGACAAACTACCATTGCGCAAGATTGCTTACCGGATCGCGAACGATGACCCTTTTCGAAGAAGCACGACCGTGCACATAGTCGCCGTCGGATGGGCCTACGTCGTGCTGATGATGGTGCTGGCCGAGGCGTTCGGGCCGACCGGCTCGATCCTCGGCGCATTCGTCACGCTGCTGCTTTACGGCGTGCTGCCGCTGGGCATCGTGCTGTACATCGGCGGTACGCGGGCGCGCGCCCGGCGCCGCGCGGCCGCGACCTCAGGCGACCTCGATCCAGGCCGCGGCGGCGAGGCGGCCGGTGACCCGGTCGCGCCGGAACGAGAAGAAGCGTGACGCATCGGCCACGGTACACAGGCCGCAGCCGCTGACCTCCGTCAACCCGAGGCGGCGCAGCCGGCCCTCGGCCAGCGCGGGCAGGTCGGCGTGCCATTTCGGGACACCGTCCCTGGCCGGCGCCGACGCGAAATGGCGCGCCTCGCCTTCGTGGAACGCGGCCGGCACGTCGGCGCCGACCTCGAACGCCGTCGGCCCGATCGATGCGCCCAGCCACGCGACGATGTCGCCCGCGGCCACCGGCACCGCGGCGCGGATCGCGTCGACGGTGGCCTCCAGCACGCCGCCGGCCAGGCCGCGCCAGCCCGCGTGCGCGGCGCCCACCGCGCGGCCGTCACGCGTCGCAAACAGCACCGGCAGGCAGTCGGCCACCATCACCGTGCAGGCGATGCCGGGCACCGTGGTGATGCTCGCGTCGGCCTGCTCGATCGGCGCGTCGGGGCCGAGGTGGGCCGGCGTCAGGCGCACGACGCGCGTGCCGTGCACCTGATCGAGGAACACGGGCGTGGCGCCGAGCGTGGCCGCGAAACGGCGGCGGTTCTCGGCCACCGCGATCTGGTCGAGCGGGTCGGACGTCTGCGCCTTCAGGTTCAGCGAGTCGTACGGCGGCGCGCTGACGCCGCCCTGGCGCGTGGTCATCAACGCGCCGCAGCCCTGGGGCCAGGTCGCGGGACGGAAGAAGGCGTCGCGCGGCAGGGGTTCGACGATCTCGAGCGGCATCTCAGCGCCGCCCGGCCGCCCGAAGGCGCTGAGGCGCCCCCTCGGGGGGCAGCGAACAAAGTGAGCGTGGGGGCATCGTGACTACTCCGCGTCGGGGCAGGCCGACGGCTGCGTCGAGGCGAACGCCGGCAGCGCCATGCAGGCCGCGTGCACGCGCATCACGTGCGGCACGTGGTCGAGCTTGCACTTGAAGCGCTGCGCGTTGAAGATCTGCGGCACGAGCACGCAGTCGGCCAGGCCCGGCGCGTCGCCGTGGCAGAACGCGGTCGGACGCGCCGCCAGCTGACGCTCGACGACCGCCAGCCCGCCCTCGACCCAGTGCCGGATCCACGCGCCCTTCGCGTCGTCGCTCGCGCCCAGCGTGGCGGTCAGGTAGCCCAGCACGCGCGTGTTGTTCAGCGGATGGATCTCGCAGGCGATGTCCTGCGCCAGCGCGCGCACGCGGGCGCGGCCGGGCGCGTCACGCGGGAGCAGCGGCGGCTCGGGCACGGTCTCGTCCAGGTACTCGATGATGGCCATCGACTGGTGCAGCCGCAGACCGTCGTCGGTCACCAGCGCCGGCACCAGGCCGGAGGTGGACGTCTCCAGGTACGCGGGCGTCGACTGCTCCTTCCTGAGCAGGTGCACGGCGTGGTAGCGCGCGTCCAGCCCCTTGAGCGCCAGCGCGATGCGCACGCGCCAGCTGGCAGACGAGCGGAAGTAGCTGTAGAGCTCCATGGCCGCTGCTCCTTTTTCAGCGCAGTGCGACGACCAGCTCGCCCAGCCCGGCGATGCGGCCGGTCAGCGTCTGGCCGCGGCCCACCGCCGCCACGCCCGCGGGCGTGCCGGTGAAGATGAGGTCGCCCGGCTTGAGCGTCCACGCGCGGCTGAGCCACGAGATCGTCTCGCGCACGTTCCAGATCAGGTCGGACAGATCGCCCCTCTGGCGCGGCGTGCCGTCGACGTCCAGCGTGATCGCGCCGGCGCCCAGCTCGCCGGTCTCCTCGATGCGGTGGATCTCGCCGATCGGGGCCGACTGGTCGAAGCCCTTGGCGATCGACCACGGGCGGCCGGCCTTCTTGGCGGCGGCCTGCAGGTCGCGGCGCGTCATGTCCAGGCCGATCGCGTAGCCGAAGATCAGGCGCGGCGCGTCCTCCTCGGCGACGTCGCGCCCGTTGCCGGCGGCGGCGTCGCCGATCGCGACCACCAGTTCGACCTCGTGGTGCAGGTCGCTGGTGAGCGTCGGGTAGTCCATGGCACCCGTCTGGCCGGTGCGCACGGGCAGCACGGCGTCGGCCGGCTTCATGAAGAAGAACGGCGACTCGCGCGCGTCGTGGCCCATCTCGGCGGCGTGCTCCGCGTAGTTGCGGCCGACGCAGTAGATGCGGTGGACGGGGAACTCGCCGCCCCCGCGCACGGGCACGCGCGGGACGACGGGGACGGTGATGACATCGGTCATGGCAGGCTTTCGAGACAAGTGGCCGACCTGGGATTCTGCGCGGCACAAGGCGCCGTCGCGAGAACGGCGAGAGGCATGGACTTTTCGGCGGCGGCGACGATCCCGTCGTGGGCGCACCGCGAGAGGAGCCACCGCCGGAAAGGCCCCGCCTGTCGCCGTCCGCGGTAGGCGGCTTCCGCCGCGCAGGCTCCGAACGGCCGGGGCAAGCCGACGACTATGCCACGCAGCCCTTGCACGAGTGCGCCGAGGGGCTGCCGGGCTACACTGCGCCGAACCCGCGAGACCGCCCATGTTCAGCCCCCGCTCGATCCGCCATTGCCGCGCCTGCGGCGCGCCGACCGCCTACCGCGAGCCGCCCGACGACAACCGCGAACGGGCCATCTGCTCGTCCTGCGGCACGATCCACTACGAGAACCCGCTCAACGTGGTGGGCACCGTGCCGGTATGGGACGGCAAGGTGCTGCTGTGCCTGCGCAACATCGAGCCGCGTAAGGGTTTTTGGACACTTCCGGCCGGTTTCATGGAATTGAACGAGACCACGGAACAAGGCGCGATGCGCGAGACCGAAGAGGAATCCGGCGCAAAAGTGCGCATGGGACCGTTGTTCACGTTGCTGAACGTGCCCCACGTCGGGCAGGTCCACCTCTACTATCGCGCCGAGATGACCAGCCCCGCGCTCGATCCCGGCCCCGAGACGATCGAGGCCCGGCTGTTCGACGAGTCCGAGATCCCGTGGGACTTGCTGGCGTTCAAGACCGTGAAGGTGACGCTGGAACACTTCTTCGTCGACCGCCGCACGGGTCAATTCACGGTGCACTGCGCCGATATCGCATGACGGGATGCCCGGTGGGTGTCCGCAACGAGACCAACCCCAGATGAGCGTTCCCTCCTCGGCCGTCCCGCCCGCCTCGCCCGCCCAGCCGCCCGCCGCCCCGCCGGCGGCGCCCCGGGCCGCGCCGGCGTCCGTGTCGGGCGCCGCGGTGAGGCAGGATCTCGTGCACGCCGATCCGCTGCTCGACTGCCTGGTGGAGGTCTGCCGCCTGCACGGCCAGCACGCGACCCGCGCGTCGCTGTCGGCCGGCCTGCCGCTGACCCACGGCCGCCTGACGCTCAACCTGGCCGAGCGCGCCGCCGCGCGCGCGGGCATGGCCACCAAGCTGCAGCGCGTGGCAGTGGCCGACATCGACGCCGCCACCCTGCCCGTCGTGCTGCTGCTCAACGGCGACAAGGCCTGCGTGCTGCTCGGCCGCGAGCAGGGCCGCCACCGCGTGCTGCTGCCCGAGACGGGCCAGGGCACCGTGCTGCTGGACGACGCCGAGCTGGCCGCGCGCGCCACCGGCCTGGCGCTGTACGTCCGGCCGCACTTCCGCTTCGACAAGCGCACCGAGCCGGCGTCGCAGCCCGTGCAGGGCCACTGGTTCTGGAGCGCCCTGCTCGCCCAGCGCCTGGTCTACAAGGACATCCTCTGGGCCGCCGCGCTGATCAACGTGTTCGCGCTGGCGCTGCCGCTGTTCTCGATGAACGTGTACGACCGCGTGGTGCCCAACTCGGCGTTCGAGACGCTGTGGGCGCTGTCCATCGGCGTGCTGCTGATCCTGGGCTCGGACCTGCTGATGCGCAAGCTGCGCAGCCGCTTCGTCGACGAGGCCAGCGCACGCATCGACGTGAAGATCTCCGCCACGCTGCTGGAGCGCGTGCTGGGCATGCGGCTGGAGAACCGGCCCGAGTCGGTCGGCTCGTTCTCGCAGAACCTGCGCGGCTTCGAGCAAGTGCGCGACGTCATCACGTCCACCACCGTCACCGCGCTGGTCGACCTGCCCTTCGCGCTGCTGTTCCTCGTGGTCATCATCTGGATCTCGCCGTGGCTGATGATCCCGGTGGTGCTGTCGTTCGCCGGCGTGCTGGCCTACGGCTGGGTGGTGCAGAAGAAGCTGCACGCGCTGGCCGAGACCACATACCGCGCGAGCGCCGTGCGCAACTCGACGCTGGTCGAGTGCCTCACCGGCATCGAGACCATCAAGGCGCAAGGCGCCGAGAGCCTGATCCAGGCGCGCTGGGAGCGCACCAACGTGCACCTGGCGGCCACCAACGTGAAGATGCGCAGCCTGTCGTCGGGCTCGATCTACGTCACCTCCACCATCTCGCAGCTGATGAGCGTGGTGCTGGTGATCGTGGGCGTGTACCTGATCGGCGAGAAGTCGCTGACGATGGGCGCGCTGGTCGCCGTCAACATGCTCGCGGGCCGCGCGATGGCGCCGGCCGGCCAGATCGTCGGCCTGCTGATGCAGTACCAGGGCGCGCGCACCGCGCTCGAGGGCCTGGAGAAGATCATGGCCACCGACGTGGAGCGCCCGCAGGACGCGACCTTCGTCGAGCGGCGCGACCTCGAGGGCGCGATCGAGTTCCGCAACGTCGTCTTCCACTACCCGAACCGGCGCGAGAACGCGCTGGAGGGCGTCAGCTTCAAGATCAAGCCCGGCGAGAAGGTGGCGCTGATCGGCAAGGTCGGCTCGGGCAAGTCCACGATCCAGCGCCTGGCGATGGGCCTGTACCAGCCGACGTCCGGCGCGGTGCTGGTGGACGGCATCGACCTGCGCCAGGTCGATCCGGCCGACCTGCGCCGCAACATGGGCTACGTATCGCAGGACGTGCTGCTGTTCTACGGCAGCCTGCGCGAGAACATCGCCTTCGGCATGCCCTATGCCGAGGACGGCGCCATCGTGGCGGCCGCCGAGGTGGCGGGCCTGACCGACACCGTCAACCGGCATCCGCACGGCTTCGACATGCAGGTCGGCGAGCGCGGCGAGTCGCTGTCGGGCGGCCAGCGCCAGAGCGTGGGCATCGCGCGCGCCGTGCTGCACAACGCGCCGATGCTGCTGCTGGACGAGCCCACCAGCGCGATGGACTTCTCGTCCGAGGCGCAGATCACCCAGCGCCTGATGAGCTTTGCCAGCAACAAGACGGTGGTGCTCGTCACGCACCGCACCTCGCTGCTGCAGTTGGTGGATCGCGTGATCGTCATCGACGGCGGCAAGGTCGTGGCCGACGGCCCGCGCGACCGCATCATGGAAGCGCTGCAGAGCGGCCGCATCGCGAGGGCGCAATGAGCGTGGAACAGGACGATGTCACCGCGGCGCAACCCGCCGCCCCGAAGAAGCCGGCCCCGGCGCCCGCGACCGCCGCGTCGGCGCCGGCGCTGCCGCCCACGATCACCGTCACGCCAGGGCCTGCCCCGGCGGCGCCCGCCGGGTCGTCGCCGGGCGCCGCCTGGCGCGCCTGGTGGCGGCGCCTGGACGCCTGGCTGGCCGGCGCGCCGCTGCAGCCCGGCGAGATCCCCGGCATGGCCGTGTTCGAGCGCGAGGCCGTCGAGGTCATGTCGCGCCAGCACACGATGCGCGCCCGCAAGATCACGCGCATCGCGGCGTTCGTGGTGGCCGCCCTGCTCGTCTGGGCCGCGTTCGCGCGCGTCGACGAGGTCACGCGCGGCGACGGCCGCGTGGTGCCGTCGCGGCAGCTGCAGGTGCTGCAGTCGCTGGACGGCGGCGTCGTCGAGCAGATCCTGGTGCACGAGGGCGACAAGGTCGAGGCCGGCCAGGTGCTGCTGATGATCGACCCGACGCGCGCCACGTCCGCCGTGGCCGACAGCGCCGCGCAGGGCTTCGCGCTCGAGGCGCGCGTCGCGCGGCTGCGCGCGCTCGCGCAGGGCACCAGCTTCCTGCCGCCCACGCCGTCCAGCGACGAGGAGCGCGCGCTGGTCGAGGGCGAACGCAAGCTGTACGACTCGCGCGCCGCCGAGCTGCAGACGCAGGTGCAGATCGTGCGCCAGCAGCTCTCGCAGAAGGAACAGGAGCTGGCCGAGATGCAGGCCCGCAAGACCGCCGCCCAGCGCGCGCTGGAGCTGACGACGCAGGAACTGAACCAGACCCGGCCGCTGCTGGCCACGGGGGCGGTGTCGGAGGTCGACATCCTGCGCCTGGAGCGCGACGTCACCAAGAACAAGGGCGACCTGGAGCAGGCGCAGGCGCAGATCGGCCGCGTGCAGGCGGCGATCCAGGAGTCGACGCGCAAGATCCAGGAGACCGAGCTCGCCTTCCGCAACGAGGCCGGCCGCGACCTGGCCGAGGCGCTGGGCAAGCTCAACGCGCTGAACCAGGGCCAGGCCGGCCTGACTGACAAGGTCAGCAAGGCGCAGGTGAAGTCGCCGGTGCGGGGCCGCGTGCAGCGCCTGCTCGCCAACACCGTGGGCGGCGTGGTGCAGCCGGGCAAGGACATCGTCGAGATCGTGCCGCTGGACGACTCGCTGGTGCTCGACGCCCGCGTGCAGCCGCGCGACATCGCCTTCATCCACCCGGGCCAGAAGGCCAACGTCAAGTTCACGGCCTACGACTTCTCGATCTACGGCGGCCTGGACGCCGACGTGGAGAACATCAGCCCCGACAGCGTCGTCGACGACAAGGGCAACGCGTATTACGTCGTGCGGGTGCGCACGCACCTGACCGGGTTCAACGAGAAGCTGCCGATCATCCCCGGCATGACGGCCGAGGTGGATATCCTGACCGGCCAGAAAACGGTGCTCTCGTATTTGTTGAAGCCCGTCCTCAAAGTCAAGTCATACGCGCTGCGGGAACGCTGAGATATTGCCAACTAGTTGGCATCCCGCGCCCCGCGCGGAATGGATGCGGGCGATCCGTTACTTTTTCACGCCTGTGGGGCATTCTCGCTATTCGCTGTCCAGGACAGCCGCGTGTGACCGTGATCACGGAAATCGACCCCAACGCGCCTTATAAGAAATTGGCGTTGCCAGGATAATCCGAGCGAACTGTTACTGGACCGCGCGCGCGTGCCTCGATTGAATCTCTGCTGAACATTTCGGCAGAACGGTCGATACGACGACAAGCCGGTTCCTGTAATTCGGACCCTTTCGGAGTATCCAGGCATGACGTCGTCCTCCCCGCTGCACCCCCACCCGCAAGACGCCGTTCCCGGCCACGACGCGAAGTCCGGGGTCGGCGCGCTGCAGCGTGCCGCCGGAGCCCGGCCGGGCGAACACCACCTGATCGAGCGCGGCTACGTGCCGGTGCGCCAGTTGACGGGCAAGGTGGTGGGCGTCTGGGGCGACGCGCACATCCGCCTGCAGGACGGCGAGGTCCGGCCGCTGCACGTGGGCGACGTGGTGCGCAAGGGCGACGTCGTGCTGACCGCGCAGGACGGCATCGTCCAGATCGAGGCCTCGCACGCCAGGACCCAGCTCGCCACCGCCAGCGACGACGTCGAACGCATCATCTCGCAGGTGGGCCAGGGCGACGCCGAGGTCGTGCCGGCCGCCGGCCCGAACGCCGGCGGCGCTGCCGGCAGCCTGGGCGAAGGCCTGCGCGTGGGCCGCGACAGCGAATCGGTGACGGGCGCCTCGCTGCAGTTCCAGCCCGCGGGCGCGCCCACGGCCGCGCCGCAGACGCAGGCCGTCTCGCCGCTGGCGTCGCCGCCCGTCGCCCACCCCGACACCGAGACGACCGCCTCCGGCACGCCGGTGGTGTTCGACCCGCGCAGCAACGACACCTCGACCACCGCCATCACGATCGTCGCCGTCGCCGGCCACCCGATCGACCCGAACACCCCCGTGACGCTGCCCCAGGGCACCGTCTCGATGAACCCGGACGGCACGCTCACGTTCACGCCCGACGCGGGCCAGTCGGGCAGCGTCACCTTCACGTACACCGAGAGCAACGGCAGCTCGAGCACGTCCACGTCGACCGTCACGGTGACCGTGGCCGAGCCCGCCGGCCACGCGCCGGCGGCCGTCGCCGACACCTTCTCCGGCACCGAGGACGTCGCCGTCACCGGCTCGCTGGCCGGCAACGACACGCCATCGGCCGACGGCGGCAACACCTGGTCGCTGGCCACCGGCCCCGCGCATGGCACCGTCACGGTCAATGCGGACGGCACGTTCAACTACGTGCCCGACGCGCACTACAGCGGCAGCGACTCGTTCACCTACAAGATCACCGACGCCGACGGCTCGACGTCCACCGCCACCGTCACGATCAACCTGGCCCCGGTGCCGCTGGCGCAGCCCGACACCGTCAACGTCGCCGAGAACAGCCCGGTCAGCGGCTCGCTGGCCGCCAACGACACGCCCTCGGCCGACGGCAGCAGCGTCTGGACGCTCACCGGCAACGCCGCCCACGGCAGCGTCACCGTCAACCCGGACGGCACGTTCACGTACGCGCCGAACGCGGGCTACCACGGCACCGACACCTTCACCTACACGATCACCGACGCGGCGGGCTCCAGTTCCACCGCCACGGTGACGCTCAACGTCGCGCCGATCGCGCCCGTCGCCGCCGCCGACACCATCACGGTCAGCGAGAACACGCCATCCGGCACGCTCAACGTCTCGGGCAACGACACGCCGGTCGCCGGCGAGGCCAACACCTGGAGCATCGTGGGCAACCCGGCGCACGGCACCCTGACGCCGGCCGCCGACTTCGCCAGCTCCGGCAACTTCACGTACACGCCCAACCCCGGCTACACAGGCACGGACACCTTCACCTACACGATCACCGACGCATCGGGCCAGACGTCCACGGCCACCGTCACGATCAACGTCGCCGCGATCAACCCGACGGCCGCCGCCGACACCTTCGCCGCCACCGAGAACGCGACGACCGGCACGCTGAGCGTCGCCGCGAACGACACGCCCGTCGCCGGCGAGACGAACACGTGGTCCGTCGCTTCGACGACCACCGCCCACGGCACCATCACGCCCGCGCCGGACTTCGCGACGACCGGCAACTTCACGTACACGCCCGACGCCGGCTTCCACGGCACCGACACGTTCACCTACACCGTCACCGACGGCTCGGGCCATGCGTCGACCGCGACGGTGACGATCAGCGTCGCCGCCGTCGATCCGGTGGCCGCGGCCGACAGCTTCAAGGCGACCGAAAACGCAACGACCGGCACGCTGAGCGTCGCGGCCAACGACACGCCCGTCGCCGGCGAGACCAACACCTGGTCCCTGCCCTCGACGACGACGGCGCACGGCACGATCACGCCGGCCGCCGACTTCGCGAGCACCGGCAACTTCACGTACACACCCAACACCGGCTTCCACGGCACCGACACGTTCACCTACACCGTCACCGATGGCTCGGGCCATGCGTCGACCGCGACGGTGACGATCAGCGTCGACCCGATCGATCCGACGGCCGCCGCCGACACGTTCGCGGCCACCGAGAACACGGCCACCGGCACGCTGAACCTGGCGACCAACGACACGCCGGTCGCGGGCGAGACCAACACCTGGTCGGTCGCGTCGACCACGACCGCGCACGGCACGATCACGCCCGCGGTCGATTTCGCCACGTCGGGCAAGTTCACGTACACGCCCGACGCCGGCTTCCACGGCACGGACGGCTTCTCGTACACGATCACGGACGGCTCGGGCCACACGTCGACCGCCACCGTGACGATCAACGTCGTCGCGCAGGCCCCGGTGGCCGCCGCCGACGCGATCACCGTCGACGAGAACACGCCCTCGGGCACGCTCAACGTGTCGGGCAACGACACGCCGGTCGCCGGCGAGAGCAACCACTGGGCGATCGCCGGCAACCCGGCGCACGGCACGCTGACGCCAGCCGCCGACTTCGCCACGTCCGGCAACTTCACCTACACCCCGAACACGGGCTACACGGGCAGCGACAGCTTCACCTACACCATCACCGACGCGTCGGGCCAGAGCTCGACGGCCACGGTGACGCTGACGGTCGCGCCGATCGCGCCGACCGCCAACGCGGACGGCTTCGCCGTCGCCGAGAACGCCACGTCGCCGGTGCTCAACCTGTCGGGCAACGACGCGCCCGTGGCCGGCGAGTCCAACAACTGGAGCATCGCCAGCAATCCGTCGCACGGCACGATCACGCCGGCGGCCGACTTCGCCACCAGCGGCAACTTCACGTACACGCCGGACAAGGGCTACACCGGCACCGACTCGTTCACGTACACGATCACCGACGCGCACGGCCTGACCTCGACGGCCACGGTGTCGCTGAGCGTCGGCGCGATCGATCCGACCGCCGCGCCGGACACGTTCGCCGTCAACGAGAACACCGTCACCGGCACGCTGAGCGTCAAGACCAACGACAGCCCGGTCGCGGGCGAGCGCAACACCTGGACGGTCGCCAGCAATCCCGCGCACGGCACGCTGACGCCGGCCGCCGACTTCGCGTCCACCGGCAACTTCACGTACACGCCCGACAGCGGCTTCCACGGCACGGACACGTTCACCTACACGATCACCGACGCCAACGGCCAGTCGTCGACCACGACGGTGACGCTCAACGTCGCGCCGATCGCGCCGACCGCCGCCGCCGACGCGATCACCGTCAGCGAGAACACGCCGTCGGGCATGCTCAACGTGTCGGGCAACGACAGCCCGGTGGCCGGCGAGGCCAACCACTGGAGCATCGCCAGCAACCCGGCCCACGGCACGCTGACGCCGGCCGCCGACTTCGCCACCTCGGGCAACTTCACCTACACGCCCGCCACCGGCTACACCGGCACCGACACGTTCACGTACACGATCACGGACGCCTCGGGCCAGACGTCGACGGCCACGGTCACGCTGACCGTCGCGCCGATCGCCCCCACCGCCGCGGCCGACGCCTTCACGATCAACGAGAACACGCCGTCCGGCACGCTCAACGTGTCGGGCAACGACGCGCCGGTCGCCGGCGAGCACAACGCCTGGGCCGTGGCCAGCAGCCCGGCCCACGGCACGCTGACGCCCGCCGCCGACTTCGCCACCTCGGGCAACTTCACGTACACGCCCAACGCCGGCTACATCGGCACCGACACCTTCACGTACACGATCACCGATGACTCGGGCAAGACGTCGACGGCGACGGTGACCCTGACGGTGAATGCGATCAATCCGACGGCCGCCGCCGACACCTTCGCCGCGACCGAGAACGCGACCACGGGCACGCTGAGCGTCGCCGCCAACGACACGCCGGTCGCCGGCGAGACCAACACGTGGTCGGTCGCCTCGACCACCACCGCGCACGGCACGATCACGCCCGCCGCCGATTTCGCGACGACGGGCAACTTCACCTACACGCCCGACGCCGGCTTCCACGGCACGGACACCTTCACCTACACGATCACCGACGGCTCGGGCCACACCTCGACCGCGACCGTAACCATCAACGTCGCCGCGATCAACCCGACGGCTGCTGCCGACACCTTCACCGCGACCGAGAACGCGACCACCGGCACGCTGAACCTGGCGGCCAACGACACGCCGGTGGCGGGCGAGACGAACACCTGGTCGGTCGCTTCGACGACGACCGCGCACGGCACGATCACCCCGGCCGCGGACTTCGCGACCTCGGGCAAGTTCACCTACACGCCCAACGCCGGCTTCAGCGGCGCGGACTCCTTCTCGTACACGATCACCGACGGTTCCGGTCACACGTCGACGGCCACCGTCACGATCAACGTCGCCGCGATCAATCCGACCGCCACCGCCGACACCTTCGCCGCCACCGAGAACGCGACCACCGGCACGCTGAACCTGGCGGCCAACGATTCGCCGGTCGCGGGCGAGACCAACAACTGGTCGGTCGCATCCACGACGACGGCTCATGGCACGATCACGCCGGCGGCCGACTTCGCGACCTCCGGCAAGTTCACGTACACGCCGAACGCGGGCTTCAGCGGCGCCGACACGTTCACGTACACGATCACCGACGGCTCGGGCCATTCGTCCACCGCCACGGTCACGATCAACGTCGCCGCGATCGACCCCACGGCCGTGGGCGACAGCTTCAAGGCCACCGAGAACGCCACCACGGGCACGCTGAACCTGGCCGCGAACGACACGCCGGTCGCGGGCGAGACCAACACGTGGTCGGTGTCGTCGACGACGACCGCCCACGGCACGATCACGCCCGCCGCCGACTTCGCGACCTCGGGCAAGTTCACCTACACCCCGAACACCGGCTTCAACGGCACGGACTCGTTCACCTACACCGTCACCGACGGCTCGGGCCATGCGTCCACCGCGACGGTCACGATCAGCGTCGACCCGATCGACCCGGCCGCCGCGAACGACACGTTCAGCGCCACCGAGAACGCCACGACGGCCACGCTGAACCTGGCGGCCAACGACACGCCGGTGGCGGGCGAGACCAACACGTGGTCGGTCGGCTCGAACAACACGGCGCATGGCACGATCGCGCCGGCCGCGGACTTCGCGACCTCGGGCAAGTTCACGTATACGTCCAACGCCGGCTTCAGCGGCGCGGACACGTTCACCTACACGATCACCGACGGCTCGGGCCATACCTCGACCGCCACGGTCACGATCAACGTCGCCGCCATCAACCCGAGCGCGACCGCCGACACGTTCGCCGCCACCGAGAACGCGACGACGGGTACGCTGAACCTGGCCGCGAACGACACGCCGGTCGCCGGCGAGACCAACACGTGGTCGGTCGCGTCGAACAACACGGCGCACGGCACGATCACGCCCGCCGCGGACTTCGCGACCTCGGGCAAGTTCACCTACACGCCCAACGCCGGCTTCAGCGGCGCGGACACGTTCACCTACACGATCACCGACGGTTCGGGCCATTCGTCGACCGCCACCGTGACCATCAACGTGGCGGCGATCAACCCGACCGCCGCTGCCGACACCTTCGCCGCGACTGAGAACGCGACGACGGCCACGCTCAACCTGGCCTCGAACGACA
>Ga0209563_100177_pt1 | contig 41690 bp, 35 predicted proteins | sample AraplaCvi_mMF_r2_FD_184271 | JGI IMG/M metagenome (GOLD analysis project Ga0209563, IMG submission 184271) | Arabidopsis root microbial communities from North Carolina, USA - plate scrape CL_Cvi_mMF_r2 (SPAdes) (version 2) | ecosystem: Host-associated > Plants > Roots > Endosphere | place: USA... | reverse complement strand
GGCGGTCTGCACCGCGACGGCGCGCCCCTGCGCTGACCGCCGGCGCCGCGATACTCCCGCCGCCGGCCGAGTGAGCGGCCGGCGGCGGGAGGGCTTCTGACGACCCGTCCGCTCAGAGGCGGGGTGCCGTCCCGGCCAGCGCGCCGGGGAAGTACAGGCCGGTGATCGCGCCGGACGCGACCGCCTCCTCGTTCGCGACCCGGGCCGCCTCCTCGGCGCGGGCGACCTTCTCCGGGTCGCGGCGCAGCGACGCGCCCTGCTCCAGCAGCACCTCCGCGACCTCCGGGTACGGCACGTCGCGCGCCACGCCGCCGCGCAGCGCGGCCCGCGCGGCGAGCACGCCGGCCGCGTGGCCGATGCCCATCGCCCCGCCCTGCGTCCGCAGCGAGCCGTGGGCCTCGTGCGTCGCCGAGATCGCCCGGCCGGCCATCACCAGCCCGTCGATCGTCCGCGGGATCAGCGTGCGCATCGGGATGTCGTACGAGTCCTCCGGGTCCGACCAGACGCCGCCGCCCTGGTAGCCGGCCTTGCCGGTGGGGTTGTGGATGTCGACCGGGAAGTACCCGCGCACCACCACATCGTCGAACTTCCGTCCGTGCAGCACGTCCTCGCCGGTGATGACGTACTCCCCGAGGATGTGCCGCGTCTCGCGGATGCCGACCTGCGTCCCCGTCCCCGCCAGGTAGGCGTTCTCGAAGCCCGGGACGTGCGCGATGAGGAACCGGCTGAGCGACATGACCTGCTTGCGGGCGTCGATCTCGCCACGGGTCAGCGACTCCGCGTCGGTCCCGTCGATGCCGGCGATCCGGGTGGAGTTGAAGTGCACGACCCCGGGATGCACCGTGGTGAGGAACAGGATGGAGTCCCGGCCCAGGTACAGCTCGTCGTCCGCCATGCCCTGCGCGACGAGGTCGAGGAACCCCTGCCCGACGAAGTGCTTCTGCTGCAACCGCGGCGAGTACGGCGACAGGGCCACCAGCTCGGACGCCCACTCGAAGTCCTCGAGGTGGCTGTCCATGTACTCCTTGAGCCGGTCGGTGTCGACGTCGGCCATGTCGAACATCATCGTGCCCGGCTGGGCGAGTTCGCCGCCGTTGCCGACGGTGAACTCCGCACCCGCGCGGGCGGCGATGTCGCCGTCGCCGGTGGCGTCGACCACGACCGTCGAGTGGATGGTGGTCGTGCCCGACTTGTTGGTCACGTGCACGCCGGTGACCCGTCCGTCGGTGACCTCCGCGCCGGACACGAACGAGTGCAGCAGCACGGTCGCCCCGGCCTCCTCCAGCATCTGGAGCGCGTTCCACTTGTAGTGCTCGCGGTCGTAGAAGCAGAGGTAGGCGCCGCTCCCGTGCGGGTTGGTGGTGCGGAGGTGCCCGGTGGAGCCGCCGGACGCGACCATGCGCTCGACGAACTCCTGGGGGATGCCCTCGATGACCCGTTCGTCGCCGAAGTGGAACGGCGAGATCGGGCCGAGCCACGCCGAGGTCGGCATGCCGCCGAGGAAGCCGTACCGCTCGATGAGGAGCGTCTTCGCGCCCGACCGCGCCGCGGCGACCGCGGCGACGAAGCCGGAGGGGCCACCGCCGCAGACGACGACGTCGTAATCCTGATCCGTGATTCCCATGTGCTCTCTTTCTGTGTCTGTCTCTGGCTCGGTGTCCGGCTCAGTGCGAGCTGTCGAAGGTCTGCGCCGCGTCCTTGAGGGCCGCCGCCGACCCCGCTCCCTTGAACACCGCCTGCTGGCCCGCGGTCACGAGCGCGTCGGTGAGCTGGTTGTATGCCGCGGTCGCCGGGTTGGAGACGCCGTTCTTCAGCACGTAGTCGCGCCACTGGATGAGCTCGCTGTAGTTCGGGAGCGCCTTCACCGAGGGGGCGTCGTAGGCGGAGGACAGCACGGGGAGGACACCGGCCGCCGCGAACTTCTCCTGGGATTCCTTCGACGTGTAGTACTTGATGAAGTCCCAGGCCGCGTCGGCGTGCTTGGTGGTGGAGCCGATGGCGAGCGTCTGGCCGGCGACCGGCGTCTTGGTCGGCGTGCCCGCCTTGTCGGAGGGGATGGGCATGGTCTTCAGGTTGTCGCCGATGCCCTCGCCGGCGCGGGCCGAGGCGACGCGGAACGAGCCCTCGATGGCCATGGCGATCGTGCCGGCCTTGACGCCGTTCACCACGTCGTCCGCGGCCATGTTGAGGACCTCGTCGCCGAACGCGCCCTGGTCGTGGATCTTCTTCAGGTAGTCGAGCGTCTCGGCGCCGGCCTTGGAGGCGAAGGCGGCCTTGCCGTCCTTGTCGAGGATGGTGCCGCCGTTCCCGATGGTCAGCGGGATGAACTTCTCGGCGAAGTCCGCGCCGAGGCCCTGCGAGGAGAAGCCGATGCCGAGGCCGGTCTTCCCGGTCTTCTGCAGCGCCGCCGCGACCGTCCCGAGCTCGTCGAGCGTCTTCGGCTCGCTGAGCCCGGCCTGCTGCAGCAGGTCGGCGCGGTACCAGAGCAGCCAGGCGCGGGTCTCCCACGGCAGCGCCATGATCTCGCCGTTGAAGGTCACGCCCTTGGTCGGGAAGATGTAGTCCTTGCCGAGCTTGTCGAGGTAGGGCTTGGCGTACTTCGTGATCGGCTGGATCGTGCCGGCGTCGACGTGCTGCGCGAGCTGGTTGCTGTAGACGTTGACGATGTCCGGCCCGTTGCCGCTCGCCGTCGCCTTGATCACCTCGCTGTCGATCGTGGCGTAGTTGATGGAGCGCACCTCCACCTTGTTCTTGCTCTGGGCGTTGTAGGAGGCGACCACGTCCTTGAGCGCGGCGGCACGGGGGTCGCCGGCGGCGTTGGGGTCGATGAACGTCCACAGCGAGAGGGTCGCGCCGGTCTCGGACGAGGAGCCCGACGACGAGGGGGAGGAGGACGATCCGCCGGAGCAGCCGGTCGCGGCGAGCAGCAGCGCGGCGCCGGCGGCGACGACCGCGGCGCTGCGGGTGAAGCCTCTGAACATGGTTATGCCTTTCTCTGGGTGATGGATGGATGCGGCGGCCTCACTACCGCTCATCCCTTTGTCGCTCCCGCGGACAGGCCCGCGACGATGCGGCGCTCCATCACGCTGAAGACGAGGACGATGGGGATCAGGGTGACCACGACGGCCGCCATGAGCTGGCCCCAGACGACGCCGTACTGCGACTGGAAGTTGTAGAGCCCGACCGAGACGAGCCGCAGGTCGTCGCTGCTGACCATGGTCGAGGCGATCAGGAAGTCGTTCCAGACGTAGACGAACGCGATGACGCTCGCCGCGGCGATGCCGGGCGTCGCGAGCGGGAAGATGAGCTGGATCATGATGCGCCAGTGCGAGGCGCCGTCCACGCGGCCCGCTTCTTCGAGCGAGGCGGGGATCGACTCGAAGAAGCCCTTCAGCATCCAGATCACGGTCGGGATCTGCCACGCGGTGTAGACGATCACGAGCGCGGCGAACGAGTTGTAGAGGCCGGCCTTGACCGCGAGGAAGTACAGCGGCACGAGGATCGCGATGCCCGGGATCATGCTGGTCATGAGGATGAGGAACAGGCTCGTGGTGCGCCCGCGGAAGCGGAACCGGGCGGCCGCGTACGCGCCGAACAGCGCCACGACGATCGTGCACAGCACGGTGAGGCCGGCGACGATGAGCGTGTTCAGGAGGTAGAGCGGGATCTTCGACTGGAAGAGGACGAGCCGGTAGTTCTCGAGGGTGAAGGTGCGGGGGATCCAGCCGGTGTCCGAGAGGACGGCGTTCTCGGACTTGAACGAGGTGCTGATGCCCCAGAGGATCGGCAGCAGGGCGAAGGCCGAGACGGCGATCAGCCCGACGTAGGTGAGGGGGTTGACCCTGCCTCTGCGGGAACGGCGGCGGGGAGGTGCGACGCGGGCAGGCGCGACGCGCGCGATGGTCTCAGTCATTGGTGGCCTCGCTTCTCAGGAGGCGGATGTACGCCGCCCCGAAGATGACGTTGAACACGAAGAGCACGACGCTGTACGCCGCTCCGACGCCGACGTTGAAGAACTGGAAGCTCTGCTTGAACGCCTCCAGCGAGAGGACGTTGGTGCCGTTCAGCGGCCCGCCTCCGGTGAGCGTGTAGACGAGGGTCACCATGTTGAAGTAGAGCAGCGTCAGCATGATCGCCACGACGAACAGGGTGGGCTTCATCAGCGGGAGCGTGACGCGGAGGAACCGCCGGAACGGACCCGCTCCGTCGACCTCTGCCGCCTCCCGCAGCTCGGCGGGGATGGTCTGAAGCGCCGCGAGGCTCAGGATGGTCGCCAGCGGATAGCTGATCCACACGTTGACGACGATCAGCACCCCCATCGCTCCGATCGGGTTGGCGAGCAGGTCGATCTTGAGGTCGCCCGAGTGCAGCGGACCGTAGTCCGGGTTGACCAGCCACTTCCAGAGCAGCGCCGCGACGGTCTGCGAGATGACCCAGGGCAGCAGGATGAGGACGCGGAAAACCCGGCGGCCCTTGACCGGCTGGTTGAGCAGGTGCGCGAGCCCGAGCGAGAGCGGAACGACGATCGCCAGCGAGATGAGCACGTACGCGAACGAGCGGGCGATCTGCGCCCATCCCTCCGGGCTGGCGAAGAGCCGGGCGTAGTTGTCGAAGCCCACGCCCGCCCCGATGTTGAGGTAGTGGGTCGAGTGGACGCTGAGGTTGACGGCGTAGACGATCGGGAAGATCGAGACGACCGCCACCACGATCAGGGCGGGGACGAGCAGCGACCAGGCGAGGCCGGCCGGGTTGTGCAGCCGGCGCTGGCGCCGGTCGCGGCGGCTGCGCTCGCGGTCGGGACGCGGGGCGGGCTCCGGTGCGGAGCCGGCGCGGCGGTGTTCGTCGGTGCGGTGCGGATGGACGTCGATGGCCATCGTTCCTTCTCCTTGTTCCTAGCCGACCGATTCGGCTGCCATGACGGTGCGGACCACGTCGCGGACCCGCGTCGCGAGGCCCGGATCGGGTGATTCGATGGCCATGCGGACGGTCGCCGATTCGATGACGCCCTGCTCCAGCAGCCCGAGCTTCAGCGCGGCGATGCTCGGCCCGAGGACCGCGACCGCCGCATCCACCAGCTGCTGTGCCGCCGCCTCGGCCTCCGCGTCGCCGGAGGCGACCGCGTCGCCGAGGGCGACGAACGGCGTGGGGAGCGCGGACGAGACGCCCGAGACGACGCCCGCGCCGCCGAGCCGCTGCACCGTGGCGAGCAGCCCGTCGTTGCCGCTGTAGACCTCGACGCCCGCGGGCAGGAGGGGGAGCAGCTGCTCCACGAAGCCGAGTCCCGGCATCGACACCTTGACCCCGACGAAGCCGAAGTCGCGCACCAGGAGCGCCGCCTCCTCCGCGCTCACCCGCACACCCGTGCGGTCGGGGAAGAGGTAGAGGAAGAGCCGGGTGTCTCCGGCCTCCGCGCGCACGGCGCCGAAGTAGTCGCGGAGGGCGGCGGTGCTGGCCGGCAGGTAGAACGGCGTGAGGGCGGCGAGCGTCTCGGCCCCGGCCTCCAGCGCGTCGCGGGCGACCGCGACGGCCTCGTAGGTGCTCGCCCCGCCGACGTGGGCGACGACCCGGTCGGCGCCCGCCTCGCGGACGGCGGTGCGGATGAGGTCGGCCCGCTCCTCGCGGGTGAGGGCGGGGAACTCGGCGGTCGTGCCGTTGACGAACAGCGCGTCCACCCCGCCCCGCAGCGCGTGCTGGAACACGCGCGCGTTCCCGGTGAGGTCGAGCCGGCCGTCGTCGTGGAAGACGGCGGGGACGGCCGTGATGATCCGGCTCATCCGTCCGACCGCTCTCCCAGCAGGCGGCGGTGCGCGGCGGTCAGGCGGGTGCGCGACCCGAGCAGGTGCTCGTCGAGCGTCGTCGCGGCCTCGTCGATCTGCCCGTGCTGCAGCTGGGTCAGGATCTCGGCGTGCGAGTCGAAGGACGGGTGCAGGTCCACATCCTCCGCCGTCGTCAGTGTCAGCAGCACGGCGAAGGTCGGCTCGTACTGCTGCCAGACCTTCGCCAACCTGCGGTGGCCGGCGATCGTGTAGAAGGTCGAGTGGAAGTCGAGGTCGGCGCGGGCGAACTCGGGGTAGTCTCCCTCGTTCGCTGCCTCGCGCATCCGTTCGAGCGCGGTCGTCGCGAGGCTCCAGTCGGCGTCGGCGCGGGCCGTCGCCTCGCGCATGGCCAGGAGTTCGAGGCTCTGCCGGAGGCTGTAGAGCTCGGAGATGTCGTGCTCTTCGAGACCCACGACGAAGGAGCCGCGGCGACGGCTCTCGACCAGACCCTCGGCCTCCAACTGGGCCAGCGCGTCGCGGACCGGGCCGCGGCTGACGTCGAAGGTCGCGGAGAGCTGCGACTCGACGAGGTGTGTGCCCGGGCGCAGTTCGCCGGTGATGATGAGCACCCGCAGCTGCTCGAGGACCTGCTGGCCCAGCTCCTGCGCCGGCGGGATCGCGATGCCCCGGGGCGTCAGTAGTTCGCTCATTGAAAGACCGCCTTGTCTACCGTTTACGGTTAACCGTTAACGCATTCTGTCGTCCCCGCTCGTCGGATGCAAGAGCCGGAGGCCAGAAAATCCGAACGCCGCGAGGACGGCCTCCTTTCGGTTGCGACAGGGCTTCCGCTTCCGCAACACGAAGAATGCAAAGAATACGAACGAATCGACCTCCGGCCCGCGCAATCGATTTCAGCGCGCCATACACTCCGACTAACACCTCGTGCCGCTGCACGCATTCGATACGAAGAAGTAACGGAGGACACAGCATGACAACCCGAAAGCGCAGCATCCTGGCGATCGCCTCGATCGCCGCTGCCACCCTCGCACTCACCGCGTGCGCCGGGGGCGCCGCGCCGACGTCCGGATCCAGCGGGGGCGACACCGTCACCTTCCGCTCCTGGAGCCCGATCGAGCAGACGACCAAGCAGATGATCGCCGCGTTCGAGAAGGACAACCCGGGCAAGAAGATCGACGCCACGATCTTCAACTACCCGCAGTACCTCGTCGACCTGCAGACCCGCGCCAGCTCCAACACGTTCCCGGACATCGTGGGACTCCAGCCGGGCGCGCTCACGCAGCAGTACCGGTCGAACCTCATGCCGTTGCAGGACTGCGCGGCCAAGACCTGGGGTTCGAACTGGAAGGACAAGTTCTACCCCATCGGCCTCGAGCAGGCCCGCGCGGGCAACCCGAAGGGCGACGACAACTACTACAGCCTGCCGATCCTCGTGCAGACCGTGAACCTCTGGGCCAACACGGAGCTGTTCGACAAGGCCGGCCAGAAGATCCCGGCCACCTGGGACGAGCTGAAGAGCACCGTCTCCGCGATGAAGGGCAAGGGCTACGCGCCGTTCATGCTGCCGGCCAAGGACGGCTGGCTGCGCAACGTCGTGTTCCTGCAGATCGCCAACAACATCGACCCCGGGCTCGTCTACAAGGCGGAGAGCGGCGAGGCCAAGTGGACCGACCCGCAGATCGTCAAGGGCTTCGAGTACTGGGGCAAGCTGTTCAGCGACGGCATCGCGCAGGACGGCGCGATCAGCCTGGACAGCTACCCGACCGGCGCCAACCAGTTCGAGGCGGGCAACGCCGCGATGATCCCGCTGGGCGCCTGGTGGATCCAGCAGTCCGACCCGACGAAGGACCAGTCGAGCATCCCCGCGCTGTCGAAGGGCATGGCCGGCTACGAGCCGTTCCTGTTCCCGACCATCCCGGGCGGCGCCGCCCAGTCGCAGTACGTCGGCGGCATCGACGTCTCGCTCGGCATCTCGAAGAACAGCAAGAACCCCGACCTGGCGTGCAAGGTGCTCACCGACTGGATCGCGGGCAAGGGCGGCCAGAAGCTGGTCGACACGATGAACGACGTCCCCGCGGTGAAGGGCATGACGCCGTCGAAGTTCACCAGCGACAAGCAGAAGGAGATCTGGAACACCTTCGTCGACAAGTGGCTGCCCGAGGTCAAGTACTCGCGCTACTTCAACGACCCGAAGGTCGACCAGGCCGTCGCCGACGCGCTGGCCGCGGTCGCGACCGGATCGCAGACGCCGCAGCAGGCGGCGAGCTCTGTGCAGTCCGTCCAGGACCAGGTGCTGGCGGGCTGACCCCCACCGGCCGAGTCCCCGTCGACTGAGTCCATCCGTCGGGGCGCCCCGGGCCGCGTACAACCGGGGCGCCCCCTCCTTCGAGAAATGACTTCTGAGAAATGAGAGCCAAGCTCACCCGCAACATCCCGGGACTGCTGTTCCTGCTCCCGGCACTGATCCTCTTCGTCGTCTTCGTCGTCTACCCGATCGTCTACAACATCCAGGCGAGCACCCTGAAGTGGGACGGCGTCAACGCCGGCACCTTCGTCGGGTTCGGCAACTACCTCGACCTGTTCCGCGACCCGGTGTTCCTGATCACCCTCCGCAACTCCGGGCTGTGGATCGTGCTTACGATCGTCCCGCAGGCGCTGATCGGCTTCCTGCTCGCCCTCGCCCTCAACCGCGGCGTGTTCGCGAGCACCGCCTACCGGGCGATCTTCTTCATCCCCGCGATCCTCTCGCCTGTCGTCGTCGGCATCGTCTGGCAGCGCATCATGGACCCGTTCAACGGCGTCCTCGCCGGGCTCGGCAAGGCCACGGGGCTGAGCTGGCTGAGCGGCAACGCCCTCGGCGACCCGAACACCGCCATCTTCGCCGTCATCGCGGTGAACGTGTGGATGTGGTCCGGCTTCTCGATGCTCTTCTACCTGGCCGGGCTGCAGCTCATCGACAACAACGTGCTGGAGGCCGCGAAGATCGACGGCGCGAACGGGTTCCAGACCACCATCCGCATCACCTTCCCGCTGCTGAAGTCGACGCACCTGTCGCTGCTGCTGCTCGGGATCATCGGGTCGCTGAAGACCTTCGAGCTGGTCTACGTGCTCACCCAGGGAGGCCCGGCGCACGCGTCGGAGATGCTCCCCACCTACGCCTTCCAGCAGGCGTTCCAGCTGCAGAGCGTCGGGTACGCATCCACCATCAGCGTCGTGCTGATCGTGATCGCGGTCGTCGCGTCGCTCTCGATGGTGCGCGTGTTCGGCGCCGGCTTCATCACGGGAGACGAGAAATGACCGCGACCACCACGCGCACGGCGACGGCGCCGCGCACGACCGCCCGGACGCGCCGCCTGCACCACAGCGCCCGCATCTCGGGCAACCGGCGCTGGCTGCATTTCGTGCTCATCCCGCTGGCGCTGCTCTGGATGGTGCCGGTCATCATGGTGTTCGGCCTGTCGCTGCTGCCGTCGAACAACCCGGCGACGACGTTCTTCGGGATGTTCCCCGCCGCACCGTCGTTCGCCAACTACATCTCGGTCTGGCAGCAGAACCCCATCCTGCTGCACCTGCTGAACAGCCTGCTGATCGCGGTGCCGTCGGTGCTCATCGTCGTGCTGGTCGGCTCGATGGCCGCCTTCGCGCTGGCGCGGCTGCGCGTCCCGTTCCGTGCGGTGTTCTTCGGGGTGCTGATCCTGGGCCTCGTGCTGCCGATGTCGGGCATCGTCGTGGCCGTCTTCAAGATCCTGCAGGCGGCCGGGCTGTACAACACCATCGCGGGGCTCGTGCTGGTGTACTCCGCGCTGGGGCTGCCCTTCGCCGTGATCATCGTCCGGACGGCGTTCCTCGCCATCCCGTACGAGACGTTCGAGGCGGCCCGGATCGACGGGGCGAACGTCTGGCAGATCTTCTGGCGGATCTACCTCCCGCTCGCCCGTCCGGCGATCTCGGTGGTCGTGATCTGGCAGGTGATGATGTCGTGGAACGACTTCCTGCTGCCGCTCGTCTCCCTCAGCGACAACGACCTGAAGCCGCTGACCCTCGTCCCGCTGGCGTACCAGGGCGTCTTCCTCAGCCAGCCGGGCGCGCTGTTCGCGGTCCTCGTGCTCATCTCCATCCCGGTCGTGCTGGTGTTCCTCGCGATCCAGCGCTACCTGGTGAACGGCCTGGCGGGAGCGATCAAGTGAGCCTGCTGGGGATCGACCTCGGTACGAGCGGTGTGCGCGCCGCGGCCTTCACGGAGGCCGGCGAGCCGCTGGCCGAGCATGCCGTGCCGACCGCGCTCACGCGCGACGGCGCACTCGTGGAGACCTACGCCGAGGGCGTGCTGACTGCGGTCTTCGAGGCGGTGGCGCAGGTCGCCTCCTCGCCGGCCGTGCTGACGGACGGCGTCACCGCGCTGTCCTTCAGCGTCCAGGGTGAGGCGGTTGTCCCCGTGGATTCCGCGGGGCGGGCGATCGCGCCGGCCCCCGTGAGCATGGATCGCCGGGGGACGCACGCGGCGTCCGCCATCGGCGATCGACTTGGACATGCCACGTTCCAGCGGATCACGGGGCAGCCGCTTCATCCGATGTTCTCGGTGTTCAAGATCGCCGCCGGGCGCCCCGGCTGGGGTGTGGAGGCTGCGGGCTACCGCACACTCGACGCGTTCGTGGCCGCGCGGCTGGGCGCGGACGCGGTCGCCGACTACTCGATCGCCGCGCGCACCGGAGCCTTCGACGTGGAGGCGCGGGCCTGGTCGGAGGAGGTGCTCGCCGCGGCGGGGTCCGTCGCCGGCTTCCCGCTGAGCGCCGACCGGCTTCCGGCGGTCGCGGCGCCGGGGACGGTGATCGGAACGCTGGACGCCGCGGCGGCCGACCGCACCGGTCTCGCCGCGGGCACGCCGATCGTGGCGGGCGCGCACGATCAGGCCGCCTCCTTCCTCGGCGCGGGCGGCCGCACCGGGGGACCGGCCGTGTTCGCCCTCGGCTCCAGCGACTGCCTGACCGTCCTCACCGGCGACCGGCCGGACCTGACCGGCACCGGCTTCGCCTGCTATCCCGTCGCCGACGGCGCGTGGATCACCCTCGCAGGGACCGCGGCGGGCGGCTGGGCGCTGGAGTGGCTCTCCGGGTTCGTCGGCCAGCCGATCGACGAGCTCTTCGCCGAGACAGCGGAGACCCCGCCCGCACTGCTGGTGCTGCCCTACCTCGCCGGCTCCGGGACGCTCGACAACGACCCCCTCGCGACCGGCGTGGTCGCCGGGCTCACGCTCGACACCTCCCGTGCGGAGGTGGCGCGGGCGTTCCTCGAGTCGACCGGCTACGAGCTCGCGAAGATCCGCGCGGCCTTCGAGTCGCGCGGGGTCGCGATCGGCGCGGTCCGCGCCGTCGGGACCGGAGCCGCCAACGCCTCCGCTCTCGGCATCCGCGCCTCCGCCGCCGGCGTCGCCGTCCATCCCGTCGCCGGGCAGGCCTCCGCCCGCGGTGCCGCGCTGCTCGCGGGTCTCGGGACCGGCGTGTTCGGCAGCATCCACGACCTCCCCGACGCGCCCACCGGCCCGCCAGCGCTCCCGGAGGAGCGCCACGCCGACTGGTACGCCCGGCAGCGCCGCCGCTTCGGCGAGCTGTACACCTCGACCTCCCCGACCCTGCACTCGCTCACCACTGACAAGGAGAACCACCGATGAGCACCTTCGACCTGACCGCCGCCAAGGAGCAGATCCTGGAGTACTGCCTGCGCTCCATGGAGTACGGCCTGAACTTCAACACCCAGGGCAACATCAGCATCCGCGTGCCCGACCAGCCGAACCGGTTCCTGATCACCCCGACCGACCTCGAGTACGACAAGATGACCGCCGACGACATCGTGCTGGTGGATGCGGACTCGAACGTCATCGATGGCCGGCACGAGCCGTCCTCCGAGGTGACCGTCCACATGGCCGTCTACCGCCGCCGCCCGGACGTGAACGCCATCGTCCACACCCGAGCCGGTGTACGCGAACGTGTGGGGCGTCGTGGGCGAGCCATCCTCGGCACCCTCGTCAACATGGTGATCTACACGCGCGGCAACGTCCCGATCATGCCGTTCTCGCTCAGCAACCGCACCGAGTTCGGCGACGCCATGTGCGACGTCATGGGCGACCGCAACGCCGTCGTCTGGGCCAACCACGGCCTCCTCACCGTCGGCGACAACCTGCGCGACGCCTTCAAGACCTCGGTGGCCGTCGAGTCCGCCGCCAAGGTGCAGATCTACGCCCGCATGGCGACACCGGCCCCGATCGTGCTCGACTACGAGTCGCTCGGCCTGACCAGCTCGCTCTGAGGCGCGACGATGACACTGAGAACACTCGCCGAGACGTTGCAGCGGGCGGAGGAGGGCGGCTACGCCGTCGGAGCCTTCAACGTCTCGGACCTCAACCAGGCGGTCGCCGTGCTGCGCGCGGCCCGCGAGGAGCGCTCGCCGGTGATCGTGCAGGCGATCGCGGGGATGCACCCGTACGCCGACGAGGGATGGTGGTGGGACCGCCTCCGCGAGCTGATCGTCGGGACGCCGGAGGTGGACGCCGTGCTGCACCTCGACCACGGCCGCACGTTCGACGACTGCGTGCGTGCGATCGAGCACGGCTTCACCAGCGTGATGATCGACGCGAGCCGCGACCCGGAGACCGACGAGCCGTCCGGGTTCGACGACAACGTGGCGCTCACCCGCCGCGTGGTCGAGTTCGCGCATCCGCGCGGGGTCAGCGTCGAGGGCGAGCTCGGCACGATCGGCGGCGCGGAGGCCGGGGTCAGCGGGGTGGTCGAGGAGATCGTCTTCGCCGACCCCGACCAGGCGGCGGAGTTCGTGCGCCTGACCGGCGTGGACGCGCTGGCCGTCGCCGTCGGCACGAGCCACGGGTCGGTGAAGTTCACGAGCGCGGAGCAGGGCGCGCGCCTGAGGATCGGGCTGATCGCGCGCATCCACGAGCGGATCCCCGGCACGCATCTCGTGCTGCACGGGAGCAGCTCGATCCCGGCCGAGAGCGTGCGCACCATCAACCGGTTCGGCGGCGCGCTGACCGAGTCGTTCGGGATCGACACCGCGCAGAAGCAGGAGGGGATCGCGTCCGGCATCCGCAAGATCAACCAGGGCACGGACTCGCACCTGGCCTGGACGGCCGCGCTCCGCGAGACGCTCGGGACGGATGCCGTGACGGTGGAGCCCAGCGTCGCGATCGGCGCGACCATCGGTGCGATGGCGGACACCGTCGCGCTGCGGATGCGCGAGTTCGGGTCCGCCGGGCGCGCCTGAGCCGGACCCCCGCCGCGCGGGCCGGGGCCGGGGTGGGCGACGGTCAGACCGTCAGCACCTCGAGCCCCGCCTCGCGGATCAGCGTCAGCTGCTCGCCGTCCGACTCCGTGCCCGTGATGAGCAGGTCGATGTCGGTGAGCGGGCCGACCCGGCTGCTGCGGGCGAGGCCCACCTTGGTGCTGTCGGCGACGAGCACGCGGCGGGCCGAGGTGGCGAGCATCCGCCGCTTCATGTCGGCCTCGGGGAAGTTCAGGTTGCTCACGCCCGCCTCGACCGAGACGCCGTTGCAGCCGATGAAGGCGATGTCGGCGCGCACCCGCGCGAGCAGCGTGCCCGCCATCGGGTCGACCAGCGAGTGCTGTGCCGGGCGCAGCGTCCCTCCGGTGACGACCACCGTGATGCGCGGGAAGGCGCCCTCCAGCTCGACGGCGATGTTGAGCGCGTTGGTGACGACGGTGACGTCCTCGATGTCCTCCCGGCGGCCGAGCGCCCGGGCGATCGCGGTCGTCGTCGTGCCGACGTCGAGGATGACGACCTGGTGCGACTCGACGAGGGCCGCCGCGGCGGCGCCGATCCGCAGCTTCTCGTCGGCGGCCTCCTTGGCGGCCACATCGAAGCTGCGTTCCAGCGTCGGCGTGCCGAGGCCCGAGATCGCGCCGCCGTGCACCCGCTGGATGGCGTTGGTCTCGGCCAGCGCCTCCAGGTCGGCCCGGGCCGTCACGTCCGAGATGCCGAAGTAGCTCGCGAGGTACGAGACCTTCGCGAACCCCCGGCGCTCGATGAGGGCGAGGATCTGCTGGCGCCGCGCGGCAGCGGGGAGATACCGCGATGGATCGTTCATCGGTTGCAGTCTCGATGACGGGCGGGCGGCTGTCAACGTCGCGGCCGCCCGCCCCTCCGCTCAGGCGACGGCGGTGTCGCCGATGAGGTGGACGGTCACGCCGAGGGCGTCGAACGCGGCGGCCTTCGCGAGCAGCGCCCTGTCGGCGGTCTCCGCGTCGGGGGCGTAGACCACCTGCGCGTGGTTGGCCTTGTGCCGGGCCATGAACTGGTCGCGGGTGACGCCGTGCAGCACGACGTGGGCGATGGGCCACTCCGGGTTGGTCGCGTCCTTGCGGCGCTGCGTCTCCTCCTCCGGCAGCTCGACCACCGTCGCACGGCCGATGTCGAGGTGGAGGGCGTCCTTGGCGATGTAGACGCGCGACCAGACGATCTCTCCCGGCTTCGAGACGCCGTTGACCGTGCTCCCGCCGGCGGGGAAGAACACCGGGTCCTGCCGCCACCCTTCGGCGTTCTGCCAGCCGCCGAGGTGCGACCCAGGGACGGAGCCGGAGATCTCGTACACCCAGACGAAGTCGTCGCCGTACTGCTCGCCCCAGCGCACGTCGTGGAGGGTGTTGTCGGGCACCAGCCCCATCGCGCGCCAGACCCGGTCGGTGATCAGCGCATCCACCGCCACGCCCTCGTCCGCCTCGTTGAAGTGCGGGAAGGCCCGGCCCTCGTGCAGGATGCGCGAGCCGTCGCGGCTGGTCACCGGCGGGCGCTCGGTGGAGTTGAGCAGCCCCTCCGCCAGATCGGATGCCGGCACGAGGTCCTTGAGCCCCTGCTGGTACTGGATGCCGACGCCGTCCAGGCCGAAGTCGTCGGCGATGCGCAGGGCGGCGATGTACATCTTGTACTGCCAGTCGAGCTGCGCCTGGGTCAGCTCCGTCTTCTCGTCGGTGCCGAGCCGGAACGTCATCCCGTGGTCGAGCAGCCAGTCGCCGACCGCCCGCGCGTCCTCGTCGGAGACGGTGAGCATCTCCGCGTACAGCGCCGACTGCGAGAGCCGCTCCTTGTAGATGCCGAGCGGGTTGAGCAGCTCGTCGTCGAAGATCGCGTTGTACATGCCCATGCAGCCCTCGTCGAACACGCCGAGGATGGCCTTGTCGGCCTGCAACTGCGCGGCGATCGCCCGGCCGAGGTCGACCTCCGCGCCGGGGGAGAGCGGCGGAAGCGGCCGCACGTGCGAGGCGTCGTGCACGATCGTGCCGGTCTCGACCCACGAGCGGATCGCGTCCCGGAACCACTCGTCGGCGAAGTCGACGCTCCACGCCGTCGAGTACTCCCTGCCCATCTTGGTGAGGCCGGCGTTGAGCCCGAGCAGCCCGACCAGCCCGGGCCAGTCTCCCGCGAAGTTCGCGACCGTGAGGATGGGGCCGCGGTGGGTGCGCAGCCCTGCGAGCACGTGGTGGGAGTACTGCCACACGGCCTCTGCGACGATCAGCGGTGCGTCCACCGGGATGTCCTTGAACACCTCCAGCCCCATCCGCTGGCTGCGGATGAACCCGTGACCGCGCTCCGGGTCGACCGGGTTGGCCCGCACGACGTCCCAGCCGAGGTCGTTGAACACCCGCGTGACGTCGGCCTCCATCTTCTCCTGCGTGGGCCAGCCGGCGATGTTCGCCGACTCGCGCAGGTCGCCGCTGGCGATCAGGTAGGCGGTGCGCGGGGCCGTCTCCGGCCGCTTCGCCGGGGCCGGTATGGAGTAGGTCATGGGCGTTCCCTTCTGTGGCGTCACGCTTCGGTCAGCGCGACGAGCTGGTGGACGAGGTCTTTCGTCCTGGTGTAGAGGTCGAGGTAGAGCGGGTAGAGGTCCGCATACCGGGAGGCCGCGGCGGGGTCGGGCGCGATGACGCGCTCCGGCGGGTTCCAGCCGGACGTGTCGACGTCGGCCGCGGCGGCCGCGAGCATCGCCGCACCGAGGCTCGCGCCGATGGTCTGCGCCGGGATGACCTGCTCCAGCCCGGTGACGTCGCTCACGATCTGCGTCCACACATCGCCCTGGGTGCCGCCGCCGACCGCGACGACCCGGCGGATGTCGGCGCCGCCCGCGCGCATCGTCTCGATGTTGTGGCGCACGGCGAACGCCGTGCCCTCGAGGGCCGCACGGTAGAGGTCGCCGCGGGTGTGCTCCAGCGTGAGGCCGACGACCGTGCCGCGGGCGTCGGGGTCCTGGATTGGCGTGCGCTCGCCGGCGAAGTAGGGGAGCAGCAGCAGCCCGCGGGCGCCGGCGGGGGACGCGGCGGCCTCCGCCACGAGCTCGGCGAACCCGACATCGCCGGCGAGGGTGCGGATCCAGTCGGTGATGGCCCCGGAGGTGGCGAGTCCCCCCGCGAGGTTGTGGGTCCCCGGGAACACCCCGGTCGTTCCCCACATCGACGGATCGGTGGCCGGCGCGTCGACGGTCGCGACGAGGAACATGGTCGTGCCGTACATCAGCATGAGGTCGCCCGGGCCGGTCGCGTGCACGCTGACCGACTCCGTCCAGGCGTCGATCGTCCCGGCCACGACCGGCACCCCGGCCGGGATGCCGGCGACCGGAGCGGCGACCGTCCCCGCCACCTCGCCGGGCCAGAGCAGCGGCGGCAGCTCGATACCGGGCGCGACCTCGTCGGCCCAGTCGCGGATCCACTCCTGCGTGTGCCGATCGTAGAGCGGGGTCACCTGGCTGGCCGAGTGCTGGTCGAGCACGTACGCGCCGGTGAGCCGGCGGACCAGGTAGGAGCTCGGCATGAAGAACCGCGCCGACCGCTCCCACGCCTCCGGCTCGTTCTCGCGGACCCAGGCCAGCTTCGGGCCGGCCGCCTGGCTGGTGAGCGCCGAGCCGCACCGCTCCAGGATGCGCTCGCGGCCGTAGCGCGCGTCCAGCTCCGCGATCTGGTCGACGGCCCTCGTGTCGACGCCGTAGAGGATGGCCGGCCGGACCGGCTCGTCGTCGGCGTCTGCGAGGAGGACGCACGGGCCCATCCCGCTGACGCCGACCGCCACGATCGTCTCCGCGCCGCCGGTGAGCTCCTCGGCGATGGAGGCGAACTCCTCCCACCAGACGCGCCCGTCCATCTCGACGTGCCCGGTGCGCGGCCGCTGGACGCTGTGCGAGCGGGTGGTGGTGGCGAGGATGCGGCCGTCGAGCGCGACCAGCACGCCCTTGGTGCTGCTGGTGCCGATGTCGACGCCGAGGACGGCGCGCTCGCCGGGGGCGGGTGCGGGTGCGGCTGCGGCTGCGGCGGTGGGCGGGTTCGGGGGTGGCGTCATCGCCTCTCCTTCCAGGTGCAATCGATTTTAGTGAAATCGATTACAGTGTCAAGCGCCGCGTCCGGCGCCCGAGAGGGAGAGGGTTTCCCGGCTACTCGCCGGCCATGCCGAGCACCACGTGCTCCGGCGCATCCCGGTCGCCGCCGATCCGGCTGAGCAGCAGCCGCGCGGCCGTGCGTCCCGCCTCGCGGGCCGGCAGGGGGAGGCTCACCACGCCCTCCACCGGGTCCTCCACGTACGGCAGGGTCCCGATCATCGCGACCGTCACGGCGCCGGGGGTGAGCCCCCGCGCGCGCAGCTCGGCGAGCGCGCCGACCGCCATCAGGTTGTTCGCGACGACCACGCCGTCGATCGGCTCGCCGGCCGTGCCGTCCAGCAGGTCCCGCATGGCCGCGCGGCCGCCCGCCACGCGGTAGTCCGCCCAGCGCAGCAGCGCGGGGTCGGCGGCGTCGCCGAGCGCCCGCCGCCAGCCCTCGGCCCGGCTGCGGGCCGTCTCCGCACGATCCGGACCGGTGATGCAGGCGATCCGCCTGCTGCCGCGCTGGACGAGCTCCCGGACCGCGCGCTCGCCGAACCCGGTGTCGTCGAGCGTCACCGAATCCGTCCGGTCGTCGCCGAGGCGCCGGTCCACGGCGACGAGGGGCCTGTGCTGCTCGGCCAGCGCCGAGAACGCGGCACCGTCCGTCGCCGGCGCGACGATCGCGCCGGCCATGTTCTCCGACACAACGACATCGACGTACCCGCTCTCGCGGCCGGCATCGTCGTCGGTGTTGCACAGCACCAGCGAGTAGCCCGCCTCGCGCGCCTCATCCTCGGCGCCCCGCGCGATGGCCGTGAAGTAGGGATTCTCGATGTCGGGGATGACGAGCGCGATCACCTGCGCGCTCTGGGTGCGCAGCGAGCGCGCCGTCCGGCTCGGGCTGTACTTCAGCTCGTCAACGGCGGCCTGGATGCGCCCCGCCGCATCCTCCCGCACCGAGCGCCCGTTCATGTAGCGGCTGACCGTGGCGGCCGAGACGCCGGCGCGCTCCGCGACGTCGTAAATCGTCGACATGTGACGAACGTAACCGATTGCAGCATGTTCGTGTCGAGACCAGCGGGCGCACCCGCCGCCCGTGCCCGCCGACGGCACCGGGAGACACTGGTCATCGACCTCCTCCCGCTCTGTTTCCGATTGACGCATTCCTGTCAATCGTTGGTCGGGGCGCCGGCGGTCGGCCATAGCATGCAACAACTCGCGGCCCGCCGATGGACGGGGCCGGCCGCCCGATGAACAGGAATCCGATGGCACTGGCGTCTTCTGCTCGACTCGCCGATCTGCACGCGCTTCCCCGTGTCCGCCGCCCCCGCCGGCTGCACTGGATCGGAGCGGTCGTCGCGATCGCCCTCGCGCTGTACCTCCTCGCGGGGGCGGCTCTCACACCCGGTTTCGAATGGCGGATCGTCGGGGCGTACCTCTTCGAGCCGCGCATCCTCCAGGGCGTGTGGATCAGCGTCGTGATGACCGCCGTGACGATGGTGCTCTCCGCCATCCTCGGCGTGCTCGTCGCGCTGCTCCGGATGAGCTCCTCCGTCGCCCTCTCCGCTCTCGCGCGGGGCTTCATCTGGGTGTTCCGTGCGGTGCCGATGCTGGTCCAGCTGCTGTTCTGGTACAACCTGGCCGCCCTCTTCCCGCGGCTGGGTCTCGGCATCCCGGGGCTTCCCCCTGTGCTGTCCGTGGACGCCAACAGCGTGATCACGCCGCTCACGGCGGCGGTCATCGGGCTGACGCTCCACGAGACGGCCTACCTCGCCGAGATCTTCCGCTCCGGCTTCCTCGCCGTCCCTCGCGGTCAGCGCGAAGCGGCGGACGCCCTCGGACTGACGCCGCAGCGCACGTTCCTGCGGATCGTCCTGCCGCAGGCCCTCCGCATCATCGTGCCGACGCTCGGCAACGAGGTGATCTCGCTCCTGAAGGCGACCTCGCTCGTGAGCGTGATCGCTCTGTCCGACCTGCTCTACACCGTGCAGCTGATCTACGCGTCGAACTACCAGACCATCCCGCTGCTCGTCGTCGCCTGCATCTGGTACATGGTCATCACCGGTCTGCTGTCCCTCGTGCAGAGCGCGGTCGAGAAGCGGCTCGCGAACCGCGCGGGCCGCCCCTCCCGCCGTCTCGTCCTCGAGGAGAGTGAGTCATGAGCAACGCCTCTCTTCCCGCCACGATCCCGGCGGTGTCGGCCCGCGGCATCGGCAAGTCCTTCCACGGGAAGCGGGTGCTCGACGGGATCTCCCTGGAGATCGAGAAGGGCCAGACCGTCTGCATCATCGGCCCCTCCGGCTCGGGCAAGAGCACCTTCCTGCGCTGCCTGAACCGGCTGGAGATCCCGGACGAGGGACTCTCGGTCATCGACGGGGAGCCGATCGGGTACGGCCGCCGGGGCGATCACCTCGTCGAGCTGTCGGCGCGCGGCCTCGCCCGCCAGCGCGCCCACATCGGGATGGTCTTCCAGAGCTTCAACCTGTTCCCGCACCTCACGGCACGGCAGAACATCGTGGAGGCCCCGCGGGCCATCCTCGGGCTCGGCCGCGAGGAGAGCGACGCGCGCGCCGCCGAGCTGATGCAGCGCGTCGGGCTGGCCGACAAGCTCGACGCCTACCCCGAGACGCTGTCCGGCGGCCAGCAGCAGCGCGTCGCCATCGCCCGCGCCCTCGCGATGCAGCCGAAGGTCATGCTGTTCGACGAGCCGACATCGGCGCTCGACCCGGAGATGGTCGACGAGGTCCTCACCGTCATCCGCGGCCTCGCATCCGACGGCATGACCATGATCGTGGTCACCCACGAGATGGGCTTCGCCCGCGAGGTGGCCGACCGGGTCGTCTTCATGGACGGCGGAAGCGTCGTGGAGGACGGGCCGCCGCGCGAGGTGTTCACCGCCCCGCGGCACGAGCGCACCCGCAACTTCCTGGAAAAGGTCATCACGAAAGAGAGAGCAGCCCTGTGACAAGCGAGAAGACCGCCCGCCGCCGTGAGCTCTGGGACGGCTACCGGTCGTACCAGTACCTCCCGTCGTCGTCCGCCGCGACGCGCTACGAGTTCGTGGAGCAGGTGGACCGCGTCCCGGAGGCGGAGGTCCACTGGGACGCCGACGTGGAGGCGCGGGCGCAGGCGATCGAGCGGGACTCCCTCATCGTGTCGGCGCACGACCACCTCTCGCTCCGGCCGACCGATCCCGCCGTGTTCGCGGAGTACCGGCGGAGCGGGCGGGAGGCCACCCCGTACGAGGGCATCGCCCACTCCGGTGTCGACCTCTTCTTCGACGGCGGGCCTGCCGCGGTGAGCATGATCCGCTCGCACACCCCGTTCGACTGGGACGACGCTATCAGCGACCTGGCGATGCGCCAGTCGGACTGGGCGCATCAGCACCTGCTGCGGCAGGTGCGGAGCACCGCCGACATCGCGGAGCTCGCCGCCGGCGGCCAGGTCGGCGTCGTCTCGACGCTCGAGTCGGCGACGGCGATCGGCAACGACATCGACCGGCTGGACATCCTCTACGGGCTCGGCGTGCGGCTCCTCGGCGTCGTCTACAGCGAGTCCAACCAGCTGGGATCGGGACTGGCCGACGTCGACGGCAGCGGCCTCACGCTGCTCGGACGGCGGGCCGTGAAGCGCATGAACGAGCTCGGCATCACCGTCGACGTCTCGCACGCCGCCGACGAGACCTCGCTCGACACCGTGCGCCGGTCGGACGCGCCCGTCGTCATCACGCACGCCGGCGCCCGCGCGCTCTGGCCGACCGCCCGGATGAAGCCGGACGAGGTCATCCGCGCCGTCGCCGGCAGCGGAGGCTTCATCGGCATCGAGGCCGCCCCGCACACGACGGAGGTCACCGGCGCCGGACCCCACTCGCTCGACACGGTGATGCAGCACGTCGAGTACTGCATCGACCTCGTCGGGATCGACCACGTCGCCCTCGGGCCGGACACCAACTTCGGGGACCATGTGGCCTGGCACCGTGAGTTCGCTCCGCTGTTCGGCAAGGACTCCGACGACGAGCCCGACGACCTCCCGTACGTCCGCGGCTGCGAGAACCCCGGCCAGGCCGTCCACAACATGGTCCGTTGGCTGGTCGCCCGCGGCTACTCCGACGACGACATCGCGAAGCTGGCGGGCGGCAACGTGCTGCGCGTCGTCCGGGAGACCTGGGCGTCCTGACCCTGCGCCCGGCCGGGGGACCTCCCCCGGCCGCCACCCCCATCCTCCGCACGGCACCCCCACCGTGCGGCCGTCCCTGCCGGGTACCCCGCCCGGCGCATTCCTGAGAGGCACAATCATGGCGTCACACCTCACCCGCCGCGCGTCGATGGCGATGGCCATCGCGGCCACGGCGGCACTGGCCCTCGCCGGCTGCTCCGTCGACGACAAGAGCATCGGCGGCGGCACGCAGGCCCCGACCGCGACGAGCACGTCCGCGTCGGTCACGCTGCTCGGCTACGACAAGAAGCTCGCCGGGCTGGTCCCGGCGGCCGTCCGGGAGAAGCCGGAGCTGGTCTTCGGCGCCAGCGACAACGCTCCGTACGTCGAGCGGCAGAGCGACGGGACGTTCGACGGCCTCACCATCGACCTCCTCAAGCAGTTCGAGTCCATGCTCAAGCTCAAGATCAGCGTACAGAGCGTCGCCTTCGACGCGAGCATGCCGGGAATCCAGGCCGGCCGCATCGACATCACCGGGCCGGCGGGAGACTTCGTCGAGCGGCAGGCCCTCGTCGACTTCTCCGACATGGCTCAGAGCAACGTGACGGTCCTCCTCAAGAAGTCCGGCGACTTCACGCCGAAGACGAACGACGACCTCTGCGGTCGCACGCTCGGCATCCAGAAGGGCGCGGGCACGCAGAACGTGCTGGACGCCGTCTCGGCCGCGTGCCAGCAGGGCGGCAAGAAGGCCGTGGACATCCTCACCTACCAGGACCTCAGCCAGGCCGACCTCGCCCTCCGCAGCGGCCGCGTCGCGGCGGTCGTGGCGCCGACCGCGCCGAACAGCCTCGCGGCGGGCGCCTCCAACGGAGAGCTCTCGGTCGTGAAGATCGACGACATGCAGAGCCTCCCCGCGGCGACCGCGACCTACGGCCTCCAGACGGCGAAGGGCTCCGGGCTCGCCCAGGCTCTCACCGCGGCGATGAAGCGCCTCGAACAGAAGGGTGTCTACAAGGCGCTGTTCGAGAAGTGGGGCATCCCGATGTCGGCGATCCCCGCCGACAAGCTGCAGGTCAACGGTTCCACCCAGATGCAGAAGCACTAGCCGCGTCCGTGCCCCGTCCGCATCCCGTCCCCCCAACCAGGAGTCTTTCCGTGATCGAACCCCGGGTCGTCTCGATCCCCATGCGCGACGGTGTCGAGCTGGTCGCCGATGTCTACGCGTCCGGCAGCACCCCGAGGACGGTGATCCTGGAGCGGACGCCGTACGGCCGGCGGGCCACCCGCGGCTCCGACCAGGACCGGCACGACGCCCCCGTCCCCACGCCGGACGTGACCTCGACGTTCTTCGTGGAGTCCGGGTACACGGTCGTCCGCCAGGACTGCCGGGGGCGCGGCGACTCGGGCGGGACGTTCGTGAAGTACCTGAACGAGGGGCCGGACGGCGCCGACACCATCGACTGGATCGCGGCCCAGCCGTGGTGCGACGGCACGGTCGTCATGATGGGCGTCTCCTACTCCGCGCACGTGCAGGCGGCGGCCGCGGCGGGCTCCCCGCGCGCCCTGGCCGCCACCTTCATGGACTCGGGCGGCTTCGCGAGCGCGTACGAGGCCGGGATGCGGATGGGAGGCGCCTTCGAGCTGAAGCAGGTGACGTGGGCGTTCAACCATGCGCGCGAGAGCCCGGAGGCGCTGGCCGACCCGGTCGTGGCGGCGGCCCTCGGCGGCACAGAGCTCGGGGCGTGGTTCGGGGCGTTCCCGTGGAAGCGGGGGAACTCGCCGCTGCGCTTCGCGCCGGAGTACGAGAGCTACCTGCTCGACCAGTGGGACAACGACGCGTTCGGCGACTTCTGGAAGCAGCCCGCGATCTACGCCCGCGGGTCGTACGAGGACTTCCCCGACGCTCCGAGCCTCCACCTCGGCAGCTGGTACGACCCGTACGTCCGGTCGACCATCGAGAACTTCCATCGTCTGCGCGAGGTGAAGTCCGCTCCGTCGTATCTGCTGATGGGACCCTGGACGCACGGCGCCCGCACCCGCACGTTCGCCGGCGACACCGACTTCGGGCCGTCGGCCGCCTTCGATGTCGGGCTCGGCCGCAGCTACCTGGAATTCCGGCGCGACTGGTTCGACGCGCAGCTGGGCCGCAGCGCCGAGAACACGTTCGCACCGGTGACCTACTTCCTCATGGGCGGGGGATCGGGCGGGCGCACGGCCGAAGGGCGCCTGGACCACGGCGGCTCCTGGCATGTGGACGAGAACTGGCCGCCCGCCGGCTCGCGTCCCCTCGACCTCTACCTGGGTCCGGATGGCGCACTCACCCGTGAGCGCCCGGCGGAGCCGGACGCGGTGACGTACGACTTCGACCCGGCCGACCCCGTCCCGACGATCGGCGGCCAGGTCACGTCGGGCGAGCCGGTCATGGTCGGAGGCGGGTTCGACCAGACGCCGGACGAGCGCGTCTTCGGCGCCGTCGAGCCGTACCTCCCGCTGAGCGCGCGTGCGGATGTGGTCACCCTCCGCACGGAGCCGCTGGACGAGGATCTGGTGGTCGCCGGGCCGGTCCGTGCCCGGCTGTGGATCTCCTCCTCCGCCGTCGACACCGACTTCACGATCAAGCTGATCGACGAGTACCCGCCGAGCGAGGACTACCCGCAGGGGTTCGCACTGAACCTGACCGACGGCATCTTCCGCTGCCGCTTCCACGAGTCGTTCGAGAGGCCCAGTCCGCTGGTGCCCGGGCGGCTCTACGCGATCGAGGTGGAGGCGCCGGACACCGCCAACCTCTTCGCCGCCGGGCACCGCATCCGCCTCGACGTCTCGTCCAGCAACTTCCCGCGCTTCGACGTGAACCCGAACACGGGCGAGCCGGTGGCGACGGACCGCACGCGGTGCATCGCACGCAACACGGTGCACCTCGGCGGAGAGCACGCCTCCGTGCTCTCGCTGACGGTCGTCCCGGCGGTCAGCGGGTGATGGTCGCCAGGATGTCGGGCCCCAGCCGCTTCACGACCCCCGTCGCCAGCCGGTGACGAAGGAACCGGCCGTCCCGCTCGGAGACGACCAGCCCGGACTCCCTCAGCTGCCGGAGCGTGCGCGAGACCTGCGGCTCTGACATGCCCAGCCGGACCGCCAGCTCGGAGGTCGCGATCGGCTCGCCCAGCAGGTGCCGGCACATCTCCAGTCGCAGCGGCGACGTCAGCGCGGCCAGCCGCGTGGCCAGCTGCCGGACGGACAGCGACTCGGGGCTCGTCTCGGCCTGCACGTTGTAGAGGATGACCGGCGGGAGGCCCGGGTCGTGCTTGATCGTCAGGTGCGGCCAGGCGCGCACGGACGGGACGACGAGGAGGCGCTGCTCCCGCACCGAGAAGGCGCCCACCTGCAGCTTGTCGAAGCGCACGCGCTCGCCGTCGTCGAGCACCGTCGCGGTGGCGCTGAGCGACTGCAGGGCCTCCGAGAGGGAGGCGCGCTCGAGCTCGCGGCGCACCGATGTGGCCGAGCGGAGCAGGGCGGGCAGTGCGCCCTTCCAGTGCTCGGCGAAGAAGGCTTCGTCGCACCGCTCCAGGAAGGCGATGAGCGAGCGGCGGAACGCTTCCGGCTCGTCCAGCAGCGACTTCGCGAGCTCCAGCCGGTGCTGCGAGCGGCGGCGGCAGTGCTGCAGGAACGCCGCCGCCCGGCCGGGCTCGCCCAGTGCGCACGCGTCGGGGTCGTCGGGGATGCCCAGCGCTCCCTGCGCGGCCAGCGAGAGGAACGTCTCCATCGGCAGCTCGGCCAGCCGACGCAGCTCCTCCGACAGCGAGGGCGCCGGGTCGGGGGCGACCGGGAAGAACAGCCGGCAGCGCAGCCGGGTCCACAGCGGCGAGAACCGCTGGATCTGGGCCCGGTCCTGGGCGTCGAGCCGGTCCTCCACCGTCCGCAGGAAGCGGGCCGCCTCCGGGTGGTGGTCGATCTCCGTGAGCACGTGCAGGCAGGCCATCAGCTCGGCCAGCGGGGAGACCACGACCGTGACATCCGCCGCGCTCGCGGCCCGGAGATCGACGGTAATTCCCATCCCGACATGGTAATGGGTCGGTGCAGTAGACGACGCGGTCCGTGCTCGCGACGGTGGACCGCGACCGCCCAGGAGGGCGGCCGCGGCCGATGGCGAAGGTCCTCGCGGCGCCTCAGCTCACGACGGCAGGTTCCACTGCTGGGTCCAGAGGCCGTTGCAGTCGTAGATCTGCAGCTTGGTGCCGTCGGTGGTCACGCCCTGCGGGTCGTCGAGGCAGCGTCCCGACTGCGGGTTCAGCAGCGAGCCGTTCGCCTGGTGCACCCACTTCTGCGCGCCGGAGCCGTTGCACTCCCACAGCTGCACCTTGGTGAAGTTCGCCGTGCCCTGGGCGTCGACGTCGAGGCACTTCCCGAACGCGCGGATGCTGCCGTCGGGCGCGATCGACCAGTCCTGGCCGGTGGCGACGCCGCAGGTCCACAGCTGGGCGCGGTTGCCGTTGACCGCCGTGTTCGTGTCGACGTCGAGGCACTTGCCGCCCGGCCCGACGATCGCGCCGGTCGGACCGGGAAGGGTTCCGAGTCCCACGCGCACCTCGCACTGGTTGCCGGTACCGAGCCAGGTCGCCGCGAAGTACAGGAACGTCGTGCCGCTGCTCAGCGGGATGGCGGGCGTCGAGTAGCCGGGGCACGACGGAACGCCCGCGGCGTAGCCGCCGGTCGGATTCACCGTGACAGGTGCCGTGGCCTCGTACCAGGTGCCGGAGCCGAGCTGCGTGTTGGTGAAGAGGACCGTGCCGGACTCCGCGAGGACGGTCTTGTTGCCCGTCGGGCCGGCGACCACGCGCTGTCCGGAGAGCAGCAGCGTGCCGTTGGGGCCGCCTCCCGGAGCCCAGGAGATGAACGGGGTGTGGAGCAGTTCGCGGTCGTCGGAGGTGCGGACGAGCGTGCCCTTGTCACCCGCGGCACCCCAGGAGAGGCCGTTCGAGCTGAACTTGATGTACACCTCGCAGGCGTGGTCCGCGTTCGTGCCGTCGCGACAGAGCTCGTAGCTCATGACGAAGCGGCCGTCGGGGAGCTGCGCGAAGGTCTGCATGCCGGGCCGGGCGAGGTTGTCCGCGGGGAACACCACGTCGTCCGTCATGGTCGAGCTCCAGGTCGCCCCGCCGTTCGTGGAGGTGTAGTGGCCGATCTTCTGGTTGTTCGTCGCGCTGTTCGCGGGGCGCTCGTCGGAGATGAAGCAGGCGAGGGTGTTGTCGTTCGCGACGACGAACGAGGGCTCCCAGATGCCGTGCCCCCAGGAGTTGGGGAGCCCGGAGGTCTGGGTGCAGGTGGACAGGAACGACCAGCTGGCACCGCCGTTCGTGCTCTTGAAGACCTCCACCTTCTGGGTGGTGTAGTCGCCCACCTTCCAGGCCGTCCCCGCGGCGAGGATGTCGCCTGCGTTGAGGCCGGGGATGGTGCGCGGCACCTCGAACAGCGTCGGTGCTTCGATGTCCCAGCCCGCCGTGTTCGACGAGATCGTGGAGATCTGCGACCAGCTTCCTCCGCCGTTGGTGCTGCGGTAGATCGGCAGGGTTCCCGGAGCGTTGTGCCCGGCCTTCGCGAAGGTCGCGAGCACGGTGTCGGCGCTCGTGCCGTCGTGTTGCAGTGCGATGGCCCGGGGGTAGCCCGCCGTTCCGTTCGGGAACGTGGCGAGGTTGGGCGAGTACAGCACGGAGCCGGGGAACGCGGCCTCGGCCGGCGGCGCGGCCGCGGGGGAGAGCGTAAGCACTGCGGCCGCCGCGAGCGTGGCCGCAGCGAGTAAGGAAAGGCGTCGCCCTCGACGCAGAGTCGTGTCCATCACGTGTCCTCTCTGGTGAACCGCCCGCAACTTTGCGGACGTTGCAAAGAACCCTGCCAGCCCTTTGCCAACGTTGCAACCCCTCCCTCACGCGGCACTGCCCACGATTTGCGCCAAATCCCGGCTTTCGCTGCGCCAGAGTGACGATTTGCGCCAAATCGTCATCCGGGGCGACTCAGTGCGACGGAGCGGTGCTCTCCCGCACGACGAGGCGGTGCGGCGCGACGACCTCCTGGGCCGGAAGCTCCGGCTCGTCGATGCGCGCGACGATGCGGCGGACGGCCTCGCGGGCGATGAAGGGCGTGTCGAGCGAGACGGTGCTGAGGGAGGGGCGTGCGAACCGGCCCTCCTCCACGTCGTCGATGCCGATGACGGCCACATCGTCGGGGACGCGGAGGCCCGCGTCGAAGACCGCGCGCATCGCGCCGATCGCGAGGAGGTCGGAGAAGCAGAAGATCGCGTCGGGGCGCGGGTCCAGCGCGAGCAGCTCCTGCGTGGCGCGGTATCCGCCGGGCCGGCTGTAGTGGGCCGCGGGCTTGACGAGCGTCGGATCGTGGGGGAGCCCGGCCTCGGCGAGGGCTTCCGCGTAGCCGGACTCGCGCTGCAGCGGCGTCGCGTACTCCTCCGTGGGCTGGCTGCCGATGGCGGCGATCCGGCGACGGCCGACGGCGACGAGGTGGGCGACGGCGTCCTTGGCGGCCTGCACGTTGTCGATGGCGACGTGGTCGTACCGCCCGTCGAACTCGTGCTCGCCCAGCAGGACCAGCGGCATCCTGGTCGACCCGTGCATGTCGAGCAGCTCGGACTTCGTCACGAGCGGGCTGAAGAGCAGGCCGTCGAACAGCATCGTGCGGTCGTCGCCGAGCAGCAGCTGGCGTTCGCGCTCGTGGTCGTAGCCGGTCTGGTCGATCATCACGCGGTAGCCGAGCACGGCGGCGGCGTCGATGACCTCGCGCGCCAGCTCGCTGAAGTAGGGGACGTCGACCTCGGGCACCACGAGCGCGAGCATCCCTGTGCGGCCCGTGCGGAGCGTGCGGGCGACGGGGTTGGGGCGGTAGTCCAGCGTCTCGATGGCCGCCAGGACCCTGGAGCGCATCCGGTCGCTGACGTGCTCGTACCCGCTCACGACGTTGGAGACCGTGCGCACGGACACCTGGGCGAGCTCGGCGACGTCACGCAGTGTTGCTGGCATGAGGTCATCGTAGCGTTTGCAACGTTCGCAAACGAACGCTACAGTTTGCATACGTTGGCAAAACACGAGGGAGTGTCCCATGAACCACAACCCGAAACGACGGGCACGCGGCGTCGCCGTCGCCGCCGCGCTCGTCGCCACAGCAATGACCCTGACCGCCTGCGGGCCGGACATCGGCAGCGCGGGCAGCGCCGCCTCCTCCGACAAGCTTCAGGCCCCGACCACCGACCAGCCGAAAGGCGAGATCACGATCTGGGACCGGTCCGGAGACCTCTTCAAGGTCTTCGACGGCGTCATCGCGGACTTCAACAAGAAGTACCCCGGCATCACCGTCCACCACGAAGCCGTCGACATCAACGCGAAGCTGCAGAACACGCTCATCACCGGCACCGACGTCCCGGACGGCGTGTTCCTCGATGACGCGCTGGTGAGCAGCTACGCCGACCACCTGTGGGACCTCAGCGACGTGCTCAAGCCGTACGTGAAGGACATCGCGCCCCAGAAGATCGACGCGAACACCGTCGACGGCGGCATCTACGGCGTCCCGTACGACCTCAACCCGGGACTGCTGTACTACAACGCGACCGCACTGGAGGCCGCGGGCGTCGATGCCACGCGCATCAAGACCTACGACGACCTGCTCGCCGCCGCCCGCCAGTACCAGAAGGCGAAGCCGGGCGCGAAGCCCATCCACCTGGAGCAGGGCGGCTTCCTCGGTCAGCTGCAGCTGGAGATGTACGCGAGCCAGCTGGGCACGTCCCTCGCCGACGCGAAGGGCAAGCTGCGGCTCGACAGCCCCGAGTACAAGCAGATCCTCACCTTCCTCGACACCGTGCAGAAGGACGGCCTCGGCACCCGCGCGGAGTACCTCGGCCAGACCGACATCGCGGAGATGGAGGCAGGCAACGAGGTCTTCTACCCGTGGGCCATCTGGTTCAGCTTCGCCCCGCAGCAGCTCCTGCCGCAGACCAAGGGCGACTGGCGCGCGATGGAGCTGCCGGCCTGGAAGGACGGCGGCGCACGCAGCGGCGCGATGGGCGGATCCTCGTTCGTGCTGCCGAAGGACGGCAAGAACTCCCAGCTGGCGTGGCTGTTCTACAAGTTCCTCATGTACGACAAGGCCGGCTACAGCGCGGTCTGGGGACCCAACGACGTCTACCCGCAGGGCCTCAACACGTCGATCCCGGCCTACCTCCCCGCGGCGCAGCCGTCGAAGCCCCTGTTCCAGCCCGTCCCCGCCCTCGGCGACCAGGACCTGTGGAAGGTCGCGACCGAGGCGGGCTCGCAGATTCCGGCGGGGACGGCCATCCCGTCATGGTGGAACGGCTCGACCGACTACCTCGGCGCCGACCTCCAGCGGATGTTCGACGGCGACCTCACACCCGACCAGGTGATCGAGAAGGCCGGCTCCGACATCCAGACCAACCTCGTCGACCGCAAGTGACCAGAGAACCATGACGACCACAGCCCTCCCCTCCGCGGCCCGGACCCGCAGGCGCTTCAGCGGCCCCCGCACCCGCCGCCGACTCGCCCCGTACCTCTTCGTGATGCCGTTCGTGGTGATCTTCCTCGCGTTCAGCGTGTACCCGCTGATCTTCACCGCCCGGCTCAGCTTCACGAACTGGCACGGCACCGGCGCCGCGGAGTGGGTGGGCTGGGGCAACTACGCCTACCTGCTGAGCAGCCCGGCCTTCTGGTCCTCGCTCGGCAACTCGGCCGTGCTCTGGCTGCTGATCGTGCCGGTGCAGATCGCGCTCGCCGTGATCGTCGCCGTCCTGCTCGACTCGGCGAAGCTGCGGCTGCGCGGCATGTACCGGGTCGCGTTCATCGTCCCCTTCGTCACCCCGCTCGTCGCGGTGGCGCAGATCTGGGTGGTGCTGTTCGATCAGGACCACGGCGCCGTCAACGCCCTGCTCGGCGCCGTCGGGCTGCCGGACATCGGCTGGCTGACCACGAGCGCGTGGTCGAAGCCGACCCTGGCGCTGCTGTTCCTGTGGAAGACCACCGGGTTCATCGTGATCATCCTGCTGTCCGGGCTGCAGTCCATCGACCGGTCGATGTACGAGGCCGCCGACCTCGACGGCGCGTCGCCCGCACGGCAGCTGTGGAGCATCACCGTCCCGCTCCTGCGCCGGACGATCATGTTCGCGGTCGTGCTGCAGACCCTCGCGGTGTTCCAGATGTTCGCCGAGCCCTTCGTCGTCACGCAGGGCGGCCCGTACAACTCGACGACGACGGCCGGTTACTACCTCTACAACCACATCACCCGGGCAGACCTCGGCACCGGTGCAGCGAACTCGTTCCTGCTGGTCATCCTCGTGATGATCCTGTCGCTGGCCTTCGTCCGTCTGCTGCGAGCGAAGGACTGACCATGACGACCCCCACCGTCCTCGACAGCGCGGCCGGGCCGGAGCAGGCTCCTTCGCTCTCGCGTCCCTCCACCCCGCGGCGTCCGCGGCGCTCCCGCCCGCGGATCGGCACCCACGCCTTCCTCCTCGTGCTGCTCGTCGCCTTCCTCGCGCCGGTCGCGTGGGCGATCGTCTCGGCCTTCAAGCCGGCGAACGACATCATCCGCGACCCGCTCGGGTTCGACCCTTCCGCGTTCACGCTCGACAACTTCGCCGCGATGTTCCACGACGTGCCGATCGGACAGGGGTTCCTGAACACCGCGATCGTGCTCGTCGCGAAGGGCGCGATCACGCTGTTCTTCGCCCCGCTCGCGGCGTACGCCTTCGCCAAGTACGACTTCGCCGGCAAGAACCTGATCTTCGGCGCCGTGCTCGTCACGCTGATGCTGCCGACGATCGTGCTCATCATCCCGCTGCTGCTGGAGATGAAGACCTTCGGCTGGGTGAACACGTACCAGGCGCTCATCCTGCCCGGCTCGGTCGACGCCTTCGCGATCTTCTGGATGCGCCAGGTCATCGCCGCGGTGCCGGACGAGCTGCTCGACGCCGCCCGCGTCGACGGCTGCGGCGAGTTCGGCATCTTCTGGCGCGTCGTCGTCCCGGTGATCCGGCCGGGACTCGCCGGGCTCGCGGTGCTGACCATCATGAACATCTACAACGACTTCGTCTGGCCGGTGATCGTCGCGAGCTCCGACCGGATGGCGACCCTCCAGGTGGTGCTCTCCACGCTGGCGCAGAACATCACGGGCAACCGGATCGGCGCCGACTACGCCACCGTGACCGGCGAGCTCCTCGCGGCGAGCTCAATCGCCCTCATCCCTCTGCTGGTGCTCTTCATCGTGCTCCAGCGTCACTTCATCAACGGCATCCTCGCCGGCAGCGTGAAAGGCTGAACATGACCCTCTCTTCGACCGACTCCGCCGACTCCGCCGTCGCCGCCCGGCCGGCGACCCCGGAGCAGCCGCGACCGGAGTATCCGCGGCCCGACCTCGACCGTTCGGGCCGCTGGCTGAACCTGAACGGCGTGTGGGACTTCGAGGCCGACGACGCGGCGAGCACGATCACGGTCCCGTTCGCCTGGGAGACGACCGCCTCCGGCGTGAACCGCGCGTGGCTCGAGCGGGCCCTGTACCGCCGGGAGGTGACGGTGCCGGGGGAGTGGACGGGCTCCCGCGTCGTGCTCTGCTTCGGCGCCGTGCACCATCGCGCGGTCGTGCGGATCGACGGCAGCGTCGTCGGCGAGCACACCGGCGGCTACGAGTCGTTCGAGTTCGACGTCACCGACTTCCTGGTCCCCGGCATCCCCTCGGAGCTGACGGTGGAGGTGGAGGCGCCGGCCGACAAGCGCGCCATCCCGCACGGCAAGCAGCGCTCCATCCCGCGCGACGACTACGACGGCGTCGCGTTCACGCCCACCTCGGGCATCTGGCAGACCGTCTGGCTGGAGGCCCGCGGCCGCACCTACGCCCGCGCGGTGTCGCTGCGCGGCGACAGCCTCACCGGCTTCGAGGTCGTGGTGCAGACCGCAGGCGATGCTCCGGCCGAGGCGCCGGTCTCGGCGCGGGTGCTCGGCAGCGGCGAGTCCGTCGAGCTGCGCGCGGACGGCACCGGGCGGGCATCCGGGCGCCTGCCGATCGCCGCCCCGCGGCTCTGGTCGCCGGCCGACCCGCACCTGTACCGGGTGGAGGTCGTGGTCGGCGAGGCCGCGCACGCGGACACCGTCGTCGTCACGTCCGGCCTGCGCAGCATCGAGACGCGCGGCGAGCAGCTCTTCCTCAACGGGGAGCGCCTCTACCTCCGCGGCGTGCTCGATCAGGGCTACTGGCCGGAGACCGGCCTGACCGCCCCCGACGCATCGGCGCTCCGCCGGGATGTCGCCCTCGCCCACGAGCTCGGCTACAACCTCGTCCGGAAGCACCTGAAGTTCGAGGAGCCGATCTGGCTGCACGAGGCCGACCGCACCGGGATGCTCGTCTGGGCCGAGCCCGCCTGCCCGAGCCGGTTCTCCGAGCAGGCCGCCGCTGCGTTCGAGGCCCAGCTGCCCGCGCTGGTCGAACGCGACGGCAACCACCCGTCCATCGTGATCTGGGGCCTCTACAACGAGGAGTGGGGTCTCGACTGGGACATCCCGGGCAGCGACGCGCGCGCCAGAGCCGCCGTCCACGCGTACGAGACGATGCGCGCCCTCGACGACACGCGTCCCATCGTGGAGAACTCCGGCTGGGCGCACGTGCGCACCGACCTGGTCGACTGGCACTACTACGAGCCGGACCTCGCCGAGTGGAAGCGCGTGGTCGCCGGGATGGCCGACGGCACCGTGACCGGGTTCCCGGTCCGCCTCGGCCCGGACTTCGTCGTCGACAAGTCCTTCTACGCCTCCGACGCCGTTCCGCGCTCGGGTGTCCCCATCCTGAACAGCGAGTACGGCGAGGGCTTCACGAGCCTCGAGCGCGCATGGCACCTCCGGTGGGAGACCCAGGAGCTGCGGAGGCACGACCGGTTCTCCGGGTACGTCTACACCGAGTTCGCCGACGTCGAGCACGAGGCGGCCGGGCTCCTCACCACCGACCGCAGGGCCAAGGAGTGGGGCGGCCTCGTCCCGTCCGACGTGAACGCCGAGACGGTTCTCGTCCTCGACCTGATCCCGCTGCGCGCCGGCGCCGACATCGAGCCGCCCAGCGAGCCGACCACCCTGACCGCGCACGTCTCGCACCACGGTCCCGCGCCGCTGACCGCGCAGCTGCACGCCGCCTGGCTGCGCGCCGGGTCGCCGGTGGACGGAGCAGCGTCCGACGCCGCCCGAGCGCGCCCGCAGGCATCCAGTGCGGCCGTCGCCGTCGCTCCGTTCGTGCTCTCGCCGGAGCTGTCGATCACCGTCCCGGCGGCGGAGGGCGCAGGGCGTCTCCTGCTGTGGGCGACGGACGAGCGCGGCCGCACCGTCGCCCGCACGTTCCTCGATGCGGCGGACGTCGAAGCGCCCAACCGTCGGGGAGCGCGTTCGGAATCCTGACGGCCGGGGTCGACCGGGCGAACGCGCTATCGCAGCCGCCGCCCGGCGAACCGCTCCCGGGTCTCCGCGTCCGCCACGTACACGACGAGCTGCACGTCGGTCTGGTCGGAGGGGCGCAGCTGGTGGTGCTCGAAGACGAGGCGGCCGAGGGCGGGATGCTGGAACACCCGCTCGCGCGACTCGAAGCCGCCGACGCCGTGGCCGTCCCAGTACTCGCCGAACTCGGGGCTCGCCTCCCGCAGCCGCCCGACGAGGTCGCGGTAGCGCGGGTCGCCGAGCCGGGGCCCGACCTCCGCGCGGAACTCGGCGAGGAAGCGGCGGCTCGTGTCGTCCCAGTCGTCGAGGAGGTCGCGGACGGCCGGGTCGGTGAAGATCAGCCACAGCAGGTTCCGGTCCTCCGGTGCGGTGGTGGCGACGTTCGGGTAGAGGGCCTCGTACGCGGCGTTCCACGCGGCGATGCCCCAGTCGGGTGCGAGCGCGTACGACGGATGCTCCTCCAGCGCGTCGAGGAAGCGCTGGATGTGCGCGGGTGCGGCGGCGACCTGCGCCCTCGACCGCAGCCGGGCGGGGGAGAAACCGGCCAGCCGCAGCACGTAGTCGTGCTCGGCGGGCGCGAGGTGCAGAGCGGCGGCGACAGCATCCAGCACCTGCCTCGACGGGTTGATGTCGCGCCCCTGCTCCAGCCAGGTGTACCAGGTCACGCTCACGCCGGAGAGGAAGGAGACCTCCTCGCGCCGGAGGCCCACCGTGCGGCCCCGTCCTGCCGCCGGCAGCCCGAACTCCGCGCGGTCCAGGCGCTCGCGCTGCGCGCGCAGGAACGCTCCCAGCTCGCGGCGCTGCTGATCGTCCCCGGCCATACGTCAAACCTAGTGCTCCCACTACTAGTATCAACGCCGACTTCCGGTGACCTCCCGGCGGCGGCAGGGTGGAACCATGCCCACCCCTCTCCGTTCCCGCACCGTCACGCACGGACGCAACGCCGCCGGAGCCCGCGCGCTGTTCCGCGCCGCCGGCGTCGACGCCTCCGACTTCGGCAAGCCGATGATCGCCGTCGCCAACAGCTTCACCGAGTTCGTCCCCGGGCACACCCACCTGCAACCGGTGGGCCGCATCGTCTCCGAGGCGATCAGCGCCGCGGGCGGCATCCCGCGCGAGTTCAACACGATCGCCGTGGACGACGGCATCGCGATGGGCCACGGTGGGATGCTGTACTCGCTGCCGTCGCGCGACCTGATCGCCGACTCGGTCGAGTACATGGTCAACGCGCACCAGGCCGACGCGCTCGTGTGCATCTCCAACTGCGACAAGATCACCCCCGGCATGCTCATGGCCGCGCTGCGGCTGAACATCCCGACGGTCTTCGTCTCGGGCGGCCCGATGGAGTCCGGGCGTGCGACGCTCGTCGACGGCACGGTCCGGACGCTCGACCTCGTCGACGCGATCTCGGAGGCCGCGAACGACACGGTGTCGGATGCCGACATCCAGCGGATCGAGGAGAACGCGTGCCCGACATGCGGATCGTGTTCCGGGATGTTCACCGCGAACTCCATGAACTGCCTGGTGGAGGCCCTCGGCCTCGCCCTCCCCGGCAACGGCTCTGTGCTCGCCACCCACACCGCGCGCCGCGCCCTCTACGAGAAGGCCGGCGAGGTCGCCGTGCAGATCACCAAGGCGTTCTACGACGACGATGATGCCTCCGTACTCCCGCGCTCCGTCGCCAGCCCCGCGTCGTTCGCGAACGCGATGGCGCTCGACATCGCCATGGGCGGATCGACCAACACGATCCTGCACCTGCTGGCTGCCGCCCACGAGGCCGGAATCGACTTCGGCCTGGATGAGATCGACGCGATCTCGCGCCGCGTGCCATGCCTGGCGAAGATCGCCCCGAATCCCGCCTACGGCCGCATGTACTACATGGAGGACGTGCACCGCGCCGGCGGCATCCCGGCCATCCTCGGCGAACTGCACCGCGCGGGCCTGCTCGACGACGGCGTCTCGCCCATCCACTCCGAGTCGCTCGCGTCGTGGCTGGCCGACTGGGATATCCGCGGCGGCTCGGCGACCGCGGCCGCGCGGGAGCTGTGGCACGCCGCGCCCGGGGGAGTGCGCTCCTCCAGCGCGTTCTCGCAGTCGGAGCGCTGGGCCGCCCTCGATACGGACGCGGAGAGCGGCTGCATCCGCGACGCCGGGCACGCCTACTCGGCCGACGGCGGACTCGCCGTGCTCCGCGGCAACCTCGCGGTCGACGGCGCCGTCGTGAAGACCGCAGGCGTGGACCCGTCGATCCTCGTCTTCTCCGGCCCCGCGGTGGTGTGCGAGTCGCAGGAGGACGCCGTCGCGAAGATCCTCGGAAAGCAGGTGCAGCCGGGCGACGTGGTCGTCATCCGCTACGAAGGCCCCAAGGGCGGTCCGGGCATGCAGGAGATGCTGCACCCCACCTCCTTCCTCAAGGGCCGCGGCCTCGGCAAGGTGTGCGCGCTCGTCACCGACGGCCGCTTCTCCGGCGGGACCTCGGGCCTGTCCATCGGCCACGTCTCGCCCGAAGCGGCCTCCGGCGGCGTCATCGCCCTCGTCGAGGACGGCGACATGATCGACATCGACATCCCGTCGCGCACCATGAGCCTCCGCGTGGACGAGTCGGTGCTCGCGGAGCGCCGCGCACGGCTGCTGGATGCCGGCGGCTACCGCCCGAAGGACCGCACGCGCCCCGTTTCCCCGGCCCTGCGGGCGTACGCCGCGATGGCGACCTCCGCCGACCGGGGCGCCGTGCGCGACGTCGACGCCGTCGAGCGGGCGATGCGCGAGCAGGAGCTCCGCAGCGCGCCCGTACTCGGCTAGCTCTCCGTGGCGTCGGACCCGTTCACGGCATGAGCTCCGTGAGCTCGCGAACCGGGACGGTGTTCGGGATCTTCCGTTTCGCGAGCTGATAGACGAGGGGAACGAGCACCAGCACAACTCCCAGGACGCGTGCCACGTTCAGGGCGTGGTCGTCCTTGATCGTGTAGTCGCCGGGGAGGCCGAGCAGGGCCGCCAGCAGCTGGCCGTCGACGCTCACGCGGATGTCCGACGACGCGGCCTTCACGCCGAAGGCCACGAAGCCGATCAGCGCGAACCCGTAGAGGCCGACGATGAGTTTGCCGTATCCGCGCTTCCCACGGGTCGCAACCAGGGCCAAGGCGCCGCGAGCGAAGAGCTCGACCGGAGCGAGGACGAGCGCCGCGACGATCAGTCCCGCCAGACCGGCGCAATAGGACAGCATCGCGAAGAGCGGAACGGCGCCGAAGACCCCGCCGATCTCGGAGACCGGGAACGCCGGAGACAGCATCCACGGGACCATGATCAGCACGGTCGCGGCGGGCAGGATCCAGATGAACAACCACCGTGTGCCTCTGGCTCGATTCGCGAACTCGTACCGGACGGCGGCCGCCACGGCGAGAGCGACGCTCGTCAAGGCGCCGAAGAACGCGAACGTGACATCGAACGCACCCCTCGTGCCGTCGAGAGGGACGAACAAGAAGAGCACCAGCGAGATGCCCAGAGAGATGCAGAAGAGGGCGGCGTCGAACGTACGGCTACCGCGGCCCTCCCCGTCCGTGCGGCGCGAAACACGTGCTGTCATACGATTGCGGCCCCCGAGCACGTCATCCGGTTACATCTGATGATGCCCCGCCGCTATCGCTCGTCGGGGCGAACCGTTCGAGTCTCGCACAGGGCGGCGCATCACTTTGCGTCCGGAGGACTGCGATTTGCGAAAGCATGTAACGGCGACGCCACTGATCTCGAAGCACCCTCCTGTATCGAGCGGGTGAACGGGAACCCAACAATGGATCAACCCCGCTCGCCCCCACCGCGATACGCCACAGGAGGACCGCCGTGACGACCGACAGCATCGTCCGCGCCGAACCGGACGCCGCCGTCCCCCCGGCGCCGGCGGCCCGCAGCTCGCGCTCCGGTTCGCGCTCCGGGCGCCCGCGCGGCTCCGGGCGGCGAACCGCCACCGGGCTGCTGCTCCTCGCCCCGGCGATCGCCGCAGTGCTCGGGCTGGCCATCGTCCCCATCCTGATCGTCGCCCGCAACTCGTTCGCCCAGTCGAACGTCTACGGCGGCATCACCGGCGGCTTCACCTTCGACAACTACGCGCAGCTCTTCGCTCCCGCCTACGGCAAGGTGCTCGGGTACAGCCTCGGGATGGCCGCGGTCACCACCGTGGTCTGCCTGGTCGTGGGCTACATCGTGTCGTACTACATCGTGTCGCGGCCGCCGCAGCGGCAGTCGCTCCTCCTGCTGCTGATCATCGTGCCGTTCTGGACCGACTTCCTGGTCCGCACCTTCGCCTGGATCGCGGTGCTCGGCCGTGGCGGACCCGTCTACGGGGTGCTCGGCGCGCTCGGCGTGGACACGTCCGACCTCTCCCTCATCCCGAGCCAGGGCGCGGTCGTGATGGGTCTGCTCTATGCCTTCCTGCCGACCGCCATCTTCCCGATCTACGCCAGCATGCGGGCCATCGACCCCTCGGTGAAGGAGGCGGCGGCGGACCTCGGCTGCGGCTGGTGGCAGACGCACTTCCGGGTGCTCATCCCGCTCAGCGGCACCGGGATCGTCGCGGCGGCGATGCTCACCTTCGTCCCGACGCTCGGCGTGTTCGTCATCCCCGTCCTCCTCGGCGGCGGCAAGGACCAGCTCGTCGGCAACCTGATCGTCACCCTGTACACCGAGTTCCGGAACCAGCCGATGGGCGCGGCCGTCTCCATGGTGTTGCTCGCGCTCATGCTCGTCGCCATGGCCGTCGCCGGGATCATCGCCCGCCGCGGACGGAAGAAGGTCGCCTGATGGACCGCGTCACATCCTGGATCGCCCGCATCGTGCTGGTGTTCCTCTACATCCCGATCATCGCCGTGATCGTGTACTCGTTCAATTCGGCCTCCGGCGGCTACCAGTGGAAGGGCTTCACCCTCCAGTGGTACGGCGAGCTCTTCTCCGACACCGCACTGCTGCAGACCCTCCTGATCAGCGTCATCGTCGGGGTGCTCGCCGCCTCGGTCGCCACCGTCATCGGGCTGCTCGCCGCGATCGGGATGGTGCGCTACCCGTTCAAGGGATCCGCCGCCGTCCTCGGCGCCATCGCCCTCCCGCTGATCGTGCCGGAGATCGTGCTCGGCGTCGCCCTGCTCAGCGTGTTCAGCTTCCTGCACATCCCGCTCGGCATCCTGACGCTCGTCCTCGGGCACCTGATCATCACGCTGCCGCTCACCACGCTCATCCTGATCGGCGCGTTCCGCACCCTCGACCCGAGCCTGATCGAAGCCTCCGCGGACCTCGGCTGCACGCCGTGGGGCACCTTCACCCGGGTGCTCTTCCCGCTCCTGCGGTCGTCGATCCTCGCATCGTGGCTGCTCGCCTTCACCGTCTCGCTCGGCAACATCGTGATCTCGACCTTCGTCAGCGGGGTCGGCTCCACCACCATGCCGCTGCGCGTGTACTCGCTGCTGAAGTCCGGCCTCACACCGGAGCTCAACGCGCTCGGGACGCTGCTGATCGTCCTCACCTTCGTCGTCGTCCTCTCCGTCGGCATCCAACAGATGCGACGGATCCTGGCGAGCCCATCCGGCGCCGCCGCCGCACCGCCCGACACAACCACCACCACCTCCATCTCCACCACCCGATAGCCCCCACCGCGCCCCGCACCATCTGAACGGGAGAAGACCATGAAACGCACCACAGCCCTCGCCGCCGTCGCGGCGGTCGCCGCCCTCGGACTCACCGCGTGCTCCTCCGGCGACGGCGGATCGTCCTCCGCCGCCTCCACCCAGCTCAACATCTACGCGTGGGCCGACGAGATCCCGAAGACCGTGATCTCCGCCTTCGAGAAGGAGACGGGCATCAAAGTGACCGTCGACACCTTCGACGCCAACGAGACGATGATCTCCAAGCTCGCGGCAGGCGGCTCCGGCTACGACATCGTCGAGCCCAGCCAGTACGCCGTCCAGCAGCTGGTCGGCCAGGAGCTCATCGAGAAGCTGGACCACTCCAAGATCACCGGCCTCGACAACCTCGGCGCGAAGTTCGCCGACCCCAGCTACGACAAGGGCAACGAGTACAGCGTCCCGTGGATCTGGGGCACCACCGGTCTCGCCTACAACCAGCAGTGCACCGGCAAGGCGATCGACAGCTGGGACGCCCTGTGGGACCCGGCGTACAAAGGCAAGATCTACATGCTCGACAACATGCTGAGCGCCTACATCCCCGCGCTTCAGTACAAGGGTCTGAAGGCGACCACGACGAGCGAGAAGGACATCGAGAAGGGCACGCAGGCTCTGCTCGACCAGAAGCCCCTCCTGGCCGGCTACAACTCCTCCAACTACACCGACCTGCTCGCGTCCGGCGACGCCTGCGTCGCGGAGGCCTACGGCGGCAGCGGCATCGCCAAGGCGACCGCCGCGAACCCCGACGTCAAGTTCGTCATCCCCAAGGAGGGCGGCACGCTCTGGGTGGACGGGTTCGCCATCGCGAAGGACGCTCCGCACGCGGACGCGGCCTACAAGTGGCTGAACTTCACCCTCAAGCCCGAGATCGCGGCCATGGCGACGAACGACGGCGGCAGCGCCTCCGCGAACGAGGCCGCGAAGGCGACGATCACCGACAAGTCGCTGCTGGAGAACGTGGCCGTCTACCCGAGCGACGAGCAGCTCGCCAAGAGCGAGTTCATCGTCGACCCGGGCAAGGCGCTCACCTTCTTCCAGCAGGGCTGGACCAAGGTCAAGGCCTCGTAGGCCCCGGCACGAGAGATCCCCGGAGGACACCATGACCACGCCCGCCAGCTCGGCCCCCGCCGCACCGGCCCCCGCCGGCCGCGAGGACGGGAAGCCCCCGGCCATCCGCCTCGCCGGCGTCACCAAGACGTTCGGCAGCACCACCGTCGTCCAGCCGGTCGACCTGACGATCGGGGACAACGAGTTCTTCTCGATCCTCGGCCCGTCCGGCTGCGGCAAGACGACCCTGATGCGGATGATCGCCGGCTTCGAGACGCCCACCGGCGGCTCGATCGAGCTGGCGGGCCGGCCGGTGGAGTCCCTCCCCACCCGCAAGCGCGACCTCAACATGCTGTTCCAGAGCTACGCGCTGTTCCCCCACCTGTCGGTGCGCGACAACATCGGCTTCGAGCTCAAGGTCCGCGGCCGCAAGCGGTTCCCCGACCGGGAGGCCGCCGTGGAGGCGGCGCTCGCCCTGGTCAGGATGGAGCGGTTCGCCGACCGCAAGCCGACCGAGCTCTCCGGCGGCCAGCGGCAGCGCGTCGCCCTCGCCCGCGCCATCGTCTCGCGTCCCGCGGTCGTCCTCCTCGACGAACCGCTGGGGGCGCTCGACCAGCAGCTCCGCAAGGAGATGCAGGTCGAGCTCAAGCGGATGCAGCGCGAGGTCGGGATCACGTTCGTCTACGTGACCCACGACCAGGAGGAGGCGCTCACCATGTCCGACCGCATCGCCGTGATGTCGGAGGGCCGGGTGCAGCAGGTGGATGCCCCGCGCGCCATCTACGACCACCCCGCCAACCGCTTCGTCGCCGGCTTCATCGGCACCTGCAACCTGTTCGATGCCGTCTACCACGGCACCCCGGCCGGTGCGACGGTCGACGTCGCCGGGCTGGGACTCCTCCCGGCCGTCACCGGAGCGGCCGGCCCCGGCGCCGACGTGACCGTGGCCGTGCGGCCCGAGCGCGTCGGCCTGAGGGCCGGAGCCGCCGCGGACCACGACCGGTCCGGCGCGATCGCCGCCACCCTCCTCGACGCCGTGTTCCTCGGCGACGAATGGCGCTACATCGTGCGCGCAGAACAGGGCGCTCAGCTCGTCGTCACCCGCCCGAGCGGCGTCGCCGACGACGAGCTCACCCGGCTGGTCCCCGGCGACGCCGTCACCGTCTCCTGGCGGCCAGACGACGCCCGCGTCCTCGCCGCCTGA
>Ga0209563_100175_pt1 | contig 43210 bp, 38 predicted proteins | sample AraplaCvi_mMF_r2_FD_184271 | JGI IMG/M metagenome (GOLD analysis project Ga0209563, IMG submission 184271) | Arabidopsis root microbial communities from North Carolina, USA - plate scrape CL_Cvi_mMF_r2 (SPAdes) (version 2) | ecosystem: Host-associated > Plants > Roots > Endosphere | place: USA... | reverse complement strand
AGGAGCACGGCCGTGCCGGACGGCGCGCCGAGGAACGAGTCGAGGTGGGACGCCTCCTCGACGGCGAACAGGCGGACGCCGGCCTCCCACGCGCGCCGGCGCTGCAGACGATGCGCCCCCGGGACGGCGTGGAGCACGCGGGCGAGGTCCACGTCGACGTGACGCACGGCATCCAGGCCCGCGTCGCCGGCGACGGTGAAGGCGGCACCTTCCGCGGCCAGCGTGGCCAGAAGGCGCGGGTGCGCCAGCGCGGTCGCCTCGTACCGCACATCCACCCAGGGGAGCGCCTCGCGCAGTTCGCGGAACCGCCGGGCGGCGCGGTCGAGGTCGATCACGACGACAGGGGAGGGCGTGTCCGGCGCGATCGCCCCGGTCACTGCGCGCGCAGGGGCGGCGCCGTTCGGGTCGGCGGTTCGGGTGGCGGCGGACATCGCCCTCTCCTCGGTCGTTCGTTCCCGCCGGGCGGGCGGGCACCCCGCCGTTCGGGTCGGTGAGGTTGTCTCATATCGTGGTCCGGCGGGCAGATGGCCCACATCCGGGGGGTCACGCCATTCCGAATGCGTGGAGGCACGGATGATCGGCGCGGGACGTGCGGAGATGATGGGCACATGTCCCTCCGTGTGGTGATCGTCGACGACCACGAACGGTTCCGCGCACAGGCCGCGGAGCTGCTCCGCCTGGAGCGGTTCACGGTGGTCGGCGACACGGACACGGCCGCGCGCGGGGTCGAGCTCAGCCGGCGGCTCACCCCCGACGTCGTGCTGCTCGACATCGGCCTCCCGGACGCCAGCGGCTTCGACGTGGTGTCGGCGATGCGCGCGATGGGAGCGGCGGTCGTGCTCACCTCCAGCCGCTCGGCGAACGACTACGGCCGGCGCGTGGCCGACAGCGGTGCGCAGGGCTTCATCGCCAAAGACGAACTGACCGGTGAGGCGATCCGCACCCTGCTAAGGTAAGCGCGTGAGCGGGGGACAGACAGATGGTTCCCGCGCGCTCCGGGTTGCCGTCGCCGACGACGCAGTGCTCCTGCGCGAGGGGATCGGGCAGATCCTGCGCGCGGCGGGCATGGAGGTCGTAGCGGCGGTCGACACCGCCGAGGAGCTGCTCGGCGCGGTCGCGGAGGACGGGAACGTCGACGCCATCGTGCTGGACATCAAGATGCCGCCGACCCACACCGACGAGGGGCTGCGCGCGCTCGAACGGCTGCGCGCCGGCGGAAGCACGGCCGGCGTGCTCCTGCTCTCGATGTACACGACCGCGGCGTACGCCATCCGGGCCATGAGCGCGGGCAGCGGCACGGGGTACCTGCTGAAGGATCGCGTGGCGGACGCCGACACGCTGGTGACGGCCGTCCGTACAGTCGCCCGCGGTGGTTCCGTCGTCGACCCGGAGGTGGTGCAGCTGCTCGTCTCCGCGCGCTCCTCGGAGGCGGCCGTCGAGTCGCTGTCGGCGCGCGAGCGCGACGTGCTCCGGCTCATGGCGGAGGGCAAGTCGAACGTCGGGATCGCCGGCGAGCTGCACCTCAGCCTGCGGACGGTGGAGTCTCACATCGGCCGCATCATGGCCAAGCTCGGCGTCGAGGACTCCGCCGAGGGTCACCGGCGCGTCCTCGCGGTGCTCCGGTTCCTCGGCCGGGACGTCTGAGCGCGATGGACCCCGCCCGGCCGCGGTTCGCGCGCATCGCCGTCCGGGCGCTCGCCGTGACGGTGGCCGTCGCCTCCAACGTGGTCGCGCAGGCGATCAGCGCGATGACGGGCGACTACGGCCCGCGACCGTCCGACCCGGGATGGGCGATCATCTTCATCGCGGTCGCCATCGACTACGTGGTCTGTGCGGTCGTGGCGTGGCGTCTCGTCCGCAACCCCGTCCCCGGCTGGCTCATGGTGGGCGCCGCGCTGTTCTGGTCCGCCGGCGCCTGGTACCCGCTTGTGCGGCAGTGGGGCTGGGTGTGGCCGTGGGTGGAGGGCGTGACGGACCTCTGGGCCGTGCTCGTCGGCATCCTGGTGCTCTGCTACCCGAGCGGGCGGCTGACGGCACGGTTCGACCGCGTGGTGGTGCTCGCGGTGTCGATCGCGTTCGCGGTGCGGCTCGGCGGCATCCTGCTGTTCTCGTCGCCGGAGCCGGCCGAGTGCGGCTGTGTCGCGAACCCCTACGCCGTCCTGCCCAGCGACACCGCGGACTTCTGGCTCGGTATCGCCTGGCGCGCGGTCGGGCTGGCGCTGATGCTGACGGTCGCGGTCCGGCTGATCGGCCGCTGGTTCACGAGTTCGCTCCCGGCCAGGCGGGTGGCCTTCGTGATGCCGCTCGCGCTCCTGCTCTGGTGCTACGCCACCGTCCAGGACTCCCTGAGCTTCGCCCTCGGCTGGGACGGCGGCTGGCTGCAGTACATCCCCCCGATCGCCATCGGGCTCATCCCTCCGGCGTTCGTCGCCGGGGTTCTCTATGCGCGCGGACTGCGCTCCCGCGTGGCCGACCTCGTGATCGTGGCGCGCGACAAGGTCGACAGGGGACTGTGGGAGTCCAGCCTCGCGCGCACGCTGCACGACCCGTCGCTGCGGGTGTTCTGGTGGGACGAACCGCTGCAGGTGTACCAGACGAGCGACGGCGAGCCGGCCCCGGAGGCGGGACCGACGCAGCGCCCGGGCCGCTCGACGCTCGCCATCGACTCCGACCAGGGGCCGATCGCCCTCATCGAGCACGACGTCGCGCTGTCGCAGGACGACCGGCTGCTCGACGCCGTCTCGTCCGCCCTGCTGCTCTCCGTCGACAACGACCGGCTGCGGGGGCGGCTGGAACGCACCATCCAGGAGCTGCGCGAGTCGCGCCTGCGCATCGTCGAGGAGGGCTACCTGGCGCGGCGGAAACTGGAGCGCGACCTGCACGACGGCAGCCAGCAGCAGCTGGTCTCGCTGGCGATCGGCCTGCGGATCGCCACGGCCAAAGCCGAGGCGCACGGCGACGAGGAGCTCGCCGGCGACCTGCAGCGGGCCTCCGACCAGCTCGCCGACGCGCTCAAGGAGCTGCGCGAACTCGCCCGCGGCATCCACCCGACCGTGCTCACCGACGGCGACCTGCGTTCCGCCATCGAGGAGCTCGGGATGCGCAGCCACCTGCCCGTCGAGGTGCACGTCGACCTCCCCGGGCGCCTGCCCGAGGTCGTCGAGGAGACGATCTACTACTGCGTGTCGGAGTGCCTGGCCAACGCCGCGAAGCACGCCCGCGCCCGGAACTGCTCGGTGAGCGTGACCCGCGCCGACTCGACCGTCGGCGTGGTCGTGAAGGACGACGGGCAGGGCGGTGCCCACATCGAGCCGGGCGGAGGGTTGGAGGGGCTGCGCGACCGGGTGGAGGCCGTGTCCGGCCGTGCCGACGTGCGCTCGGTCGAGGGCCTCGGCACGATCATCGAGCTGACCATCCCGGTGGGGGCCTGACCGACTGCGGTCGCTCGGAACGTCTGCTGCGGCTCGCCCGCCGGCAGATGTTCCGGAGGGCCGCAGTCGGGCGCGGGTGCGCCCTACGAGGTGGGCGCCTTCGCCGCCCAGACCTGCTGGCCGATGTTGAAGACGGTCCAGCCGTTGGGGCAGCCGTACGCCTTCGCCGGCAGCCCGTCGACCGGCCACCAGCTGTCCTCGATCGGGGGCTTCGGCACCGCGGTCTCCTTGGTGCACACCTTCGGGACGACGATGGTCGGGGACGTGTAGGTGAGGATCGCCGACCCGTTCTGCCGGTCGAAGTCGACGCGGATGATCGTGGCGTCGTCGGGGATGAACCCGGGGGAGCCGAACGCGGACGTGCCCGACGCCTTCATGTCCTTCGCGGTGTCGAAGATCTCCGCCTCGACGTGCGGCGTGAACGCGCTGACCACCGAGCATCCGGACAGGGCCAGGGCGAGAAGGGACGTCGTCGCGATGACTCCGGCGGTTCGGGTGCGGGGCACGGCAGCTCCAGGGACGGTGGACAGGGTATACGCCCAGTCAACACGAGGAGGCTGAACGAATCATCGGCCGGAGGGATGATTCCCGCCGTCCTCCTCCCACGGTACCGCTCCGTCGTACCGGGCCGCGCGCAGGTCGACGCGGTAGGGCGCGTCACCGCCTCCGAGGAGCGGCGTCCCCTCGGCGCGGTAGTGCTGCAGCGCGAGGTGCGCGTGGTCGGCGGGAGGGTGGCCGCTCGCCCGCACGACGCGCCACCACGGGACGTCGCCGCCGTAGTACGCCATCACCTGGCCGACCATCCGGGCGGCCCGCGATCCGAGCGTCGCGGCGACGTCGCCGTAGGTCATCACACGTCCCGGCGGGATGGCGTCGACCACCTCCAGGACGCGCTCGACGAACGAGCCGGGTCCGTCTCCGCTGCTGCCGTCGGAGCCGTCGTCAGAGATCGAGGGCACCGATCGTCTCGCCGTACTGGGTCTCGCCGACCGGCCGGAAGCCGCTGCGCAGGAAGAACTGCTCGGGGCCGAGCTCGCCGGACTCCCAGATCACGTAGAGGCGCTCGTGCCCGCGGGCACGGGCCTCGTCGGCGAGGGCGCGCACCGCGTACGTCCCGATGCCGCGGCCCTGGTCGTCGGCGTCGACGTTGATGCGCCAGAGGATCGCCTTGAACTCGTCGTGCTCGGCGTTCGGGTCGAAGCTGCCCATGATGAACGCGACGACCTCGTCGCCGTCGAGCACGACCCGCTGCCAGGAGGTGTTGGGGTCGGGGATGGCGGCCGCTGCCGAGTACGAGACCGGAGCCACGAACTGCTCCTGGCCCGGCTTCAGTGTGAGCGCGTTCGCCGCCACGACCGTCCGCGCACTCAACTCTTCCAGTCTCAACTCAGCCATGACGAAAGGGTAACGTGCGCGGGCGACCGCAGCATAGCTCCGGCCGCAGCCGACGGTTCGCCGGGAGAAATTGTCTCGATGTCAAGATAGTTCCCGCGAGCGGGTAAGCTGTTGGCGGCTGAAACGGCAGACACCCCAGGAGAACCATGGACAAGATCAAGGTTGACGGAACGGTCGTCGAACTCGACGGCGACGAGATGACGCGCATCATCTGGAAGGCGATCAAAGACTCCCTCATCCACCCGTACCTCGACGTGAACCTCGAGTACTACGACCTCGGAATCCAGAAGCGCGACGAGACCGACGACCAGATCACGATCGACGCGGCCCACGCCATCCAGAAGCACGGCGTGGGCGTCAAGTGCGCGACCATCACCCCCGACGAGGCGCGGGTCGAAGAGTTCGGCCTGAAGAAGATGTGGAAGAGCCCCAACGGCACGATCCGCAACATCCTCGGCGGCGTCGTGTTCCGCGAGCCGATCATCATCTCCAACATCCCGCGGCTGGTCCCGGGCTGGAACAAGCCGATCGTCATCGGCCGTCACGCCTTCGGCGACCAGTACCGCGCCACCGACTTCGTCTTCGACGGTCCTGGCACGCTGACCATGAGCTTCCAGCCGGCCGACGGCGGCGAGGCGCAGTCCTTCGAGATCTACCAGGCGCCGGGCGCCGGTGTCGCGATGGGCATGTACAACCAGGACGCGTCCATCCGGGACTTCGCGCGTGCGTCGTTCAACTACGGTCTCGACCGCCAGTACCCGGTGTACCTCTCCACCAAGAACACGATCCTGAAGGCCTACGACGGCCGGTTCAAGGACCTGTTCCAGGAGGTCTTCGACACCGAGTACAAGGAGAAGTTCGACGCGGCCGGCCTCACCTACGAGCACCGCCTGATCGACGACATGGTCGCCTCCAGCCTCAAGTGGGAGGGCGGCTACGTCTGGGCGTGCAAGAACTACGACGGCGACGTGCAGTCCGACACCGTGGCGCAGGGCTTCGGCTCGCTGGGTCTGATGACCTCGGTGCTGACCACGCCGGACGGCTCGGTCGTCGAGGCGGAGGCCGCGCACGGCACGGTCACCCGCCACTACCGCCAGTACCAGCAGGGCAAGCCGACCTCGACCAACCCGATCGCCTCGATCTTCGCCTGGACGCGCGGCCTCGCGCACCGCGGCAAGCTCGACGGCAACCAGGACCTGATCGACTTCACCCATACCCTCGAGGACGTCGTCGTGAAGACGGTCGAGGAGGGCAAGATGACGAAGGACCTCGCGCTCCTCGTCGGCCCCGACCAGCCGTACCTCACCACGGAGGAGTTCCTCTCCGCGATCGCCGACAACCTCAAGTCGCGCCTGGCGTAACCCTCACCCGCGACATTCGTGCCGAATGCGCGCTATTCCTCACGGATAGCGCACATTCGGCACGAGTCGTTAACGGGAGGTCCAGCCGCCGTCGACGGGGAGGGTGACGCCGGTGATGAGCGACGCGGAGGGCGCCGCCAGGAACGCGACGGCGCCGGACACCTCCTCGGGGCGGCCGATGCGGTGCAGGGCCGCGATGCGGTCGACGGTGTCGGCGCGGAAGGCCTCGTCGGAGAGCGCGGCGGCGGTGCCGTCGGTCTCGATGAACGTCGGAGCGACGGCGTTGACCCGGATGCCGTACTGACCCCACTCCACGGCGAGGCAGCGGGTCAGGTGCACGACCGCGGCCTTCGCCGAGCAGTACGACGTCTCGCCGGGGAGGGCGACCAGCCCGGCCTGCGACGCGATGTTCACGATCGCCCCGCCGCCGTGCTCGCGCATGTGCTTCGCGAGGTGCTGGGACAGGAAGAACGTCGAGCGCGTGTTCAGCTGCCACACCCGTTCGAAGTCGTCCTCGGTGACCTCCAGCGCCGGCGCATCGACGCCTCCTCCCGCATTGTTGACCAGGATGTCGATGCGGCCGTGCTCGGCGATCGCCGTGTCGATCGCGGCGCGGCAGGCGGCGAGGTCGAGCACGTCCATCCGGATCGCCGACGCCTCGACGCCGAACGCGCGCAGCTCGTCGACGAGAGCGGCGCAGCCCTCCGGGTCGCGGACGCCGAGCAGCACGTCGGCGCCCTGGCCGGCGAGCTCCAGCGCGATCTCCCGGCCGAGGCCGCGGCTGGCGGCGGTGACGAGGGCGCGGGAGCCGGCGAGGGCGAAGGGGGAGCGGGTGGAGGCGGAGGCGGAGTCGGTCATGCCTGGAGCGTAGCCCCGGACCCAGCACCGATTGCGGCCATCAGCGGTCCGATCCGGCTTCGGGCCGGACGGGGCGAGGTCGTACGGTTGCACGGGTGACCGCACCCTTCCCCGCCGGACCGCGCTCGTTCCTCGGCATCGGCACGCTGTTCCAGCTCCGCAGGCACGACCTGCTGGAGTTCGCCGAGCTGCTGACCGCGCGTTATGGCACGCTCGTGCACGCCCGGATGTTCCACCGGCACCTCCACATCGTCTCCGACCCCGACCTCATCGCCGAGGTGCTGGGCCGCGACACCGGGTCGTACGACAAGATCGACACCCGGTCGACCATCCACCACATCGCCGGCGACTCGCTGAACACGCTCCGCCGGGACCAGGGATGGGCGCAGAAGCAAGCCCTGTTCGATCGTCACCTCGCCGCGGCGCCCGGCGGGGAGTCCGTCACGGTCGCCGAGGTCAACCTCCTGATCGGCCGGTGGGATGCGCGGACGCAGGCCGGGGAGGCCGTGGACGCCAGCACCGACCTGCTGCGGCTGACGACCACGATCGCGTCGCGGACGTTCTTCGACCAGGACATCGACGGCGTCGACATCGACGAGCTCGACCGCATGAAGTACCGCATCGTGGAGACGATGCTGCGGCGTCAGCTCCAGGTGGTTAGGACCCCGAAGGTGCTCGACCGCGGGCTGATGCGGGCGTTCCGCTTCCGCGACGCCCTCGTCGCGCAGGTGATCCGCCGGTACCTCGACGGCGAGGGGCGGCGGGACAGCTACATCGGCGATCTCGTGACCAAGTACGGCATCCGCACGGCCGACCGGCGCGCCGTCCGCCGCACGCGCGGCGAAATCCTCTCGGCGCTCTACCTCGGCAGCGATCCGTTCGACAAGCTGCTCAGCAAGACGCTCTACTACCTGGGGCGGCATCCCGAAGAGGCCGCGCGGCTGCGGGAGGAGGTGGAGGCGCTGGATGCTGCGGAGGGCCTCACCCTGAAGTCGGCGACGACGCTGCGTCGCCTGCGGTACTTCCTGATGGAGGTGCTCCGGCTGCGCACCCCGTACGCGATCGTGGGGCGCGAGGCGCTCGCGGATCAGCAGCTGGGCGGCTTCCGGGTGCCGAAGGGCAGCCTGTTCGCGATCGCACCGTTGCTGGTGCACAAGAACGCCGACTACTGGGAGCGTCCGGAGGCGTTCGACCCGTCGCGCTACGAGACCCTGTCGCTCGCGACGGCCACGCATTTCCTGCCGTTCTCGTCGGGGGAGCGCGCGTGCCCGGGCCAGGGTTTCGCGATGCGGCAGGCGATGTACATCGTCGCGCGGATCGTGCGAGCCTACGAGGTGGAGCTCGTCGACGGGCTCGACTACGGCGATCGCTTCCTCGGCGTGCTGTCGTCGGTGAACCGCTACCGCTTCGTGCTGCACCCGCGTCTGAGGCAGCAGCGCATGTAACGACTTCGTTTCGTCCCTTGCATTTCATTTGTTCGTAAGCTTTACTAACAAACATGACGACGACGGAGGTGCAGGGCAGCACCGGCGGGCTGGGCCCCGGCCGGGTGCTCCGGCCGCGCGTCAAAGTGCTCCCCGAGCACGCCAGAAGCCACAACCGCTCGCTCGTCCTCCAGACCCTGTACCGGTCGGGACAGCGCAGTCGCGCCGACCTCGCCCGCGAGACGGGGCTCACCCGGGTGACGGTCTCCGACCTCGTCGCCGAGCTGCTCGCCGAAGGCCTCGTCATCGAGCTCGGCCAGCGCGAGTCCGCCCGCCCGGGGAAGCCGGCCGTGCTGCTCGACATCGACCGCGCCGCCCACCAGATCATCGGCGTCGACCTCAGCGACCACGACCGGTTCCGGGGAGCGGTGATGGACCTCGACGGCCGCATCCTCGCGACGGCCGAGGTGATGATCGAGGACGACGGCACGCAGCATCCCGTGACGGGCGAATCCGCCGCCGCACAGGTGGACGCACTCGTCGACCGGCTCGTCGCCGCCACGACGGCCCCCGTGCTCGGCATCGGCGTCGGCTCGCCCGGCGTCGTCGACCTCACCGGGACCGTGCTCACCGCGCCCAACCTCGGCTGGAGCGCCCTGCCGCTTCAGCAGCGGCTGGCGGCCCGGACGGGACTCCCCGTCATCGTCGCCAACGACGCGAACGCGGCGGCGCTCGCCGAGCACACGTACGGCGGCGCCGCAGGCGACATGATGCTCATCCGGGTCGGCCACGGCATCGGCGCCGGCCTGCTCGTCGCCGGCGCCCTCGTCTACGGCAGCCACTTCGCCGCGGGCGAGATCGGCCAGGTGATGGTCGGGACCGACCTCGGGCTCGACGCCACCTACACGCGGGACCAGGTGCTGGAGCACTGGCTGAGCGTCCCGCAGCTGCAGCGCGGCATCCACGCGGCGCACGCCGCGGGCCAGGACGCCACCCCGATCCTGCGGGAGGCCGGCCAGCGTCTCGGCATCGCCCTCGCGCCGGTCGTCGGCGCGCTCAACCTGTCGGAGATCGTGCTCAGCGGCCCGACCGAACTGCTCGACGGCCCCCTCGCGGAGGCGACCGTCCACACGCTCCGGAGCCGGACCATGGCCGAGAACCATGCGGACCTGTCCCTCCGGATGACCACGCAAGGGCAGGACATCGTCCTGCGCGGCGCGGCCGTACTCGTCCTCTCCGGACAACTCGGGGTCTCTTAACCACAGCACGACCCGAAACACCCGACCCCTGCACCGACGGTGTGCTGCACCCGCAGCCACCGACCCTCAAGAAAGGAACCAGCAATGAAGAGAAAGCTCGTCGGCCTCGCCGCTGTGGCAACAGCTTCCGCTCTCGTGCTCGCCGGATGCGCCTCAGGAGGCTCGACCGCAGCGAGCACCGACGGCAAGGGCAAGACGGTCACCCTGTGGCTCGTCGGCTCCGACACCCCGGACGCGCTCCGCAGCTACCTCAAGACGGAGTTCAACAAGGAGACCGGGGCCACGCTCAAGATCGAGCAGCAGGACTGGAGCGACCTCGTCACGAAGCTCACCACGTCCCTGCCCGACGCGAAGAACACGCCGGACGTGACCGAGATCGGCAACACCCAGTCGCCGACCTTCACCAACGTCGGCGCCTTCCTCGACATCTCGGACATGTACAAGGACCTCGGCGGGAGCGACCTGCTCCAGTCGTTCGTCGACGCGGGCAAGGTCGACGGCAAGAACTACACGCTGCCGTACTACTTCGGCTCGCGCTACATGTTCTACCGCAAGGACGTCTACCAGGCCGCCGGCGCGACCGTGCCGACGACCCTCGACCAGTTCAACACCACCGTCGCCGACATCACCGCGAAGAACCCGAAGAACATCAACAACTTCTCCGGCTTCTTCCTCGGCGGGCAGGACTGGCGCGACGGCATCTCCTGGATCTTCGCCAACGGCGGGGACATCGCCCAGAAGAAGGGCGGCAAGTGGGTCGGCACCCTCGAGTCCGAGAACTCGCTGAAGGGCCTCCAGCAGTTGCAGGACCTGTACAAGAACGCTTCCAAGGCGCCCAACGACGCCAAGGACTCGAACCAGTACGTCTACCTCAACGACACCGACCAGACGCTCGACGCCGACGGCAACAAGACCGGTGACACCTCCCTCGCGGCGGCCACCATCATGGCCCCGGGATGGGCGCACTGGTCGATCGGCGACCTGTCGCAGAAGGACGGCAAGCCGGTCCGCACCTGGAACGACGCCACCTTCGGCACCTTCGTGCTCCCGGGCAACGACGGCAAGCCGGCTCCGGTCTTCGCGGGCGGCTCCAACATCGGCATCTCGGCCAAGACCACCGAGCCGGGCTTGTCGAAGACGCTCCTGAAGATCATCTTCTCGAAGGAGTACCAGGAGATGCTCGGCAAGAACGGCCTCGGCCCGGCGAACGCGAAGTACACCTCCTCGCTCGGCGACGACCAGTTCGCGAAGGCGCTGATCGAGTCCGCGTCCAACTCCAAGCTGACCCCCGCCGCTCCCGGCTGGGCGTCGGTCGAGGCGGGCAACGTGATGGAGGAGTTCTTCTCCAAGATCCGCGACGCCGCCGACCTCAAGGCGCTGGCGCAGGAGTACGACAAGAAGCTCGACGGGATGCTCAACACCAAGAGCTGACCGGCTCGGGCCGCTGACGTGGCACGCCGTGCCGGAACACACCGCCACGGCGTGCTGCGTCGGCCCGATCACCACCCCCTACGAGACCCAAGGAAGGAGACGCCGTGACCGCCACAGAGGACACCCGCCTCATCCTGCCGCAGGCGCCGCCGCCCGCCGCGACGCAGCCGCGCCGCCGGCGCGGGAGGGCCGTGCCGTACGCCCTGCTGCTGCCCGCCATCATCATCCTGCTCGTCGCGCTCGGCTACCCGATCGTCTGGCAGCTGATCACGGCGATGCAGCACTTCGGACTGGCGCAGCAGTTCGGCAAGCCCGCCGACTTCGTCTGGTTCGAGAACTACATCACCCTCTTCTCCGACCCCTACACCTGGGTCGTGGTCGCGCGCTCGATCGCGTTCTGCCTGGTGACCGCGTTCCTGACCGTCGGAATCGGCGTCGGGATGGCGCTGCTGATGAACGCCGTCGGCAAGGCCGTCCGCATCATCCTCCAGATCTCGCTGCTGCTCGCCTGGGCGATGCCGGTCGTCGCCGCGATGACGGTCTGGAACTGGCTCTTCGACTGGCGCCGCGGCGTCGTCAACTACACGCTCAGCTCGTGGGGGCTCGACTTCCACGACCACAACTGGCTGCAGAACCCGCTGTCGTTCTTCTTCGTGGCGATGGTCATCGTCACCTGGATGAGCGTGCCGTTCGTCGCCTTCTCGGTCTACGCCGGGCTCACCCAGGTCTCCACCGAGGTGGTCGAGGCCGCGCAGATGGACGGCGCTCGCGGGTGGCAGCGGCTGCGCTACATCATCCTGCCGATCATCCGGCCGGTGCTCGGCATCGTGCTGCTGCTGCAGATCATCTGGGACCTGCGGGTGTTCGCCCAGATCAAGCTGCTGCAGGACAAGGGCTCGATCGCCAGCGAGACCAACCTGCTCGGCACCTACATCTACCAGCTCGGCGTCGGCTCGAGCGACTTCGCGATGGCGAGCGCCGTCAGCGTCTTCGTGCTCGTGCTCACCATCGCGCTCAGCTGGTTCTACGTGCGCTCACTGCTCAAGGAGGACGAATCGTGACCGCCGCGACCTCGACCAGAACGTCCGCCGCCGCGGCGCGCCCGCGTCCGCGGCGCCGCATCCGCCCCTCCCGCGTGCTGCTCGGCGTGCTCGGCGTGGTGCTCGCCCTGATCTGGGTGTTCCCGGTCTACTGGATGGTGAACTCGGCGCTGCTGCCGAACGTCATCCTGCAGAACACGACGCCGACGTGGCTGCCGTTCGGCGGCTCCTTCGACAACTTCACCGCGGTGATCGCCGGAGGGACGTTCTTCCCCGCCCTCGGCATGAGCCTCGCGGTGGCCCTCATCACCGTCGTGTGCTGCCTCGCGTTCGCGTTCCTCGCGGCGCTGGCGATCAGCCGGTTCAAGTTCCGCGGGCGCCGCTCCTTCGTGCTCGCCGTGCTGCTCATCCAGATGCTGCCCGCCGAGGGGCTGTTCATCGCGCAGTACAAGCTGATGGGAACACTCGGCCTGCTCAACACCGTGATCGGCGTCAGCATCCTCTACGTCGCCGCCGTCGTGCCCTTCACGATCTGGATGCTGCGCGGCTTCGTCGCGGGCATCCCGGCCGACCTGGAGGAGGCGGCGATGGTCGACGGCCTCAGCCGCACGCAGGCCTTCCTGCGGATCACGTTCCCGCTGCTCGCTCCGGGGCTCGTCGCGTCGGGCGTGTACGCGTTCCTGCAGGCCTGGAACGAGTTCACCGTCGCCCTGGTGATCCTGCCGGATTCCAGCACCGCCACCCTGCCGCTGTGGCTGCGCGGCTTCGTGCAGCAGTCCGCCTCCCGGGCGACCGACTGGGGGCAGGTGATGGCCGCGTCCACTCTCGTCGCCGTCCCCGTCATCATCTTCTTCCTCATCGTGCAGGGGCGGATGACGAGCGGTCTCGTCAGCGGGGCGGTGAAGGGGTGACCGGCGCGGCCGCCACCCGCACCGCTCCGACCGAATCCGCCCTGCGCCGCAGCATCGCCGCGACGCTGCTTCCGGGCTTCCTCGGGACGACCCTGCCGGACTGGCTGGAGGCGCGGCTGCGCGCGGGCCTCGGCGGTGTGTGCCTGTTCGGGCAGAACATCGCGTCGCCCGAGCAGCTGCGGGCGCTCACGGACGCGATCTACGCCGCGAACCCGGATGCGGTCGTCGCGATCGACGAAGAGGGCGGCGACGTCACCCGGCTCTACTACGGAAGCGGTTCGCCCTACCCGGGCAACGCCATCCTGGGCCGGCTGGACGACCCCGACTACACCGAGCACATCGCCCGGCGCGTCGGGGAGGAGCTGCGCCGGCTCGGCGTGAACCTCGACTTCGCGCCCGACATCGACATCAACTCCAACTCCGACAACCCGGTCATCGGCGTGCGGAGCTTCGGGACGTCGCCCGCGCTGGTCGCGGAGCACGGGGCCGCGTGGACGCGCGGGCTGCAGTCCGCCGGGGTCGCGGCCGCGGCCAAGCACTTCCCCGGCCACGGCGACACCTCGGGCGATTCGCACCTCGTGCTGCCGGTCGTGGACGCGTCGCCGGAGCAGCTGCGCGAGCGCGAGCTGGTGCCCTTCCGTGCGGTCGTGGCGGCGGGCGCCCGCGCGGTGATGACCTCCCACCTGCTGCTGCCCCAGTTGGATGCGGCCCTTCCGGCGACGCTGAGCCCGGCCATCCTGGGTATGCTGCGCGGCGAGCTCGGCTTCCACGGCGTCGTAGTCAGCGACGCGCTCGACATGCACGGCGCGAGCGGGGAGCGCGGCATCCCGGAGGCGGCGGTCCTCGCGCTCGCGGCCGGGTGCGACCTGCTCTGCATCGGCACCGAGAACACCGACGATCAGTTGCAGTCGATCGAGGACGCCATCGCCGCCGCGGTCGCCGCCGGCCGCCTCCCCGTCTCCCGCCTCACCGACGCCGCCGCCCGCATCCGCACCCTCACCGCCTCCACCTCTACCCCCGCCGTCGAGTCCGCGAAGACTGCACACGACACGCCGGGGGAGCGTGCAGTCTTCGCGGACTCGACGGTGGGGGCGGGGGATGTGGAGCGGGTGGAGCGGGCGTTCGACGTGAGCGGGGCGGCGCGGGAGTGGCTGGCGCAGAACGGGGGCGGGCGGTACTCGGTGGTGCGGATCGACACCGAGGCGAACATCGCCGTCGGCACCGCGCCGTGGGGACCGTTCGCCGAGGTGGAGGCCGACCCGGACGGCCCGGCGGCGGCCGCGTTCGCGGCGAACCCCGCCGTCGTCCTCACCGAGCAGGACCACCCCGACCTCGTGCTGGCCGCACAGTCGCCGGTGCTCGTCATCGGCAGGGACAACCACCGCCACGCGTTCGCCCGCGCGGCCATCGACCGCCTCCGCGCGGAGCGCGAGCACGTGCTCGTCGTCGACATGGGCTGGCCGGGAGACGACCGGGCGTACGCCGACATCGCCACCTTCGGCGCCTCCCGCCTCGTGGGCCAGGCGCTGCTCGCACTGCTCGGCCGCGGCTCGTGAGACTCGGCATCGACATCGGCGGCACCAAGACCGACGCGGTCGCCGTCGACGACAGCGGCGCGCTCGCGCAACGGGTGCGGCTCGCCACCGGCTTCGGTCACGCCGCGGTCGTCGAGACGGCCGTGACGGCCGTCGCGCGCATCGGCGAGCTGACGGGACTGGGGCCCGCCGGGTTCCAGTCCATCGGCATCGGGGTGCCCGGGATGGTGGACACCGCCTCCGGCGACGTCGCGCACGCGGTCAACCTCGGGCTGGAGCGGCTGGAGCTCGGCGGCGTGCTCGCCGGCCTGCTCGGCGTCGGCGTGCGGGTCGAGAACGACGTGAAGGCGGCCGCCCTCGGCACCTACCGCCTGCTCGGCCTGAGCGGCACGATGGCCTACCTCAACCTCGGCACCGGGATGGCGGCCGGCATCGTCGTCGACGGCCGGCTCTGGCGCGGCAGCACGGGCATCGCCGGCGAGATCGGCCACCTGCCGGTCGACCCGGGAGGAGCGCTGTGCGGATGCGGCCAGCGCGGATGCCTCGAGACCGTCGCGAGCGGCTCCGGTGTCGCGCGCCAGTGGCCCACGGACGACCCGCTGCCGGTCCGGGCCGTCTTCGCCGCCGCGGCCGAGGGAGACCGCGAGGCGCGGGCGATCACGGCTAGGCTGGCTGCGGGCATCGCCTCCGCGGTGCGCGTCCTCGTGCTCACCGTCGATGTCGGAGCCGTCGTGATCGGCGGCGGGTTGAGCCACCTGGGGGAGCGCCTGCTCGGCGAGGTCCACGAGGTGCTGCACGACTGGGGGCGCACGTCGCCGTTCCTGGCGTCGCTCGACCTGCCGGCCCGGGTACGCCTCGTCCCCGAAGGAACCCCCGTCGCCGCCCTGGGGGCGGCACTCGTAGGAGAGAACTGATGGCCGAAATCGTCGTCGTCCGCGACCAGGAGGCCGCGGGCGAGCTCGCCGCGCGCAGCATCCTCGACCTCATCGCCGCCAAGCCGGACACCGTGCTGGGCCTGGCGACCGGATCCACCCCGCTGGCGGTGTACCGGGCGCTGGAGCGCGGCATCCGGGAGCGGGGCGTCGACGTCTCGCACGTGCGCGGCTACGCGCTCGACGAGTATGTCGGGCTGCCCGCCGGTCATCCCGAGTCGTACCGCGCGGTCATCACCCGCGAGGTGGTGGAGCCGCTGGGGCTGACGCCCTCGCTCATCCACGTGCCCAACGGCTCCCTCGACGGCATCGAGCACGCCGGAGCCGACTACGAGAAGGCGATCGCCGAGTCGGGCGGAGTGGATGTGCAGCTCCTCGGCATCGGCACCGACGGCCACATCGGGTTCAACGAGCCCGGCTCATCGTTCGCGTCGATCACCCGGGTCAAGACCCTCACCGAGCAGACCCGCAAGGACAACGCGCGGTTCTTCGACTCGGAGGACGACGTCCCGATGCACTGCATCACGCAGGGGCTCTCCACCATCCTGAAGGCGCGCCACCTCATGCTGCTCGCGTTCGGCGAGGGCAAGGCGGAGGCGCTCGCCGGAGCCGTCGAGGGGCCGGTGTCGGCCTCGAACCCGGGCTCGGCCATCCAGCTGCACCCCCACGTCACGGTGCTCGTGGACGAGCCCGCCGCGTCGAGGCTGCGCAACCTCGACTACTACCGCTACGCCTACGCGAACAAGCCGCGCTGGCAGTCCCTCTGAAACCCGCCCCCACGCCATCAGCTCCTGAGTTTTTCGACCGTTTCGCCGCGATCCGCTCGAAAAAGTCAGGAGCTGTTGGCGTGGGGCGGGGCGGGGCGGGTGGCGCGGGTCAGGCGGGGAGGGGCGCGCCGTCGGCGATGACGGCGCGGACGCGCCAGTCGTGGTCGAGCAGGACGGCGTCGGCCAGGTAGCCGGTGTGCAGGCGGCCCAGGCGGTGGCTTTCGCCGAGCACCCGCGCCGGGGTCGCGGTGAGAGCGGTCACGGCGGAGACCGGGTCGACGCCGGCGCGCGTGACCGCGTTGCGGAGGGCCGCATCCTGGGTCAGCGTCGAGCCGGCGATGGTGTCGGTGCCGGACAGCACCGCGAGGCCGTCCCGCACGGTGACGTTGAGGCCCCCGAGCGTGTAGTCGCCGTCGGAGGCGCCCGCGGCGGCCATCGCATCGGTCACCAGGGCGACCCGGCCCGGCGCCTCCCGGAACAGCATCCCGGCCACCGAGGGGTGCACGTGCAGGCCGTCGAGGATCAGCTCCAGCGTCACCTCGGGGTTCTCGATCGCGGTCATGACCGGACCGGGCGCGCGGTGGTGGATGCCGGGCATCGCGTTGAACGCGTGCGTCAGCAGCCGCGCGCCCACCTCGAAGGCGCGTTGGGCCTGCGCCTGATCGGCGGCCGTGTGACCCACGCCGACGACGACTCCGGCCTCGGTGAGCACCCCGATGGCCTCCAGGGCGTTGGGCAGCTCCGGTGCGATGGTCGCCGTGCGCAGAGTTCCGCGCGCGGCGCCGATGAGCTCCTCGACGGCCTCGGGCTGGGGCTCACGCAAGAACCGGGCGTCGTGTGCGCCGCGGCGCTCCGGGGCGAGGAAGGGCCCCTCCAGGTGCGAACCGAGGACGAGCGGGTCGCTGAGCGTCAGCTCGGCGACGATGCCGAGGCTCTCGCGCAGCGCGGCGAGCGGGTTGGCGACGTGCGAGATGAGCGAACGGGTGGTCCCGTGGGCGCGGTGGGTGGCGAGAGCGGCGCGCATCTCGTCGACGCCGTCGTCGTACGGGTGGCCGCCGCCGCCGTGGCAGTGCAGGTCGATGAACCCGGGGGTGAGCCACTGGCCGCGGGCGTCGATGACGGTGCCGCCCTCCGCGGCGCGCTCACGCCATCCCGTCCCGGTGCCGGTCGCGGCGATGTGCGCTCCATCGGCCGCGAGCCAGAAGTCGTCGACCTCCCCGTCCGCATCCAGCTTGCGGGCGCCGTGGACGACGAGGGAGGTCATGCGAACTCGCGCCGCCCGTTGACGACCCCGCTGACCGTGGCGACGACGGCGAAGACGATCGCGACGATCGGCTGGCCGAGGTTCCACCAGGCGAAGGCCGCGGACCCCATGACGACGATCTCGACGATCGCCTTCACGAACGGGTCGACGTGCAGCACCGCCTTCGGCGAGCGGAACAGCGCCCACAGCAGGATCGCGACGACCGGCGCCCCGATCCCGACCACGATGTTCCACGGCAGCGGCCAGGCCAGGAACCCCCAGATTCCGAGCGAGACGATCGCGAACAGTTCGAGCACGAACCGGAGTACGTCGTTCACGCCCACCTTGACGGGCGAGTGCTGTTCTGGGGCCGAGGTCACCATGCGATTCTAGCTTTCCGCCGGTCAGCGGAAGATGATCGTCCGGGCGCCGTCGAGGAGCACGCGGTCCTCCGCGAACCACTTCACCGCCTGGGTCAGGGTGCGGCTCTCCTCGTCCTGCCCGATCGCCACCAGCTCCTGCACGGTGTTGGTGTGGTCGACCCGGACGACGTTCTGCTCGATGATCGGGCCCTCGTCGAGGTCGCTCGTCACGAAGTGCGCCGTCGCGCCGATCAGCTTCACGCCGCGCGCGTGCGCCTGCCGGTACGGGTTCGCGCCCTTGAAGCCGGGGAGGAAGGAGTGGTGGATGTTGATCGCGCGCCCCGCCAGCCGCTCGCACAGCTCCGGCGAGAGGATCTGCATGTACCGGGCGAGGACCACCAGCTCGATGTCGTACTGGTCGACCGCCTCCAGGATGCGCCGCTCGAACGCCGCCTTGTCCTCCGGCCCCGCGACGGGACGCGACTCGAACGGCACCCCGTAGAACCCGGCGAGGTCGCTCAGGCTGTCGTGGTTGGAGAGCACCAGCGGGATCTCGACCGGCAGCTGCCCGGCGCGTTGGCGGAAGAGGAGGTCGTTGAGGCAGTGGGCCGCCTTCGACACCAGCACCAGCGTGCGCAGCGGGCGGCCGACGTTGTCGACGTTGTGCTCCATCCCGAACCGCTCGACGACCGGCGCGAGGGCGCGCTCGAATTCGTCGCGGCCGGCCTCCGACTCCACCTGCAGGCGCATGAAGAACCGCCCGGTGTCGGTGCTGGCGAACTGCTGGCTCTCGGTGATGTTGCCGCGCGCGGCAACGATCGCGCCGCTGACCGCGTGCACGATCCCGGGGCGGTCGGCGCAGCTGAAGGTGAGCACCCAGTGGTTGGAGGGAGAGGAGTCGGTCACCATGACAGGGTAGCGGGCGGCGGTGCTAGGCTTGGTTGATATCCAAAATATGTCTGCATTAAATGGGAGGCAGCCATGATGAAGCAGGTGACGGTGACGTTCGGGATCGACGAAGACATGTACGAGGTGATCGAGCGGTTGGCCGAGAGCTCGCACCGCACGGTCACGGACGAGCTCGAGTACATCATCGGGCAAGCAGCGGTCGGGCAGCCTGTCGACCCTCGACCCGGTGTCCGCAAGCTCGGGATGGTCAAGTTCGTCCGGAACCGAGTGGAGGCATTCGACCAGTGATCGTCCTCGACACGAACGTCGTCTCCGAGATGATCCAGCCGTGGCCGAGCCCCCGGGTGTTGTCGTGGCTGAGCTGTCGACTGGAGACCGAGCTCTACATCTCCACTGTGACTGTTGCGGAGATGCTGACGGGCGCGAACCGGATGGACGACTCGCTGCGCTCGGACCATCGGGCGGAAGTGATCCTCGGCGTGCTCGATCGGTTCCGGCCACGCACGTTGCCGTTCGGCGTCCTTGCCGCGACCGAGTGCGCGAACATCACGTCGCTCCGCTTCGCCGCGGGGCGCCCGATCGCGCTGGCGGACGCGATGATCGCCGCCACGGCCATCGCCGCCGAGGCGGACGCCGTCGCGACGCGCGATAAGGACTTCACCGACATCGGCATCCCCGTGCTGAACCCCTGGGCCGCCTGACGCGCGTCGCTGTTGACGATCGGCACGGCGTGCACCACGATCGGTGCATGACCAGCACCGGTGAGGACACGCCCGACGCCCGGACGGGCGCCGCCTCCGCCTTCAATGTCGAGCTCAACGGGCTCAACACCATCCACGAGAGCGAGCGCAAGGGCCGCCCGCGCGACCTGTTCTGGCCGTGGTTCGGCGCGAACGTATCGGTCTTCGGTCTCAGCTACGGGTCGTTCCTGCTCGGCTTCGGCATCTCGTTCTGGCAGGCGACCATCGTCGGCGTGGTCGGCATCGTCGCCTCGTTCCTGCTGTGCGGCATCATCTCGCTGGCGGGCAAGCGCGGGTCGGCGCCGACCATGGTGCTCAGCCGCGCGATGTTCGGCGTGGAGGGCAACCGCGTCCCGTCGTTCCTCTCCTGGCTGCTCACGGTCGGGTGGGAGACGGTGCTGGTCTCGCTGGCGGCGCTCGCCACCGCGACGGTGTTCCAGCAGCTCGGCTGGGAGGGCGGGGTCGTCACCAAGCTGGTGGCCCTGATCGTGGTCGTCGCGCTCGTCATCGTCGGCGGGGTGATCGGCTTCCACCTGATCATGCGCATGCAGATGGTCATCACGATCGTCACCGGGGTGCTCACCGTCGTCTACATCCTGCTGGTGCTGGGCCACATCGATCTCGGTGCCGTCGCCGCCCTCCCGGCAGGCGACGCCCCGCACGTGATCGGCGGGTTCGTGTTCATGCTCACCGGGTTCGGACTCGGCTGGGTGAACGCGGCGGCGGACTACTCCCGGTACCTGCCGCGCTCGTCGCGCAGCGGGGCGGTCGTCGGCTGGACGACGTTCGGCTCGTCGCTCGCGCCCGTCATCCTGCTGATCTTCGGCATCCTGCTCGCCGGGTCGTCGACCAAGCTGAGCCAGGCGATCGGCGCCGACCCGATCGGTGCGCTCGCCTCGCTCCTTCCGACCTGGTTCCTGGTGCCGTTCGTGATCGTGGCGGTGCTCGGGCTGGTGGGCGGCGCGGTGCTCGACATCTACTCGTCGGGCCTGGCCCTGCTGAGCGTCGGCGTGCGCGTCCCGCGGTACGTCGCTGCCGGTATCGACGGCGTGATCATGACCGCCGGCGCCATTTACGTGGTTCTCTTCGCCACCGACTTCATCGGGCCGTTCCAGGGCTTCCTCATCACCCTCGGCGTGCCGATCGCGGCCTGGTGCGGCATCTTCGTCGCCGACACGCAGCTCCGCAAGCGCGACTATGCGGAGGCGGAACTGTACGACAGGAACGGCCGCTACGGCTCCGTCCGCTGGCTGCCCATCGCGCTGATCGTCGTCGGCACGGCGATCGGCTGGGGCCTGGTGACGAACACGTACGCCGACTGGCTCAGCTGGCAGGGCTACCTGCTCGGTCCCATCGGGGGCAAGCAGGGGGACTGGGCTTTCGCCAACCTTGGCGTGCTGGTCGCGCTGGTGATCGGCTACCTGGGCACGCTGCTGTTCTCGCGGGGAGCCGTGCGGCGTCAGGAGCAGCGATGACGAGCGAGGCGACCCTCGTCGTCGTCGACATGCAGCAGGTGTTCGGCGCGCCGGCGAGCCCCTGGTTCACGCCGCGGTTCGCGGAGGCGGAGGCCGTAATCGCCGGGATGGTCCCGGCGTTCGGCGACCGGGTCGTGTTCACCCGGTTCGTCGCTCCCGCGGAACCGCGGGGCGCGTGGGTGCCGTACTACGAGCAGTGGCCATTCGCGCTCGTCCCGGAGGACGACCCGATCTACGACCTCGTGCTCGCTTTCCGTGATTCGGGTCATCCCGTCGTCACAGAGCAGACCTTCGGCAAGTGGGGCCCGTCGCTGGAGGAGGCGCTCCGCGGCTCCACGGAGGTGGTGCTGGCGGGCGTCTCGACCGACTGCTGCGTCCTGAGCACCGCTCTCGGCGCCGCCGACGCGGGCGTCCACATCCGAGTCGCCGCGGACGCCTGCGCCGGGCTGACCGACGCCGACCACCAGCGTGCGCTCGACGCCATGGCGCTGTACGCTCCGCTGGTCGAGATCACCGACTCCGCGACAGTGCTCGGCGGCATCCGATAGCCCCTGCTGTGGACGCCACGCGTCGCGGCGGCGCGGCCGACGACGCGTAGCGCGTCGGTCAGTTCGTGGGCACGGCGTCCATGAGCGCGGCGTAGCTGCCGTTGTAGGCGCTCTCGACACGCAGGTGGCCGTCTTCTTCGTAGATCCACCACTCCTGGCGGTTGGAGTGCGGCTGATCGTAGTTGTAATACGGGTCCCAGGCGCCGATTTCTCCGACCCGACCGTTCGTGCCGTACTCGAAGTAGACGCGCGAGTCGTCGTGCATGGTCATGAAGACCGTCGGCTGGCACTCGGAGGCGACGGTATAGGTGCCGTTGGGGTGTCGCTTCAGCAGCCACTTCTGCGAGAAGCGCTCCGGGTCGAGCTTGGTGAAGGTGTAGCTGCCGCCGCCCCGCGGGTCGTCGCAGGAGTTCTTCTTGGCCAGGACGATCGTCGGATCGCTCGCCAGGTGCAGCCGGTAGAGGCCGTCTGCGACGGGCGCAGCGGAGGCGGTCGTCGGCTCGTCGGCCGACGCAGGCACGGCGGCTCCGGCCAGTCCGACCGTGAGCAGCGCTGTCGCGGTCGCCGCCGCCAGCGTCGTCCGGAGGTGTCGGCGCCGGGCCGGGCGGGAGGTGGAACGCATCATCGTCACGAGTGACTCCTTCATTCGCAGGGGGCCGCCGCAGGTGCGGCGCCTTTACCTGGACGGACGCGTCTACCCCGCGATCATGACGCCGGGGAGCGGACTCCACGGCTGCGCTTGACGGCCTCCGGTAGAATCGGTAGCGGTCGGCGGTTCCCGCACGGCCCTGGGCGCGCACATCGGCGCGTAGTCGACCCGCCATTCCCCCCGGCGACTCCGGGACGCGCACTGCGCGGAATGGGCGGGGAACGCCATCCGTTGGACAGATCCGGTATGACTGCCACTGTGTACTCTCCGGCGCGCGTCGCGCCGAAATTCCCCTGGACGGGGCTGATCGCCCTCGCCGCCGCCACCTTCCTGTCGGTGACGAGCGAGATGATCCCGACCGGGTTGCTCCCGGACATGAGCGCATCGCTCGGTGTGAGCGAGGCGCAGATCGGCCTTCTCGTGACCGTGTTCGCGTTCACGGTCGTGGTGACGAGCACCCCGCTCACCGCTCTCACCCGGCGCTGGCCGCGGCACGGACTGCTCATCGGCATCCTCGTCGTGCTCGGCATCTCGAACGCCCTCACCGCGATCGCCCCGAACTACGGGTTCGTGGTCGGCTCGCGCATCCTGGGCGGGGTGGCGCACGGCATGTTCTGGTCGATCGTCGGCGCCTACGCCGGGCACCTCGTCCCTAAGGAGCAGATCGGCCGGGCGGTCTCGATCACGCTCGGCGGCGGGACGCTCGCGTTCGTCTTCGGTGTGCCGCTCGGCACCTTCGCGGGTCACGTGTTCGGCTGGCGGCTGTCGTTCGGGATGCTGGCCGCGCTCATGATGGTGGGCGCGCTGGTGATCTGGAAGCTGCTGCCCGCCGTCGAACGCGAGGCGGATGCGCGACCGGCGGACCGCCGCGACCGTACGGCCCCGAGGCCGCGCGACCGCAGCATCCCGGCGGTCGTGATGGTGTGCGTGATCGCCGCCGTGACGATGGTCGGCCACTACGCGTTCTACACGTTCGTGGTGCCGTTCCTGACCGGACCCATGGGCGTGCCTGCAGGCAATGTCGGAGCGCTGCTGTTCGTCTACGGCATCGCCGGTGCGGGCGGTCTGCTGCTGGCCGGGTCGGTGCTGGGGCCGCGCCCGCAGCTCGGGCTGATCGTGACCTTGCTGGTGACCGGGCTGGCCGTGGCTGCTCTCGCCCTGGTCTCCGCACAGCCGGTCGCCGCGATCGCCGCGTTCCTGCTCTGGGGCCTCGCCTTCGGCGCGCTGCCGCCGCTGCTGCAGACGCGACTGCTGCACACGTCGTCGCCGGCGTTCCGCGACACGGCCAGCGCGCTCTACACGACCTCGTTCAACGTCGGCATCGGCGGCGGCGCGCTCGTCGGGTCGCTCATCTTCGACGCGGGCGGGCTCATGCTGCTCCCGTGGTGCTACGTCGCGCTGCTGCTGGTCTCCGTCGCCCTCGTCGCCGTCGTGGGCCGCCTCGAACGCCGCTCCTGACATCCATGGGTCGCAACACGCCGTTCACGCCGTCGCGTAACGGCGTGTTGCGACCCATGGATCAAGCGGGCTCGCCGGCCACCCACACCCGGCGGACCCGGAAGTCCGCGTCGAGCAGCACAGCGTCTGCGGCGTAGCCGGGGCGGAGGCGGCCGAGGTCGTGGCCGCGCCCGACGGCGGCAGCCGGTGTCTCGGTGACAGCCCGCACCGCCTCGGCGACGGGGAGGCCGACCTCCCGCACCGCACGCCGCAGCGCGTCGTCGAGCGTCAGCGTCGAACCGGCGATGGATCCGCCTCCCGCCAGCCGGGCGACGCCGTCCCGCACCTCGACCTCCAGCGGACCGAGCAGGTAGTCGCCGTCCGCGGCCCCGGCCGCGGCCATCGCGTCGGTCACCAGCGCGACCCGCCCGGGAGCCGCGGCGAACGCCATCCGCACGACCTCCGGGTGCACGTGCACACCGTCGTTGACGACCTCGAGCGTGACGCCGGGGCTCCGCGCCGCGGCGGCCACCGGGCCGGGTGAGCGGTGGTGCACCCCCGGCATCGCGTTGAACGCGTGCGTCAGGATGCTGGCCCCGGCGTCGAACGCCGCGAGCGCCTGGTCGTAGTCGGCGCCGGTGTGGCCGACTGCGACGGCGACACCGGCCGCGGAGAACGCGCGCACCGCGTCCATCCCTCCGGGCAGTTCGGGTGCGATCGTGATCTGGCGCAGCGTGCCGGCGGCGGCGTCGAGCAGCAGCTCGATGTCGGCGGGCGTCGCCGAGCGCAGCAGCGCCGGGTCGTGCGCGCCCTTGTGGCCGACGTCGAGGAACGGACCTTCCAGGTGCGCCCCGAGGATGGTCGGGTCGGCCGCGGTGAGCGCGGCGACCTCCCGCAGCCGCTCGGCCAGGTCGGCGACCGGCGCCGTCACGAGCGACACGATGGACCGCGTCGTGCCGTGCGCCCGGTGCAGCTCCCGCCCCCGCGCGATCGCGTCCGCGCCGTCGTCGAAGCTGGCGCCCCCGCCGCCGTGCACGTGGATGTCGACGAAGCCCGGCGCGAGCCATGCCCCGGCCGCGTCGGTGTGGGACCCCGCCGGCTCGTCGCGCCACGACGACCCGACGCCGACCGCGGCGATCGTGGCGCCCGCGAAGCGCACCCAGCCGTCCTCGACGACCTCGCCCCCGTCGACCAGCCGGGCCGAGTGGATGAGGTGGTCGTCCCCGTCGCTGCGGGCTCCGTCGCTGCCCTCCCCGTCGCTCACGCGACGATCACCTCGAACCCCTGCTCGACGAACGCCGCCCGCTGCTCGTCGGTGATCCCGTCGTCGGTGATCAGCGTCGTCAGCAGTTTGGGACCGCCGAGCGTGGCGAACGCCTTCCGCCCGATCTTGGACGAGTCCGCGACGACGACCGCGCGCGTCGCCCGGCGTGCCATCAGCGAGTTCACGCTCGCCTCGCCCTCGTCGTGCACCGTCGCGCCCACCAGGGGGTCGATGCCGTTGACGCCGATGAAGGCGACATCCATGGTGATCTTCTCCAGCACCACGTCGCTGTAGGGTCCGACCAGCTCGTACGAGCGCGCGTGCACCACACCGCCGGTCACGACCGTCTTGATCTGCGGGCGCATCACGAGCTGCGCGGCGATGTTGATGGCGTTGGTGACCACGGTGAGGCTGGGATGCGGCGACGGCTCCAGCAGGTCGGGCCGCGACCCGAGCACGGTCGCGACAGCGGTGCTCGTCGTTCCTCCGCACAGGCCCACGACCGCCCCGCGCGGAACCAGTGCGCTCGCCGCCTCCGCGATGCGCAGCTTCTGCGGTGCGTGCTGCTCCCGCTTGTAGCGGATGGGCAGGTCGTACGCCACGGACTGCCCGACGGCGCCGCCGCGCGTGCGCGTCAGCAGCTGCTGCGACGCCAGCGCGTCGAGGTCGCGCCGCGCGGTCGCCGCCGACACGTCCAGCTTCTCGACGATGTCGTCCACCTCGATCTGCCCGGCCTCGGCCAGCAGGTCGAGCACCGCACCGAGCCGTTGTGCTCTGTTCATCGCTGTGCGCTCTCCGTTCCGCCTGCCACGTCGAACAGGGTCATCAGTCGTGCCGCCTCCCTGGTCACCGCGGCGCGTCCCTCCCGCACGTACTTCCGCGGGTCCACCACCTCCGGATGCGCGCCCAGGTAGGCGCGGATCGCGTCGGTGAAGAAGCGGTTGAGGTGGGTGGAGACGTTGACCTTGGTGATCCCTGCGCGGATCGCCTGCTCGATGGTCTCATCCGCGACGCCGCTGGAGCCATGCAGCACCAGCGGAACGGGCACGGCGTGTCGCAGGCGTGCGATGAGGTCGAGGTCGAGGGACGCCGTCCGCTCGGTCATGGCGTGAGAGCTGCCGACGGCGACCGCGAGGGCGTCGACGCCGGTCTCCTCGACGAACCGCCGCGCCTCGTCGGGGTCGGTGCGCACACCAGGGGCGTGCGCACCGTCCTTGCCGCCGATCTCGCCGAGCTCGGCCTCCACCAGCACGTCGTTGGCGTGGGCGTGCTCGACGACGCGGACGGTGGCGAGCACGTTGTCGTCGTAGTCGAGGGTCGACCCGTCGAACATCACGGAGCCGAACCCGGCTTCGACCGCCCGCCGCGCCAGCTCCTCGTCTTCGGCGTGGTCGAGGTGCACGGCGACGTGCGCGCTCGACTCCCGGGCGAGGGCGATCGTGGCGGCCGCGATCGGCTCCAGCGACCCGTGGTAGGCGACGCAGTTCTGCGAGATCTGCAGGATCACGGGCAGGCCGGTCTGCTCGGCCGCGTCGACGAGCGCCTCGGCGGTCTCCAGCTGGATGACGTTGAACGCGGCGAGGCCGGTGCGGCGGCCGACGGCGGCGTGCAGCAGGTCGGCGGTGGGGATCAGGGGCATGTCGGCTCCGTTGTCGGCGGCGGTCGGACGAATCGGACGGTCGGGCGGTCAGGTGGTCACGAGGCGCGCCTCGAGCTCCGGGTACGTGGGGTCGAGCTCGCCGGCGAGCGGGGCGAGCACCGCGGCCGCCGACCACGCGGTGGCCCGCCGGAGGAGGGCACCCGGGTCGGCGATGCCCGCCGCGAGCAGGGAGGCGACGGCCGCGACGGCCGCGTCGCCCGCGCCCGTGGCGTTGCCGGTCAGCGGATGCGGCAGGCGGGCGTGCACGGGGTCGCCCGAGTGCGGCACGGCGAGCATCCCTTCGGCGCCGAGGGAGACGAGCACGAGGCCGGCGCCCGCGTCGAGCAGGGTGCGCGCCCCGGCGACCGGATCGTCGAGCCCTGTGGTGTCGGCGAGCTCGCGGCGGTTGGGCTTCACCACGGATGCCCCGGCCTCCGCGGCCCGCAGCAGCGCCCCGCCGACCGCGTCGACGACGCTCGGGAGGCCGCGGGCCGAGGCGATGGCGACCAGCTCGGCGTAGAACGTCTCCGGCGCCTCCGGAGGGAGGCTGCCCGATCCGACGACGCAGGTCGCCGGGAGGGCGAGCCGTTCCGCTGCGTCGTGCAGCGCACTCCACTCGGCCGCGGTGAGCGGGCCGCCGGTCTCGTTGACGATCGTCGTCTCGCCGGTCGACTCGTCGACGATGGCGACGCTGCTCCGCGTGTCGGACCCGACCGGGATGAGCTCCGCGGGCAGGGCGGACGCCTCCAGGTCGTCGGCCAGCCGCACGCCGGGCGCACCGCCGGCGGTCGTGAGCACGAACGCGGGCACGCCGGTCTGGGCGAGCACCCGGGCCACGTTGAGGCCCTTGCCGCCCGCGCGGACCGCGGGCGGCGCCGCGCGGTGGGTCTCGCCGGGCTGCAGCGCGGCAACCCGGTAGGTCAGGTCGAGCGCCGGGTTCGGTGTCACGGTGAGGATCACGCGCCGGCCTCCAGCAGGTCGCGGGCGCGCAGGGCCGCGCCGATCACCCCGGCGTTCTCGCCGATGCTGGCGGGCAGCAGCGCCGGTCGGCGGTGGAAGGTGAGGATGCGGTCGAGCCTCTCCGCCAGCGGCACGAACAGCGCGGGTCCCGCCTGCGCGAGCCCGCCTCCGATGACGATGGCCTCCGGGGCGAGCAGTGCGACCGTGTGCGACAGATCGAGCGCGAGGGCATCCAGCGCCGAGTCCCACACCGCGCGCGCGTCCGGGTCGCCGGCCTCCGCCCGCTGCAGCACCTCGCGGGCACCGGGGACCGCTTCACCGGTCTGCGCGGTGTACCGCCGAGCGATCGCCGCGGCCGAGGCCACCGCTTCGAGGCAGCCGCTGCCGCCGCACGCGCAGGGCGGGCCGTCGGCGACACGCGAGTGGCCCATCTCGCCGGCCATCCCGCCTCCGGTGTACAACCGGCCGTCGATGAAGATCGCGCCGGCGATGCCGGTGCCGATCGCCATCACGACGACGTCGCGGTACGGCGCCGCCGCACCCAGCCGGTGCTCGGCCTCGCCCGCTCCCCGCACGTCGTGGCTGAACGACACGGGCACGCCGAGCGCCTCGGCCGCCCGCTCGCGGAACGGGAAGTCGCGCCACCCCAGGTTCTCGGCGAAGACGCCGATGCCGGCATCGTCGTCCACATGTCCGGGCACCAGCAGGCCCGCGGCGCGCGGGACGATGCCGGGGTGCTCGGCGGCGAACCGCTGGGCCAGCGCCGATATGGTGGCGATCACGGCCTCGCCGGTGTCCGCGCCGGCGTGCGGCGTCGGGACGCGCACGACCTCAGCCAGGCGTCCGGCCGCATCCACCAGCGCCGCCTTGGTGTCGGTACCGCCCACGTCGAAGGCGAGCACCGGCTCGCCGGCCCCGAGCGGGGCGGCGGACGGTGCGTGCGGGGCGACGGGCTCGGCGGTCACGAGGGGAGGATGACCGATCGCGTCAGGTTGCGGGGCGTGTCGGGGTCGAGCCCGGCGCGGCGCGCACGGGCGAGCGCGACGCGCTGCGCACGGACAAGGTCGGCCATGCCGTCGATGGCGCGGTCCTCGAAGCGGGCGCCGGTCGCGGCGACGTCGTCGGCCAGGCCTGCGGGAGCGTCACCGAGCATCCACGTGACCCGCCCGGGCGCGGCGATCGCGATCGGGCCGTGGCGGTACTCCTTCGCCGGGTACGACTCGGTCCACGACTGCGACGCCTCGCGCATCTTGAGCGCCGCCTCGTGGGCGAGGCCGACCGTCCAGCCAGCGCCGAGGAAGGTGTACTGCTCCGCCGACAGGAGCTCCTCGTCCAGTTCCTCCTCGACGGCGGCGCGGGCCTGGTCGATGGCGGGGGAGAGGTCGTGACCGAGGGAGGCGCGGGCCAGCGCCAGAGCGGTCGTCGCGAACCGCGTCTGCACCACCGACTGCTCGTCGGCGAACGGGAGGCGGATGACCGTGTCGACCAGGTCGACCAGCGGTGTGTGCGGGTCGCCCACGATGCCGATGGTCCGCGCCCGGTTGCCCGAGGTGCGCAGCGCATCGACGAGTTCGAGGACCTCGGTGGTCGTGCCGGAGCGGCTGATCGCGACGACCGCGTCGTAGTCGCGGTCGACGAACGCCTCGGACGCCGCGAACGCGTCGGTCACCCCGTGGCCGCCGGTCTCGCGCAGGGCCGCGTAGGCCTGCGCCATGAACCATGACGTCCCGCAGCCGACCACCGCGATGCGCTCACCGCTCGACGGCAGCTGCGCCTGCTCGTCGCGGAGTGCGGCGGCGGTCGCCCAGGTGTCGGGCTGCGAGCGCAGCTCGGCCTCCATGTGGCCTCCTGCGGGGGATGCGTGCGTCACTGGTCGCTCCTGTTCTGCCTGCTTGCGGCGGTCGCGCGAATGTCTGCCTCAATGATTGCGGATGATCGAAGGCTATGTCTAGTGATCATGTTCGAGCGTTTCGCTCGGGATGCCGCATGATCTGCGTCCCCGGTGTAAACGCCACGTAACGATCTCACGCCCGGTTCTTGACGAGAGGCCACATACAGGCCATGATTTCGAGCATCCATTGAGTGCAAGTGCTTGTTTCATGCAGAAACAAATCACTAAGCATCAACAGCTACGCATCGTCGCGCAGGCACCATCGGCAGTGACGGTTCGTGTATTCCCTTCGAGAAGTGAGGAAGTCAATGAAGAAGTCACTGCGGTGGGGAGCGGCGGTCGCGACAGCGGCGGTCGCCACCATGACGCTCGCCTCCTGCGGCTTCAGCGGCGGGTCGGGAGGCTCGTCCGGTGGCGCGCAGACGCTCGACCTGATGGTGGCGAGCTACTCGGACAACACCAAGGCCGAGTGGCAGCAGATCATCAAGGACTTCGAGGCCAAGAACTCCGACATCAAGGTCAACCTCGACGTCGAGTCCTGGACCGACATCAACAACGTCATCAAGACGCGCATCCAGGCGCAGAAGCAGCCCGACATCCTGAACATCGACGCGTTCGCCGGCTTCGCCGCCGACGACCTGCTCTACCCGGCGAAGGACATCGTCTCGTCGTCGACGCTGGACGACTTCCAGCCGGCCTTCAACAAGAACGCGAGCATCGACGGAACCCAGTACGGCCTGCCGTTCATCGCCTCCGCCCGCGGCCTGTTCTACAACAAGGACGACTTCGCCAAGGCGGGCATCTCCGCCCCGCCGAAGACCTGGGCCGAGTTCGAGGAGGACGCCGCCAAGCTCAAGGCCGCCGGCGTCACCCCGTACGGCATGCCCCTCGGCAGCGAGGAGGCCCAGGCCGAGACCGCGATCTGGTTCTACGGCGCGGGCGGCGGCTACGGAGACGCCAAGAAGCTGACGATCGACAGCCCCCAGAACGTCGAGGGCGCGACCGAGATGCAGAAGATCATCCAGCAGGGCTACACCGAGCCGAACCCCGGCTCCACCAACCGCACTCCGCTGCTCAACGTGTTCATCCAGGGCCAGCTCGGCATGCAGGTCGGCCTCCCGCCGACAGTCGGGCAGATCAAGGACAAGAACCCGTCCCTGAAGTACGGCATCGCTCCCATCCCCACCAAGGACGGCTCGCCGTTCACGCTCGGCGTCGCCGACCACCTGATGGCCTTCAAGAACAAGACCGACAAGACCGCGTCGATCAAGAAGTTCCTCGACTACTTCTACTCGAAGGACGTCTACACGAAGTGGGTCAAGGCGGAGGGCTTCCTGCCCACCACCAAGTCGGGCGCCGACGCGATGGGCTCGGACGAGACGATCAAGCCGTTCCTCGACCTGCTCCCGAACGCCAAGTTCTACCCGTCGACCAACCCCAACTGGTCGGCCGCGCAGGGAGCCATCCAGAGCCAGATCGGCCAGCTCGGTCAGGGTGCGAAGCCCGAAGACCTGCTGAAGTCCATCCAGGCGAAGGCCGACGGCCAGTAATCCCGGATGACCAGCACCGCTGAAGCGACCCAGGCGGGGACGGCCACCGGCCGTCCCCGCCGCGGGGCGTCACCCAAGCCCACCGGCGGGTCCGACCTGCTACACGCCGTGCCGTGGACGCTGCCCGCCCTCATCCTGATCTTCGGGGTCGTGCTCTTCCCGGCCGGCTACATGATCTACAACTCCACGCGGAAGATCTCCATCGCCGGCGTGGACCACGGCTCCGTCGGGCTGCAGAACTACCTGACGGTGCTCTCCCGCCCCGAGCTGCCCGGCATCCTGCTCAACACCCTGGTGTGGGTGGTGTCGGTCGTCGTCATCACCGTGGTGGTCTCGCTCGCGCTCGCGCAGTTCCTCGACAAGAACTTCCCCGGGCGGCGCTGGGTGCGGATGGCGATCATCGTGCCGTGGGCGGCGAGCGTCGTCATGACCACGACCGTGTTCGTCTATGGCCTCGACCCGTTCTACGGGATCATCAACAAGTTCCTGGTCGACATCCACCTGCTCGCCGAGCCGTTCGGGTTCACCAAGGAGCCGGTGCCCGCGTTCATCTCGTCGATCGGCATCGCGGTGTTCGTGTCCCTGCCGTTCACGACGTACACGATCCTCGCCGGTCTGGCCGGCATCCCGGGCGACATGCTCGAGGCCGCGAAGGTCGACGGGGCTAGCGCCTTCCGCTCGTACTTCAGCGTCACGCTGCCGAACCTGCGGAACGCCATCGCGCTGGCCACCCTCATCAACATCATCAACGTGTTCAATTCGCTGCCGATCCTGAAGCTCATGACCGGGTCCATCCCCGGCTACAAGGCCGACACCACGACCACGTACGTGTTCAAGCTGCTGCAGAACGAGCAGCGCATCGACCTCTCGAGCGCGCTCAGCGTGATCAACTTCCTGATCGTGCTCGTCGTCGTCGGCCTCTACCTGTGGATCGTCAAGCCGATGAAGGAGGTCTCGTGACCGCGCCGGCCCCCGTCGCCCTCGCGGGCGCGCCCACCGCCCGCCGTCGTCGTCCCCGCGGCTCCGCTTCCCCGGGGCGCACCGTCGTCAAGGTGATCGCCGGGGTCGTCATCGCGCTCGTCTTCGTCGCGCCGTACCTGATCATGCTGGTGGGCTCGTTCAAGTCGCGGAACAACATCCTCGCGGTCCCCCCGACCTACCTGCCCGAGCAATGGCATCCCGAGAACTACCTCACGATGTGGTCGACGCCCGAGACGCCGCTGCCGTACAACCTGATCTCGACCATCGTCATCTCCGTCTTCGCGACGGCGCTCGTGCTGCTGGTGTGCGTGCCCGCCGCGTACTACACGGCGCGGTTCCGGTTCCCGGGGCGCGGGATCTTCCTGTTCCTGGTCGTCGTCACGCAGATGCTGCAGCCGACGGTGCTCGCCACCGGCCTGTTCAAGGAGATGGTCGCGCTCGGGATCAACGACACCTGGCTGGCGATGATCCTGGTGAATGCGGCCTTCAACCTCGCGTTCGCCATCTGGATCATGCACAGCTTCTTCGCCGGAGTGCCGAAGGAGGTCGACGAGGCGGCGCAGCTCGACGGCGCGGGCAAGTGGACGGTGCTCTTCCGGGTGCAGCTGCCCCTGGTCTGGCCGGGCATCGTCACCGCGATCATCTACACCTTCGTCGCCTCCTGGAACGAGTTCGCGGCGAGCCTCGTCATCCTCTCGACCGACGCGAACCAGCCGCTCTCGGTCGCGCTCACCAAGTTCGTCGGGCAGTACGACGCCGCGTGGCAATACGTCTTCGCCGTCTCCGTCGTCGCCGTCATCCCCGTCGTCGTCCTGTTCATGCTCATCGAGAAGCGACTCGTCGGCGGCCTCACCGCCGGCAGCGTCAAATAGTCCCACTCCCACTCCCGCTATCCGGCGGAGGGGTCGCGCGTGTGGCGCGATGCGACCCTTCCGCCGGATTTCTGCGTTTGATTCCCGCATTTCGCGAGGCTCGTGAGAACTCCTGTTCTGAACATGGCGCATATACAAATTGCCTGCGCTCTTCTGCGTAATGAAATGTGCCCCCTTCGCGTCTTCACCTATGGAGGCTCATTCCCGAGCCTCGGCCACAGCCTTCTGTCGACGCCGTCACGGCGCGAGCTCGCATCGCACCGGTTCGGCCGCAGAAGCGCTCTGAGCGGAGAGGCGCACTCATGGACCACTGCATCGGCACCACGCAGGACCATGGGGCGCGCAGACTTCCGCTCGGCCGCCGCTCCGTCGTGAGCGGCACCCCGAAGACGGTGAAGGACGACGCACGATGAAGCTCTCTCTGGCACAGAACCCGCGACGGCGCCGCTGGAGCCTCGCCTGGCTCATCGCCGCGTGCGTCGCCGTCGGCGCGCTGGTCGGCACGCTGGTGGTCCCGCAGTTCCTCGCGAACGCGGCGGGCGAGCAGGTGCAGCCGCAGGCGCTCCCTGTACCGACGGTCAATGCGTTTGACTGCCAGACGCCGAGCGCGTTCCTGGCGCAGTCCACGGCTGGTCCTGGTAACCCCACCCAGCTCAATGTGCAGGAATACACGTTGGGTGGATCGAAGTTCGTCCCGATCGGAGTGCCGTGGACGGGTATCCCGGGAACACAGCAGCGGGCGTACAACGCTATCGGCTTCAATCAGGAGGACGGGTTCCTCTATGGCATGAGTGAGGTGTACAACAACGGCGAGAAGCGCCAGTTCCTGCGAATCGGCGCGGGCGGCGAAGTCCAGATGCTCGGAGAAGTGACCGGCGCTCCCGAAGGCTCCTTCATCAACATCGGCAGCTTCTTCAACGGTACGTACTACTTCGCGGCCGGCGACAACCACAGGGTGTGGAAGCTCGACATGGATACCCTTGTCGCGACCGAGCTCAATCTCTCCAAGGGCTGGTATTCTGCCGACTTCACCCAGGCCGGCAACTACCTGTGGGGAGCTTACGGTAGCAAGATCTACCGGCTCGACCCGTTGACGGGGGTGGTCGATAACTTCGAGGCGCTTTCCGCCACTCCGGTCGACGCAGGGGCCGCCATGACCTTCGGTAACGGCAACCTGGGTTTCAACGGTGACGATGAAGCGAACGGCGGCGGTCAGGTGATTCAGGTCGCCGTAGCGAACCCGGACTCTGCCAACCCGACGTTCACCGTTGTCTCCAAGGTGGCAGGGCCCTCATCATTCCGAAACGACGGCGCGTCCTGTCTCCCGAACCCGTTCGATACAGATCTGGGCGTTACGAAGACCGGCACCAGCGCGACCTCCACGGGCGGCTCCCTGGCTTGGGACATCACCGTCACGAACCACGGCCCCGCGATCAGCTCAGGCCACACCGTCACCGATACCCTTCCCGCGGGCGTCACCAATGTCAGTGCGCCGAACTGCACGGTGGCGGGCAGCACGATCACGTGCACGGGCCCGGTGTTGCGCGTCGGTGAGAGCCAGAAGTATCACATCACAGCGAACGCGCCGACCGCCGACGGCACCATCAGGAACACGGTCGCCGTGATCGCGAACGAGAACGACACGAACCCTGACAACGATCGATCCTTCTGGGACACGAACGTCTCATCGACCGCGGACCCGCATATCGCCCTGACCAAGCGCGCCAACCCGACCTCCCTCTCCGACGCCAAGGTCGACGACCAGATCTCCTACACCTTCGAGGCGACGAACACGGGTAACACCCCGCTGACCGGGGTGACGATCACCGACCAGAAGGTCGGGGTGTCGCAGATCGTCCCGACGTGGCCCAACCCGGCCGATCCGGGCACTCTGCAGCCGGGCGAGAAGGCCACCGGTACGGCGACCTACCGGGTCACCGCGCAGGACATCGCGGCGGGCGCGGTCACCAACACCGCGACGGCATCCGGACAGACCCCCGAGGGCACAGGTGTGTCCGCCGACGCCTCCGCCCGGGTGACGCTCGCTACCCAGACGCCCGGCATCACCCTGACCAAGTCCGCGGACGTATCTCAGCTGAGCTCGCCGCCCAAGGCAGGCGACACAGTCACCTACAAGTTCGAAGCCACCAACAGCGGCAACACCGCCTTGACCGGGGTGGCCATCACCGACCCGTTGAAAGACCTGTCGAAGATCCAATACACGTGGCCGAATCCGGCTGCACTGCAGACGCTGTTGCCGGGTGAGAAGGTGAGCGGGACTGCTACCTACCAGATCACCCAGGCGGACATCGACAACAGAGGGGTGACGAACACCGCGACGGTGGTCGGCACCTCGCCGTCGGGCACAGGGGTCTCGGCGACGGCGAAAGCGGAAGTGCTCACGCCGCGCACGGGCGGGATCGGCCTGACCAAGTCGGCGGACTACTCCCAGGTGTCGAACCCGGCCGTACCGGATCAGACGGTGACCTACACCTTCGTCGCGACGAACACGGGCAACACGACGCTCCAGAACGTGACGATCACCGACCCACTCGATGGTCTGTCGAAGATCGACCTCACGTGGCCGGGCGCGACAGGCGTTCTGTCGCCGGGGCAGCAGGTGACGGGCACGGCGACCTACAAGATCACCCAGGCGGACATCGACAAGGGTGTCGTGGACAACGAGGCCACGGCTTTCGGAGAGCTTCCCGGCGGTGAGGACCCGACCGCGAAGGCGGCGGCGACGGTCCCGCTGGCCCGCAACGCTGCGTTGACGTTCACCAAGACGGCGGACGCCACGGCGATCTCCACCCCGCCGGCTGTGGACGACACGATCACCTACTCCTTCGTGGCGTCGAACAGCGGCAACGTCACGCTGACCGGCGTGACGGTGACGGACCCGCTGGCCGGCCTGTCGAAGATCGATCTGACGTGGCCGGACCCGGCCGCCGAGGGCACGTTGCTTCCGGGCCAGCAGGTCATCGGCACGGCGACGTACACGCTGAAGCAGACGGACCTCAATCGCGGCGACGTGAAGAACACGGCGACGGCCACCGGTGTCACGCCGAACGGCGACACGCTCGAGCGTACGTCGTCACGGGACGTGCCCCTGCCTGCGGGTGCGGGGATTGTGTTGGTGAAGTCGGCGTCGGGTGCGGGGTTGTCCACGCCTGCGGCGGTGGGGGATACGGTGACGTATTCGTTCGCGGCGACCAATAGCGGGAATGTGCCGTTGACGGGTGTGACGGTGACGGATCCGAAGCAGTTCGTGGCTCCGATCCAGTTGACCTGGCCGGGTGCGGCTGGGGTGCTGGGTGTTGGTGAGACGGTGACCGGGACGGCGTCGTATGTGTTGACGCAGGAGGATTTGAACGCGGGGCATGTGGAGAACACGGCTTCGGCGCAGGGGGTTCCGCCGTCGGGTCCGGGTGTGACGGATTCGTCGTCGGCGGATGTGAGGTTGGCTCCGGGTGCGGGGATCAGTTTGGTCAAGTCCGGGGTGGGGGCGTTCTCGACCCCGCCGGCGGTGAAGGATGTGATCACGTATTCGTTCACGGCGACCAATACCGGGAATGTGCCGTTGACGGGTGTGACGATCACGGACCCGAAGAAGGACCTGACCCGGATCGTGTATCAGTGGCCGGGTGCTGCTGGTGAGCTCGGGGTGGGTGAGTCGGTGACCGGGACGGCGACGTACGAGATCACCCAGGAGGACCTGAACGCGGGCGAGGTGAAGAACACCGCCTCCACCACCGGCACCACTCCGTTCAACACGACGGTGACGGCTACGGACTCCGCGACGGTCTCCGTCGCCAGATCCAGCGCGATCACGCTGACGAAGTCGGCGGACACGTCGAAGTTCAGCACCCCGATCACGTCGGGCGACACCATCACCTACACGTTCGTGGCCCAGAACACGGGTAACACGACGCTGACCGGTGTCACGGTCACCGACCCGCTGGAGGGGCTGTCGAAGATCGATCTGACGTGGCCGGACACCAACGCGCAGGGCACGTTGCTGCCGGGCCAGTCGGTGACGGGAACGGCGACCTACGACATCGAGCAGACGGACATCGACTCCGGTCATGTGAACAACACCGCGACGACGTCGGGAAGCTCCCCGACCGGTCCGGTGAGCGCCATGGACGAGGCCGATGTGACCCTGGCCGCCGACTCCGGGCTCACCCTGACGAAGTCGGCGGACGAGTCGCAGGTCTCGTCGCCCGCGGCCGTGGGAGACACGATCACCTACACGTTCGTTGCGACCAACACCGGCAACGTCACGTTGACCGATGTCACGGTGTCCGACCCGCTGGACAGGCTGTCGAAGATCGACCTGACCTGGCCAGACGCGAACGCCGAGGGCACGTTGCTTCCGGGCCAGCAGGTCACCGGAACGGCGACGTACACGTTGGAGCAAGCCGACCTGGACCGTGGCGAGGTGAAGAACACCGCCACGGCGACAGGCAAGACGCCGTCGGACACCACGATCGAGCAGGAGGCGTCGAAGGACGTCACCCTGGGCGTGGTCGAGGGGATCGATCTGAAGAAGATGGCGGATGACACGAAGTTGTCCAACCCGGCGAAGGTCGGTGACGTGATCACGTACACGTTCGTGGCCGAGAACACTGGTACGACGACGTTGACCAACGTGAAGGTCGTCGACCAGAAGGACGGGCTGTCGAAGATCGACCTGACGTGGCCGAACCCGGCCGCGGAGGGAACCCTGCTGCCGGGTCAGAAGGTGACAGGGACGGCGACCTACACGCTGACCCAGGACGACCTCGACGCCGGTCAGGTGGACAACAAGGCCACGGGTGAGGGAACGACTCCGCCCGGAACCAAGATCGACGACGAAGGCGAAGCGGACGTCCCGCTGGTGACGACGCCGAGCCTCGAGCTGGCCAAGACGGCGGACTATTCGCAGGTGTCGAGCCCGGCGAAGGTGGACGACACGATCACGTACACCTTCGTGGCGAAGAACACCGGGACCGTCACGCTGACGGATGTGACGATCGCGGATGCCCTGAAGAACCTCTCGAAGATCGACTACACCTGGCCGGATCCGAATGCGCAGGGGACCTTGCTGCCGAACCAGCAGATGACCGCCACGGCGACCTACAAGATCACACAGGAGGATCTGGACGCCGGTCAGGTGAAGAACAAGGCCACCGGCGAGGGCACCACCCCGTCCGGGACGACCGTCGACGACGAAGCTGAAGCGATCGTTCCGTTGGATGTGGTCGACGCGATCGATCTGACCAAGTCGGCCGACTTCAGCCAGCTGTCGAAGCCGGCGAAGGTGGACGAGGTGATCACGTACACGTTCGTGGCCGAGAACACCGGTACGACGACGTTGACCAACGTGAAGGTCGTCGATCAGAAGGACGGGCTGTCCAAGATCGACCTGACGTGGCCGAACCCGGCCGCGGAGGGAACCCTGCTGCCGGGTCAGAAGGTGACAGGGACGGCGACCTACACGCTGACCCAGGACGACCTCGATGCCGGTCAGGTGGACAACAAGGCCACAGGTGAGGCAACGACCCCGCCCGGGACCAAGGTCGACGACGAAGGCGAGGCCGATGTCCCGCTGGTGACGACGCAGGGCATCGAGCTCACCAAGACGGCAGACGAGTCACAGCTGTCGAGCCCGGCGGCGGTGGGTGACACGATCGGCTACACCTTCGTGGCGACCAACACCGGGACCGTCACGCTGACCGATGTGGCGATCACCGACCTCAAGCAGGGCCTGTCGAAGATCGACCTGACGTGGCCGAACCCGGCCGCGGAGCGGACGCTCCTGCCGGGCGAGAGCGTGACCGGAACGGCGACGTACACCCTGACGCAGGACGACCTCGACTCCGGTGAGGTGAAGAACACCGCGCTCGGCGAGGGGACGACCCCGTCCGGGACGAAGGTGGACGACAACGGTGAGGCCGACGTCACGCTGGTGACAAGGCAGGGCATCGATCTGAAGAAGACAGCGGACTTCTCCCAGGTGTCGACGCCGGCGGTCGTGGGCGAGACCATCACCTACACGTTCGTGGCAGAGAACACCGGGACGACGACGCTGAAGAACGCGAGGGTCGTCGACCCGAAGCTGGGCGCCGCGAAGATCGTGTACACCTGGCCCAACCCGGCGGCGGCGGGAACGCTGCTCCCGGGTGAGAAGGTCACCGCGACGGCGACGTACCGGCTGACGCAGGCGGACCTCGACCGCGGTGCGGTGAACAACAAGGCGACCGGTGAGGGCACGACCCCGCCGGGGACCACCATCGATCACGAGAGCGAGGCCGACGTCCCGTTGGTCACCGTCGCGGACATCGACTTCCTCAAGACGGCGGACACATCGGCGCTGAGCACCCCACCGGCGGTCGGTGACACGATCACCTACACCTTCCAGGGGCACAACATCGGATCCGTGACCTTGACCGGCGTCGCCATCACAGACCCGCTGCCGGGCCTGTCGAAGCTCGACTACACGTGGCCGAACCCGGCCGCGCCGGGAGTCGTGGCGCCGGGTGAGACGGTGACCGCGAAGGCGACCTACCGGCTCACTCAGGCGGAGCTCGACGCGGGCCACCTGAGCAACAAGGCCACCATCACGGTCACGCCGCCGTCGGAACCGCCGACGAACAAGGACTCGGAGGTCGACACCGACCTGGACCGCCACCCGGCCCTCCAGCTCGCCAAGACCGCCGATGTCTCCGGCCTGGGCTCGCCGACTCGGGTGGGTGACACGATCATCTTCCGATTCGTCGCCACCAACACGGGCAACGTGACGATGACGAATGTGAAGATCACCGACACGATGGCCGGCCTGTCACCGCTCAACTATGAGTGGCCGGGCGAGATCGGAGTGCTCGCGCCGGGAGAGTCCATGTCGGCGACGGCGACCTACCAGGTCACCCAGGCGGACATCGACGCCGGACACGTGGCGAACAACGCCACCGTCGGCGGCGAGGGTCCCGGCGGCACCGGCACGGTCAGCCGGCCGGCGCAGGTGGACACGACGATGACCCGCGGCAGCCTCCCGGCGGTGGCCGGATGATCGGCGGCAACGGAACCCCGCCGGGCGACACGATGACCAGCGACCATCCGCGGCGGGACCGGCGGCGCCGGTCCCGCCGGAGGGGGCTGCTCTTCGGCGGGGTCGCCGCCGGACTCGCGCTGGTCGTGGCCGTCTCCCTCGGCGTCGTGGTGCTGCTCCAGCCGTCCAGTGACCCGGTGGCGGATGCCTCGTCGCCGGCTCCCGGCGTCGGGTCGGTACAGCGCGCAGGCAACACCGCGCTGACCTCCGAGCAGATCGCCGCCCTCCCGGAAGCGCGCTACGACGCCGTCATCCCCGGCCTGCTCGCCTATTCGAGCGCGGAGGTCCCGGTGGTGTCCCGCCAGGTGTACACGATCACGGAGGACACCCCGATCTACGGTGAGAACCGGACGCCCGTCGCCCGGTTCGCGTTCACCAACTTCGCCGGGCGGCCGACCGTCGTGGTTCCGGTCCGCACCGACGGTGAGTGGACCCTCGTGATGACCCCCGCCCGGCAGGTGCTGCCGTCGCAGGCGAACGGCGCGGCGCCGGCGCAGACGGCGGGATGGGTGCGTACGGATGCGCTGCATCGCACCGCTTCGCTGCAGCAGCGGATCGTGATCTCCGTCTCCCAGCAGACGCTCACGATCCAGTCGTTCTCCGGTGAGGCCGCGGCCTCGTTCCCGATCGGCGTCGGAGCGCCCGGCACCCCCACGCCGACGGGAGTGACGGGGTACATCCAGGAGAAGTACCTCGACCCGGATCAGGGCCAGGACACGCACCGTATCCAGCTGACGTCGCTCCACTCCTCGGCGCGGGACGAGCCGTTCCGCGGCGAGGACGGCGGCCTCATCGGCATGCACTACTTCTCCAACCACGCGGGCGCGGTCTCGCACGGGTGCCTCCGGCTGCCGGAGGAGGCGATCACGGCCGTCGACGCGCTGCCCGCGGGGACCAGCGTCACGATCGTCCCCTGAGAACGGTCCCGGGCCTCCCGTCAACCCGTGCCCGAGCACGGGTGCCGACGGGTACCATCCAAGAGGCGAACAGGATGGCTGACCGGATGGGACGATGACAGCGGGGACCACGAGCACCAGGGGGCCGATCGCCGCCGCCCGGCCATTGGCAGTACCGCGCCGCCTGCGCTTCGCGGGTCGCGAGGTGCCGTGGTGGGCCGCGGTGCTGGTGGTCTACGCCGTCTCGCGGCTGCTGACGACGGCGCTCATGCTCGCCCTGTTCATTGCGGCGACGGTGGGCCACTGGGACTTCGCGAGCCCCCGGATGAACCCCACCTTCTTCACGTTCTCCGGATCGTGGGACGGCTCCTATTACAGCCAGATCGTCGAGCAGGGGTACCCGACGTCGCTTCCCCTCGACAGCGACGGCTCGGTGCAGCAGAATCCGTGGGCGTTCCTGCCGCTGTTCCCGCTGGTGGTCCGCGGGCTCATGTTCGCGACCGGGCTCGGCTTCTACCCGGCCGGTGTCGCGGTGGCGCTCGCGTTCGGCGCGGCCGCCAGCGTCGTGCTCTTCCGCCTGGTCGCGGCCCGCGCCGGCGTCTCCAGCGCCTTCTGGGCCACCGCCTTCTTCTGCTTCAGCCCGCTCTCGTTCGTGCTGCAGATCGCGTACGCCGAGTCCCTCTTCTTCTTCCTCATGTTCGCCGCGCTGCTGGCGATGGTGCACCGCCGGTACTGGCTGATGCTGCCCTTCGGGGTGGCGGCGGCGTTCACCCGGCCGGGCGCACTCGCGTTGCCCCTGGCGCTCGCGATCGTCCTGCTGGTGCGGTACCTGCGGGTGCGGCGCGGAGCCGATTCCTTCCTTCCGCGCGAACCCGTCACGATGATCCTCACCGGCGGCATCATGGCGGTGGCCGGGATGGCGTGGCCGATCATCGCCGCGGCGGTCACCGGGACGGGCGACGCCTACGTCAGCACCGAGCTCTCGTGGTGGACGGGCTTCATCGGCAAGGTCGCGTTCGTCCCGCTCACCCCCTGGTTCCTGCTCAGCTGGCGGTACCTCAGCATCCTCGGCGCGCTGATCGTCATCGGCATCGTCGCCGGGTACAGCTGGATCCTGACACGGCCCTCGGTGCGCGCCCTCGGCACCGAGGTGATCGCCTACGCGGCGAGCTACGGCCTCTACCTGTTCGCCGTGTTCCTGCCGCAGCAGAGCACCTTCCGGCTGCTGCTGCCGCTGGCCCCGCTCGCCGGGGCACGCGGACTGACCCGTCACCGGAAGGTGCGGAGGGTGACCCTGCTGACGTGCATCGCGCTGCAGCCGGTCGCGCTCGTGCTGCTGTGGTTCATCGGCTACCCGTGACCCGTGGAGGCCGCACCCGGGCCGCCGCTCAGACCGCTCCTGGCTCCCCGGCGAACGCGCGCCACGGCACCTCCGGCACCCGGCGGTAGCGCGTCCCCGCCGCATCCCAGTGCTCGGCGAGGCGTGCGAGTCGCTCCGCGAACCCGTCGAGGTCGCGGGCAGCCTCCACCGGCTCGGTGTCGGCGGGCGCGGGGGACCAGCCGATCTCGGCGACCGCGGCCAGGCGCGGGAACACCATCTCCTCGACGTCCTCGATCGTCGGCACCGTCTCCGTCCAGAGTGCGGCCTCGACGCCGAGGATGTGCGCGTCGCCCACGCCCGGGATCACCCGCGCCGGGTCCCAGGCGAGCGCGGTGCGCAGGGTGGTCGGGCCGCCCGTCCAGTCCTGGCCGATCGCGTCGCCGTCCTCGTAGACGATGTCGAGGTAGGCCGCGTTCGACGGCGACAGGATGAGGGAACCGCCGCCGCGCACGAACGCCAGCGCCGACTCGGCGGCGCGGTCGCGCGGGGTCGTGAAGTCCCAGTACTGGCCGACCGTGCCCGCCGGGAGCCCCTCGACCTTGCCGATCTCGTGCCAGCCGAGGGGGGTCTTGCCGTTCTGCACCACGACGGAGGCCGCGTCCCGGACGAAGTCGGCGAAATCGCCGGGGTCGGTGCTGAGCGCCTCGTCCCCTCCCAGGTGCACGTAGGGGCCTGGCGTCAGCGCGGCGACCTCGCGGAGGACGTCGCGCACGAACCGCCGGGTGGTCGCGTCGCCGGACCGCAGCGTGCTGAAGCCCACGTCCGCGCCCGTGTAGAGCGCGGGCGCGACGCCGTCGGCGGTGAGCTCGGGGTACGACGCCAGCGCGGCATTGGTGTGGCCGGGCATGTCGATCTCCGGCACCACGGTGACGTGCCGCTCGGCCGCATACGCGACCAGGTCGCGGAACTCCTGCTGCGAGTAGAACCCGCCGCGGCTGCCGTCGCTTCCGGTCGATCCGCCGACGCGCGTGAGGTCGGG